>WNFO01001479.1_pt1 | contig 20360 bp, 17 predicted proteins | sample 5400251 | NCBI WGS metagenome assembly WNFO01 (sample SAMN13153354, study PRJNA577476) | soil metagenome | isolation source: 100 cm saprolite under Madrone tree | place: USA:California | collected 2016-06-14
CAGATCTCGCGCAGCCACTCGACGTCGTCCACGCGCTTGTAGCCCTCGAGCCCGAGCCGTCTGGCGAGGTCGGCGCAGATGTCCACGTCGTTGCGGCACTCGTACATCGGCTTGATCGCCTGGCGCATGAAGATGGCGTAGTGGCCGGCCCCGCTCCAGGGCGTGTGGATGTCGCTCCGCTCCCAGAAGGTGGTCGCGGGCAGGACGATGTCGGCCCAGCGCGCGGTCGGAGTCAGGAAGTGGTCGTGGACCACCATGAACTCGAGGCGCTCGAGCCCGGCGGCGATCTTGTTGACGTTGGGGCACTGGTTCGCGAGATCGCCGCAGGCCGAGTACACCATCTTGATGTCGGCGGGATAGCCGCCGGCGGTTCCCCGTTCGAGGACGTCCGCGAGGAGCGTCGAGGCCACCCGCGAGTGGGCGGGATTCGGGGGGGCGCCCAGGCGCTTGATGCCGTGGTTGTGCGCCCCCCCGCTGCAGCCGGAGTTGCCGCCCGGGATGCCGATGTTGCCGGTGATGGCGCAGAGCGCGTAGGCCGCGCGGTGGAACTGCTCGCCGTAGGCCGTGCGCCCCGGCGCGTAACCGCAGTGCAGCGCCGCCGGCTTGAGCGTGCCGAACTCGCGCGCGAGCCGCCTGATCGTCGCCGCCCTCCACCCCCAGAGGATCATGAGCCGCGAGTTGACGTAGTCGCCGGGCTCGCGGCCCGAGAACTTGCAGTCGGCCGCAGGTCCATAGGTGTGGCGAAGCGCGAAGATCTCGGCCTCGTTCGAGAGGTTTGACCACAGCTCGGTGCAGCCTCCGAAGAGGTGGAGCAGCCGCTGGATGGCGGCGCGGTTGTGGAGCACGGCCGTGTTGCCCGAGCGCGAGCAATCGAGGATGGCGGCGGGCCCGTACGTCTCGCGGATGCGCAGCATCTGGGCCGCGACCTCGCCGAGCGCCTCGTCCCACGAGATGCGCTCCCACGAGCCCGAGCCCTTGGGACCCACGCGACGCATGGGGTAGCGCAGGCGGTCGGGATGGTTGATGCGGTCGGCGGCTCCGAAGCCGCGCGCGCAGGCGGTGAGGGGCGGCATCTCGGGCGTCCACTTGCGGGGGTCCGTGCTGATGCGGACGATCTGCCCGTCCTTGACGTGGGCGTTGACCACGCAGCGCCCGCCGCAATTGTGTCCGCACGTGCTGGTGACGACCTCTTCGCCGGGGGCGCCGGCGAGGCGTGGGGCTTCGTAGATCGTGCGTGGGGTCATCGGGCCCTCAGTTGAAGACGACCACGCCGCGCGCGACCTGGCCGGTGCGCATGGCGGTGAAGCCCTCGTTGATCTCCTCGATCGTGTAGGTGCGGCTGACGAGCTGGTCGAGCTTGAGCCGGCCGTCGAGGTAGAGCTCGACGAGACGCGGGAAGTCGACCGACGGGCGCACCGAGCCGTACATGGTGCCCTTGAGCGTCTTTTCCTGGAGCGCCATCATGTAGGGCGTGATGGGAGCGCGGACGGCCATGGCCGCCATGCCGACGATGACGGCCACCCCGCCCGGGCGGATCGCGTCGAGGATCTGGAGCGTGGTCTGCTCGCCCCCGATGGCGTCGAAGGCGTAGTCCACGCCGCGGCCCTGGGTCAGCTCGCGCACGCGCTCGACGACGTTGTCCTGCTTGCCGTTGAAGGTGTGGGTCGCGCCGAACTCCTTCGCATAGCCGAGCTTGCTGTCGAGGAGGTCGCAGGCCACGATCATCCCGGCGCCGGCCAGCCGCGCGCCCTGGACGACGTTGAGGCCGACGCCGCCGCAGCCGATGACGAGGACCGAGGCGCCCGCCTCCACCTTCGCGCAGGAGGTGACGGCGCCCACGCCCGTGGGCACGCAGCAGCCGACGAGGGCCGCCTGCGGCCACGGCATCTCCTTGCGGATCGGCACGAGCATCTCGGCGGGGCAGACGACGGACTCGGAGAAGGTGCCGATCCGCGCCATCTGGTTGATGTTCTGGCCCTTGTGGGTGAGGCGGTGGGAGCCGTCGAGCATCGCCCAGCGCGCGGACTTGTGTCCGTCGCAGAGGATGGAGCGGCCGAGCGAGCAATAGAGGCAGCGCCCGCACTGCGGCCGGAAGGAGAAGATGATGTGGTCGCCGGGCTTGACGGTGGTCACGCCCGCGCCGACCTCCTCGACGATGCCCGCCGCCTCGTGTCCCAGGACCATGGGCAGCGGCAGCTGCCAGTCGCCGTTCATGATGTGCCAATCGCTGTGGCAGACGCCCGCGGCCTTGACGCGCACCCGCGCCTCGCCCGCCTGCGGTCCCTGCTGCTGGAGGTCCACGATCTGGAGCGGCGTGTTCGCTTCGTAGAGGACGGCGGCTTTCATCGGGCGGTCTCCTTTGACCTAGCGCTTGCGGGCCGAGCGCATGGCGGCCCAGATCTTCTGCGGCGTGAGCGGCAGGTCCACGTGGGTGACGCCGAGGGGGGCGAGCGCGTCCATCACCGCGTTGGCGATGGCGGGCGTGGAGCCGATGGTGGCGGCCTCGCCGATGCCCTTGACGCCGAGCGGCGTGCGCGGCGAATGCGTGCGCGTGTGGTCGTTGTCGAACGAGATAAGATTGTCCGCCTTCGGGATCGAGTAGTCCATGAGCGTGGACGAGACGAGCTGCCCAGACTCGTCGAAGGCCGCCTCTTCCCACAGCGCCTGGCCAATACCCTGTCCCAGGCCGCCGTGCACCTGGCCCTGGACGAGCAGCGGGTTGATGAGAAAGCCCGCGTCGTCCACCGACATGTACTTGAGGATCGTGACCCGGCCGGTGTCCGTGTCCACCTCGACGGTGGCCACGTGGGAGCCGAAGGGGAAGAGCATGCCGGTGCCCGCCTTGATGTCCTCGTGCGAGCTCAAGCTGCCCTTCGCGGCCGCGGCGACCTGCTGCCAGGTGACGGCGCGATCCGGCACGCCCCGCACGGTGAACTTGCCGTCGGCCAGCACGAGATCCTGCGAGGCGGCTTCCAGGAGCTTGGCCGCGACCTGCTGCGCCTTGTCCTTGACCTTGACCGCCTGGCTGAGGGCATGCATGCCGCCGCGCGCCGCCGAGCGGCTGCCGAAGGTGCCGACGCCGTTCCTGACGAGCGCGGTGTCGCCCTGGACGACCTTGACCATCTCCATTGGGATCTGGAGCTCGTCGGCGACCAGCTGCGCGTAGGCCGTCTCGTGCCCCTGGCCGTGAGAGGCCGAACCAGTGAGCACGGTCACGCGGCCGTCGTCGGCCACCACGAGGTCGGAGACCTCGTCCTCCTCGAAGCCGCAGATCTCGACGTAGGAGGCGAGCCCGATGCCCATCAATCGTCCTTGGGCGCGCGCGGCCTTCTGCTGCCGGCGCAGCTCCTCGTAGCCGGCTTTGACGAGCGCGTGGTCGAGGGCGCGGGTGTACTCGCCGCTGTCGTAGGAATTGCCGAGCGGCGTGTCGTAAGGGAACTTGTCCGGCGGGATGAAGTTGCGCCGCCTGACCTCAGACGGGTCGAGGCCGACCTTCGCGGCCAGCAGGTCCATGCCGCGCTCGATGAAATAGGCCGCCTCGGGGCGCCCGGCGCCGCGGTACGGCACGGTGCCCATCGTGTTGGTGAAGGCGCAGCGGACCTCGGCCCGTGCCGTCTGGATGTCGTAGCAGCCGGTGATCATCTGGGCGCAGAGGACGGGCAGGAGGCAGCCGACGTGGTAGAGGCAGTAGCCGACGTTGCCGGTGATCTTCGCGTCAAGAGCCAGGATGCGCCCGTTCGAGTCGGCGGCCAGCCGGAGGTGGCAGCGCATGTCGCGGCCGTGACCCGTGGCCTGCATGTCTTCGCGCCGCGTGGCCGCCCAGCGCACGGGGCGGTTGAGGCGCTTGGCGAGCATCGGCACGATGGTGTCTTCCTGGTACACCGGCACCTTGGCGCCGAAGCCCCCGCCCACGCGGCCCGTCATCAGGTGGATCTGCTCGGGCTTGAGCTTGAGCCGCTCGGCGACCTGGTTCCGCATGCCATGTGGGATCTGGGTGTCGCCCCACATGGTCATCTTCTGCGCCTTGGCGTCCCAGACGGCGCTGCACGCGCGGGGCTCCATGCAGAGCGGGATCACGCGCTGGTTGATCATCTGGACGTCGATGACGACGGGCGCCGTCTTGAAGGCCGCGTCCACGTCGCCCTTCTCGCCCTTGAACAAGACGCCGAGGTTGGACCCGGTCTCGGGATAGAGGAGCGGCGCGCCCTCGGCAAGCGCGGCCTCCGGGTCCACGACGACCGGGAGCGGCTCGTAATCCACCACCACGGCCTCGGCCCCGTCCACCGCGGCCGCGGCCGTCTCCGCGGCCACCACGGCCACCGGCTCGCCCACGTGGCGGACGCGACCCTCGGCCAGCATCGAGTATCCCTGCTTGTTCATCGAGGCGAACATCTCGGGCGGGATCGGCGTGTGGATGACGCCCACCTCGGCATTGATGTCGGCGCCCGTCAGGACCGCGACCACTCCCGGGATCTTCCTCGCTGCGCTCGTATCGATGCGCTTGAGCATGGCGTGGGCGTGGGGACTCCTGACGAAAGCCAGCTGCAGCGCGCCTTCGAGGCGCACGTCGTTGACGTAGGGGTCGCTGCCGGAGATGAGCTTGGGATCTTCGAGCCGCTTGACCCCGCGGCCCACGAGCTTGATCGGCATGGCGTCAGTCTCCCTGATGGTTCCGATGGTGTGCGAGCAGGAGGCCATGGTACCACGCGGCGAGAATCCCCCGCATCCCCGCTTCGGGTTGCGCTACGCTGGGCGAGCGCCCGGCTCCCGCCGGGCTGTTCTTCCACCGGGAGGCTCGCGATTCCGACGTCGGCCGGAGCGGCACGAGGCGGTCTCAGACGGGACGTGCGCGTCATCGGCCTGGTGGGCGGGGCGCACTTCGTCAGCCACTTCTTTCAGCTGACGCTGCCGCCGCTCTTCCCGCTCCTGCGCGACGACTTCGGCGTCACCTACGTCCAACTGGGGCTCGTGATGAGCCTCTTCTACGCCTCGTCCGCGATAGGTCAGACGGCCTCCGGATTTCTCGTGGATCATTTTGGCGCCCGCCGTGTGCTGCCCGCCGGCATGGCCCTCGTCGCGCTCGCGATGGCGCTGGCGGGGCTTGCGCCCTCCTACTGGGCGCTGGTGGCGGTGGCGCTCCTCGGCGGGCTCGGCAACAGCGTCTTCCATCCGGCGGACTATTCGATCTTCAACGCGTCGGTCTCGTCGTCGCGCCTCGGCCGGGCCTACGGCGTGCATTCGCTCTGCGGCAACCTCGGCTGGGTGGTGGCGCCGGCGGTCGTCGTGGCACTGTCCGCGGCCTTCGGCTGGCGCGCGGCGCTCCTCATCGTGGGAGGGCTCGGGGTCGCCGCGGCGCTCGCGCTCTCGACCCAGCGAGACACGCTCGACGACCGGCGCGAGCTGGCCGGGCTTCGCAGCGTGCCGGTGGGCGGATGGTCCGCCAGCGTGAAGCTTCTCATGGCGAGGCCCATCCTGATCGCCTTCGCCTTCTTCGCCCTGCTCGCGACTTCGCAGATCGGCATCCAGACGTTCTCCGTCTCGGCCATGGTCGCGATCTACGAGGCGCCCCTCGGTCTCGCCACGGGCGCGCTCACCGCCTTCTTCGTCGGCAGCGCGGCCGGCGTTCTTCTGGGAGCTTTTCTCGCCGACCGCACCAGCCGCCACGACCTGCTCTCGAGCGTGGGCATGTGCGTGGGCGCGCTCGCGAGCCTCGTCATGGCGAGCGCGGTTCCGCCGCTGGCGGTCCTCCCGGTGGTGATGGCGCTGGCGGGCTTCTGTCTCGGCGCGACCACCCCCTCGCGCGACATGCTCGTGCGCGCGGCCACGCCGCCGGGCGCCTCGGGCAAGGTCTACGGCTTCGTCTACTCCGGGCTCGACCTGGGCTCCTCGCTGACGCCGCTGCTCTTCGGCTGGCTGCTGGACAGAGGCGAGCCGCGGATGGTCTTCGTGGCCTCGGCGGCCTTCATGCTGCTGACCATCGCCACCGTCGTCCAGGTCCGGCGCCAGGCGGCGCCGACAAGGGTGCGGGTGCCCGCTCACCGGTGACGAACGTGGCTTCGAATGGCCAGAGCGGCCCGGCCTTCCGGAGCGACCTGGCGCGGCGGCTGCTCGATCACCTCCGCGACACGCTCCGCCAGCCGGCCCTCGAACTCGCCGAAGCGCCGGTGCCGATCAGCGGCGGCTACGACACGAAGATCTTCGCTTTTCGGCTGGCCGGCGCAACCGCGCCGTTCTCCGGGCCCCTGATCCTCCGGCTGCTCGGCCCGCAGCACGACCCCGCGCGGGCGCTTCGCGAGCGAGCCGTGCAGAACGCGGTCGCCGCGCTGGGCTACCCAGCGCCGCGCGTGCTGGCCGCCAGCGCCGACGTGGCGATCCTGGACGGCGCCTTCCTCGTCATGGAACGGGCGCCGGGCCGGCCCATGCTCGAGGTGAGGAGGCTCGGCATTGCCGGCGTACTCGCGCGGACGCAGCTCCGGCTCCACGATCTCGACGCGCGACCGCTGCTCAGCACCGTGAGCCAGGAAGGCATCGGAGAGATGCCGAGTTTTGACAGCATGCTGGCCGACCTCGACCGACGCGTCACCCGTCGTCCCGTTGAGGGCCTCGTCCAACCGATGCGCTGGCTCCTGTCGCACGGCCCGCCCGAGCCGGACCGGCGAGCCATCTGCCACGGCGACTTCCATCCCCAGAACGTCCTGATGTCAGGCAATGCCGTGACGGGTGTGCTCGACTGGCCGAATGCGGTGGTCGCAGATCCCGCCTATGACGTGGCGGCGACGCGGGTCATCCTCTCCTGCGCGCCCATCGAGATGGCGGGGGTGCCGGCGGCGGCGCGGTTGTTGGCCCGAATGATGCGGCCCGTCCTGCTCGCGCGTCACCTGGCTGGGTACCAGCGCCGCCGGAAGCTCGACCGGACGACGCTCGCGTACTACGAGGCGGCGAGCTGCATGCGAGGGCTGGTGAGGGTGGCCGAGGCCCGCCTCGGCTCGGCAGGAGGAGCCACCGCCTTGAATCCGCTCGACGCCTCATCGTTCGGCGAGAGGCTCGCGGTGCGCTTCGCCCGGATCACGGGCATCGGTCCCGCGCTGCCGCCAGTCCGATAAGGTGCGGTGATGTGACGCCGGCTAGGCGGCGACGAGGGCGCCGTTCTTGGAGATCGCGAGGAGCGGCCCCACGTGGTCGGCGTCGGCTGGCTTCGCGAAGAGGAAGCCCTGGGCGCGGTCGCAGCCGAGCGCCACGAGCTCGATCCGCTGCTGGTCGGTCTCCACGCCCTCCGCCGTCACGTCCATGTTGAGCGTCTTGGCCACGGTCACCACCGCGCGCACGATGGCGTTGTCGTTGCCTTCCTTGGAGAGGCCTTTCACGAAGGACCGGTCGATCTTGAGCGTGTCCACGGGGAAGCGCTTGAGGTAGCCGAGCGACGAGTAGCCGGTGCCGAAGTCGTCGATGGCGAGGCGGATGCCGAGGTCCTTCAGCTCCTTGAGCTTGGCGAGCGTCGCGGGCGCGTCCTGCATCACCACGCTCTCCGTGATCTCGAGCTTGAGGCTCCCGGCGTCGAGACCGCTCTCTTCCAGCACCTGGCTGATCTCCTGCACCAGGGTCGGGTGCTGGAATTGCTTGGCCGACAAGTTCACGCTCATCACGAGCGGCGGGGTGCTCGGGAACTCGAGCTGCCACACCCGCGCCTGGCGGCAGGCCTCTTTCAGGACCCACTGGCCGATGGGGACGATGAGCCCGGTCTCCTCGGTCAGGCCGATGAAGGAGTCGGGCTGGAGCAGGCCGCGCTTCGCGTGCTGCCAGCGGATGAGCGCCTCCACCTCGGTGATCCGGCCCGTGTCCAATCGAAGAATGGGCTGGTAGTGGAGCCGGAACTCGTGGTGCGAGATCGCCGAGCGCAGGTCCATCTCGAGGTCCATCCGGTCGAGGGCGGGGGCGCTCATGCTGTCGTCGAAGATCTCGTGGCGCGCCTTGCCCTTGGCCTTGGCGTGGTACATGGCGAGGTCGGCGTCGCGGAGGATCTCCTCGGGCATCCCGAGGCGCGCCGACGACAGCGCGATCCCGATCGAGGCCGTGATGAAGATCTCGCGCCCCTCGAAGTGCAGCGGCTTGGCAAGCTCCGCCTCGATGCGCAGGGCGACCGCCTCCGCCGTCTCGCCGTCGGCCACGTCCTCGAGAAGGAGGCCGAACTCGTCGCCGCCGAGCCGCGCCACGGTGTCGCCCGGGCGCAGCGAGCTGCCCAGGCGGTTGCTCACCTCCACCAGCAGCTGATCGCCGACCGCGTGGCCGAGCGTGTCGTTGATGACCTTGAATCGGTCGAGGTCGAGGAAGAGCACGGCCAGGTGCTCGTGGCGTCGCCTGGCGCGCGTGAGCCCGTGGCTGAGCCGGTCCATGAACAGCGCTCGGTTCGGCACGCCGGTGAGCGAGTCGCGGAAGGCCTGCTTGGTCAGCTGCTCGAGACGCCTGGGGAACTGGCTGATCTCCTCGGCCTGCTGCTCGATGGTGGCCATCATGCGGTTGAACGAGCTCACGAGGGTGCCGATCTCGTCGCTTCGCGCGCCGGCCGTCCCCGCGACGGGCTGCGCCGTGGAGACGAGGCTCGCCGCGCGCGACACCGCGCTGGCCAGGTCCCAGACCACGTAGCCACCGCCGGCCATGAGGAGCCCGGTGAAGGCCACGAGGGTCGGGATAGCGAGCACGTTGGTCATGCCCGGGGCGGCGCTCTCGAATCCAGGCACGAGGTGGCCGTGGATCACGTAGGTCAGGACGAGGAGCGGAATGACCGAACAGAGGGCCAGCGCGAAGACGACCTTCTGCTTCACGCGCTGCCCCGCGAATGCGGCTTCCCGCTTGATCTCAACGTCCATCGTCAGCCCCTTTCTCGAGCTCGTGGTCTGGGCAAGAAAACCCTCACGTGGTAGGAGCAACATCGGTGCCACGAGGGATGGGGGCTAAGCGGCTGAAAAGGAAGGAGCGTGTTCAGGCGCCGACAGAGGCAGCGACGGTTCTCGGACGCTGGCCGTCGAGGACCCGACGTTCAGCGTCACCGGACTGTCGGGAAGGCTCAGCGCTTGTACTTGGTTGGAGCCTTCCGAGGAGGGAAGAAGACGGGCCGCGGCATCCGGCCCACCGGCACCTCGAGCAAGACCGGCCGATCGAGCGCTATGGCCTCGGCCACCAGCCGCCCCACGTCGGTGGGGGCTTTCGCGCGCATGCCGTGGACGCCGAAAGCCTCGCTGAGCTTCATGAAGTCGGGGTTGTGGAGCGCCGAGCCGTGCTGCCCGCCCCAGTCCTCGTCGAGATCGCGCGAGACGTTGCCGTAGGCGTGGTCGTTGAAGACCACGGCCACCACGTTGATCTTGTTCTGGGCGGCGGTCGCCAGCTCCTGGGCATTGTAGAGGAAGCCGCCGTCGCCGATCACCGCGACCACGGGGCTGCCGGGCCGCGCGACCTTCGCGCCGAGGGCCACCGGGTACTCGTAGCCGAGGTTGCCCGAATACGAGGAGGACAGATACGTCCGCGGGCCGTACGTCGGCCAGAGCGGGCGCGAATAGTAGCCGATCTGGGTCATGCCCGCGATGAGGATCGTGTCCTCGGGGCACCCCGCGCGCAGGCTCTTGACGATGGACACCTGCGGCTCCTGCGTCATGGCGGCCGCGATCTCCGCGCGGAGCGCCTCGCGCTCCGCCTTGCGGGACGGGCGGGCGGGGGCGCCGGCGCGGAGCTTTTCCAGGAGCGCCTCGAGCGTCGCGCGCGCGTCGCCCACGAGCCCGAGCGTGCCCTTGTGGGTGCGTCCGATTTCTTCTGGGTCCGCGTCGATCTGGACGATGCGCGTCTCCGGCGCGAAGGAGACGAGGGCGAGCCTCGAGCCGACGGCGAGGACCACGTCAGCCGCATGGATGGCGGTGCGGAGCGGTGATTCGCGCCAGAAGGCGGCGCCCAGCGAGAGGTCGCTGTGGTCGCTGACGGCGCCCTTGCCCTCGGCGGTGCACGCGACGCCGGCCTGCAAGTACTCGGCGACGGCGTGCAGCGCCTCGTGGGCGCCTGAGAGGTTGACGCCGCCTCCCGCGTAGATCAGCGGCCGCTTGGCGGCGAGCAGGATCTCGGCGGCGCGGTTGATGTCGGCGGCGGAGGCCGTGGCGCGAGCGATCTCGACCGGCGTCAGTAGCTCGGCCTCTCCCTCCTCTTCCATGGTCTCGGGCGGCATCTCGAGCTCGACGGGGCGCGGGCGGCCGCTCCTGAGCTGCACGAACGCCTCGCGCACGGCGGCCGGGATGTCGGGCACCTGGAGCACGCGCCGGCGCCACTTGGTGACGGGGGCGATGCAGTCCAGCTGGTCGTTGACCTCGTGGAGGAGCCCGATGTTCTTGCCGATCTGCTCGCGGGGAATCTGGCCGCAGAGCATGAGCACGGGCGAGGAGGCGGAGTATGCCGTGCTGAGCCCCGCGGAGGCGTTCAGGAGTCCCGGGCCGGGGACCACGAGCGCCGTTCCGATGCCGCCGCCCGCCCGCGCATAGCCGTCGGCCATATAGCTGGTCGCCTGCTCGTGGCGAGTGGTGATGAAGCGAATGCGCGGCTCGTCGCGCAGCGCCGCCATCACCCCGTAGAGCTGGACGCCGGGCAGGCCGAAGACGACCCGCACGCCTTCGCGGTAGAGGGACGCTACCAGAGCTTCGCCGCCGGTCATTCTCGCCATGTCGGTTCGCTCCTAAGGTTGTTCGACGGCGCCGCTCGCTATGAGTGCGTTGATCCGGCTCGCATCGTAGCCCAGAAGCCCGGAGAGCACCAGCCGGCTGTGCTCGCCCACGCGGTAGGGCGCCGGCCCCGCCGGGTGGGTGGGCCGGCCATCCCAATGATACGGGCTCGCCGTGACCCTGACGTGACCGCGAGTGGGATGCGTGACTTCGGGGAATGCCTGACGCGCGAGGAGATGAGGATGCGCGATCACCTCGCGGGGCTCCAGCACGGGCGCGGCCGGAATGCGTGCGGCCGTGAGCGCGGCCACCGCCTCGTCCACCGTCCGGAAACGCGCGAGCCACTGGGCGATGAGATCGCTGAGCAGGTGCCAGTGCTCGCGGCGCGCCTGCGGCGTCGCGAAGCGCGCGTCGTGGTCCAGCTCGGGCCGGCCCATCATCTGGAGCAGCCGCGGCCAGAGCTCCGCCGAGCCCCCCGTCTGGAGCGCGAGGTGTCGCCCGCCGATCTCGTAGACGCCCATGGCCGGGCGGGGCGAGCCGATCTCCTCGCCGCCGTTGAGGACGGCCGCGAAGGACACGTCGTCGGCCGCGATCAGGGTCTCGAGCATCGAGACGTCGATCCGCGCGCCCACTCCCGTCCGCTGGCGGCGCCACAGCGCGGCGAGGATGGCGCCGAAAGCGTGCGTGCCCGAGAGCACGTCCGCCGCCTGGAGGTTCTGGGACCGCGGCGCCGGGGCATCGCCCTGGTCGAGGTGCATGAGGCCCGAGGCGGCGTTGACGATGTGCGCGAAGGCGGGGCGCTCGCGCCACGGTCCCGTCTGGCCGAAGCCGGAGATGGAGCAGTAGACGAGGTCCGGCTTGCCGGCGGCGAGGCTCTCGTAGTCGATGCCGAGACGCGCGGCGACGCCGGGGGCGAAGTTCTCGACGGCGACGTCGGCCTTCCGCGCCAGGTCCCGGACTATCTCGCGCGTCTCGGGCCGTCCGAGGTCGAGCCCGAGGCTTTCCTTCCCGACGTTGATCCGGGTGAAGTAGCTGCTCTGGTCGTCGCGCCCCGGCTCGAGCTGGAGGTGTCCCTTGCGCATGTCGTCGCCGCCGCCCGCGCGCTCGACCTTGACGACGCGCGCGCCGAGATCGGCGAGGAGGCGCGTGCAGTACGGACCGGCGAGGACGCGCGTGAAATCGAGAACCACGAGGTCCGCGAGGGGAGCGATGGAGTCGGCCACCGGGGAAGTATAGCAGGGCTCGGTTGACGGGCGCGTAGCTGCCGCCTACACTCCTCCGCATGATCGAGTTCCTCAATCCTGCTGACGCGCCCGCCCCCGGCGCCTTCTCGCGCGCGACGCGCGCGGCGGGGCTCGTCTTCGTCTCGGGCACCGGCGCGGGCAACGACATCGGCGGCACCGCGCGCGAAGGCACGGCCGCCGAGCAGACGCGCTGGGCCCTGAAGAACGTGGAGAAGATTCTCCTCGCCGCGGGCTCGTCGCTCGACCGGGTGGTGCAGGTGACGCTCCTGATCCAGGACCCCGCCGACTACCACGAGATCAACGCCGAGTACGTCACGCACTTTCCGAAAGGGCTGCCGGCACGGCACACGGCGCGCTTCGGCGTGCCCACCGCGGCCAAGGTCGCGTTCGCCTGCATCGCGCTCGGGCCCGACGCGGCGCGGGCCCGCTGACGCGCGCGACGGTGGACCCGATCGCCCTGCCACCCGAGATCGTCGCGCTTCGCGCCCGCCTCCGCGCCTTCATCGCCGATGAGCTGGAGCCCGCTTCGGTGAGAGAGGGCATCGCCGACGAGGCGCAGGCGAGTCCGGCGCTCCGGCGTTGGGCGCGCGCGCGCTCGGCCGATCTCGGCTTTTACCAGCTCGCCCAGCCGGCCGAGCTGGGCGGCGGCGGACTCGGACCCGTAGGCCTGGCGGCGCTCCACGAGGAGATCGCGCGCTCCCAGTGCGCGCTGGGCGGCCTCGTCCTGGGCGGTGACGGCGGGCTCCTGCGCATGGCGACCGGCTCTCAGCGCGATCGCTTTCTTCTGCCCGTGCTTCGCGGCGAGCTGACCGCCGCTCTCGCTTTCACCGACGCGCGCGAGGGACCGCGCACCACGGCGGTGCGACGGGGCGATGCGTTCGTCGTCACGGGCGTCAAGTCTTTCGTGACCGGCGGCCCCCAGGCCGATCTGCTGCTGACGGTGGCGAAGGTCACCGACAACCCCGGCGGCAAGACGGGCACCGCCGTGCTCGTCGTCAGGAGCGACGCGCCGGGCGTCGCGCTCGTGAGCGAGATACGCACGCTCGACGGGGGCCTCCACGGCGAGTTCGAGCTGAAAAATGTCGAGGTACCTGCCGCCGATCAGATCGGAGAGATCGGCCAGGGCCTTCCGAAAGCGCTCGAGAGCATCACGGCGCTCCGCCTGCGCGCGGCGGCGGCCGCCTGCGGCACCGCGCGGTGGACGCTCGACTACGCGCTCGAGCAGGCTCGCCGCCCTCACCGAACGGGGGCGCCGCTCGGCGAACGCGAGCAGGTCCAGGCCATGCTGGGCCAGAGCGCCATGGACCTCTTCGCCGCGCGCGGGGCACTCTACGCTGCCGCGTGCGCGGCGGAGGCGGGCGACGCGGAGACCGAGGTCGCCATGGCCAAGGCCATCGCGACTGAAGCGGTGGCCCGCATCGTGGACCGCGCCATGCAGCTCTCCGGCGGCGCGGCCGTCGTCGAAGGGCATCCGCTCGCGCGCCTCTACCGGCGCATCCGCGCCTGGCGCATCGCCGAGGGCACCACCGAGATCCTGCGCCTCACCGTCGCGCGACGTCTGCTCGCCGACGACCCCAGACCCCAAGGAGACCGATCCGATGCGTCCCAACAAGCTCCGTGAGCTGCTCCGCGCGCGGAAGCCGAGCCTCGGCACCCACATCCACTCGGCGTGGCCCGCCACCGTCGAGCTGGCCGGGCACTCGGGCATGTTCGACTACGTCGAGTTCGCGGGCGAGTACGCGCCCTACGACCTCTTCGCCCTCGAGAACCTCGCCCGCGCGGTGGACACGTTCCCCCACATGTCGGCCATGATGAAGATCGAGCAGCAGCCGCGCACCTTCGTGGCCGTGCGGGCCATCGGCTCGGGGATCCAGAACGTGCTCTTCGCCGACCCGCGCACGCCGGAGGACGTCGCCGAGTGCGTGCGCGCGGTGCGGGCGGAGGCGCCCGGGCACGGCGGCATCCACGGCGTCGGGATGCGACGCGACGTCGGCTACGTGATCGACGTGGGATCGCCGGCCTTCGTCCAGGCGCTCGACGACGCCGTCGTCGCGATCATGATCGAGAAGGCGCCGGCCGTGGACAACCTGGAGGCGCTGCTCGCGGTCAAGGGCGTGGACATGGTCCAGTTCGGGCCGGCCGACTACTCGATGAGCGTGGGACTGGCCGGGCAGTGGGAGCACCCGAAGGTCGTGGAGGCCGAGCGCCGCATGATCAAGACGGCGCTGGCGCTCGGCATCGCCCCGCGCGTCGAGATCAGCCGCCCGGAGCAAGCCAAGCCCTACCTCGACCTGGGCGTGAGCCACTTCTGCATGGGCTGGGACGTCGAGATCCTCTTCGACTGGTTCAAGCGCGAGGGAGAGACCATGCGCAAGATCCTGGAGGGACGCTAGCCGTGCGCGCCTCGTTCTACGAGGGCGCGGGATGGTTCCGCACGGGCAGCGCGGCCGTCCCGCCCGCGGCGGCCGGGGAGGCGCTGCTCGCGGTCAAGCGCGTCGGCATCTGCGGCACGGACCTGCACATCTTCCAGGGGCATCTCGATCACCGCGTGCCCAAGGGCGGCATCATCGGCCACGAGACCTTCGCCGAGGTCGCGGAGGCGCCGGCCGGCGCGGGCTTCGTCAAGGGCGACCGCGTCGTCGTGGAGCCGCTGCGCGTTTGTCACGCGTGCCGCGCGTGCAAGATGGGCGCGACCTGGCTCTGCTACAAGCTCCAGGTGCTCGGCGTCGACGTGCCGGGAGGCATGCAGGAGTACTGGGCCGTGCCGACCGAGCGACTCATCAAGGTGCCGGCCGCGCTCTCGGACGACCATGCCGCCGTGATGGAGCCGCTCGCCATCGCGACTCACGACGTCACGCGCGCGAAGGTGAAGGAGGGCGACGCCGTGCTCGTCTTCGGGGGCGGGCCCATCGGCGCTCTGATCGCGCTGGTTGCGCGTCACCGTGGCGCCCGCGTCATCGTCTCGGAGGTGAACCCGTTCCGCGTGGATCTCCTCAAGGGCCTGGGGCTCGAGGTGGTGGGCCCGGGCGCGGACGTGGTCAAGTTCGCCAACGACTGGACGGACGGCGAGGGCGTGGACGTGGCCTTCGAAGTCACGGGAAACGCCGCGGCCGTGAGGCTCATGACGGACGCCGTGCGCGTCTGGGGCACGATCAGCGTGGTCGCGATCCATGCCGAGCCGATGGCGGTCAACCTCTACCCGATGTTCGCCCGCGAGCTGACCATGCACGGCAGCCGGCTCTACGCGCGTGCCGATTGGGAGGAAGCGATTCGCCTCGCGGCCTCGGGCGCCGTCTCCGTGGGATCGCTGGTCACCCACAAGATCCCGCTGGAAGGCCTCCAGGAAGGCATGGAGCAGGCGCTCCGCGGCGGCCCCGTGATGAAAGTCCTGGTGGACCTGTCTGCGTGATCTCACGTCCTGTTGAGCGGTACACTGGTCTGGAGTAAACTAGCTGAAATGCCGACAGCGCGGGTCAACGGGCTGAGCCTTTTCTACGAGGACGTGGGCGAGGGGACGCCGCTCGTCTTCGTCCACGAGTTCGCGGGCGAGGCGCGGAGCTGGCACCTCCAGGTGCGCTTCTTCGCCCGGCGCTACCGCACCATCGCCTTCAACGCGCGCGGCTTCCCGCCCTCCGACGTGCCCGAGGACCCCAAGGCCTACTCCCAGGATCTGGCCGTGGAAGACATCCGAGGGATGCTCGACGCCCTCGGCATCCAGAAGGCGCACATCTGCGGGCTCAGCATGGGCGGCTACGCGACGCTGCACTTCGGACTGCGTTACCCCGAGCGCGCGCTGTCCCTCGTGGTCGCGGGCGCCGGTTACGGCAGCGTGGCCGGGGAGCGGGAGCGCTTCAGGCGCGACGTCGAGGAGACGGCGCGGCGCTTCGAGCAGGACGGCATGAAGGCGGTCGCCGAGTTCTACACCAAGGGCCCGACGCGCGTGCAGTTCTCGGACAAGGATCCCGCGGGCTGGCAGGAGTTCTACGACATGTTCTGCCGCCAGTCGGCCAAGGGACACGCGCTCACGATGCGGGGCGTGCAGATGACGCGCCCGTCCGTGTACGAGCTCGAGGCCGAGATGGAGCGCCTGACCGTGCCGACCCTCATCGTCACGGGCGACGAGGACGAGCCCTGTCTCGAGCCCGCGCTGTTCATGAAGCGCAAGATCCGTTCCGCCGGCCTCGTGGTCATGCCCAAGGCCGGCCACACCGTCAACCTCGAGGACCCCGAGGCGTTCAACCGTGCCGTCCTCGACTTCCTGACGGCGGTGGACGCCGGCCGCTGGCCGCTGCGCAATCCGGGCTCGGTCAGCGCCTCCGCCATCCTGCCGCCCGAACCCGCGAAACCTCAACCCACGAGACAGGGAGCGCCCTCACGATGAGCCTGCCCCTCGACCCCTACACCGTGATCGATCTCACGCGCGCGCGCTCGGGCCCCACCTGCGTGCGGCAGCTCGCCGACATGGGCGCCCACGTCGTACAGATCTCCGCTCGCGAGGACACCGAGGGCGACTTCGTGCGCCGCGGCTTCGACTCGCAGAACCTGCACCGCAACAAGCGCTCCATGACGCTCGACCTCAAGTCGCCGGCCGGGATCGACATCGTCAAGCGGCTGGTGGCCAAGGCCGACGTCGTCGTGGAAAACTTCCGCCCCGACGTCAAGCACCGGCTCGGGATCGACTACGAGACGCTGTCCAAGCTGAACCCGAGGATCATTTACGCCAGCATCTCCGGCTTCGGCCAGACCGGTCCGTATCGCGACCGGCCCGGCTACGATCAGATCGCGCAGGGCACGGGCGGGCTCATGTCGGTGACGGGGCTGCCCGGACAGGGGCCCGTGCGCGTCGGCGTTCCCATCGCGGACCTGACGGCCGGCATTTTTCTCGCGCAGGGCGTCTTGGGCGCGCTCATCGAGCGCGAGCGCTCGGGCAAGGGCCAGTGGGTGCACACGTCCCTGCTCGAGGCCATGGTGACCATGCTCGACTTCCAGGCCGCGCGCTGGCTCATCGAGGGCACCATCCCGCCGCAGGCCGGCAATGACCATCCGACCGGTATTCCGACCGGCGTGTTCAAGACGTCCGACGGCCACATCAATATCGCGGCCTCCGGCCAGCACATGTTCCGCCGGCTCTGCGAGGCCCTGGGCACCGAGCCGCTGCTGGAGGACCCCCGCTTCAAGATGGCGCCCGACCGCTCGAAGAACCGCAAGGCCTTGAACGTCGAGCTCGAGAAGGCGACGGCCCGCCAGACGAGCGCCGAGTGGGTGGAGCTGCTGAACGCCAAGGGCGTGCCGTCGGGGCCGATCCTCAACGTCAAGGAGACCTTCGAGAACGAGCAGGTCCAGCACTTGGGTCTTGCGGTGCCGGTCAAGCATCACGCGCTGGGCGAGCTGCGCCTCCAGCGGCCACCCGTGACGTTCTCGCGCACGCAGCCCTCGGTGCGTACGGCCTCGCCGGACATCGGCCAGCACACCGACGAGATCCTGGGCGAGCTGGGCTTCTCCGCCGACGACATCAAGGGGCTGCGCAAGGACAAGGTGGTCTAGCGGCCATGGCCGAGCACTTTTCACCCGTTGAGATCGCCGCGCTCCTCGAGAGCGCTGTCGCCACGATCCGCGCCGAGGTCGACGCGCTGCCCAAGGCGGTGACGACGTTTCACCCGGCCGAGGGGGAATGGTCGATCAACGAGGTGATCGGGCATCTGATCGAGGCGGAGCGGCGCGGCTTCGCGGGCCGTATCAAGATCTTCCTCGCTTCGAAGGATCCGCAGGTCGAAACGTGGGAGCAGAACGAGGTGGCGCGGGGGCGCCGCGACGACATGAAATCTACCGCCAAGCTCGTGACCGAGCTCGAGCGGATGCGCGCGGAGAGCGTGACGCTCGTGCGCGGGCTCAAGGCGGCCGACCTCAAGCGAGGCGGCCAGCATCCGAAGGTGGGCTGGCTCCGCGTGGAGGACATTCTCCACGAGTGGGTCCACCACGACCGGAATCACATCAAGCAGATCCACGGGAACGTACAGGCCTGGGCCTGGCCACACATGGGGAACACGCAGAAGTTCTCCGGCGATTAGCGCGGAGAATCGCGAAGGGCCCGGCAAGGGAGGGCTACATGACACACAATCTCGATGCCGACGACGACTATTCCAGCAGCGGCGACCCGGAAGAACGGGCCATCAGCCCCGCCGTGTTCGATGACACCGTTGACGTGCTTGTCCCCGCGGCGCCGATTTGCCTCCGCGCGAGCGCCGCGGTGGCCGACGCTGCGCTGCGCATGCTCCATGCGCGGCAGGCGGCGGTGCTCGTCGTGGACGCGGCGGGCAGGCTCGAGGGCATTTTCACCGAGCGGGATCTCCTGACGCGGGTGGTGGGGCGCGGGCTCGATCCCAAGAGCACGACGCTCTCCGCCGTGATGACGCCCAATCCGGAAGTGCTGTCGGTCACCGACCGCGTTGCCTACGCCGTCCACTGCATGAGCGTGGCGGGTTACCGCACCGTGCCGCTGGTGGACCGCGATCGGAAGCCCGTCGGCATCGTGACGGTGAGCGACGTCATCCGCTGGCTCGCGAGCCTCTTTCCGACCACCGTACTCAACCTGCCCCCGGGCGGTGACACGCTCAAGCGCCCCGGCCAGGTCGACTCGGGCTAGACGCCCTCACCGAGGCCCCTCACCCTAGAGGCCCCTCACCCTACCCTCTCCCCAGAGGGGCGAGGGAAAAGGAAGGTCCCCCTCTCCCCCATTGGGGGAGAGGGTCGAGCTTCACGCTCACGAACGGCTCAGTACTTGTGGATCGAGAACTCGATCTCCTTCTCCGTGATGAACTCGAGCAGCACGGGAATACCTTCCTCCGTCTTCTTTATGCCGCACTGGATGGCGGCGACGACGTCACCGGGCTCCGTCACGCGCTCGCCGTAGCCGCCGAAGGCCTTGGCCATGTCGGCGTATGAAGCCGATGGCCGCGTCTCCCCAGACGTTGATGCAGAGCTTGTCGGGGTGCGCGAGCTTCGCCCCCATGGCGAGGCCGAGCCCGTAGCCCAGCTGGGTCGTCTTGCCCCAGCCGATGTACGACAGCGGCTCCGTGCATTCCCAGAACGGCGAGATCTGGTCTCGCGGGCTGCCCGCGTCGTGGGTGACGATGGTCCGCGCGACGTCCACCGTGTGGAGGAGATCCCAGATCACGCGGTAGGGCGACAGCGGCTTGGCGCTCGACGTGAGCTTGGGCATCCACTGCGCCATCCACTCGGTCTTGATCCGCTTGATCTCGGCTGCAACAGCCTGAGCGCGGCCCCGGGGCTTGTTCTTCAGCCGATCCTTGACCTCGGCGATGAGGGCGTCGAGAGTCAGGCCGGCGTCGCCCACCAGCGCGTGCGCGGCGACCACGTCCTTGTTGATGTCGGCCGGGTCCAGCGTCGAGTGGATGATGGTCTTGCCCTTGGGCATGGCGACGCCGTAGTTCGTCGTCGAAAAGCTGCAGCCGATGCCGAAGATCACGTCGGAGTTCTTCAGGAACTCGTGGAGCTGCTTCGACACCGAGCGGCCTCCCGAGCCGAGCGAGAGCGGGTGGTTCTCGGGAAAAGCGCTCTTGCCCTGGAGGCTCGTCGTCACGGGGGCCTCGAGCAGCTCGGCCAGCTGGCGCAGCTGGCTCCACGCCTGCGCGTAGTGCACGCCCTGGCCCGCGTAGATGACCGGCCTCTCGGCCGCCACGAGCGCCGCCGCCACCGTGGCGACCGCCTGCGGGTCGGGGCCGGAGCGCATGCGCGGCGCTATCGCATAGTTGAGCGGCTCGGGCACTTCCTCCTGGAAGACGTCGACCGGAATCTCGATCAGGACGGGGCGCGGGCGGCCGTTCTTGACCTGGGTAAAGGCGCGGCGCAGCGCATCCGGCACGGCGTCGGCCATGATCACCTGCTCGATCCACTTGGTCACGTGGCGGTAGTTGATGAAGGAGTTGAAGTTCGGCGGGATGTTGGTGATGCGCCGCGGATAGCCGCCCGGCAGCACGACGATGGGCACGGAGTCGCCGTAGGCCTGCGCCACGCCGCCGAAGGCATTCTCGGAGCCCGGCCCGTGCTGCATGGTGAAGACGCCGATCTTCTGCCCGGAGGTGACACGGCTCACGGCATCGGCCATGTGCAGTCCCGTCCGCTCCTGCCGCACGATGATCGTGCGGATGTCGGCCTGGGCGGCGGCCTCGATGATGGGATTGACGGGATAGCCGATGAGGAACTTGACGCCTTCGCGCTTCAGGATCTCCGCGACCGCCGCGACCGCCTTCATGAGCGTTCTCCTTTGAGAGGGGGGACCGGATGACGACGCCGGCCATGCTACCATGTCGCCTCTCATGAGTGACAGCGACATCATCTGGCGCCCCACCCCTGAGCGCATCGAGCGCGCGCGGCTGACCAGGTTCATGCGCAAGCACGGGCTCGC
>WNFO01001566.1_pt1 | contig 20350 bp, 20 predicted proteins | sample 5400251 | NCBI WGS metagenome assembly WNFO01 (sample SAMN13153354, study PRJNA577476) | soil metagenome | isolation source: 100 cm saprolite under Madrone tree | place: USA:California | collected 2016-06-14
CTCCAACGGCTGGCTGAAACCAGCGGCAACCAGCACCCAACCGGGAAGGACTACCGCAAAATTCCAGATCCAGAAAAGGAACCATCCCAGCTTACGGCTCAAGACCGGCCGATTTGCGAGGCGTGGCACCGCGTAATAAAAGAAGGCCAGGAATGCGTTGCCCAGCCATCCGAAGAATATGCCCTGCGTATGGTTGTACCGAAGCCTGCCCCAGGTAAGCCATCCGTGGCCTCCCAGAAATTCGGGAAAGGTGAACTTTGTGGCCACCAGAATGCCGAATAGAACCGAGATCACTAAGGTGACGAGTGAGGCAAAGACGTGCGCGCGGATCAGGCCATATTCAACCGATGGAAGCTCGCCGCCAGATTGGACGCTCCGCTGTCCTGCTGGATAGACCGGTTGCTCTATTAGGGTTGCCACTTTGCTACACCTTTCCTCGCAGATTTCTCTGGCTCGAAATTGCTCAGAATCCAACTCGCAACGGCAACGCGGTCTTCCAGAGAGAGACCTGACTCAGCGGGGCCAGGCGCAAAATTGCCCCATCCTGGCTGGGGATGACCTACCGCTGACGACAGTTGATTGAGCAGATCTGATTTTTCATCGGGGGCCGCGGAGTGATGCAGGTAAAAGGTCACCACTTCCTGATAACTTGGCCCGGTGGAGCGCGTGGACATTTCGTGGCAACCCGCGCATTGCCGCTGTTCGATTTCAAATCCCCGGGCCACCGCTGCACCCTCGATTTGTATATTGGGAGGAATAGATAGAACGGCTGCAGCAACTGGTTTGCGCGGCAAGTCTCCAAACAGACGGCGATGGTCGCGTGTTCCCCACCAAGCGAGTAGCGTGCCCAAAAGCAGCACGGAACCCACCAGGCGTATCGGCGCGCGTGACGGCGACTGATGCTCACTTCCGACTCTATTCGCCATATGTGCCCTTAGGAGCTTGACCGGTGTCAAGCTGTCCGTTGATAGAAACGAGATACTCCGTAATTTTTTGTACCTGGTCTTCAGAAATATGTGCGCCGTAGACGTCTTTCATTTTTTTGACTTCGCTCAGCCACGTAGTCCGGGAAAATCGTGGCTGCATGGTGATGTATCGTGGCGAATGGCAAACGACGCACGCTGTCACAAATTCTTCACGGCCAGGACCTGGCGGAAACACGGGTCATGTCATGATCTGGCTGCTTCGCGACATTCGATGGGCGTCCACAGCCAGCGATCAATACCGCAAGCCCAATTACGAGAACCGTACTCCTCTTTTTTGGGGCCATGCCGTTGTTACTCCACGCTTACGTCAACTTGCTGGATTACATTCCACATAAAACCACTGCGGTTCCATTGTTCCTTGCTCTGCGTCTCTCCTATCGCATTTGTCGCGCGTGCCATCAGTCGATATTGCCCACGGCTCATTGGTCTCCAACGCGCCCGCCAGCGTCGCCACGAATACTTCCCAATTTCCGCGTCCAGTCGAGCATCCGCCCAGGTGGCTCCCCCGTCCGTCGACACCTCCACGCGTCTAATCCCGTGACCGGAGTCGAAGGCAATTCCTTCGATTTCATTCGGTATTCCGGAATGTACGGTTTCACCAGGGCCGGGACGAACAAATATGGACCGCACATTGAATCGATTGATAGGCACAGTGTCCTTGGCTAAATCCTTTGGAGATTCGGTGCCATTGGGAGCGTTGGGGATGCGATACGCTTTGTCCGTCCAGAAGTTGCTGAAGGAATGAGGCAACACGGTGATGTCGCTGAGCGCTTTCACCCAATAAGTTCCGTACCAACCGGGCACGACGAGGCGCAGGGGAAAGCCGTTCACCATGGGCAACGCCTGGTCATTCATGGCGTAGGCGATCATCACCTCTCCATCCCGCGCGTGGTCGATCGAGAGGGCCTTCACGAAGTCAGCCACAGATGGCAGCGGCGGCGCGTCAAGCCCATTGAATGAGACGTCCACGGCGCCTGTCTTCACTTGGGCACGGTCCAGAATCGACTTCACGGAAACGCCGGTCCATCTGGCGTTGCCAACGGCACCATGCTTCCACTGGCCGCCCGGAACACGAGGCTCGAAGAAGCTACGAGAATTGCCAGAACATTGATTGACGGCAACGATGGAAATTGGCTCGAACTGCGATCGAAGTTCATCCATACTTAGCTGCAAAGGCTGCCGCACGTGGCCGCTGACATTGAGCCGAAAAGTTCGAAGGTCTACGGAAGTCGGGATCCCTTCGAGATGCCACCGCACAAAGAAAGCTTCGTTGGGCGTGAGGTCCTGTCGAAAATAGTGAATCGGAGTTTCCAGCTGGGGAGGCCGGTCGGTGAGCAAGATGACCTCTGTTTTTTCCGGGAATCGAACAAGGTTATCCGGACCCGACAGGTTTCCCGCCACAGAATTGATTCGATTGCAGGAGGCCGTCAGTGCCGCAGCACCGGTAGCACTAATGAGCCGCAAAAATCCCCGCCGGTTCATTAAATACCTTCCGTCCCCGCGCTGTTCCTAGGTTTTCGAATCATCATGGACTTCATTGATCGGGTCAGCACACGCATGTCCCGCAAAAGATTCCCGGACGATGAGTGTCTGCACCCCAGTTGCCAGATCGGGCGTGTACAGACGCCGGCAGAAACACCTGAATACATACAGCTTTCAAATGCGATCGATCGTGTCGGTAACCGGTTGAAGGACGTGCAAGAGTCCAATTTGGGGGACGCGGCGTCCATGCGCTGACATGTCCACTGAATTCGTAGCTGAGTGAACTACGAGGTCATTTTTGGATCGCATCGAAAACAACCGGCCGTGACTTCGGCGTGTCCGCGGATGGTCAGGCGTATGCGGCTGATCAGTATTCTCTGACAGGAACCTAACTTTCTCGGCGAAAAGAGCATCGGAGGTTTCAAGAGATCCTAAATCGAGGATTTCATTAAAAAGAGGTACTGCAATGAATCAAAGCATCAGCAAGATATTGATTGCAGCGACATTGGTGACATTCGGGGTCGCTGTTAATGTTCAAGCCGAGGTGCGTTCCAAGGCGATCGTGGTGGAATCCCCCTCGGATCTCCCCGAACTGGCACAAGGTCGATGTGATGCCATGTATCTGCATCGTACGGCGGCTGCACAAGCGATTCTATATCTCCAACGTGATCGGGGCCGAAAGCTAGCGATCCTCGACGTCACGGATCCTGCGAAAATTGGCGCTGTTGGGGAGGTTTCGATTGACGCCCCATCCGCGTATGACTTTGTCCAGGACTTGTCAGATTCGGGAGTGCTGATTCACTACCGCAATCACTCCGGATTTGCGGTTATCAGCTTCAAGAACTACAAACAACCAGTGCTAAAAAACGAACCAGAGTACCTGCACCCCGCCAGCGTGGAGGCTGACGGCTCGAGCGCCCTACTGTTGGTCTCCGCAAAGGGCGCGAGCGCGCCCGCCCGGGAACCTGAATACGAGGTCCTCGGCATTTCGAATCCGTCGAGCCCCACGCCGCTCGCCACAATTCCGGGTGTCATCCAGCGCCTGGATAGACCATCTACCGGTACAGTTTTTCTCTTGAACGACCAAGGTCTTACGGTCGTACGACGCCTTGCCGCTGAGCACGAACACAACATTGAGAATTACCAGAAGGAGCACCCTGGATAGACCACGAACAGGTGCGACTCATCGCTAAGGAACGAATCGCTCCGGGGCCTTCCTGTCCGTACTTTCGCATCGGGACCAAAGATGACGAACCTCGGAGCGAATCCAAATGGAAACGCTTTGCACAACTGCTGGACGATCCGCGAGTTCGACGCTCGCTGACATTGCACTGCAGGATGCGCCGACGATCGTGACTGATGAAGAAAAAAAACAATAGAGCACTGAAAGTGATCGCTGAGGAAGAAAACCTGGACTGCACCTTTCGCTAATCTTGTTGACGAGAGAGACCGATGGAGAACTTCCGGCTCAAAGTCTTTCGTGCGGTTGCCACTCACCTGAACTTTAGTCGTGCTGCGGAGGAACTGCTGCTGACGCAACCGGCCGTGACGCAGCAAATCAAAACCATCGAGGATGAATTTGCTGTGCCGTTGTTCGATCGCACCGGAGGGCGAATCACTCTGACTCCAGCCGGACATGCGCTCTTGCCTTACGCTGAAAAATTCAAGGCGCTTTCCGATGAAGCGCAGTCTGTAGTAGCCAATGTGTCAGGAATACCTGGGGGCCAGCTTGCGCTCGGCGCCTCGCAAACAATCAGCCAGTATCTTTTGCCGAATCTGGTTGCTGGGTTTCTTCGCCAAAATCCGCGCATTGCAATCACTGTGACCAGCGGAAACACGGATGCCGTCTTGGATGCACTCGCCGAGCACAAAACGCAACTCGCATTGATTGAGGGGCCGGCGCTCCGCAAGGACATCCGTGTCGAGCCGTTCATGGAAGATTACCTCGTGCTTGTTGTTCCAGCGGAACATGAATGGGCTAACAAGGAACTTGAGCCCGAAAGGCTGACGATGGCTCCGTTGCTAATGCGCGAGTTTGGTTCTGGCTCACGCAGAGTGGTGGAAAACGCCTTGGTCCAGGCTGGCCTGAAAAGGAAGGATTTGAAGACCAGGATGGAGATCGATTCAACTGAGGGCTTATTGAGTGCCGTTGAGGCTGGCTTGGGAGTTACGTTTGTTTCGCGTTGGGCTGTGCGAAACCAACTCACATTGGGCACTCTTAAACTTGCGCGCGTGCGCGGAGTGACGTTCTCGCGGATGTTCTCGCTGGCGTATCCTGCTGGCCCTGAGCCCACCGGCAACAATGCTGCATTTCGATCCTTTCTCCTTAATCATTCTCTTGACTTGGCCCCAAGAGTGACAGGCAGAGCCATGAAGAATCCCACGGAGCCCGAGGACTCCCGCGCTCGGTCCACGATATTGACATTGGTGTCAGACGCTCGGTCTCATCATCCAGCCAAGAAGCGAAAGCGGCTTGATTAAGAGCGCGTTGCAAAGCCTACGAATGGCCAGGGAATTGCGTTAGAGCATTCCTGTTCTGTCTCACGATTAAATAGCGTTCGGCAGGACGACGCCGCACCAAAGGAGAGACGCGAATGACTGAAGTAAAGAACACCAAGCCTGCGGGTGAGACAGAAAATCCGACGAGTAGACAGCAACAGAACCAAACAGGCACGGACGGACTGTCCAGACGTACTTTTTTGGAGGTGGGGTCCGCGGGGCTAGCTGGTGCGGCACTGGCTTCTCTGGCCGTCAACGCCCAGGAGAGAGCAGACACTGAAAGAGCAGACCAGGATCATTCTGCAAGTAATCCGGGCCCGGAAAACAAGGCGCTTTTGGATGAAAATCCGAATTCAAATCTCCCTCCGCCCACCGATCATGGGCATGTCGAGCCGATTTGGTACTCCTTCGATCTAACCACCAAACGGGTGGAAGAAGGAGGATGGACGAACCAAGTAACAGAAAGAGTGCTGCCGTCTTCAAAGGACCTCGCGGGCGTGAGGATGCGGTTGACCGCGGGCAGCTTTCGGGAACTGCATTGGCACACGGCGGACGAGTGGGCGATTATGCTGTACGGAAATGCTCGCGTGACCTGTCTTAACCCCGACGGCACCGTGTTCATCGGCGATGTCGGCAAAGGTGATCTCTGGTACTTTCCGGCAGGATTCCCTCACTCGATCCAAGGGTTGGAAGCGGATGGTTGCGAATTTATTTTGATTTTCGATCAAGGTTCATTTTCCGAAGACAATACTTTTCTTCTTTCCGACTGGGTGAGACGCACACCGCCATCAGTTCTGTCCAAGAATTTTGGGCTGCCAACGAGTGCTCTTAAAAAATTGCCCGATAAAAGCCTATATATATTTGCTGCAGACTTGCCTGCATCCCTGGCACAGGACAAAGCTGCGGTTGGCGGTCGTCGCGTCGAATCCGCTTACGAATACACTTTCAAGATGTCGACTATGGCTCCTACGCAGCGAACGAAGAGCGGAGAAGTTCGAATCGTTGACTCGCGCAACTTCCGGGCGTCGAAAAACATCGCGGCGGCCTTGGTCATGGTTAAGCCGGGTGGCATGCGCGAACTGCATTGGCATCCCAACGCTTCTGAATGGCAGTACTACCTTGCCGGTAAGGGGCGCATGACAGTGTTTACCAGCGAAGGAGCACGCACCATGGACTTCAACGCCAATGACGTGGGTTATGTGCCGGCTGTCGCGGGTCACTACATCGAGAACACGGGCAATACGGACCTGGTGTTTCTGGAAACGTTCAAGGCCAGCGAGTATATGAATTTTTCGCTGAATAAGTGGCTAAGGCGCCTGCCTCCGGAGACGGTCGCGTCGCATTTGAATCTGGATGCAGACACCTTAAGTAAGATTCCGTCAGAAGCGCTCGACGTTGTCCCCGGGTAGCTTTGTATCTACCTGCAGTACACCGCGCCTCGTGACGCGAGAACTCCCTAATGGCTTAGCGTGATGATTTCGATAAGAACCCGTACGTCGTTGCTATTTGTCCTCTTTCTTGGCACGGGCATGTTTTCAGGCCGGGCGCACGCTCAAGCGAACACTCAGTCAAATGCTGCACCCGGCGCACCTGCAACCGACTCAGATACTCCGTCTTGGCTGTTTCCTATCGAGAAACTCGACGAAGTTTTGCCTAGCTGGCTTCACATTGGCGGTGAATATCGTGCTCGCCTGGAGGGTCCGACAGGTACGGCCTTCGCGAACACGAGCGATTTTTACTTGCTGGACCGGTTGCGCGTGAATGTGGCAATTCGGCCCAAGGAGTGGCTGAAACTTTATGGGGAAGTGCAGGACTCCCGCATCTTTTTCAATCACCACATTCCCAACGCTAATCCCTTCGAGGACAGTTGGACCCTTTGGCAAGGCTACGTTCAGGTCGGTAGTTCCACATCCGGTTGGGCCGATGCGCTTGCGGGACGCCAAGTACTTCTCTTTGGTGACGAGCGTGTGATCGGTCCATCGAACTGGCTCAATGTCGGCCGCACTTTTGATGTTGCGCGCGTCGACCTTCATCACCCCGGATACGAAATAGCAATCTTCGGCTCTTCGGTTGTACCCGGCAGCAATACCTTCTTACACCGCGCGATTCCGGGGAACAACTTCTACGGAATCTACGGAAGCTTCAAGAACATCGTTCCGCGTGCGACCTTTGAACCATATGTTCTCTGGCGTTTGGCGCCGGGAAACTTTGGTCTTTCAGAAACGGTTGGCCGCGGCCATCTCAATGAAGTCACCATCGGCCTACACGTGAAGGGTACTCTGCCCGCGAATTTCGACTACGACACGGAGTTTGATGGACAGACCGGCTCTCTCGGCGCATCTTCCATCGGTGCATGGGCGGGCTATGCCGGCGTCGGCAAGACACTTCCCCATGTTGCTGCAGCGCCGCGGGTCTTCATCGAGGGCAACTACGCCTCGGGAACGAAAAATCCGACCGGCCGAGACTGGAATACCTTTGACCAGCTCTATCCTTCTAATCATGACAAGTTCGGCTTCACTGATCTGGTGGGCCGCAGAAATCTTGTGCAGTTCCGGGTCGGCGTGGAGGAAAGCGTCACTGAGAAATGGAAATTCAAACAAGCCCTTGAGGGCTACTGGCTGGCGACTTCACATGACAATTTTTACGCCAGCAGCGGAGCGATTTCGGTTCCCGCCCACCCCGGTGCCAGCCGCCACATCGGCAACGAACTCGATCTGGTTGCCGAATACACGATGAATAAGGGGCTGAGCTTTGGTTTTGGCTACGCCCGACTCTTCGCCGGACAATTTTTGAAAACCACTACGCCAGGGCACGATTACGGCTATCCATATGCTTACTTTGAATATAATTTCTCCAAGTCCGGCTTTCATTTTCCCATCACTCCAAACAAACCGAACTAACCGCGTCCCTGAAATGCTCTGCAAAACGAGATCTTTTGTTTCTTCTGCCAACGCGCTGACATCGCTGTCGATTCGGTGGACGGTCTTTCTTGCGCTGCGTCACAGAGGGAACGCCGCTCCGTCTGCAAGCAACTGGGTCCACGAGAGATACGTTGGTTACATGGGCATGGACCAATTGGAGTACCAGGTGCATCTACACCAACGAAGACCGCGTCGCAATCGAGGCTCAATCGTGCGGCTTCAGAATCATAGTTCCAGGGTGCCAATTGTCGGCGCATAAGCCATCGGGAAGCTCCTTCGAGAGAAAAGGAGCGCAGTGGGCAATGGTAGAGAAGCACAAGACGGAGTGGCGAGTGATCGTTGTCCGGGCGACAGGAATACTCGTTCTACTGGGTGGGATACTTCTCGCTGCTGGCTTGTGCGACGCGACCACGCCGGCCGATAACTCTGTTCCGAGCATTTTCGATCCACGGTCAACCCCTGCGGAGTCGATCTATCACTTGTCGCGCTTCGTCCTCGCAATCACCGGATTGATTTTCCTGGCGGTCTTCAGCCTGTTGAGTTACGCGGTCGTGAAATTCCGTAACAACGATGCGAATACCAACCGAGAGCCTGCGCAAGTGTATGGGAGCACACAAATTGAGCTGGCTTGGACCATCATTCCGATTGTTATCGTCGTTGTCTTATTTCTGGCCACCGCTCGCGTGATCCACGCGATCCAGGATGCTCCGAAACCCGCGACGGCGGTGGAGGTCACCGCGATTGGGCACCAGTTCTGGTGGGAGTTTCGCTATCCGGCGCTCGGCGTCGTTACAGCCAACGAACTGCACGTTCCTGTTAGCGATCCCGCCCATCCTACGCCCACGTTCTTGAACTTGCTTTCCGCCGATACCGACCATAGTTTCTGGGTTCCTCAGCTTGCAGGAAAGACAGACTTAATTCCGAACCGAGTCAACGGGATGTGGATAGACCCGCAACAGACAGGTGTCTTTCTTGGCCAGTGCGCTCAGTATTGCGGCACGCAGCACGCCAAGATGCTTCTGCGCGTTTCGGTGGACAGCCCCGAAGCCTTCGCTGAGTGGATTAACCTGCAAAAGCAATCCGCTAATCGGGACGATAAAGAAGTCACTGGGAGACTGGTTTTCGAAACAACCGCGTGCGTGAACTGTCACGCAGTGGGTGGCACGAATGCAACCGGCCGCTTCGGTCCTGATCTAACGCACCTCATGAGCCGCAGCACAATCGCAGCCGGCGCAGCCGAAAATACCAGCGAAAATCTTCGCTTGTGGATCCAGAACCCTGACGCAATCAAGCCCGGCTCGCTCATGCCAGCCATGAAGTTGAGCGATGCCGACCTGGATGCGCTCGTGCGCTACTTGGAAACGCTCCGCTAGTTGAGAGCTTGGGAGACGAGATATGTCATCGGATTCCATGACCATCCGCACTGCTCAAGTAGGCGCGGGGCGCCCCTGGCTTCAAACTCTGCATGAGTGGGTGACGACCGTCGATCACAAGCGTCTGGGCATCCTCTACGTTCTTTTGGCGTTGCTGTTTCTCATCATCGGCGGGATCGAAGCCATCATTATTCGCATACAGTTGATCCGTCCACATAACGACTTTGTTTCTCCGCAAGTCTTCAATCGCATGTTCACCATGCATGGCACGACTATGATTTTCTTCGTAATCATGCCTGTTATGTTTGGCTTTGCCAACTACCTGGTTCCCTTGATGATCGGCGCGCGGGACATGGCGCTTCCGCGGCTGAACGCGTTCAGTTTCTGGCTGACGGCTTTCGGAGGATTTCTCCTCTACTTCAGTTTTATTGGTGGAAGCGGCCTCTACGGCGCGGGAAATGCTCCAGACGTGGGGTGGTGGGCGTACGCCCCGTTGACTTCGCGTGCATTTTCACCCGGCCACAGTGCCGACTACTGGACCATCGCTGTGCTGGTGTCCGGCTTTGGCAGCATCGGGACGGCAATCAATATCGTTGCCACCATCCTCTCTATGAGGTGTCCGGGCATGAAGCTGAGCCGTATGCCGCTGTTTGGGTGGCTCACCTTCGTAATGTCCGGCCTGGTTCTGATTTCGATTAGCCCGCTCTCGGCTGCGCAGATTATGCTGCTCGTCGACCGCTATTTAGGCGGCCACTTCTTCGATACGCAGGCCGGCGGGTCCGCGACCCTCTGGATGCACTTCTTCTGGATCTTCGGACATCCGGAAGTGTACATTCTGGTTATCCCTGCCTTTGCGTTTGCGTCCGAAATTATTCCGGTATTTTCGCGCAAGCCTATCTTTGGCTATCCGGCCATGGTCGGAGCCACGGTGAGCATTGCTTTCGTGAGCATGAGCGTATGGGCTCACCACATGTTCACCATCGGGATGAAGTCCTACTCCAACAGCTTTTTCGTGCTGACAACGATGGTCATCGCCGTTCCCACCGGCATCAAGATTTTCAACTGGCTCGGCACCATGTGGGGTGGGAAGATCCAGTTCAAGACACCGATGCTATTTTGCATCGGATTCCTGTTCCAGTTCTTGATCGCCGGCCTCACCGGCATCATGCTCGGCGCGGCGCCTTTCAATTGGCAGCTTAGCGGTTCGTACTTTGTCGTCGCCCATTTTCACTACGTGATCGTGGGCGGAATCATGTTCTGTCTATTTGGTGCGTTTTACTATTGGTTTCCCAAGGTCACGGGAAGGATGCTCAACGAAACTCTAGGCAAACTGCATTTCTGGTTGTTCGTTATCGGGTTTCACCTGACGTTTGATCTGATGCACATTCCCGGAATACTCGGCATGCCGCGGCGAATCTACACCTTCGAGCCCGGCCGCGGCTGGGAAGTATTGAATCTGCTTGTCACCATCGGCGCATTCATCCAAGGCATCGCAATCTTGCTGTTTGTAGCGAACCTCGTTTTTTCCTATTTCAGAGGTCCTAAAGCGGAAAACGATCCCTGGGACGCGTGGACTCTCGAATGGTCGGTGAGTTCGCCGCCACCTGTCTATAACTTCGCTTCCATTCCGACGGTTGCCAGCCGGCGCCCGTTATGGGATTTGAAGCACCCAGAGGACCCCGATAGCCGCTATGAATGAAGGAAGGGATCAATGAGCGCAATCACGACTCCAATCGCGCAGACGCCAGTGGCCGGGAGTCTCCCCTATAAGGGTAAGGTCGCGATGGCCTGCCTGATTATTGCGGAATCGGCCATCTTCACCATTTTCGTGGTGGCCTATCTTTTCTACCTAGGGAAGAACCTCACCGGGCCGTCTCCCCGCGCAGTCCTCGCGGCGCCCATCTTCTACACGATTTGTTTACTGTCCAGCAGTCTGACGATCCACTTCGCGTCAAGGTTTCTCGAACGCGGCAAGCGAGGCGCGTTCCTCGCTTTGTGGTTTCTCACGATTGTCCTTGGGGGTCTTTTTTTGTTCGGCACCGGCCAGGAATGGCACCGGCTGATCTACGAACGTGGGCTGACCATCTCCACCAATCTTTTTGGTACCACCTACTACTCGCTCGTTGGTCTGCACGCCACTCACGTCACGGTAGGTCTGCTCATGCTCGGCATCGTGCTTCTCTTTGGCCTCGCTGGGCGTGTCGGTCGGGAGCAATCCGCTCGCGTGGATGTGCTTTCTATGTACTGGCATTTTGTGGATGCCGTGTGGGTCGTTGTTTTCACCGTGGTTTATGTTCTAGGGCGCTGAGGAGAAGTAATGGCAACGCTGCTATCCGCGGAACAAATGGAGCAAGGCCCTCGCGCACCCAACGAGATCGAGGTTCCCGCGCACACAGCTTGGCCTCCGGTTCTGGCTTTTGGATTTGCACTGGTGTTTGCGGGCCTCCTGACGAGCGCCTCGGTGAGTGTTCTCGGCGCTGTACTCACGATCGCTGGCTGCGTCGGCTGGTTCCGGGAAGTCTTCCCCCACGAGCATGAAGAAGTTGTGCCCGCAGCTCGGGGGGATGTCTCGGTGGCCACCGAGCGCCGGTTCGTCGAACGACTGCCAGCGGCTCCTGAACAACTGCGCGCGTGGCTTCCCGTTGAAACTTATCCGATATCGGCCGGTGTGAAGGGAGGCTTGGCGGGAAGCGTCGCGATGGCCATTCTGGCTTGTGCCTACGGACTGCTGAAAACCGGAAGCATCTGGTATCCCATCAACCTTCTTGCCGCCGTCGTGTACGCGCCGTCGGAAGTGCCTTCAGCTTCGCAATTCAATTCCTTTCACGGAGGCATTTTTTTCATTGCCCTGGTCTTACATGTCGTCACGTCGGTACTTGTGGGATTGCTCTATGGCGCGATGCTTCCCATGTTCGCGCGCCGTCCCATTCTCCTGGGCGGCATGATTGCTCCGGTGCTGTGGTCGGGGCTGCTGTACTCCATCATGGGCATTCTCAATCCTGTGCTCGGCAGTCACATCGACTGGATTTGGTTCATGGCCTCGCAGTTCGCTTTCGGCCTCGTCGCAGGACTTGTCGTGGTGCGGCAGTTGCGCGTTCGAACGCTCGAGAACATGCCTTTCGCCTTGCGCGCGGGAATTGAAGCTCCCGGCATGATGCTACCGCGCCGAAACGGAGAGAAACGGTCGTGATCCGATTTCGGCATCTATGCGCAACCGCCGCGCTCGCGGTGATGCTGTTCTTCGGCTGCGCTTCACCGCACGGGCAGCTCAAAAAAGGTTCCCAGACTGTAGCGCCCAACGAGGTCTTGGAATTTGGCACTCTGTACGCCGAAAACTGCGCAGGTTGCCATGGCGTGGAAGGGCGTGGAAGTATCGCCATTGCGCTTTCCGACCCAGTGTATCTGGCAGTAGCGGACGATACCGTGATGCGCAAGGTCATCAGCAACGGTGTGCGTGGAACCGCGATGCCTGCCTTCGCGCAGAGCGCCGGAGGAATGTTGACCGACAAGCAGATTGACGTGATCACAAGTGGAATGCGATCCCGCTGGGGCCGGCCCGGAATTCTCGCTACCGTCAACCCGCCTTCTTATGCGGCGACATCTGCGGGCAACGCTGTACGAGGTGAGGTCGCGTACAGGACGTACTGCGAATCATGCCATGGAGGCGGTGGTCGCGGAGGCGCAAAGGGCAGCTCGATTACGGATGATTCTTTTCTCGCGCTCGTCAGCGATCAAGGGCTACGCACGGTTGTAATCACGGGCCGCCCGGAATTGGGAGCGCCAGACTGGCGCAGCGATGTGTCTGGAAAACCCATGTCGGACCAGGAAGTCACCGACGTAGTTGCCTGGCTCGTCTCGAGGCGGGTCCAGAACCCCGGGCAACCCTATTCCAGTTCGAATTACGCGCAACATTAGGAGTTTGATGATGTCGAATGAAAATACGCTCTCCCGCCGCGGGCTATTCATGAAGATGGGAATTTTATTCAACGGCATAGTGGCGACCGCGCTGGCAGTACCGCTCGTGCGCTTCCTTCTATCCTCGATTACTCGCGGACGCGCGAACGCCTACCTTTCCTGGGTGTCTCTTGGATCGGTCAGCGAGTTTCCGGAAGGTGAGACGCGGCTGGCGACATTTCGAAGTCCCTACGTGACTCCAACGGATGGCAAGACCATAGACACGGCGTGCTGGGTCAGGCGCGTCGCCGGCGATCAATTCCAGGTTTTCGCGGTCAATTGCGCGCACCTGGGCTGCCCAGTCCGCTGGTTTCCGCAGTCCGGTTTGTTCATGTGCCCATGCCACGGCGGAGCATATTACCGCGACGGCTCTCGTGCCTCCGGTCCGCCGGAGCGCGGGCTGTTCGAATATCCGTACAAAGTCGAAAACGGTCTCGTCACTATTCAGGCGGGTGAATTGCCGACGCCGGGATCCCCGACTGCGTCTCTCTTGGGAAAGAAACCACCGTGCGCCGTCTGATTACACACTTAGGAGCCTGGTTTGACCGGCGCTTGCAACTGGCCGCTCCTATTCGCGAAGTATCTGAGCACCCCGTTCCGCGCAGCACTGCCAGCTGGTGGTACGTTTTCGGCAGCGCAGCGCTCGTCATATTCCTGCTGCAGCTCGTCACCGGAATTTTGCTCGCACTAATCTATGTACCCTCTGCGAGCGAGGCCTGGAGCAGTCTGCAGACGCTAAACCATGACGTAACCCTGGGTTGGTTCATCCGCGCGTTGCACGGATGGGGCTCGAATTTCATGGTTGCGATTGTTCTCATCCACATGGTGCAGGTCTTCCTCTTTGGAGCCTACAAGTTTCCGCGTGAGCTGACATGGATCGTCGGTGTATTTCTTTTGCTCATGACTCTAGGCATGGCTTTCACAGGACAGGTGCTGCGCTTCGATCAAGATGCATATTGGGGATTGGGAATCGGCGCGTCCATCGCGAGTAGGGTGCCCATTCTGGGCGCGAGCATCGTGAAGATGATGTTGGGTGGCCCAATCATTGCCGGTGCCACACTTTCCCGATTTTTTGCGCTGCACGTCTTCATCATTCCGGGAACACTCATCGGACTCGTAGGTTTGCACCTCTTGATGGTGCTAAAGCTGGGAATTAATGAATGGCCAATGCCCGGACGCCTCGTGAAGCGAGCTACCTACGCGAATGAGTACCACGAACTGACGGAGAAGGATGGCGCTCCGTTCGTCCCTTACGCGGTCTGGAAAGACTTATTCTTCGCTACATTCATCCTCTTGGCCGTTGCTGCGTGCGCTGTGTACTTTGGTCCGTTCGGTCCCACAGGTCGGCCCGACCCGACGATCATCCAGACAGTGCCGAAACCGGACTACTTTTTCCTGTGGCTCTACGCCTTGCTCTCGCTTTTGCCTCCTTCCATGGAGACGCCCGCGCTTCTGATTGGCCCGGTAATCGCCATCGCTATCCTAGTTCTGCTTCCATTCTTGTCAGGAGAAGGAGAGAAGAGCTGGCGGCGACGTCCGATCGCGGTTTTGACCGTTCTGCTGATCGCGGTAACGCTGGGAACCTTTACGCATCTCGCGGGATTCACTCCCTGGAGTCCGCACATGAACGCGTGGAGCGGCGATCCGGTACCAGCGAGATTTCTGCATGGCACAACCGCGCTGCAGCGGCAAGGTGCGCTCATTTTTCAAGCCAAGCAGTGCCGCAACTGTCATTCCATTGGGGAAAGTGGCGGACAGCGAGGCCCGGCTCTCGACAGCGTTGCCCTCCGACTCACCCAAGATCAACTCATCCGTCAGGTGATTCAGGGCGGCGGCAACATGCCTGCATACGGTAAGAACTTGAGTCCAGCGGAAACAACGGCGCTGGTTGCTTTTCTCGAAACATTACACCCAGCTGGGCAGGCTCCCGCGCATAATGCCGCGCTTGGCGAAGCACAAGAAAAAAGCGCTTCATCGCAATAAAGCCATCCCATGCCGCCGCAAATCCAAAACGCATTGGAGAATTGGTCGCCCATGGTTCCGCTTGCTTTGACACCACTTCTCCCCGCGATCGTGTACCTGCGCGGATGGCTTTATCTTCGTTCGCGCTCTGTGAACATCATTCCTGCTTGGCGCGCCGCCAGCTTTCTTATCGGAGTGTTTTTGATCTGGATCGCACTGGGGTCGCCTCTCGCGGCATTCGACGAGAAATTGCTGACCGTCCATATGATTCAACACCTTCTGCTGATGACCATCGCTCCTCCCTTGATCTTGGCGGGCGCACCGGTAATGCCGTTCTTGCATGGCATGCCGCGCCGATTTATGCAGTCCGTGCTTCCTCCACTACTTCGACGGGCTCCCGCGCAGTGGTTGGGGCGCGTCCTTTCTCAACCTGCGGTTTGTTGGCTGACGGCTGCAGCCGCATTGGTGGGATGGCATATTCCGGGGGCATTTACGCTGGCATTGCAATCGGAACCGTGGCATGCGGTCGAGCATGCGTGCTTCCTCGGATCGGGTTTTCTTTTCTGGTGGCCGGTTGTGCAGCCCTGGCCGAGCGTGCCGAGATGGCCGCGATGGTCGATCCTCGTTTACCTTTTTCTGGCTACCCTGCCGTGTGACATTCTCTCCGCATTTCTTGCGTTCTGCGACCGCGTCGTTTACACGGTTTACCTCTCCACACCGAGGCACTTTGGGATTTCCGCTCTCGAAGACCAGCAATGCGCAGGCGCGCTGATGTGGACGTGCGTTACGATCGCGTACCTGATAGCCGCGGCAATTCTTACTACGGGGCTGCTGTCGGCGCGGAGCCCCCAGGGAAATGAGTTGCTGAAATCGGACTTGCCCGCCACACTTGCTGCGCGCAGGGATTCGTAAAAAGTGGGGGGTTGTCTGAGCGTGGCAATTGAGCCGCCCCTTCTTGCGGCTTACAGCTTGGCTGTCCGGGCGGTGGTTTGCATGAGTCGATCAGACTCTGAAGGAAGTTATCAATCGAATGAACCGCAGATCATTTGTAAGCACTGCCGCAACAAGCGTTGCCGCGTTTGCAACCTTAGGGACCGCAGGCAGAAATACTCAAACGCGGCTGGTGTACACCAGTTCTGACTGGAAACTAAGCGAATTCCACCAACGCGCGAAGAACCCGGCGCGGATTAAGCAGGTGTACGACATCATTCTGATTGCGGATCGTCGCTTTGCTGTTAGCTATGCTGTGGCCGGAATCAGAAGATCCGAAATCTCACGTGTTGTGTCCCGTAATCCGACCGAGTATAAGGTTTTAATGCCGGAGATTGAATCCGCAATCATAGTAGGTGACAAAACCTTTACAACTGTCCAGTTACTGTGGAGCGGGTAGCGGGCGTCCAACTGTTTGTACGTCGAATTTACGTCGAATTGAGGATAATTGTTGCGTCACTCTTATTTTCTAGCGCTCTTACTGGTGTTGAGCCCAGTCGTCGATATTGCCCGGGAAACGCCCGGCGTCGAGTCTCCGGCCTTCACAACCGTACCAGAGCTTAGCGCTGGATTCGATCTCCTCTACCGGCAGAGATTCGCCGAAGCTCGCGAAACTTTCGCAAACTGGGAATCCCGCAATCCGCAACAGCCTTTTGGCCAGGTGGCCATCGCCGCCGGCTATCTCTTTGAGGAGCTATCCCGCCAAGGCGTACTGACCAGCGATTTTTTCCTGAACGAAAAGAAATTCCTGCACGGGATTGAGGGTAGCCCGGACCCGGAGCGGATGAGCCATTTTCGCGATGCTGTAGCTCGCGCCTGCGAACTCGCCAGGGATCGCCAGAAAACAAATCCTGAGGATGGAGAAGCGCTTCTTGCGCTGACGCTGGCCGCTGGAATGGAGTCGGACGCGGAATCGATTCTACTGAAGAGGCATCTCGCCGGCTTGAAGAGCATGAAAAAGGCCAATGGATATGCGAAGCAATTGCTGGCGCAGTATCCGGACGCGACAGACGCCTATATCGCCACCGGTATCGCAAATTACGTTATCGGATCACAGAGCGGCGGCACGCGCTTCGCGCTCTGGTTTGGTGGAATTCACGGTGACAAAAAGCTCGGTATGGAGCAGGTCGGCAGGACCGTGGAAAACGGACGCTATCTCCGGCCATTCGCCAAAATTATCCTTGCCCTCGCCGCACGCCGTGAAAAGCAGGATGCCCTAGCGCAAAAATTGTTCCGCGAATTGAGCGAGCAATATCCGGATAACGAGCAATTCGCTTCGGAATATGCCAAAGCCATGTCCGTGCCTTCTGGTGACTGAATTTGGACTGAGCCATAAGAATCTCCAGGCTGGCTAATACTGAGTTCCGGAGATTTCTAAGGATTTGAATTTAGGAAGGCTCTATCCCATTGATTCCAAAGGAATGGCGGAGAGGGTGGGATTCGAGCCGAGGCACTGAGAAATTCGCTATAAAAATGATAAAACCTAACCCTCTTATTGCCAAGGGGAATCCTTGCCCCAAATGATTTTCCCATGAACAATGGAAAATCTGATGCCTCGGCAGGCAGGCGATTGCGTAGAAAGGCGTAGAATAAATTCTCGTTTGATTTCCTGATCGCAGCCCACAGCTTCAAACTCGCCTCCCCAGCCGACGAACGTGAAATGAATCGCCCGTTAGGGTGGTGATCCAGAAGCTAATGAAGGTTCTGAACTCTCTCAACTTCCTGCTTGCCGACCAACCACCAAGTGAGCACGGGCTGCGACTTGTCGAGCTTGGGCCGTCGCGGGACGTCGCGGAGCAGGCAGTGGAAATCGCAAAAACTGAGGAGTACGCTGTCCGGTAGCGGGGGCGATTCGTCATGAAGTATGCGGCTCGCACAGCGACCCTGATCCTCGCAGGATTCTTGGCGATGACGTCAACTTGTGGGCGCGCCGCTGGGCAGGGGGGCGGACACGGTGGATCCGGTGGCGGCCATGGCTTTGGCGGACACGCGGGACACTCGTCGGTGGGATGTTCTTCAACGCACTCCTCAGCTCATTCGATTGGACACTCGATCGGGCACTCTTTTGCTCATATCTTTGGACATCACGGCCAAGGAGCCAGTTCCGGGGCGGTAGTAAAAGCACCGGCAAAGCCCTGGAGTGTTACTCCGTCGCCGATCTCCGTGCCCCAGGTGTTACGCTCTCGGCCGAGGAATCCGTTCATTTCCCGGCATCGCGTCGGTTTCTTCCCCCGGCGCGGAGCTTTCGGCTTTGCCGGATGCCCATACGGATGGTTCGATTTTCATTTCCGCTTCGACGACAATTGGAATTGTCCCAACGATGCCTTCTTCTTCGACCCGTTCTTCTTCGGCTGGTCTTCCAGACCCCTTCTCTACGGCCCGGCGTTTGGCAGCGCAACATGGTTTGAAGCTGGGACGGCACCTGACTCAACGATGCAAGTTCCAACCGAACCAAAGCCGGCGTATCCACCCTCGAATTCGGACGCTCCAAACGAGGCACTGCATTCCAGCGGCAGCACCTCGCCATCACCGAACGGCATGAAAGCCGAGCGTCCGATCACTTTGTTGCAGTTGCGCGATGGATCCATGTACGGCCTCACAGATTATTGGGTGAAAGACGGCGAATTGTATTACACGACCACGTACGGAGGCCAAGACTCCGTACCCTTCGCGCGCATTGATCTTGAAAAGACAATGCAGTTGAACGCGGACCGCCGCGTGCCATTTATGTTGCGGCCCCAATCAGTGCCGCGCTAGGGACGAATTCTAGCAAGCCGGTTCGTTAGTAATGCGCCAGTTTGTCCGTAAGCATGTCCATAAGCGCCGTAGACCTTATACGCCCTGCCTCACTTAGTCTTCCCTTTTCACTCGCCCCTTCTCTCGCCCGCACTTAACCAACGTCTCGCGCTCTGAAGGAGGATACTTCCTCTCACTTCGCGGGGACAGATAATCGTCAAAATACATAGTCAAAATACATAGTTGACAGCGTCCATTAATATGATGGACGATAGCACGCATGTCCACGAGCGACTCAAACGCTCCGCTTAATTCGCATGTCGCGGCCTTTCGACGTTTCAACCGCATGTACACTCGCTTCATTGGAGTGCTTGATGAGGAGTTTTTAAATAGCGGCTACAGCCTGGCAGAAGGTCGCGTGCTGTATGAGCTTGCAATGGGTCAGACCCCCACTGCGAAGGAAATAGCGGTTGCTCTAGGCATAGACCCGGCCTACTTGAGCCGCATTCTCGGTCGGTTCGAGAAGAATTCCCTGCTGAAACGCATGGCCTCGAAAAAGGACGCCCGCTCGGCGTATTTGGCGCTCACGCAAAAGGGAAAATCGAGGTTCGAGAAACTCAATGCGCTTTCAGAAGAGCAGGCTCGCTGCATCCTTACGGCACTGCCGCCGACAGCTCAGACCAACCTCATTGGTTCCATGGGCACGGTCGAAAGCTTGCTGGCGCCAAGTGCTCCGGAAGAGTTGAGGTACTTCCTACGGCCACATCGACCAGGCGATATGGGTTGGGTCGTGTATCGGGAAGGCGCTCTCTATGCCCAAGAGTATGGCTTCGATGAGACATTTGAAGCACTGGTGGCACACATCGTTGCTGATTTCCTTACGGAATTCGATCCAAAACGCGAACGTTGCTGGATTGCGGAAGTAAATGGGCAGAATGTGGGACACATCTTCTTGGTAAAACACCCTACTGAGCCCTCTACCGCGAAACTTCGCCTCTTGCTCGTTGAACCGAGCGCCCGGGGACTGAGATTAGGATCTGCGCTGGTGGAAGAATGCGTGAACTTCGCTAGCGCAGTCGGCTACAAAAAGATCACTCTCTGGACTCAGAGCATTCTCGTGGCAGCTCGTCATATTTACCAAAAAGCAGGATTCCGTCTCGTGGAAGAGCAGGCCAACTGCCAGTTCGGCAAAGATCTGTTGTCCCAGACGTGGGAATTGGACCTGACGGAGGGCGGCGATGGGAGAGTTGCAGGCCGGTACGGGCGCACGGGATCAAACCCGCGAGGAGCATGAGATCGCTATCGGTGCCGAGCGGGACCGTTGCCCGCAGCTTCTTGCAGCAGTGTTTACGAACGTGATACTCGCGCGCAACTATTCCCGCAAGGGAATGTACGAAGAGGGTCTAGCAACGTGTCGGAAAGTTAGCCTTTGCGAGAGCAGCCCCCT
>WNFO01001154.1_pt1 | contig 20347 bp, 18 predicted proteins | sample 5400251 | NCBI WGS metagenome assembly WNFO01 (sample SAMN13153354, study PRJNA577476) | soil metagenome | isolation source: 100 cm saprolite under Madrone tree | place: USA:California | collected 2016-06-14
AATTTAATCAAATTGATAGCGGCCTTCGAGCCGCGAAGGGACCACAATGATCTCCACTTGGAGCGAATGGAAACGGTATCCCCGTGCCGGACGCGGTGAGAATATCGAGGCGCCGATTACTCCCGGAATCTACGAAGTCCGATATGCCGGTACCGGCGCCCTCCACTCGTTCGACGCGGTCGATAATGTCGCCCAGGCATTGGCACAGCTGCCGGTCGGTTCCAAATCGTGGTTCGGGCGGCGTGGAGCGCAAGCCGCACCCGAGCTCGAATATCGCACCTGCGCGACCTCCTCCAAGGCAGACGCCAAGGCCGCGGCGGAGCGCATGATTGGCCGCCGTGACACCTATATGAGCGGCGCGGCCTGATTTCAGACTTGTCATTCCCGGGCGATGCCAACCGGCGGCGCAAAGTGCCGACCCGTTGGGACCATCCCGGAATGGCGAGCATTAGCCCCCTGCCTCTGGAACTTTGGTTGGCCCTCAAAATTGCTTGAAGCCGCCAATCGCTCGCGGCCGGTGCGTCGCTGCCGGTTTGAGCCTATATTTGGCGTGAAGGCCATCTCAAGAAAACACTCCAAGGAGTAACGCCATGTCCCCGACCGCTGCCGCACGCCCTTCGCAAGCCCCCGCGCCTTCGCTGCGCGACCGTCTGAAGGATGCTTCGCTGCTGCGTGAGCAGTGTTACATCGACGGCGCCTGGACCGGCACGCCCGCCAATCCCGTGACCAACCCGGTCAACGGGGTAGAGCTTGCGAAGGTGCCGAAAATGAACACAGCGGAAGCAACGCAAGCGGTCGAAGCCGCCGAACGCGCGTTTCCGGCCTGGGCCAAACTCACCGCCAAGCAGCGCTCCAATATCTTGCGCAAATGGTTCGACCTGATTATCGCCAACCGCGAAGATCTGGCGCTGATCCTCACTTCGGAGCAGGGCAAGCCGCTGGCCGAGGCACTGGGCGAAGTCGACATCGGCGGCGCCTATGTCGAGTTCTTCGCCGAGGAGGCGCGGCGCGTCTACGGCGAAACCATTCCGACGCAGCGGCCGGACGCGCGGCTCTTGGCGATCCGCCAGCCGATCGGCGTCTGCGGCGCGATCACGCCGTGGAATTTTCCGTGTTCGATGATCACCCGCAAGGTATCGCCGGCGCTGGCCGCCGGCTGCACCGTAGTCCTGAAGCCCGCCAATGAGACGCCGCTTACCGCCTTGGCGCTGGTGGCGCTGGCCGAAAAAGCGGGCGTGCCCAAGGGCGTGTTCAATATCCTCACCGGCAATTCGTCGGCGATCGGCAAGGTGCTGTGCGAACATCCGGCCGTGCGCTTTGTCGGTTTTACGGGATCGACCGAGGTCGGAAAGATTCTGTATCAGCAGGCGGCGGTCGGGGTGAAGAAGCTCGGGCTCGAGCTTGGCGGCAACGCGCCGTTCGTGGTGTTCGACGACGCCGACATCGATGCCGCGGTGGAAGGCGCCATGGTTTCGAAATACCGCAACATGGGCCAGACCTGCGTCTGCGCCAACCGCATCTATGCGCAAGACAAGATCTACGATCAGTTCGTCGAAAAACTTTCCAGGAGAGTCGCGGCAATGAAGATCGGCGACGGCACCGAGACCGGCGTGACGCAAGGGCCGCTGATCAACATGGCCGCGGTCGACAAGGTCGAAAAGCACATTGCGGATGCCGTCAAGCACGGCGCCAAGATCGTCACCGGCGGAAAACGCCATTCGCTTGGCGGCAGCTTCTTCGAGCCCACGGTGCTGTCCAACGTCGCGCCCGACGCGCTGGTGTCGCAGGAAGAAACGTTTGGGCCCCTTGCGCCGGTGTTTCGTTTCAAGGACGAGGCCGACGTGATCGCGATGTGCAACAACTCGCCATTCGGTCTTGCGTCCTATTTCTATTCGCGCGATCTCGGCCGGGTCTGGCGGGTCGCCGAAGCGCTCGAATCCGGCATGGTCGGGGTCAACACGGGCCTGATCACCACCGAGGTGGCGCCGTTCGGCGGCGTCAAGGAAAGCGGTCTCGGCCGCGAAGGCTCGCGTCACGGCATGGATGAATATGTCGAGATCAAATACGTGATGATGGCGGGGATCTAGGCGCGTTTAGCTTCCGCCTCCGGTACCCGCCGAAAATCCATCGGCGGGCACCCCTTGGCCGTTCTCTACGTCACCGACTTACCAGCGATCGCCGCCGACCCCGACGCCAACGCTTACGCCAGGCGCGCGGAAGCCGACGCCGCCACGCGGACTGTCGTCCCAATCACGATAGTCGCGGCGCTCTATGTATCGCTCGCGCGGCGCATAATCGTAGGAGTCTCGGATGATCACGCGTCGTTCGCCGCAGGTGCGATAGGAGGAGCGGAATATGAAAGAACGTCTGTTGATTACCACCGCGATCGGCCTGATGAAGCGGTGGCTATGGTTCCTGCCGTTCGCCGGGACGACCCGAGTTCATTGATCCACTGTGTTCCCGCCAAATGCGCCGTGACGCCCAACACCAGAGGCAAAGCGCGCGGCGCCTGACAGCGTTTCGCCGGACGCTATGACTTCAAGCCCGCCGCGCATTTCGTTGGCGATGGCGTCTTCCTCTTCGAGATCCCATTGCCGCAACGCGGAGAGCATGCAGGTTTGCGGGAAGCGCGCGATATCCTTCGCCAATGCAATCGCACGCGCGCGGGTTTCGCCATTGGGCACGAGACGGTTGGCAAGGCCCATGCGCAGCGCTTCGGCGCCGCCGACCGGACGCCCCGTGAGAATGAGATCGATCGCTTGCGAGTGACCGATCAGCCGCGGCAGCCGGATGGTGCCGAGATCGATCAACGGCACGCCGAAGCGCCGGCAGAAAACGCCGAAAGTCGCATCTTCGGCGGCGACGCGCATGTCGGCCCACAGCGCCAGTTCCATGCCGCCGGCAACCGCAAAACCTTCGATCGCGGCGATCACCGGTTTTGATAGCCGTAACCGGCTCGGTCCCATCGGCGCGATCGAATCGTGACCGCCGATCTCGCGCTTCTTGTTGGGATCGCCCGAGGCCACCGCCTTGAGGTCGGCGCCGGCGCAAAAAGTGCCGCCGACGCCGGTGAACACGGCAACGGATGCCTCGGCATCGGCATCGAAAGCCCTGAACGCATCGAACAATTTTCGCGCGGTGGCGCCATCCACAGCGTTACGGCAATGCGGACGGTTGATGGAGACGATGGTCACCGGTCCATCGCGTTCGACGAGCACTGGATCTGTGTCGGTCATGTCTGCGCTCCTGATTGACGCCAACATTCGAACGGCTATTTGCTGTCGGAGTCAGCGTCAGCGTTGGGTTGAAGTAGATCCCACAGGTTACCATAGAGATCCTTGAAGACGGCAACCGTCCCGTAACTCTCAGCCATGGGCTCACGAACAAAGACAACACCCTTGGCCTTATACGAGTGAAAGTCGCGCCAGAAGTCATCGGTATGGAGAAACAGGAATATCCGACCTCCGGTTTGATTTCCGATTCGCGCCGACTGTTCTTTGCCGGCAGCTCGCGCAAGAAGCAGGCGTGTCTCGGTCGAGCCCGGCGGGGCCACCGTGACCCAGCGCTTGTCTTGCGCCGCAATGTAGATGTCTTCGACCAGAGTGAATCCGAGTATGCCAATATAATAATCGATGGCTTCGTCGTAATCACGTACCAGGAGGGCTACCTGGCCGATAGTTTGCCTTCCTGTCATGCGTCGCCCGCTGGCTCCGGTCATGCTCATCCTCAACCGCAGTCAATACGAACTCATCCTCCGGTTCGCATGCCCTCACCGTTCGATCACCCATCGGGTGACGGCTTGATGATAATTGAGCGGGCCCGGCACGGTCATGTGGGTCTTGAGATACTTGAAGCCGGCCTTTTGCAGCGCGCGATTCGGTGCCACGTTGAACGCATTCGGTTCGCAGAAAAGCCGCTTCAGCTTCAGCCGCTCGAAATAGATGTCGACGCTGCGCCGCACGCCTTCGGCTCCGATGCCGCGACTCCGACGCTCGGGATCAATGACGTGCAGGTGCATGTGGGCTTGCTCGCCATAGGTGATCTTGTCGGAGGTCGAAAAGCCGACGGGCTGGTCGCCCGACAACCAGAGGACGGCAATCCTTCCTCGCTGCTGGATCGGCCGTGCGTAATCTTGCCGGAAGCGTTCGCGCCAGATCTCCGGATCCGGCAGACACGTGGGATCGACGCCAAGCAGTTCCAGATGTTCGGGGGTGGACTGAAGAAAATATTCGATGATGATATCCACTTCTGGAATCGTCATCTCCCTGACCGTCAGTGTCATCAACCAGCTCCTCCAATCGCCAGATCGTTCCCGGTGATACGGCGATAGGCCTCCAGATAACGCTTGCTGGTGGCGTCCACGACGCTGGCCGGCAATGGCGGCGGCGGGGCTTCGCCGTTCCAGCGGCCGTCGCGGCGCTCCGCGTCGAGATAATCGCGCAGCGGCTGTTTGTCGAAGCTCGGTTGGGCTTGGCCGGGCTTGTAGGCATCGGCGGCCCAGAACCGTGAACTGTCGGGGGTCATCACCTCGTCGATCAGGATAATTCGTCCATCGCCGTCCCTGCCGAATTCGAATTTTGTGTCGGCAATGATGATGCCCTGGTCGCGGCTGAGCTTTTCTCCAAGCCGATAGATCGCACGGCTCATGCTCTCCAGCGTGTACGCCACCTCGTCGCCGAGAATCTCGCGCATGCGCGCCACCGTGATGTTCTCGTCGTGGCCGGTCTCGGCCTTGGTCGCCGGGCTGAAGATCGGCGGCTCCAGTTTGGCACTCTCGAGCAGGCCCGGCGCCAGCTTCTCGCCGGCCAGCGTGCCGGTTTGCGCGTATTCCTTCCAGGCCGAGCCCGAGAGATAGCCGCGGATCACGCATTCGATCGGAAACACTTCTGTGCGCCGGCACAGCATCGCGCGCCCGGCGAGCGAGGCGCGATGGGCCCGCAGCGCCGGCACTTCATCGATGATCGCGTCGGCATCGGCGCTGATCATGTGATGCGGCACCACGCCCTCGAGCTCGTTGAACCACCAGGCGCTGATCTGGGTCAGCACCGCGCCCTTCATCGGGATCGTCTCGGCCATGACCACGTCGAAGGCGCTGATGCGGTCGGTGGTCAACAGCAGCACGCGGTCATCGCCGACGGCGTAGATATCGCGGACCTTGCCGCGCCCTGTCCGTGGCAAGGGCAGGTCGCTGGCGAGCATGGTGGTCATCGGTCAACTTTCGAAGATGGCGCCATCTCGCGCGACGCAAGGCGGCAGAGGGAGGTATGGGGGATCGTTCACTCCGGCAGCGGAATGAACTCATGTTCGTTGGGGACATGGGCGAAACGGCCGCTCTTCCAGTCCGCTTTGGCCTGCTCGATCCGTTCCTGGCTGGAGGAGACAAAATTCCACCAGATGTGACGCGGGCCTTCCAGTGCATCGCCGCCGAGAAACATCATCCGCGCCGGTTTTGTCGCCTTGACGGTGATGCGGTCGCCGGGCCGAAAGATCAGCAGACGCGGCCCCTCATGGCGATCGCCGGCAATTTCAACCTCGCCATCGATCACATAGATCGCGCGCTCCTCATGATCAGGGTCGAGCGGGATGCTGACGCCTTGCCGCGCCGTGACCTCGGTGTAAAACCATGGCGACACCATCGCAACCGGCGATTTCACGCCGAACGAGCTGCCGGCAATGACGCGCGCGGTGAAACCGCTGTCCGCTACCGTCGGCAAATCGGCCGCCGCGTAATGCTGAAACGACGGCGCGATTTCTTCGGAGCCGGCCGGCAATGCAATCCAGCTTTGCAAGCCCAGCATCTTCTGGCCGTCGCGCCGCTGCACATCCGGCGTGCGTTCCGAATGGGCGATGCCGCGCCCCGCGGTCATCAGGTTCATCGCGCCGGGCTGGATTTCCTGGATGTTGCCCTCGCTGTCGCGGTGCATAATGCTGCCGTCGAACAGATAAGTGACGGTGGCAAGCCCGATATGCGGATGCGGGCGGACGTCCATGCCCTTGCCGGACATGAACTGCACCGGTCCGAAATGATCGAAGAAGATGAAGGGCCCGACCATCTGGCGCTTGCCGTGCGGCAGCGCGCGGCGGACCTCGAATCCATCACCGAGGTCGCGGGTGCGCGGCACGATGATCAGCTCCAGCGCGTCGCAGGAGTGCGGATCGCCCAGCACGGGATCGTTGGTGGGAAGCCAGCTCATGAGGAGATCTCCGTGATTTTGCCGGCGATCATAGCAGCAATTATCCGGTGTCGTCCAAGCACGGAGTCATCACAATCTCCGGGTCGTCCCGGCGAAATGCCGGATCCTCTTTCTTCCCCTCTCCCCTTGTGGAAGAGGGTGCCTGAGCGAAGCGAAGGCGGGTGAGGGGGTGATGAGTCTCGTTGTGTCGCGCCCCCTCATCCGGCACGGACTTCGTCCGCGCCACCTTCTCCAACAAGGGGAGAAGGGAAGAAAACAGCGAATCGCTCAACTGGTAACGCCGATCAGCATGCGCGTGAGTTCTTCCGGCGCCATCATCATGGCGTCGTGGCCAGTGGCGATTTCGGCCCAGCGCCATCCCTGCTGCGCCTTGACCCAGTTGCGCGAGCCCTGCAGCGCCGCATAGAACGGCGTGGTGCAGTGGATATAGGTGCGCGGCAGGTTGTTGCCGACCGGGCCCTTGATGTTGAGCGTGCTGGTGTAGGTCCCGAGCGGATGAGGCGTCAGCCGGCGCTTGACCCAGTCGGTATCCTTGGCATCGGAAACCCCGAAGGCGGATGGCGGCGGCGCGGGCAGGCTGAGGCCTCCGCTGGTTTCCTCGGCGGCCTTGCGGCGCGCGGCGACGATATCCGGCGGCAGGCTATCGAACGGGCTCTTGCCGCCTTCCACCATCAATGAATCCAGATAGACCAGATGACGAATCCGGTCCGGCATCGCGTCGGCCGTACCGCTGATGGCCAACCCGCCGAACGAATGCCCGACAAGGATGACGTTGGACAATTCCTCGGCCTCGATGACGTTGACGATGTCCTTGATGAAGGTATCCAGCGTGATGTCTTTCGACAGCAGATGCTTGCGCTCGCCGAGGCCGGTCTGCGTCGGCGTGAACACCTGGTGCCCGGCCGTGCGCAGCCGGTCCGCGACCCGGCTCCAGCACCAGCCGCCGTGCCAGGCGCCGTGAACCAGCACGAATGTCTGCGCCGTGGTCTGCGCGTTTGCAGTTGCTCCGCCCGCGCTTGCTGCCAATCCCGCGATGGCCATTGTTTTCAGGACTTCCCGACGTTCCATGTTGGTTGCTCCCTTTGTGAATTTGCGGTCCCGGCTCATTGCGATCGGCCGGAGATGGATCAATGTATCAGTGTTTTGACCAATTGGCAGGACGCCCCCGGAGCGTTCGGCCGCCGATCCGCCCGCAACGCGCAGCGGAATCATCCAGCACCTCAGCGCCGGTACTACGATGCTCATCATCCGACAGACAGCTCATCGCGCCCGCGCCACTCTGCAGCCCACGCGCTGTCCCACGCGTGGCACAACGCAGCCTGGTGGGCGGTTTCCACGCGGGGTTTCCTGTGTTGCAAATTTGCACAGGGCCGCGGTTGAGCTAAGGTGCAACCTCAGGAGGCGATTCGAAAGGTCGACTGCTCTCGCTAACGCTCGAAGGTGTTTCTATTGCCCTTGGAAACGATTTGGCTGGGTCGCAGCGATCCAATCTCCGCGCCGGAGGAAATTCGGGTGCTGATGGCTTCGGTTGCCGAACACGCAATGGACGGTTCGGACCACAATGCGAGGAGATTGCCGGCCTCACTGCGGCGCGCCGGACCATGCGCCAGTGACTGACGCCGCTGCAAGAGGTCAGAAGTTGCTGCGCCAGCAGGCGGCCGTCGCCCGTTTCGGTGGCTTCGCGCTCCGCGAGCCGGATTTGACGAAAATCCTGACCGAGGCGGCGCGGGCCTGCGCCGATGGCCTCGGCGTGCCCTTCAGCCAGGTCTGGCAACATCGCGCCGAGACGAACGATCTTGTCGTCGTCGCCGGCCATGGCTGGCGGGATGAGGTCGTCGGCCATGCCGTGTCGTGCGCCGATATGAGATCTCCGCAGGCGCGCGCCTTCACGGCTGGCGAAACCTCGATCGAGGGTGATTTGCAAAACAGGAACGGTTGCGGACTGCCTCCGTTCTATGCCGCGCACGGCATCGTCTCGATCGTCGACGTCATCATCAAGGATGACGGTGACCAGCCTTACGGACTACTTGAGATCGGCGCCGATCGGCCGCGCGATTGCGACCGGGACGACATCCATTTCCTCACCGGTTTCGCCGACGTCCTGGCGGAGGCCGTTTCGTCTGCCTCCCGGGAGGCGGCGTTCCAGGTCAGCGTCGACCAATTAAAGGCCCTTATCGAGGAAAAGGACCGCCTGCTGTGCGAGAAGAACGTCGCGGACCTGCAGCTCCGCCAGGCCCAGAAGATGCAGGCGGTTGGTCAATTGACCGGTGGCATCGCCCACGATCTCAATAACATTCTGACGGTCATTACCGGAACGATCGAAATCCTGGCGGAAGGCGTCGCCGACCGGCCGGAACTGCTGGCGATCACCAGGATGATCGACCAGGCCGGGGCACGCGGCGCCAATCTCACCCAGCGGCTGCTGGCCTTCGCCCGCAAACAGCCGCTGCAGCCGCGCGAGGTCGACATCAATGCGCTGGTGATGGAAGCAGCCAACCTGCTGCGTCCGATGCTGGGCGAGCAGGTCGAGGTCCACCTGATGCTCGGTGCCGATACGTCGCGCGCGCTGATCGATCCGCGCCCGCTCACAAGCGCCATCCTCAATCTCGCGCTCAACGCCCGCGACGCGATGGCGAACGGCGGCAAGCTCATCATCGAGACCGGCAACGTCGTCCTCGACGACAGCTATGCCGCCATCCATAGCGATGTCACCGCCGGAAAGTACGTAACGGTCGCGGTGATTGATTCCGGCCACGGCATTCCCGCCAGCATTCTGGACAACGTTTTCGAACCCTTCTTCACCACCAAGGACGTTGGCAAGGGGTCCGGCCTCGGCCTCAGCATGGTCTATGGATTCGTCAAACAGTCCAACGGGCATATCAGAATCGAAAGCGAGGAAGGCCGCGGCACGACGGTGAGGATCTATCTGCCGCAAGCGATCGGCGTCGCCGAGCCTGTGGAGCCAGCGGGCATGTCAAGCATCGAAGGCGGTCGCGAAACCATCCTGGTCGTTGAGGACGATCATCTGGTGCGAACCTTCGTCGTCGGTCAAATTCAAAGCCTGGGGTATTCGACGCTGGCGGCAGTCAACGCGGCAGAAGCCTTGGTCGTTATCGATGGTCCCCAGGAAATCGATCTGTTGTTCACCGACATGATCATGCCGGGGTCGATGAATGGCCGTCAACTCGCCGACCAGGCGCTGCAGCGAAGGGCTTCGCTGAAAATATTGTTCACGTCAGGTTATTCCAACGAAACCATCCTCCACCACGGCCATCTCGATGCCGGTGGGTTGCTGCTTGCCAAGCCGTACCGCAAGTCGGATCTTGCACGGATGATACGCGCCGCCCTTGTCGCCTGATGCAAGGCCGCGGGTATTTGTCCTCGAAGAACGGAAGTTGCGATGATTGCTCCCCTAAAGCCGGGCGTCACGCTTGCACGACCTGCCGGCCCCGTCATCGAGACCGAGCGTCTCAAACTGCGGCAATGGTGCGGCGCCGACGTCGCACCGAACACGGCAATGCTGTCCGATCCCGGCACCGCGCGGTTCATCACCGTCGATGGAAAGCCGGTCATCGACGAACTGGTCGGGTGGCGGAACGCGGCGGTGATATCCGGGCACTGGGCGTTGCATGGCGCGGGCATGTTCGTGGTCGAGGAACGAGCGAGCGGAAAATTTGTCGGCCGGGTCGGGCCGTGGTTTCCGCCGGGCTGGCCCGGCTTTGAAGTCGGCTGGGGCATCGCCCGCGATTTTCGCGGCAAGGGCTATGCCGTCGAGGCGGCGCGGGCGGCGATCGACTGGTCGTTCGCGACCTTCGAGCTCGATTCGATCGTCCACTGCATCGATCGCGAAAACACAGCATCACAGGCGGTGGCGCGGCGGCTCGGCGCGAAAAAGCAAGGCGAGACAGACTTGTTCGGCCATCTCTCGGATGTCTGGGTGACAACGCGTGGTTCGTGGCTGGCTTAGAGCGGGATGACTTTTCTTCGAATCGTCATCCCGCTCTATCTTTTTGTTTGAGCATGATCTTTTCGGAAAACCGGGACCCACTTTTCCGGATCATGCCAAAGCGTGCTGAAATTGAACCGTCAGGCGGACTTCGCTAGACTGGCCGTCATACCCGCGGCCCGTGATTGAGGCGACCGGATGTTAATTTCCACACTGGATCTCGCGTTGCGCGCCGGTACCACGGCCTTGTTGCTGATCCTTGCCGCATCGCTGTTTCGCGACTTCCGAGGGTCCGTTGCCGGCCGGCTGGCGGTCGCCTTTGCACTGGGGTCCGCGGCTCACGCGGTAACCTACGGCATCGGCGCCACGTCGCCGGTTTCGATCTGGCATGCGCCGTTGATCGCGCTGTCTACCGGCAACATCGTGGTGTTCTGGCTGTTCACGCACGCGCTGTTCGACGACGCATTCAAGATGCGCTGGTGGCATGCGCTGGTCTGGGCGGCGGTGGCCGGTTTCAGTTTCATCAATTGTGCCTGGATTGCACCGGCATCGGGGAACGTGCGGTTTGCCATCCTCGCGATCAATGTGCTGGTTCTCGGCTTCATTGCCTTGGCGGTCGGGCAGACCATCGCCTCCTGGTCGGCCGATCTGGTCGAGGGGCGCCGTCGCTTGCGGGTTTTTATCGTCAGCGCCGCCGCGCTCTACGGCGGCATCAATGCCGTCCTGCAGATCCTGGTATCGGGCCGCGAGGCGGCCGATGTCGCCAGCGCTGCGAATGCCGCCCTGCTGGCGGGCATCGTCGCCGCGATCTGCTATTCGATGATGTGGGTCGCAGCAGCGGATCTGTTTCCAGTGGCACCTGTCGTCGCGGCGGTTGCGAGCGTACCCGCCCCATCCGTTGCGGCGCCGGATTCGGGCGCCGCGGATCAAAGGCTGGTCGATGCATTAATGCGATTGATGGCGGATGAGCGAATCTACCGGCACGACAACATCACCATCGGCACGCTGGCGACCAAACTCAGGATTCCCGAATACAGATTGCGGCGCTTGATCAACCAGCGGCTGGGTTATCGCAATTTCAATGTCTTCCTCAACAATCACCGGATCGAGGAGGCCAAGGCCGCTCTGGCCGACCCCTCGCAGGCCGAGGTGCCCGTGATCACCATCGCGATGGATGCAGGCTTTCAGTCGCTTGGGCCCTTCAATCGCGCCTTCAAGGCGACCACCGGCGTTACGCCGACCGAATACCGCCGCCTCAACGAGGCCCGCGCCTAGCTTCCTAACCTATTGGGGTAGGTGGCATATTCCGGAATCGGCGAGGGCTGTCAGTTTTCCGCCACTGCGATTTCCGAATTCGGCGAGCCGTCGCGCCGTAATCGAGGCCATGTCCGGCACGCCATGATGGCGCCAATTGCCGGAGAAAACCGTGACCCGAAAGCATCAAATCATCCTCCTTGTGACGACAACATTATGCGGCGCCGCGGCGCTGACCGCGGTTCGCGCGAACGACGCACCGCGGGTCGCGACCGGCTTTGTCGCGCATGTCCTCTGTTCGGAGACCTTTGTATCCGGGCTTGATCCGGATCGGGTGTTCTCGGAGACGATGGCCGCCATGCCCGGCACCGGGCTGATCACCTGGGCCATGGATTACAAGATCGATCGTGCAAGGAAGGACGTGACCGTGACGCTGCTCGGTGGCGGACAAAGCCATGCCGTCTTCCGCGAAGGTCTGGGCTGTTACGTCTCTCATGACGATGCCTCCGTCGATGGCTTGCCGCCATCGGCAGCAAGCGATACTCAACAAGCGTTGCTGCCGGAGATCGCCGGGCCTTCGCTGGTCGAGCCTGCAAATCGGGAGCTCGGTCTCGCGCTCGATGGCGCCTTCGCCGAGCCCGGGCAGCCGCCGTTCCGCCACACCAAGGCGGTGGTCGTACTGAAGGACGGCCGGGTCATCGCGGAGCTCTACGCGGCCGGCTATGGCATCGACACGCCGATGCTCGGCTATTCCGCGACCAAGTCGGTGACCTCAGCCCTGATCGGAATTCTCGTTCGGCAAGGCAAGCTTGCGGTCAACGAGCCGGCCCCCATTGCGGCGTGGCAAAGTCCGCACGATCCCCGCCATGCGATCACGGTCGATCATCTGCTGCGCCACACCGCCGGACTGGCGATGGGCAGTTCGCTCAATGCCTCGCTTGCCAGCGCCTTCGACCGTGTCAACCGGATGAAATATGTCGAGCGCGACATGGCGGGATTCGCCGAAAACGCCGAACTGGAGAGCGCGCCGGGCAGTGTCTGGAATTACCACGACGGCAACACAGTCATTCTGTCGCGCCTGATCCGCGACGCGGCAGGCGGTCATGCCGCCGATGTGCTGCGCCTGGCGCGGGCTGAGTTGTTCGATCCCTTGGGGATGCGCGGCGTCACGCTGGAATTCGATGCGACCGGCACCCCGGAGGGATCGAGCCAGATGCTCGCCCCGGCGCGCGACTGGGCCCGCTTTGGCCTGCTTTATCTCAACGATGGCGTCGTCGGCGGCAGGCGCATTCTGCCCGAGGGTTGGGTCCGCTATTCGGCCTCGCTCACCCCAGGCGCCTGGGCGGGCTTGGGCGCGGGATTCTGGACCAATCTCGGCGACAGCAAGGGTTCGCGGTACCGTACCTCGCTCGGCATGCCGCGCGATGCCTTTTATGCCAGCGGCGTGCTCGGGCAATACGTCATTATCGTGCCGTCGGAACGACTGGTCATTCGCGCTTCGGCATCTCCGGAAATCAGTACGACATCGCGGGCGTTTCACGTTTGGTTGCCGACGTGATCGCCGCAACCAGTAACAACGGGCGCGTCGCCCGCGGCGATTGAGCCGAGCATCGCGCTCGTACCGTCGAAGCGCGGTCCCGGTTTGCTAATTGGTCCTGGCCTCATAGATAGGCGGTGGCAAAGCTTAGCATGCAAGATCGCGAAAAATGGCACGTCCGGATACCAAGAACACGACAAAATACTGGTGGGACAGGCACATTTCAGGTCTCAGCCTGATGCACGCCGACTTCACGTGCCACGATTTTGCCCCGCATACCCATGATGCATTTGTCATCGCCGTCACGGAGCTTGGCGGTGCCCGAATAAAAAGTCGGGGCGTTACCGATGTCGCGCGCTCATCCAGACTGTTTGTTTCCAATCCGGAGGAGCCGCAATCCTCCTGGATGGGAGACAGTCCCCGCTGGCGTTACCGGTCGATGTATCTGACGCAAGCGGCGATCGACGTCGTCGCAGAGGGGCTTGGGATCGAATCGGTGCCGTTTTTCACCGGCAACATGATCGGCGATGCTGATCTGGTGAGCGGCTTTGCGTCACTCCACCAGGCACTCGAAGTTGGAGCCGATCGTTTCCGCGAGCACGAACTTCTGATATCCGCATTCGGTCATCTGTTCGGCCGTCGCGGGAGCGGGGGTAATCGCATCGAGCCTGCCCCCCGCGACAGCATCCTTGTTCGCAGGATCGCCGATTTGGTGCGGGAGCGATTTGCCGAAAATCTTCTTCTCGGCGATCTCGCCGCCGCTGCCGGATTATCCATTTTCCAGCTGATCGGACTGTTCAAGCGCTCGATCGGAACCACCCCTCACGTTTATCTTACCCATGTCCGGCTGAATGCGGCCTGCCGCCGTCTCAGGCTCGGAGATTCTATCGCCGACGCAGCCGCCGCGGCCGGGTTTTGCGATCAGAGTGCGCTGACGAAGCATCTCAAGCGCTGCTACGGCATCACGCCACGGCAGTTTGCCAAAGCTGCCGCTTCCGCCCGGCTTCTACGGCGAGCCCCGCCTGGGGCTGCGCGGAATCCTGGGTAGCCTTGCAATTTCAGCCAATACGCCCAAGACCGGATCGCCTAGAAAGTCTTGTCGTTTGCAGCTTGAAGCGAGGTCATGATACCACCTTCATCCCGGAAAGCGCGTTCCACCGTCGCCGTCATTGGCCTCGGAAGCATAGGGGGCGTCGTGGCGGGATGTCTGCGCGCGGCGGATCGGCATGACGTCATCGCCGGCGTCCGACAGCCGATCGAACGTCTTGTGCTGGAGCGACCGGAAGGGAACGTTGAGGTTGCTCTGCGCGCCTTTACGGACCCAGCGCAGGCAGGGCCCGTCGATTGGGTTCTGTTGTGCACCAAAACCCAGCAGACGCCGTTGACCGCTCCGTGGCTGGCACGATTTTGCGATTCGTCGACACGGGTCGCTGTTCTACAAAATGGAATCGGTCATCTTGCCCACGTCGCGCCTTTGGTTGGAGATGCCGGCATTGTCCCGGCCCTGGTCTACTATAACGGCGAGCGGCTAGGCGCTGACCGCGTTCGCCTGCGCCACGTTGCCGAGCATGACCTCGCCGTGGCGGATGATGCGAACGGTCGCGCGTTTGCGGAGCTGCTCGACGGCACGCCGCTCCGCGTTCTTCTGAGCAGCGATTTCCCGACGCTGGCGTGGCGGAAGTTGCTGATCAATGCCGTTGCCAATCCAATCACGGCGCTCACGTTGCAGCGACAGGCGGTGTTTCGGCGCGACGACATCAAGGCGTTGTGTGTTGCAATCCTCGATGAAGCGGTCGCGGTGGCGCGCGCCGACGGCGCGCAAATGGCCGAGGACGAATCACTGCGAACCATATCGGCGCTTCTTACTTATCCGCCCGAGGCGGGCACCTCGATGTACTTCGATCGTCTGGCGGGGCGGGCACTCGAAGTCGAGGCCCTGACGGGCGCCGTTGTCGCCGCCGGCGAGCGCCTGCGGATTGCGACACCGCTCAATGGCGCGTTGCTGGCCTTGCTGCGTGCGGTCAGCGATGCCGCGCGCACTGGATAGACGCGCCCTACTGCCGTCCCAGCTGCGTGGCTTTCTCGACGCGATCGAACAGCTCCAGCGACAGGATCGCGTCGGCGAACTGGTCGGCGCGGCCGTTCAGCACCGGGCGGGCGAGCGTGAGGAATTTCTGCGCCATCGCCTGCGCGTCCGGGAACGAATTCGGCTCGCCGGAGGGGTCGGCATGGAGCCGCTCATGCACGCCATCGTCGGTGGTGATCGAAACCCGGGCGCCGAACGGATGGCTGCGGCCGATTTCAAGGCGGTCGTCCTGCACCACATCGAACTTGTCCGCCAGCGCGTCCACCGCGGTGTCGCCAAGCCTTTGATAATCGTCCCAGCCAAAGCGGCCCTGATCGAGCGCCACCGCCCCGGTAAAGAACATCGAGAACTGGCCGCCGACGATGGAGGTCGGATGCCGCTTGGTGGCGGCATCGCCGGTCAGCGTGATGCCGTTACGATGCAGTCCGATCTCGACACGTTTGATCTGGTCCGGCGTCAGATTGTGCTCCCGGCGCATCGCGATCAGTGCATCGAGGGCTGCGTGGGTATAGCGGCAGCTCGGATACGGCTTCACGCCGATCTTCATGGTCTCGTACATTTCGCCGAGGCCGGCGACCACCTTGTCGGGGTGCGCGTTATCGCTGTAACCGACCAGGAGGCCGTGCTGGCCCTCGACCGATTCGGTCGCGCCGACAAAATCGTTGCGCGCCAGGGTGGCCGCGATCACGCCATTCATCGCGGCGGCGCCAACCTGGTAGCGCTTGTTCCAGGCGCCGTTGACCAGAAATTGCAGGGAGCCCGCGGCCTGACTGCCGGAGACGCCAAACGCCGCGATGATCTGTTGTTTCGACAGTCCGAACAGCTTTGCCGCCGCGGCGGCAGCGCCGTAGGTTCCCGCGGTCGCGGTGGGGTGAAAGCCGCGCGCATAATGCGAGGTCGGATCGAGCGCGTTGCCGAGCCGGCAGCACACCTCGTAGCCCGCCACGATCGCGGTCAGCACGTCACGGCCGGAAGCGCCGACCAGTTCACCGACCGCGAACGCGGCCGGCACCACCGGCGCGCTTGGATGCAGCGACGAATCCGCGTGGGTGTCGTCGAAATCGAGCGAATGCCCGAGCGCGCCATTGAGCAATGCCGCCACCGCCGGTGTCCAGGTCTTGGCGTCGCCGAACACGGTGGACTGGCCCTTGCCGTCGAGCGCGAGAGCCTCGAGCATCTTGAGCAGCGAAGGCGTCGATTCGGCGTCGCGTCGCGCCCGAATGGCGCTGCCGAGAAAATCCAGCGTCAGGACCTTGGCGCGGTCGAGCACTTCATGCGGAATATCCGCGAATTTCAGATCCGCGACATAGGCGGCAAGCGTTGCGGTTTCTTCTGCCATCGTGTTTCCTCGCTGTTATCGCACAGGGTAGGCGGGCTGATTTGCCGTTTCAAGCCGCTCGCGCGAGGCGGGAAGCAGCCATGCCAAATGTCCTTTATAAGGGGGCCTTGGTCACTCACATTCCGGAACGGCTGCATGATCGCCTTCTTGAAACGCCTATCGCGCTTGCTACGGTCCCGGAGGGCGCAACTGGCGTTGGCCTTCAGGGTTACCGTCGCGGCCGCCGGTGCCTACGCGATCGCAACGGCGATACATCTGAGGCTGCCGTTATGGGCGGTGCTGACGTCCCTTATTGTAACCCAGATGAGCGTCGGCCGATCGCTAAAGGCGACCCGTGACTATATGTTCGGCACAGTGGGCGGCGCGATCTATGGCGGCGCCATCGCGGTGTTGATTCCGCATTCCGGGGAGGTCGAATTGCTCGGCTTGCTGGTGCTCGCGGTTGCACCGCTGGCTTTCATCGCCGCCAACAATCCCAGCCTGAACGCAGCCACGGTCACTGCCGTGATCGTGCTGCTGGTTCCGATCATGAGCCACGTCGATCCCCTCGCTTCCGCGATCGATCGTGTGATGGAAGTGACGGTCGGCGCGCTCACCGGGCTCCTGGTAACATTTTTCGTGCTGCCGTCGCGGGCGCACAACCAGATCCGTATTACTGCCACGCGGACGCTCGAGTTGATCGCAGTGGCGTTCTCAAAGCTGCTGGACGGCCTGACCCATGGCCTCGACAACGAGGCCTTGCATCGGATTCAGGATGGCATCGGCGCAGCGTTGGTGGGCTTGAATGCGACCGGCGCGGAAGCCGAGCGCGAGCGCGCGGCGCATCTGTCCCGGGGGCCGGATACCGGTCCGCTCCTGCGGACCTCATTGCGGCTCCGGCACGACCTCGTGATGATCGGGCGTGCCTGCATGATGTCGTTGCCATCGGATTTGCAGGCGCGGCTCGCGGTGCCGCTCGACAAAGTCAGCGATGCGGTTGTGACCTATTTGCGTTCCGCCGCAGCTTCATTGCGAACCCGCGGCAATTCTCCGTCGTCCTCGCCGATCGACGAGGCACTGCAGCTCTATGCCGCGGAAGTCGCAGCGCTGCGCAGCGAAGGCTTGATACGCGTCCTGCCCGGCGACGCGGCGGAGCGCTTCTTCGCGCTAGGATTTGCGCTGGAGCAAATGCGGCAGAATCTGAACGACCTCGGCCGCTGCGTCGCGGAGTGGTCCGAAACGCCGCCTTGACCTGTAGGACGCTGCGCTAGTCGAGATAGACACCGAGGAAGCTCAGCATGGCCGTGTCGCACTGCGCGATGCCGTCGGTGAGCGCCTTGAGGGCGGCGTCGAAGTTCGGCGAGGGGTGTTCCAGTTCCCATGCGCCATCGTGGTCCCAGTGGAAGCACCAGCCAAAACGGTCGCCTTTCTCCAGGTGAATCACCACGCAGCGGCTCTCCTGCGCGGGTTCGGCAACCGGGACGAGATCGCGAAGCGAAACGCCGTACTCCTTGCGGAAATAGGCCGAGACCTTTTCGCGATTTTTTTCAGTGCGCGTGATGAACTTGAACAGGTTGTCGCGCTGCGTGGCCAGTTCCAACGGCTTGTAGAAGCGGAGTTCACCGGAGTGGCCGGGTAACCGGACCAACAGCTCGGTCTCGCCATAGGTGGTGAGGAACTTGCGATAGTCCTTGGGCAACTCCGCCCCAAGCTGCCGCTCGGCTTCATCCACGTCTTGCTTGCCCGCCGGCTTCTTCACCTTCCAGCGCCGACCCTTGTCGGATTTCGCCTGGTTCTTGCGCCGCTCGACATACGCGGCATAGGCCGGCAGCGCGGTGATCGCCTCGTAACCGCCATGCATGACCCATCGGAAGGCGGCGTCGAAGGCTTCCTCCCGCCGCTCCGGATAATGTTTCGCACAGGATGGTCGCGCACTGTACCCTGCGGTCCGAGCCTGGCGCGATCTTGCAAGCTTCTTCGATTGCTTCGAGCGCGGCGGCAGGACGGCCCGCGCGCTGATGGGTCCAGCTTAGAACGTCGAGGATGCGGCCTTCCAGGTCGGATGGTGCGATCGACCACGCATAATGCGGCGTCTTGCCGGCCTTGCGGGACGTCAGCATATCACGGGCCTGGTTGGCGAAGCGGATGGTTCGTTCGTCATTGTCGGCGGCGGCGTAGCTGTGATGCGCCGCGAGCCAGAGATAAAGCGGCTCGCGCGCCGCCGGGGTATTTTCGAGCGCCGCAAGATGCTTTGCCGCTGATCGCGAGCGTTGTCCAGGCTTCGCAGAGTTCAGTCGCTGGTTTGGGGATGCCGGTTCAATGCTTGCGTTCAAGTCTTGCGGCGGGTCAAGAACGCACCGGCGAAGAGCAGCTCGGCCTGGCTCGCCGGATTTAGGCTTGCGCCTGCACCACACCACATATTCGGCATGAGCCGGCAGCGCGGTGATCTTCCTCGCGGCCATCAAGCTCTGCCCGTTTATTGGCGGCGGCGAGCGCTTCCTGCCGCCGATCCGGAAAGTGATCGCACAGGATTGTGGCGCGCTGGACGCCGCGGTCGTTGCTTGGCGCGATCCTGTAAGCCTGCTCGATCGCATCGAGCGCGGCCGCGGGATTTTCCGCGCGCAGATGGGCCCAACTCAGAACGTCGAAAATCCGGGCTTCCAGGTCGTTTTCGGCAATCGACCATGCGTAATGAGGCGTCTTTTCTGCCCGGCGCAAGGCCAGCGTGTCGCGCGCCGCTTCGGCAAGCTGGATTGTGTGTTCATGGCTGTCGGCAGCGGCGAAGCTGCGATGTGCCGCCAGCCACAGATAGAGCGGCTCGTGCGCCGCAGGGGTGTCTTGGAGCGCGGCAAGGTGCCTCGCCTGGTCTTCAAGTGAAGCGCTGAGTGCTGCGAGCATCAGGTCGTCGAGGCTCTTTTGCCATTCAAGCTTTGCTTCCGGACAGCGCAGATTGCGCCGCGTATGTCGGGTGTGCGTGGTTTCCATATAACCCGCCGCGACAAGCTCGGCCGCGTAACGGCGATAGGCGGCGACCACATTGCCGATCTCGGAAAATGGCACGCGCAGGAAATCTTCAGTCTGGATTTCGACGCTCCCGCGCATGCGGAAGCCGATGATCATTGGATCGCCGCCCGGAACCAAAAGCAGCTCCCGGTCATCATCACCCGGCGGGCGATGAAAGAATTTTGCAAGATACATCAAGGTCTCCGGACGCCCGGCCGCACGCCCGCGCTGTCGGTGGGGAGCGTCGTCCAGACTGTGCAGAGTCAGTCGCTGGCTCGGGGATTCCGGTTCAAGACTTTGCGCGTAGGACTTGCGTTCAAGTCTTGCGTTCAAGGCTTTGCGTTCAAGACTTGCGGCGGGTCAGCCCCTTGTCTTGCATCCGCCAGATCAGCAGGTCGATGCGATCCTGGCCGAAGAACGGCTCGTTCTCGAACACGAAAGTCGGCACGCCCCAGTGGCCGGACGCGGCGTGGTCCTTTTCGTTATCAGCAATGATCCGCTCATAGGAATCGGGATCGGCCGATATCGCAGCATCCATCGCGGCCAAATCGAAGCCGGCTGCCGCCGCGGCGTGCGCGAGATGGTCGCCCTCGTTCCAGCCGCTGACAGTGCCGTCCCACAACACCCGGCTGATCGCATCGGCAAATCCGAGCGAGCGGCCCTCACGCTGCGCGGCGGCGCCCAGGCGCGTCAGTCGGTGGATGTAGGGCTGGTTCTCAGCCACATCGAGCGTCGTCATGTCCTGCACGATCGGGTCGGGTCGGGGAAACCTGAACGGGATGTTTTCGCGGCGGGCAACGCGGCTGGAGTCGAGCACGACGTAACGCGCAAACTGCGGATTGGTGCGCTTGAAAAAACCGGGCACGCGAACGGCGAGCGGGTAGACCGGGCGCAGGGTCACCGTCACGTCGTAGTTGGCGGCCAGCCTGAGCGTTTTCGGCAGCGCCAAATAGCTGTAGGGGCTGCGGAATGAAAAGAACAGATCGACGGACAATGTCATGGCAAGACC
>WNFO01001156.1_pt1 | contig 20345 bp, 18 predicted proteins | sample 5400251 | NCBI WGS metagenome assembly WNFO01 (sample SAMN13153354, study PRJNA577476) | soil metagenome | isolation source: 100 cm saprolite under Madrone tree | place: USA:California | collected 2016-06-14
CGGCGTTCACCGTACCCGTCACCACCCCGGTGGTGTCCACGGCACAGGTGCTGACGTCGATCTTGCTGTTCGGTTGTCCGACCAGTCGCACGTAGACTTCGTACGTCGTGCTGACGTCCGACGGAAGGATAATCGCCGCGCCGTCGCCGTCGCAGGCGTTGCCGTCCATTATCGAGAAGTCGGTCCCCGGCGCCAGGAAGATCTTATTGGTCTTGTCGATGTTCGTGAGCAACGTACCATCCGCGATAGAGTCCGTGAAACCCGCCAGCACCGCGATGCTGCGCCGGCTGGTGTCATCGAAGCTGCCGGCCGGGCAGGTATCGTGAGCGATGATCTGCACGCTGTACGCCTTGTTCTTGGCGAGCGACCCAACACCGTTACCGGCAACGGCGTTTCCAGAGCCCAGGAGCAGGACAAGACCGATCACCACCTGCGTAGTAGCGAACCGCTTCATCATGTGTTCTCCTTGTCCCCTTCGGTTGTGCGCCGCCCTGTGCGCTTCGGGCGCAGCTCAACGACACGCGCACGCGCAGGCTTCGTGACCTCCCTGCGTGGTGGATCTCGTTGGCTCGAATCGGCTGATCATGAATCGGAGACTCGCGTTGGTAGTGCATGATGAGTACCAGGACATGGGGTGCGGAACGACGCCGCGTTAGCGGGCCTAAACCCGCGCGATGGGTGCCATGTTGTCTGGATCCGTCGGAAAAACTGACACGGGCGTCGCCGGGTTAGAGTCATCCGCTGGAACGCGGAGGCGTGGTCTCAGGTCAGGGTCGAGGGCGCGCGCTCGCGCTGCGGAGTGAGATCCGGCGCGCAGGGTGGTTCAACTAGCCCCTCCCGCCTGACGCCGAAGCGAGGTTGACGGCACGGCGCGGTGTTATGCTGACGCACCGTGGGCGACCACAGCGCGATCGAATGGACCGACGCGACCTGGAACCCGGTGACGGGCTGCACGAAGATCTCCCCCGGCTGCAAGCACTGCTACGCCGAGCGGCTCGCCGAGCGGCTCCAGGCGATGGGCAACCCCCGGTACAAGAACGGCTTCGCGGTGACGCTGCACCCGGATCAGCTCGACCTCCCGCTCCGCTGGCGGCAGCCGAGACAGATCTTCGTGAACAGCATGAGCGACCTCTTCCACGAGGCAGTGCCCGACGACTACATCCGCCGTGTGTTCGACGTGATGGTGCAGGCACGATGGCATGTCTTCCAGGTGCTGACGAAGCGGTCGGGCCGACTAGCTGACCTCGCGCGCCGCCTGCCCTGGCCGTCGAACGTCTGGCAGGGCGTCTCGGTCGAGAACGCGGACTACGTGTCCCGTGTCGCGGACCTCGTGAAGGTTCCCGCCGCCGTCAGGTTCCTCTCGGTCGAGCCGCTCCTGGGTCCGATCGACGAACTGCCGTTGAAGGGCATCGACTGGGTGATCGTCGGCGGCGAGAGCGGGCTCGGCCATCGCCTGATCCGACCCGAGTGGGTCCGCGCGATCCGGGATCAGTGTGAGGCCGCCAGCGTGCCGTTCTTCTTCAAGCAGTGGGGCGGGAGGACGCCGAAGTCGGGAGGGCGGACGCTGGACGGCCAAGAGTGGAGCGAGATGCCTCGATCTTCGCGCCGGTCCCTGGTTGGCGCGGGAACGTGACACGCACGTCCTCGCGGAGCGACGGCTTGCCCTTGTAGGGTCGCCGGTCGGCAGCCGCCGGAGACATCGTCACCCGGCCCGCCGCCTCTAGCCGAAGCAGCGCCTCCCTGTAGTTCGGCATCACGTACAGCTTGTCTGGGCTGTGGCGCTCGAAGATCTCCTCCACGGTCATCATCCCGGCAAGGTCGACCGTCAGCGACTCGGCCAGGGCTTCGATACTGCGTTCGTCGGCGAGGAACAGCGGTGGCTCCGAGTTGTACTCGAACGCCGCCACGCCGTCCGCGGCGCGCCAACCGGCCTTCGCCATCACATCGCGCATGATCTTGTAGCCGAGGAAGTGCTTGGTCACGAAGATCAGATAGTGGCTCGTCCGCTCGGCGCCGTCCTTGACGAAGCGGAACGGCAAGGTGAACTGGCCGCCAACCTCTCGCACCATCTCGGCCAGCGCCGCCATGATGGCAAGCTCCCGCGCGTCACCTGACAGGCCGACAAGGGTGGCTTGAAGCGTGGCGAGCCGACCAGCCCCGAACAGCGCCTCCATGTGCTTCGCCACCGTGGCGTTGGTGATGTCCATGTTCACGCGGTTGTAGTTGAAGAAGAACATCACCTCGCAGCCCCAGTCCTTCAGGAGCGAGCGGATCAACTCGCGGGAGAGGCCCTTGTAGCCCCACGGGTCGAGGAAGGCTAGGCTCGGGGCCATCTTGATCTTCTCGAAGACCTCGGGCGTGGCGGCCCCGACCTCGCTGTTGTAGACGGACGGCGCGTACTGGAGTGTTTCCACTCCGGGCAACGCCTTGATCTCAGCCCGAAGGGCGTCGGCGTGAACCTTGTCGTTGAAGATCGTCGCCAGCGACTTCCTGACTACCGGGTCTTCGATGGCCCGCCTGAGCACCATGAGCGGAGTGGACTCGGCACCATCGTCGTACCGGCCACGCCCGGCATACAGATCGACGTAGACCATCTTCGTTGCGCCCGCACCGCTGATGATCTTCGCCCGCGACGCGAAGTACTTCGTGATGATCTCGGCCTTGACGCGGGACTGCTCGGTCTGTTGGGCGTAGAACTTCTTCGACTTCTTCTTCATGCTGCCCGCGCGGTGAGCCGGTGCGCGGCCACGCCTCCCTCATAGGGGCGAATCGGTCGTAGAGGCCCAGTAGAGACGACCCGGTCTGGAGCTACTCGGACCTGATCGCACGGCGTTCTTCGAGCCTATCGAGTCGGACAGGCAGGAGTCAAGCCACCACGAGTCGTGGTATCTGGGCGCCAGCGTCCAGAGCGCGCGGGAAAGGGGAACTACGCGGCTGCTACTTGGCCCTGCACTTGGCCCACTGCGATCACATTCAGCCCCATCTGGCCCCACCTAAGCCAAGATGCGCATGAGCACAGGTTGAAAAGGAAATGCCGAGAAGCATTGCACTTCCCGGCATTTCCGTGTGCGCCGTGTTACCGCGTCACGCGCATCCTGAGTCCAGCGCGTCTGCAAGCGGAGTTCGGCCCACGCAGCATACCTGCGAATTATACCGCCCTCTGAGGAAGCGCAATTGTCCCGCCGCCGGGACATGAGCTAGGCTCCCGCCATGACGACGGTCCTCGGTTACTTCCGCGCGCAGGTCGCCGAGATCGAACGCGACGCCGCGCTTCGCTGGTACGGCGTGGCGATGGCCTTCCTGCACGTCGTCACCTACCTCTACTGGGTGGATCACCGGATCGCCGCCTTCGTCCACGCGGAGGCGGAGCCGATCTGCTGGCCGCTCGTGCCCGAATGCGGCGCGCTCCGCGTGCTGTCCCCGACCGGGGTGACGCTGCTGCTCCGCGCCTACTTCGCCGCGGCGGTCGGCGCCGGCCTTCTGTTCGCGTCGCGGCGGCTCGTGGCGTGGGCCTACGCGAGTCTCGTGCTGGTGAACGCCCTCAAGCTTGCGATCATGATGCTCGACTACCGTCTGCGGATGAACCAGCACTACATGGGGTTCTTCGCCGCGTTCGCCTACCTGTTCGTCCCGGCGAAGCGCGACGCGCTCCGCGTCCTGGTCACGCTCTTCTACTTCTGGGCCGGCACGCTCAAGCTCAACTGGGAGTGGATCTCGGGCGCGGGTCTCTATCGGCCGATGTGGCCGTTCGCCGGCGTGGGCGTCATCGTCGCGTGCGTCTACGTGATCGTCCTCGAGCTCGTCGTGACCTGGGGGCTCCTGGCGAAACGGGCCTGGGTCTTCTGGGCGGCGTTCGTCCAGTTCCTGATCTTTCACGCGCTGTCCTGGCAGGTCGTCGGCTTCTTCTACCCGCTGCTCATGTTCGCGATCCTGACGATCTTCCCCCTGAGCCGGCTCGTCGACTCACGCGATTCGCCCGACGGGCTCCTGGTCTCTCTCTGGACGCGCCGGGTGGCCTGGCCCGTGCTGGCACTCGCGGCCGCGTTCTCGGGGCTCCAGCTGGCGCCCTACGCCTTTCCCGGCGACCGCACGCTGACCGGGGAAGGCCGCCTCTACGCGCTCCACATGTTCGACGCCCGGCCGACGTGCTCCGGGTGGGCCGATCTGCGCCAGGCCGACGGCACCACGACCCGGCGAGACCTGAAGCTGCCGCTGGACACCCGAATCGCGTGCGACCCGATCGTGTACTTCAACCGCGCCCGCAACCTCTGCCGCCAGCGGCAGGCCGGGCTCGCCGCCTTCCAGGACCTCGACCTCTTCCTCTTGGCGCGGCGGACGAGCGACGGGGCGATGAAGCGCGTGATCGCTACGACGGGCTTCTGCGCGCGCGGGGACCGCTACGACCCCTTCCGCCACAACCCCTGGATCCTCACGGACTGACGCTCAGGCGGGCGAGCCCAGGATCAGCCGCCGGTGGAGCGCGCTGAGGATCTCGTCGACGCCGGCACACGCCCACACGGGGAAAAAGGGCGATTGCTGGAGCTCCATGAACTCGCGGTCGCCCCGCTTCTGAGTCTCCTCGTTGCTCTTGCCCCCTCGCGCCGCGCGAATTTGCGCGACCACGCGATCCTTGTGGTAGATCGCTGGATACTCCGTGTAGTGGTACAGGTACTGGAGCTCCTTGGTGTAGAAGACGGCGACGGGGATCGACTGCCAGGTCTGGCCGTCCTTGTGATTGAGGAACTCCGCCATGATGTCGGCGTTGCTGTCCGGCTCCTCGGCGAGGCTCGGGCGCTGACTCCGGCTGAACCGCTGGCCGTCGCGCCGGAAGATCTTCAGCGCCATCCCGCCGGCCTCGGCGAAGCGCGCCAGCATCGGCACGTCGCGCCGGCAGTCGGACGACCACTCCTCTGTGATGACGAGAACCTTGGCGGGACCGTTCGGCCGAGCCGTCAGCCATTTGACCGCCGCGACCTGCGCGTCGTGCAGCCGCGTCGCCTCGTAGGTCGCGCGGAGGTGCGCGCTCCAGTCGAGCCGCGGCCGCCCAGAGCCCTCGCGCTTGAGGTTCTCGGGCGTGCCGACGTAGGCGACATACTGGTCGAACGTCATGCCGGAGGCGAATCGCTCGGGCGTGACCACGCTCTTCGTGCGCTCCATGGAAGCCTCCGTGTCAGACGCTGAGTCGCGGAACGATCGTCGCGTTCGGAATCCGCCGAAAGACCGCCGGCGAGATCTTGATCTTCGACGACCGGCTGCCGCTGCCGAGGATCACCCAGTCGAGCTGCATCAGCTTGTCGTCAACGTAGATCGGCAGGTCGGGCGGCAGCGCGAACACCGTGACGCCGCCGATCATCATGCCGGTGAGGGTCTTGGTCTCCTCCGCGGTGGCGAACGAGACCTTGGCGACCCCCAGCAGGGCCCGGACGGTGTGGTTCACGTCGAGCCGCGTCGTGGCCTTGACCACACACGCGCCGAACCGCCTCGGCTCTTTCTTCGAGGCGACGAGGATCGTATTGCCGGCGCTCGCGAGCGGCAGGCCGTACTTTTCGCAGCAGGCGGCGGTATCGGCGAACGCCGGGTCGATCTCCATCAACTCGTACGCCACGCCGAGGGCGTCGAGAGCCTGGACGACGCGTTCGTCAATCATTATGGCCGGATCAGCGTGACGACCGAGCCCAGGAACCGGCACACGCGCGTCATCAATCCGCCTCCCGTTGGGATCGAGGTCGCGGTATTCTCCCACACGGGAGGACCGCCATGACCCTGGAAGAGCTGCGCGACCGCATGAAGGCAGCCCGCGTCGAGATCGCCGAGAACCGGCTCGAGCTCGTGCGCCGGCTGCTGACCGACGCGCTCCGGCCGATCCACGCGATGGACTCGCGGAAGCACCGGACACTGGAGCCAGCCGTCACCTTCGACGCCGGACGGCCGCGAGGCGACCATGGCCAGTGACGAGCTCTCCTACGCGACGATCCGCGACATCGGTGCGCGTTTCAGGCGCCGCGCCCTCTCGCCAGTCGAGCTGACCCGGGCGCTCCTCGAGCGCATCGAGCGCCTCGACCCCGGGCTCCACGCGTTCGTCACGGTGACCGCCGATCGGGCGCTGGCGGACGCCAAGGCCGCCGAAGCCGCGCTCGTGCGCGGCGACATCTCGAGCCCGCTCCTCGGGATTCCCGTCGGCTACAAGGACATCTACGCGACCCGCGGCATCCTCACCACCGGCGGCTCGGCGTTGCTGGCCGACTGGATCCCGACCGAGGACGCCACGTGCGTGACGCGGCTTCAGCGGGGGGGCGCGGTGATGCTCGGCAAGCTGATCACCCACGAGTTCGCCTTCGGCATCCAGTTTCCGGGCCATCGCTTCGCCGCGGCCAAGAATCCGTGGGACCTCGAGCGGATGCCGGGCGGGTCCTCGAGCGGATCGGGCGCGGCCCTCGCGGCCGGTCTGGCGTTCGGCGCGCTCGGCTCCGACACGGGCGGCTCGATCCGCGGTCCGGCCTCGTTCTGTGGCATCGTCGGCCTCAAGCCGACCTATGGCCGCTGCAGCCGCGCCGGCGTCCTGACGCTCTCGTGGACGCTGGATCACACCGGACCGATGGCGCGCACCGTCGAGGACTGCGCGTATCTGCTGCAGGCGCTGGCCGGCCACGACGCGGCCGACCCGGCGTCGAGCCGCGAGCCCGTCCCCGACTACGTGGCGCCGCTCGGCCGGGGCGTCCGCGGGCTCCGCGTCGGAGTGGTGCGCGAGTATTTCTTCGAAGGCATCGATCCCGAGGTCGAGAAGGGATTCGAGCAGGCGCTCGCGATCTTGCGGCAGCTCGGCGCCACCGTCGAGGACGTCCAGATCCCCGGCATTCAGGCGGCCGGCGCCTACACGGCGATCCTCCTCGCCGAGGCGTTCGCGTATCACGAGCACGACCTGCGGGAGCATCCCGAGCGCTTCGGCGAAATCGTGCGTGAGCGGATGCTGGCCGGCGCCCTCATCACCGCCTCCGAGTACGTGCAGGCCCAGCGTCTTCGCACGCAGCTCCGGGCCGACATGAACGCCGTGCTCCGCCGGGTGGACGTGCTCGCGACGCCGACCAGCCCGAAGCCCGCGCCCACGTTCACGACGGTCTACGACCCCGAGTACGGATTCCCCCGCGGCAACACCGGACCGTTCAACATGACGGGCCTTCCCGCCCTCGCCGTGCCGTGCGGGTTCACCGCGGCGGGGCTGCCGCTGTCGATCCAGATCACGGGCCGCCCGTTCGACGAAGCGACCGTGCTGCGCGCGGGCCACACCTACGAGCAGGCGACCAGTTGGCGGACACGGCATCCGAATCTCTGAGCGAGGACAACCCATGTCACCTTCGAACCTCGAGGAGAAGTTCCAGACGCTTCACGAGATCGTGCGGGCCGCCCGGCTGAACCTGGCGCCGGGGCCCTGGGACTATCTCGCGGGCGGCGCCGAGACCGAGACCACGCTGCGGCGCAACCGACAGGCCCTCGACTCGGTCGCGTTCCGCCCTCGGGTCCTGCGAAACGTCGCGAAGATCGACACCACTTCGAGCCTGCTCGGGCGGCCCGTTCGGATTCCGGTCATGATCGCACCCGTCGGGTCCGTGGAGAGCTTCGAGCCGGGCGGCGGCGCCACCGCCGCGAAGGCTTCCGCCGAGTTCAACGTGCCGCAGATGCTGAGCTCGGTCTGCAACCCGGGCCTCGAGGCCGTCGCCGCCGCGGCCGACAACTTCCGCATCTTCCAGCTCTACGTCCGCGGCGACGACGCCTGGGTGGACGACCACGTGAAGCGCGCCAAAGACCACGGCTACGCCGCGTTCTGCCTCACGGTGGACACCGCGAGCTACAGCCGCCGCGAGCGCGACCTGGCGCGGCGCTTCGTCAAGCCCTGGCGCCTGCGCGCGACCGGCTTCGACTTTCAGGCCGGGCTCAACTGGGACCACGTGAAGCGCTTCAAGGACCTGCACGACATCCCGCTCCTCTTGAAGGGCATCGCCACGGCGGAAGACGCCGCGCTCGCGTGCGACCACGGGGTCGACGGCGTCTACGTCTCCAACCACGGCGGCCGGCAGCTCGATCACGGCCGCGGCACCATCGACGTCCTCCCGGAGGTCGTCGCGGCGGTGCGAGGCCGCGCGACGATCATCGTCGACGGCGCCTTCATGCGGGGCACCGACATCGTGAAGGGGATCGCGCTCGGCGCCCACGCCGTCGGCATCGGGCGGCTCTCGTGCTGCGGCCTCGCCGCCGCCGGCCAGGCAGGGCTCGTGCGGGTGTTCGAGCTCCTCGAAGAGGAGATCCGGATCTGCCTCGCGCTCCTCGGCGTCGATCGTCTCTCGGCCGTCGGGCCGTCCTATCTCCACGCGGCGACGCCGGTCCGTCCCGCGCACGTGACCAGCGCGTTCCCCCTTCTGGAGGAAGAGGGTTACTAAGCCCGCCCTGCCCACGGAGCTTCCTGCGGATCCGCTCCCGCTCGTCGAGAGCTGGCTGAAAGAAGCCTTCGCCGAGATCAGGAACGCGCATGCGATGACGCTTGCGACCGTCGATCCTGAAGGTCGCCCCACGGCGCGCATGGTCCTCTGCCGTGGCTTCGACGCGCGCGCTGGCTGGATCGTCTTCTACACCGACCGCGAGAGCGCCAAGGGACAGGCGCTCGATCTCACTCCCCGCGCGGCGCTCGTCTTTCACTGGGACGCTCACGAGCGGCAGGTGCGGATCGAGGGGCCCGTGACGCTGGCCCCCGACGCGGACTCGGACGCCTACTGGAAGTCGCGGCCGCCCGACGCGCGAGTCGCGGCGTCCGCCAGCGACCAGAGCCGGCCGATCGAATCGCGCGCCGCGTTCCTGGCGAAGGTCGAGGAGGAGGCGAAGCGCTCCGGGGGCGAGATCCCGCGTCCCAAGCGCTGGGGCGGCTACCGTGTCTGGGCCGAACGCGTCGAGCTGTGGGTCGGCCAGCCTGCGCGCGCCCACGACCGCGCGCTCTGGACCCGCTCGCTGGCGCCGATCGGCGCGGGCTTCAGCGGCGGCCCCTGGCGCTCGACTCGGCTCCAGCCCTGAACCGGCATAGTCTCGACGGCAGGCGACGAATGCGCGTACTCGGGCTGATGGTCGTGGCTGTCCTGGTCGGGCCGCTCATGATCACGCTCGCCACACCCGAGGGTCAGGAACGCATCGTCAACCGGCAGGATGCCGACCGGATCTTCGGGCTGAATCGGTCTCAATGGGAACAGGAAGTCGCGCGGCTGGTGCAATCTCAAGGCTGGAAGATACAGTCCAGTCCGGGCGACACCGGCACGGGCGTCATCGCCCTGGATCCCAAGACCGGAGTCGGGCTCGCCGTCCAGCCTTCGTTCCGAGACGCACAGGGCCCACCAGACACGCTCGTCGTCGGAAGCTACTATCCCGCCGGGACGTTTCGCCGGTTCAGCCAGCAAACCAGGCGCGAGATGGAAGCGATCGCCGGCTCCGACCTCGGCCCGGCGTACTCGCTCAGCGTCTCGTTCAGCACGATGGTCTCGCCGCCGCCCGGATTCGATGTCGTGGAAGTCATCATCACTCGCGCACGGCGATGACCGTGGCCACGCGCAACGCATCACGTTGACTCGGCACACACAGGAGGCGATATGGCGATCCGACTCGTCGTGACCATCACCGCGGCCCCGGGCAAGGGCACCGAGCTGGCGCAGGCGTACAAGGCTCGCTGCGCAGACGCGATGAAGGAGCCCGGCTGCGAACAGTTCGAGATTTTCCAGAGCGTCGCGAACCCCGACCGGCTCGCGCTGCTGGAACGCTGGGCCGACCAGGCCGCGCTGGACGTGCATGCGCGGTTGAACAGCACGCGTCCCCCGCTCCGGCCAGAGCTGCGCGCCGGGAGCGGCGAGCGCGAAGACTACCAGTACAACCGGACCCGCTAGCCCCGCTCGCCGCCGGAAGCCGTCAACCCGTCATCGCGACGACCTCGATCTCGACCAGGAAGTCGGGGTGGGCGAGGCGCCGGACCTCGACCGTGGTGCTGGTGGGGAGCGCGGGGCCGAAGTACTCCATCCGGACGTCCACGTGGCGGAAGTACTCGTCCATGTCGGTGACGAATGTGTTGGTCTTGACGATGTCGGCGAGCGACGCGCCCGCCGCGGCCAGGGCGGCCTTGATGTTCTCGCCGACCTGGCGGATCTGCGCCCGCATGTCACCCTTGCCCACGACGTTGCCGGCCCGGTCCCGCGCCAGCTGGCCGGCGACGAAGATGAGGCGACGACCTTCGACCGACACGACGTGGGAATAGAGCGTGTGGCCGCTGCGGTTCGGGGCGGCGAGCGCCTCCGGCTGGATGTTCTTTCGCGTGATCGCCATGCTCGTGTCCTCTGCCCGGTGCCTCAGGCGGTCCAGTGATCCCACGCGCGCGCCGCGAGCGCGATCGCAAGCGCGATGTCCTCGTCCAGCAGATAGCGCTCGGACGCGAGCGCGACGGCGGCGCCGCGGATGCGCTCGAGATAATCCTCGCGCGATCGGTAGCGCTCTTCGATCGACGCCCGCGGGTCGCCCGACGACTCGCGCTCGCGGCGGGTGCGCGGAAACGGAATCGTCGCGCCCGCGAAGACCAGGCGCTGGGTGTCGCCCCCGATGGTGCGATGCCTGAGCGTCCACCCGGTATGCGCGCCGAGCGGCACCGTGATCTCCGGCAGCGCGATACCGCCGGTCTCGTTGCCGTCGGCGTCGACCGCGGAGACGAGCGAGCCGTAGGCCGGACCCGGGCGCGGCGGCAGCACGGAGAAGTCGAGGCGGCTTGGACGCGCGTGATGGCGAGGATAGCGGGCGCCGGGGATGCGATCGAAGACCGCGTGGAGGGCCTCGAAGGGCACCGCGCTGCCATCGGCGAGGCGCGGATGTCGGCTCGGCGGGGGCTCGATTCCCTCGGTGACCCAACGGTCCAGATTCACCAGACACGCGCGTAACAGCGGCGCGTAGTCGATCGTGTTGCGAAGGTTCTGCGAGTGCTCCGGAGGCTCCGCCGGATCGGCGGCGGTCACCTTCTGGGCCGTCGGCGGCCAGACGCCGAGCCCGTGCTCGGTGCCGGCGAAGTGGTAGACGCGCGCCGACGGACCGGACGGGACGTCGCGCGTGCCGGCGACATCCGTGTGGGCGAGCGAGGCGTCACCGCGGTGGTACTCGGCTGAGCTGTTCGTGTAGAACACCTTCAGCTTGCTCCCGCGCGCGGCGAGTCGGCGCTGCAGCTCCTCGTCGGTCGACGGGTGAACGTAGTCCATCATGTGCGGCCGATCCTTGGAGTTCTGCCCGAACCGCTGGTTGAACTCACCGCGAAGCCCGCCGGCGACGTTCGCGATGATTCCGTCGAGCGCTTCCCGCCCCTGCTCGTCGAGGTTGAGGTCGTTGTAGACCAGCGTCCGGAGCAGCCGCCCGGTCTGCGATCGACCGTAGGCGTACGCGTAACGGATAGCCGCCGGCGCCGGATGCCCCTCGCGCGGCGTGCCGTGCTTGAGCCAGGCGATCGAGTCACGGAGCGCGGCGATGCCGAGCCCGAGCACCGGCGCGCCGACCGCGGTGTAGGTCACCTGGTAGAGTCGCCCCTTCTCGAACCCGCCGTCGACCCAGATGTACCGGGGATCGGGAACGACGCCCGATCGAGCGTCGGGCACGACGTTGCCACCGGCGACCCGGGCGAAGCGCCACCGGCCGCGCGGGATCGTCGTCGGCTCGCCGTCGGGCTGGTCGCGGACCAGCAAGACCGCATCGGGCTCGTCGAGATCGGCGGCGGGGTACGCGCGGTGGCCTCGGTCGGAGAGGAGCAAGTGCGTGGCGGGCTCGGGCGTCTGGAGCTGCGTGTAGACGCGGCCCGTGAGGCGGTGGCCTCGCGCGTCCAGCGCCTCGGGCCCGCGCAGGCCCAGGAGCCCCGGCACCTCCGGGAGATCGCACTGCCAGCCGCACGAGATCACCACGAAGCCGCGCCGCATGAGAAACCCGTCGCCCGGGTCGACGGGCGGATCCGGATTCGAACCGGGGACGAACGCCGGGCGAGTCGCGCGGTTGAAGTTGGGGACCGCGACGGTGTTCCCCCGGTTGACCACGTCGAGCATCACGCGCCCGCTGCCCCGGGCGCGGTCCACCGGCACCAGGATGGACACGTCCGACTCGAACTCCACGCGCCCCGCTTGGTCGCGCGGCGCGAGCGCCACGTCGGTGATGCGCTCGTTCGCCGCGTGCTTGGGGTCGATCGCGAAGTGGAGGCTCCCCTTCAGTTCCTCGTATGGGCCGACGTCGCCGAACGGCGCACCGCCCGCCAGCGGACGCCGGAGCCTCACCTCGAACCGCGTCACCGGCACGCAGCGCTCTCCACCAGGCGTGGCAAGAGGCTCGAGATCGACCCGCGCAGGACGGCGTCGCCCAGCTCGTCCATCTCCGTCGGCTCCGCGTTGAGGATGACGACGCGCGCGCCGGCCCGCTTGGCGACCGGCACGACCCCGGCGATCGGGTACACCGACAGCTTCGTACCGACCGCGAGCATGAGGTCACAGCTCGCGGCAGCCTGCTGGGCGCGCTTCAGGTCCTCGTCCACGAGTCCCTGGCCGAACGAGATCGTCGCCGACTTGAGAATGCCACCGCAGCTCCGGCACGGCGGGTCTTCCTCGCCGGCGCGGATGCGCGCCAGCGCCCGCTCCATGGCCGCCCGCTCGCCACAGGCGAGGCACACCACCTCGTGCATCGTGCCGTGAATCTCGATCACGCGGGCTGGTGACGACCCCGCCTTCAGATGGAGCCCGTCGATGTTCTGGGTGATCAGCGTGTCGAGCTTGCCCCGGTGCTCGAGGGTGACGAAGGCGCGGTGGCCGTCGTTCGGCTCCGCCTGCCAGGCCGGCGAGTGGAGCCGGCTCTGCCACGCGCGCTTCCTCACCTCGGGGTCGGCGACGTAGTTCTGCAGCGTCGACATCTTCTCGGCCTGCGGGTTCTTCGTCCAGACGCCCTGCGGCCCCCGGAAGTCCGGGATGCCCGAGTCGGTCGAGATGCCGGCGCCCGTGAGCGCCACCACGCACTCGGCCTCGTCGATCCAGCGCCGGGCCGCGTCGATCAGCGCGCGAGCTCCTTCGCGACCGCGTCTTCCACGACGGTGCCCTTGAAGAAGTCGGGGTTGAGGGCCGTGTGCAGACGCGCGGCGTTCGTGAAGACGAACTCCCGGAAGTCTTCCCCGGTGATCAGACCGTGCTCCACCAGCTCGTGCGCCTCTTCCAGGACCTCGGTCATGTCCGTCACGTCGAAGTGGCCGACGTCGGAGCTGAAGATCGGGTGCAGGCGGTGATGGCCGCGCCGATCGAACGCCCAGGCCGTCGTCGGGTCGTCGGCCTCACAGCCGAAGTAGAAGTGCTCGGTGAACTGCCGGCGCAGCTCGTCGGCCGAGCCGACGTGGGCCGCCGCGAAGTCGTCGATCTGCTCGCGGTACTCGCGTTCCGTCATCTCCTCGAGGGTCTTGAACGGAGGCACCAGGCTGAGACAGCCCATCAGCTCGTCCATCTTGTCTTCGTAGGCGCGGCCGCCCCAGCGGGTGAAGAGGTCCTTCAGCATCTGCCGGTCGAGGTTCGTGGGCCGGACGTGGGCTTCCATCGGGCGGCCGCTGCGCTTTTCCCAGTGCCCGATGAGATCGCTGACGAGGTTGCAGGCCCAGCCCACCCCGCCCTCGAGCATCGCGAAGGGGAGCGACGGGAACCGCTGGACGACGCCCCCCAGGATCAGCGCCTTGGCGAACGCCTGGCTCGCGGCGGCGAAGTGGCCGATGTGGTTGAACGTGAAGCTGTTGACCGACTCGCGGCCCATCCAGCCCATGCTGCCGGAGTGCGCGGTCACCGCCACCTTCAGCTCGACGCACCGGGCCCAGAACGGGTCGTAGTCGTAGGGGCTCTCGTACGCGAGCGAGTCGACGAAGTGGCGCACCTGCCCCGGGTCGGCCGCCTGGCGGGCGAACGCCGGGACCGGGCGCCGCACGTGGTTGGCGATCATGATGACCTTCAGGCCGAGTTCGCGCACCGCGTACGTGGCTTCCTCGATCGCCTCCTCCGGCGTATGCATCGGCACCACCGCCGCCGGCGCGATGCGGTGAGCGTACGGCCTGAACATCTCCGCGTTCATACGATTCACGGCGCGCGCGATGGCCCGGCGCAGCTCCTCGTCCGGATTGCCGATGTGGAAGAGGCCGAGCGTGGTGTAGAGGAGCGCGAAGTCGATCCCGAAGTCGTCGAGCCGCTCGTAGAACAGCCTCGGGATCATCGCCGTCGCGCGGTCCAGGGTGTTGGCCGGCTCTCCCCACCACGTCGGGCGCGTGGGCCGCCGGTCGAGCCGCTCGGCGGGCGTCATGTCGTACCAGCCGCGGTCGATATGCTCGGTGGCCTGCTTCACGAACCGCTCGGCGACCGACGGGCCCGCGAGCTGCCGGAGGTAGTCGAGGAAGATCGGCACGGGCTCGAGCCAGTGTCCGTCACCGTCGATCACGGGGTGGTCGAGCTGGGCGCGCACGGCTGATGATTTCGAGTCTCTCGAGTAGGCCATCGCGTCCTCCCTCGCAGTAGAGGGATCGTGCTGCATCCGCGCGAGCCAGTCAAGGGGCCGTTCCATGTGAGGATGGAACTCGGCAGATGACGCGCTATGCTCAAGGTATGACCCCGCTCGAGCACGTCCGCTTGGCGGACCACTGCACAATGGGTGTCGGTGGGCCGGCGCGCTACTTCGTGGAGGCGCACGACGAGTCCGCCGTGCTCGCGGCCTTCGAGTGGGCCCGGGCCCGACGCGTGCCGCTCCACGTGCTCGGCGGCGGCTCGAACCTCGTCGTCGCCGACGAGGGCGTCGACGGTCTCGTGGTGAAGATCGCGCTGCGCGGCGTCGACACGCGCGAGGCGGACGGCGCGGTCGAGCTGACGGCCGCGGCCGGCGAGCCCTGGGACGAGCTCGTGCGAAAGAGCGTCGAGCGCGGCTGGGCGGGGCTCGAGTGCCTGAGCGGGATCCCGGGCCTGGTCGGCGCCACGCCGATGCAGAACGTCGGCGCCTACGGCCAGGAGGTGAGCGACACCGTGAGCGTCGTGCGTGCCCTCGACACGTCCACCGGGCGCATCGTCGCCTTCGGGAATCGCGAGTGCCGCTTCACCTACCGCGACAGCCTCTTCCGGAGCGGCGAGCCCGACCGGTACGTCGTGCTGTCGGTGGGCTACCGGCTGCGGCCCAATGGCCCCGCGACCGTCCGGTACGTGGACGTGGAGAAGAACCTGGCCGCGCGCGGCATCGCGACACCGACGCTCGCGGAGGTGCGCGCCAGCGTGATCGCCATTCGGCGGTCCAAGTCCATGGTGCTCGATCCCCGCGACGAGAACCGCCGGAGCTGCGGCTCGTTCTTCACGAATCCCATCATTCCCGCGGCCGAGCTCGCCGCGGTCGAGGCGCGCGCCGGCGATCCGTCGATGCCGCGCTGGCCCCTGGCCGAGGGCCGCGTGAAGCTCTCCGCCGCATGGCTCATCGAGCACGCCGGGTTCGCGCGGGGCGTGACCGACGGGCCGATCGGTCTCTCGACGCGCCACACCCTCGCGGTCGTCGCCCATGACGGCGCGCGGGCACAGGACGTCGTCGCCTTCGCCCGTCGGCTGCAGGCCGCCGTCGAGAAACGCTTCGGCGTCCACCTGACTCCCGAGCCGGTCTTCTGGGGCCCGATCGGAAGGCGAGAGTTATGCGGGTCCTGATCGTCGAAGACGACGAGCGGTTGGCCGAGATCTTCCGGGACTTCATCGGCGAGCTGGGGTATCAGCCCACCGTCGTTGGAAGCGCGGAAGCCGCGCTCGAGGCGCTGGCGAGCGCGCGACCGGACACGATCCTGCTCGACATCAGGCTACCGGGGATGAGCGGGGTCGAGTTCCTCAGTCTCCCGAGCGTCCGCGACTCCGAGGTGCCCGTGGTCGTCGTCTCGGGCGTCGCGACCGAGGTGGAAGCGCGCGCGTGTCTCCAGCTCGGCGCCCTGGACTTCATCCGGAAGCCGGTCACGCTCGAGCGGCTGGGCCAGGTCCTCGCATACCTCAAGCCCTTCGCCATGGCCCGGCAACAGCCCGGTCAGCGCCCGGTGGAGCGCCGACCCGTGCCGCGTGCCACGGTCAAGCTGGGCGTGCGCATCACCGCCTCCAAGGCAACGCTGGACGGAACATGCATCGAGCTCTCGTCCACGGGCATGAAAGTGCGCGTGAGCCGGCGCCTCAGGCCGGGCCAGGCGGTGAAGCTCGAGTTCGCGCCGCCGGACGGGGGTCCGCCGATCGACGTCTTGTCGCTCGTCGTCCGCGTCGATCCCGAGGGCGCGGCGTTCTGGTTCCTCGATCTCTTGAGCCACGACGCAACCCGCCTCAATACCTTCGTGGACCGCCTGCAACGCTAGCCGGGTCCGGGAGCTGGGGGCCGGCACTGGGGAGGGGGCCGCGCGACCACGCGGCACGCGTGCGCTGCCCCGTTGCGGCTGGGCTCCATCACCCGCGAATAAGGTGCATCGCCACTTGGAGGGAACGGATCACGTCGACCCCTTCCCCAGTGCCGACCCCCAGCTCCCGGACCTGGCTAGCGCCGCCAGCTCGCGCACACGACAAGAGTCTAAGGACGCAAAACCGAAGACGCCGGGCGGGCGCGGGAGGGGTCGGGGGCGCGTGCGGTAGGGGGCGACAGGATCCGTTCCCGCCGCGTGGCGACGGGCGCGGCGCGCCCGGATGGAGCCCAGCCGCCCGGGAGCAGCGGACGCGTGCGGCGTGGTCCAGTCGCCCCCTGCCGCACGCGCCCCCGACCCCTCCCGCGCCCGCCCGGCGACGCGAGCGTCAAGCGAGGCGGTAGACTTCAACCTCGAGCGACTTCCCTTTGACCCGCACCGCGGGAAGCGGCAACAGCTCGAAGCGGCCGTCGAGTCGCCGGCGCGTGTCGCCGCTCACGAGAATGTCCGAGCCGAGTTCCTTGTTGAGATTCTGAATCCTCGACGCCAGGTTGACCGGATCGCCGACGAGGGCATACGAGTGTCGCTCCGAGCTCCCGATGTTGCCGGCGAGGACCGACCCCGTGTGGATCCCGATACCGTGGCGGAGCGGGACCTGCCCGGCCCGCGCGCGCTCGTCATTCCACGCCGCCAGGCGTCGGCGCATCTCGAGCGCGGCCCGCACCGCCATCTCCGCGTGCGTGGGGTACGCGACCGGTGCGCCGAACGCCGCCTCGATCTCGTCGCCGATGAACTGCAGCACGAGCCCGCGGTGCTCCCGGATGGCGCGGTCCATTTCCGTGAAGTACGCGTTGAGGTCACGGACCACCTCGCGGGGGCTCGTCGCCTCCACCCACGGCGTGAAGTCACGGAGATCCGCGAACAGGACGGTGACCTCCTGCGCCTGGCCCTCGAGCGAGATCCGGCCGGCCAGGATCTCGTCGCGGATCTCGCGGCTCACGTACTTCCCGAACGTCTCCTTCAGGAACTCGCGCTCCTTGAGCCCGCCGACCATGCGATTGAACCCCTCGGACACCGCGCCGATCTCGTCGTTGGTCACGACCGGACAGCGCGTCTCGAGATCGCCCCGCTCCACATCGCGCATGGCGGTCTGCAGCTGCCCGAGCGGTCCCGCGACGCTGCTGGCCACGTAGAGCGAGAGCCCGACCGCTGCCAGGATGCCGACCGCCACGATGAAGACGATGAAGACCAGCATGTTCGCGACGATTCTAGGCGCCGCCGTCGGGTCCACCCCGGGCAGCGCTGCGGCCCGCGTGTACGCGAGGACCCCAAGGAGCGAGAGCGGGATGACGCTCAGCACCAGAAAAATCACGAGGAGCCGAACCCGCACGCGCAGCCGGAGCACCCCGGGGACGGCGCTCAGGTCGCCACCGGGGAAGAAGGCCGGCAGGACGCGACGCCACTGATGCTCGACCGCGAAGAAGATGAGCGCGGCGGTCACCGTGCCCGCGATGCACGTGATGCCGAACACCGACCGGAGCGAGCGCGCCGGCGAGAAGATGCCCCAGAGGATCGGGTACAGAACCCCCCAGACGAGACCGGCCAGGATCCAGCCGCCGAACGACAGCGCGGCGAACACGTACGGCACCAGGATCGCGCGCCGACGCACGAGCCCGGCAGCGGCGCCCGCTGTCGGGTCGGCGCGCTCGAGTGGACGCGCCCAGCGTGAGCCCCCGGCGATGCCGACCGCGATCAGCGCGGCGAAGCCGAGGACGAAGTAGACGATCTCCCCTCGGGAGACCTGCGCCTGGAACTGGGCCGCCGTGTAGTCGACGAACCGAAAGTAGAACCACGTCAGCAGCGCGCCGAAGAGGTTGCCGAGGAGCTGCGTCCACGTCAGTTTCCTGAACATGCGCTTGACGTCCATCCCGTGCTTCCTCCGTCGGGAGTCTAGCCGAGGCGAGGCGCGCGCGCGCGTGGTAGATTCCGGAGCGACATGATCGGCGCCTCGCCGCGGCGGAAAGAAGACCAGCGCCTCCTGACGGGCGGCGGCCGGTTCCTCGACGACCTCACGCGCGAGGGGCTCCTGCATCTTGGCGTTGTGCGGAGCGTCGAGGCTCATGCCCGGCTTGCGAAGGTCGCGACGGAAGCGGCGCGCCACTTCCCCGGCGTCGTCCTGGTCTGGAGCGCCTCGGACCTCGGCGAGATCGCGCCGCACGTGCCGACCGCGTACGGCGGCGCTCATAAAGGACGCCCCTGGGCCCAGCCGGTTCTCGCGCGCGACGTCGTCCGCTACGTCGGCGAGCCGGTCGCGGTCGTGGTGGCAGAGGACCTTGCCCGGCTCGCCGACGCGCTCGACGCGGTGAGCATCGAGTACGAGCGATTGCCAGCGCTGCCGACGGCCGAGGCCGCCCTGGCGTCGGCGACGCGCCTGCACGAGGGCTGGTCCGACAACGCGGCGCTGGTGACGCGCGGCGCCGTCGGCGATGCCGAGCGCGCGCTGGCGGGGGCGCACCTCGTCGTCCGCGAGCGGTTACGGCACCCGCGGCTCAGCGCCGTGCCGATCGAGACGCGCGGCGTGTTCGCGTATCGCGACCGCGCCGCCGGTGCGCTCGTAGTCTCGTCGTCGACCCAGAGCCCGTACGCGCTGCGCGACGTGATCGCCGCGGCGCTCGGGCTGTCGGTCGAAGACGTGCGGGTGGTGATGCCCGACGTCGGCGGCGGCTTCGGGCCGAAAGGACCGATCTATCCCGAAGAGATCCTGGTCGCGGCCGCGGCGCACCGGCTCGGACGGCCCGTCAAGTGGGTGGAGAGCCGTCGCGAGAATCTCGCGAGCATGGGCCACGACCGCGAGCAGGTGCACGACGCCCGCATCGGGTTCTCCCGCGATGGGACCATCGTCGCCGTCGATGCCACGTTCCTCGCTGACGTCGGCGCCTACCCCTTGCAGGGCGACGGACTCACCGCGAACACGGTCAACCACTTGCCGGGGCCGTACCGGGTGCCGCACTACCGAAACGCCGGCACGAGCGTGGTCACCACCAAGGCAGTGAACGCCGCGTACCGCGCCGCCGGGCGTCCCGAGGCGGTGTTCGTCATGGAGCGCCTCATGGACATCGGCGCGCGCCGGCTCGGCCTCGACCCGGCCGAGATCCGCCGACGCAACTTCGTGCGGCCCGCCGAGATGCCCTACCGCCCAGGGCTGACCTACAAGGACGGCGTGCCAATCACCTACGACCCGGGCGATTTCCCCGCGGCCTTCGAGCGCGCGCTCGCGCTCCTTCCCTACGACGACTGGCGACGACGCCAGAAGTCGCGGGCCGGCGGCGCGCGCCGAATCGGCGTCGGCCTCGCGTGCTACGCGCAGGGCACGGGGCTCGGCCCCTACGAGGGCGCGACCGTGCGGGTGGACCCGAGCGGCAAGGTCTACGTTTACATCGGCGTGACGGCCCAGGGGCAGGGCCACGCGACGACGCTCGCCCAGGTCGCCGCGGCCGAGCTCGGCGCCGCCTGGGACGACGTCCACGTCGTGGCGGGCGATACGGCCCTCTTCCCGTTCGGCATGGGCACAGGCGGCAGCCGCGTCGCCGCCAACTCGGGGCCCGCCGTCGCGCAGACGGCGCGCGAGGTCCGCGAGCGAGCCGCGCGCGTCGCCGCCGAGCTGCTCGAGTGCGCGCCCGAGGACGTGCGCATCGAGCAGAGCCGCGTGCACGTCGTCGGGATGCCGGACCGGACCGTGAGCCTGGGTCGCGTCGCTCACGCCGCGGTGAAATCGAAGGTGCTCAAGGCGACCGGCGAGCCCGGGCTCCACGCGTGCACCTACTTCTATCCGGACACCGTCACCTGGGCATTCGGCACCCACGCCGCCGCGGTCGAGGTGGACGTGGAGACGTGCGAGATC
>WNFO01002298.1_pt1 | contig 20345 bp, 22 predicted proteins | sample 5400251 | NCBI WGS metagenome assembly WNFO01 (sample SAMN13153354, study PRJNA577476) | soil metagenome | isolation source: 100 cm saprolite under Madrone tree | place: USA:California | collected 2016-06-14
CAGGAGCTCCGTTCTATACTTAAAGAACTCTTCGAACGAGTCGGCCAGCCAGTCCTCAATAAACTTCGGGAACTAGGCGTCGCAGAACAGTCGCGAATTTGGTGGTATCCGACGTCAGTCTTTTGTTCTCTTCCTCTTCATGCCATGGGGCCAGTTCCCTCGACAGATGGTCGAGAGCGATACTTCTCGGACCTATACATCTGTTCGTATACACCATCACTTGGCGCGCTCATTGCCGCCCGCACACCCACGGCCCCGACATCCGATCATGGTCCCACTCTGCTTTTTGTAGGCCGACCCAACGAGTCTCCACAGGGTACGAGGGACATGAAGGTGATCAGGAGCATCGGGGTGCCCGCAACCAGACTCGTATTTGGAAATGCAACACGGGAAGCGGTGATAAATGGACTTCACAAGCATCGTCTCGCTCATTTCGCGTGTCGCAGCCACCGTGAAGAAGGTAAACCATTTGATACCGCTCTTGAGCTGGACGGTGGCGATCGCATCGCATTGCTCGACATCGTCCGCTGTCGGGTTCCCACTACCGAGCTTGCCGTCCTCTCGTGTGGCCGTACGGCGGAGCTGGTAAATGGGACGGATACGGATTTTGTTGAGGGGTTGCACCTTGCTGCGGCAATGCAATACTATGGATTTGGAAGCGTCGTTGGGACGATGTGGGACCTTGGGGATGGAAGTGGAGAGGACCTCTCCCTGGGCTTCTATAGGCAGATGCTCTCTGGTGACACAGAGGATGATGATGACACCCCGCCTTCAGAGAGATCGGCCAGGGCGCTGCAGTACATGGTTCATAAGTTGAGAGAGACGAGGGTGACCTTACAGCGATGGTCGAATTGGGTTCACTATGGCGCTTGATACGAACTGTTCGGAAGTTCGGAAGTTGCTTGGATTTTAGGTGTGGAAGTACGATATTGTTGTAATGTTACTATGATACCGATTTCTACTGGTCTGACAGGAGAAGCGGCGAGTATCCGTCATTCAATTGCCAATGTTCAATTTGACGTTTTGGCCCGGGTAGTAAGTACTGTGAGTCACTGAAGAGTGCGTCTGTCAGCCTGAACTCTGAAGAATGTGCCCTAGTTACCAGAAGCAGAAGAAAAGAATTGAAAAGGAATGAATGAAAGGATACATCAATCCGACTGTCGGCCCTTCTGATGAGTGAGAGGCCGCCATATGGTCAAATTGCTATAATTAGATTGTACTAATTCACACGGTAACACCGAAGAGGTGTCGGTCCTGGAGAGTTACGATGGTGGCCCCTACGTTCCTAGGCACACAAGGACGAGATGGTACGTCACTGGAGCCTGGGGTCTGTCAGCCTCGACTCGGACTCCACAGATGCTCGGCAACTCTCCTTCACGGCCTATCACGAGCGCCCCTTCGATGCTATATAATAATAATCGTCGTTCAGGAGAACTCGCGGACCTCGGACCGATTTTGAATCAACATCATTTCATTTGATGTTGATAACGTCGTGAGGCGCGTGAAGCTTGAAGTGAAATTGACATTATACGCTTTTAGCATCCTGGTGATATCGCCCGAGTCAATTGGGATGGCCGCGCGTGCCTCTTGTTTCCGTCTTCTGAAACCGCCATGACAGTAGGAAGGAAGTACTGTATATAAAATCAGCGTCGCGGTCACGTGGCCGAGGTTGAGTATCCGGGTCAGATGGAAAGAAAAAGTACTTTGTTGTGAATAGCGAGAGCACAGTCAAGAGCTGTCAGGACTAGCAGGGAAGTCCATTTCTGGCTGACAGGCCGGTATCACACACCACCAGATTGGTGTGTAATGTGGTTCCTTTAAGCCGAGAGGGTACTACAGTACGTACGAGCATCGGCAGCGAAGACGGCCACCACACACACATTTTGTGCAACGACGGCATGACGTTAGGCAAATATGTTAAGAATTCGAACACGGATTCGTAAACTAAATGTCTCAACGAAATCAAACAAATATCAGGGGAGGGGGGCCATGGGGACGGCATCACCAGCAGGATTGCACATGGTCATACTATGATTAGAACCGGCAGTGAAGAAGAACGCGTGGCTACGAAATCGGCACTGTCGAGTATCAATGCGGGTCGAAACGCGGGCATAACGCCCGCTGATTAATTGATGGAACCATGGAGTGTCAATCGTCGACCGGCCACACGTGGGTGGCAAAGATGATTGAGTCAATACAAAGAAGTCATGGCGGATGGCTGGTGATATGCAGCCCACGTAAGACAGAAGTATGAAACAAGAGGGTATCCGCATTTGTTTAGTGGGTTGGGCACCCTTTTCCCCATATTGCCAAGCTCATCCGGGTCAGCCCTGAGTGCTTGAGTAGTCTCTTCAGTACGAAAGCTCTCAGCGCTTCGGGGAGTGTCTAGGTAACAATGTCGAAGTGGAGCATGCAGCTGAAAGGACAGCCCAAGATGACAGTTTGCTGTAAGTAGTCATCATCTTCCATACGTAAAGGAGATTCTCTCTAGAAGAAAGAGGTAGAAAGTCACATCGGTGGGAATAAAGCAAGGAGTAAGGAAACGGAAATAATGAAGAAGTACAGCATGGTTCGGATGTCAACAACTCCGCGGAATCCCTGAGGAGTTAATCGCTTGTCCGGTCTAAACAAAATACCCCGTAAAAAGCACTATAAGCGCGCAGCGGGAATCAGAGTTCTCTTCAGAAAACCGCATGGAATCCTGAGCTACACAGTATAGTCCTTGAATAAACTGGCCGCGTGGCCTTTTTTTTTATTGAGTGACTTGGCGGGCTAGTCCGAGAAGCCTGATTCGGAGCCACATGGCTGGTGACGATCCCGGGCGGTCATCTAACGTATAGAAGAAGAAAATTAGTGTTGGAACTTGGAAGAATGGGAACTGCGCGTGTGACGGCAGTCCGCCTGACTGAGAAGCCGTCTCAGGGCTGATTAGGTAAAGCATGCGCCACTTAATTGAAACTTGCACCTCCTCTGAGTCACGGTCTCGCGCTCTACCGTGACTGCATGGCCGCGTTGCCCCAAGCATTCGTACTGACGAATTACTGTGGTTAGCCACCTCGAGACGCCGCTGTACCCAGTCAGTATTGCTCTGTGCCTGTTTGTGGACTTCATCCTTGACAAGATGGCACAGTCACAGTGTGACTTTTCTTTTTTTATCCCCCGAGAGGCCTACCCTTCAAAGTTGGTTCCTTGCTGGCTGGAGAGAGCCGACTCAGCTGAGCAACTTCCGGTGATTGCCAGAGCATATAAATTGATTCTAGTTTCATCGTTTGTGTTTTAATTCAGTGTATTTTAAAATTGAAGAGCTTGACGGACCCACCTAGAAGCCGATGAACGTACAGTACTGTATAGCACCCGGACCGGTCCTGCGTTCTCAAGTGATGGCCGAATAGCGTGATATTTGCCATTCTTAGCGCGCAGTAGATGTTCGATGTCGATTCCCAGTCGCATGGCTACGCGTCACTATTGGAGCACATCACGCCGGCAACCAAATCAGGCAATCTTTCATCTCCCCTGGCAGTCCGAACGTGCCGTTGGACGCATCGACCGTGCGCAGCGTGTGACCGTCTCTGTATGCGACAGGTACACAAGTGCAAAAAAGATTATGCAACACCGCCTGCGTCTAATTTATCGTATAAATTGCCTCAGCTTTGGTTGGAGTCGCCCCCAGGCAAAAGTATCTGCCATTCCTCTCGTTAACCGTTCTCGATGTTGCATCTTCACTCCTTTACTCTTCTCCTCGCCGCTCTATCTCGTGGTGTCTCCGCTTCTGTCGTTAGCACCTCCCTTAACATAGCCAACAAGCAATTGGCTCCTGATGGGTACTCTCGGCTGTGAGTCTCACGCAGATGCTGTTCATAACGGTGTCTGATCCGGTGCATCCCGTATTCCAGTACAACACTCGCCTCGGGCACATTCCCTGGCCCAATAATCCGGGCGAAAAAGGTGGGATCCAGTAATAATCGTTTTCTCTTTTTTTGACACTCCACAGGGTGATGAGCTAAAAATTAACGTCACCGATCAACTCCAAAGCAGCTCCTTGGACTTGGCGACGTCTGTGGTAAGATGATCCCTCTTTCGTTGGGATGAGTTTGGAACCTTGATGTATCCTCCCCATAGCATTGGCATGGCCTCTTCCAAAAGCACACCAACTATGAGGATGGTCCTTCTTTTGTCACCCAGTGTCCCATTATACCAAACGAAAGTTTTACGTACGACTTTACTGTCCCGGACCAAACGGTATTTCTTTTTGTTCATGTCGTAACGTGTCGACAAGCTCACTGCCTTGTTTACTTAGGGGACATACTGGTATCACAGCCACTTCAAGGACCAATACTGCGATGGGTTGCGTGGCGCTTTGATTGTCGATGATCCAAATGACCCTCAAAAGTATTTGTACGACATTGACAATGGTGAGAGATATTTGGAAGGACCCGTTCACAGGGCTGATATTTCCTCCAGATAGTACCGTTATCACTCTCGCGGACTGGTATCACTACCTTTCGACGAACGCTCCTCCGATCCCGTAAGTTTAATGGCTTCTGCGGGAAATAGCGTCGGTGATTACTTTCACAGTGCCTTCAACTCAACCCTGATTAACGGCCTGGGCCGCTATCCTGATGGCCCTCCTACTTCCCTTGCCGTCGTGAACGTTGAGCATGGAAAACGGTCGGTGTTGTATTTTATTCAGCGTCTGGGTATATCTTGACCTTTCGCACCGCATTAGCTACCGATTCCGCTTGGTTTCCATCTCCTGCGACCCTAGCTTTATCTTTTCTATCGATAAAACAGGTCAACGCTACTCTGTTGTTGTATGTCCATCTTATTTTCTTTCCTTAGGAAGGTGTATCTCATCTGACCGCAGGTCAACGCCAGCCAGCCTGTGAATAACTATTGTAAGTATCAGTCCTCGATGACCCCTCGTAGTCTCACGAAATGCAACCAGGGATCCGTTCTCTCCCAAACGCTGCGGGTCGGAATTATAGTAATCTGAACAACCTCGCCGTTCTTCACTATGCAGGGGCCCCCTCAGGAAATCCAACATATGATCCCACGGTGAACATTCCTGTGAGCCAGATGCCGTTGGTTGAGACCAGCCTCCATGTGAGCTTTTCAAATAAATTTCTTCGCACGAAAATAACCTTTCGTTACGCGTAGCCCCTCGTCTATTCACCTGTGGTAAGAATCATTCCAGAGCTTTTCTCTACATAATCTGAAACCTTGTGGCTTAGCCCGGCCTTCCCACACCCGGCGGTGCCGACATCAATATCAACTTGAACGTTGTTCTCGTGAGTATCGGTCTCCAATCCTCATATATATGCCCTCACGTGGAGAATCAGAATAATGCCCGCACCGCTTTCCTCGTTAATAACGTTAGCTTTGTACCCCCAAGTGTACCCGTGTTGCTCCAGATCCTGAGTGGTGCAAAGAAAGCGTCGGATCTAGTACCGGCAGGCAGCATCTACGGTCTCGATCCAAACAAGAGTGTTGAGTTGACCATTCCTGGAGGTGCCGTTGGTGGACCTGTGAGTGTTCGCGGATTGCAGTTAAAAATAACGCTAAATTGATGACCGTGATCGCGTCTTTCGACAGCATCCTGTTCATTTGCATGGGCACAACTTCCATGTAGTCCGCAGCGCTGGTAACTCGTCGTACAACTTTAACAACCCTGTCATTCGGGATGTCGTGAGTATTGGTAACACTGGGGATGATGTCACGATTCGTTTCTTCACCGACAATCCCGGCCCGTGGTTCTTCCACTGCCATATTGACTGGCACTTGAACGCGTCAGTCATTCTTCCCTAGGTGTCTTGCAGATTATACTGATTAATTTGCTACTCTAGTGGCTTCGCCGTTGTCTTTGCTGAGGATGTTCCTGATGTGCCTTCTGTAGACCAACCTCCTGGTAAGTTGCTATCCCGCTGGTAAAACTCATTGCTCATCGCGGAACGTGTCTTGTGTTTTAGCGGCGTGGAGTCAACTTTGTCCTGCTTACAATAACTTCGTCAACCAAACCCGCTCCTAATCGTTCGTTCGACAGTGGGCATCTCTTTAACTGAACTGTGCGTGAGAGTAGGAGGCCAAATGGACTCTTTTTTCGTTCGCTGTAATAAGCTTTCGTATCATCAAGTCTGTCCCATCATTACCTCGTCGCTCCTTTGTAGACTGTTGGTTTAGTATACCATATCAGATTTGATACTTGGACAACTCGATTTTCTTTCGGAATCGTCGCATTGAGGAATGTTCCAATACAACGCTTCTCGCAGTCCCTCTCGCACCGCGCCAGATAGAGCTCAAAAGGTGTCTTGGAAGGTAAAAAATATCTTGCATCAGTCACGAATTAGAGCCTTCTCGTGAAATGAGCCCGAATCCATCAAAATCCATTGTCCAATATTTCCCAGCCTTCGGACGTCCGGTTCCGATTGAGTCACATTGACTGTTCTGTTCCCTTACGTCATTGAAGTCTCACAATATTGGGAATGTGCCTTGGTCAGTCCCAGGCGAGTCTGAGTCTGGGGAGATAAAGATTGAAGTCTCAGAGGTGAAGAGTACTATTACTGCAGTTAAGTGGGTGACTATGTATTGTACATGCATGCACTTACCTTGTACGAGGATCACGATGAGAAGATACAGAAGATGATTTCTACAACGAGTGCATCCCTTTTCGACGTGCTCTAGTGAGTCATCGGGAAAATGTACATAAACTTTTGGACTTTTCAACTTTTTTGAGCCATGAAAGTACAAGTTACTTGTCAACTTTTGGACTTTTCACACTTTTAGCTACTTTTGTCCCTTTTTGGCTTGAACGAGCTCGTACGGGCCAAAATATTTGTAGCAGGGTTACCGATGCAGGCGATGCTAGTTGTACAGGCTGTTACTAGTAATCGTTCGTAATGACTAGCATGACGGCGAGACGTTCGTTTGGCTGCATCACTTCCAACAAGGTACAGAATCATGGTGCCAAAGTGGAGCCTTTGTTTCTCTTGACGATCGCTGACGCGCTGACGGGTCATCATGTCGCCATTCGTGCGAAAACTGTGAACAACTTCAAGGCGGTGGCGGCGCGGGCGCGAAGCGGTCCGAGTCTGTCACGGGGTATGGATGAGGAAAACTCTTAATTTTACTTATCAGTACTTAATGTACTTAGACTAAGCCATGTCCTCCCATGAATTGATTAAATTGACTTATTGTTTGGCTTACCATTCGTATTGCGTAATAAGAAAGCTAAGCCTGGATTTGGATTTGGACTGAAGACACATGGGGGACGCACGAGATTTGACCACGCGATGTCAATGTCGTATACTACTATTACTGAGCCCGGTTCGTGTCATTAGGGTTACTACTAGTAGATCGTTCGTACGTACAGCGTCTGTATAGGAGAACGCTGAGAGAAGCGAAATCAATGCTCTCGATACAAGTACTGTTGTATTGTACAGTATATGCTCTCAACTCTCAAATACCCATCAGATACAGTATGGCAACTCATCGACGACAATGTAAATATAGGTTCACATTCTTACTGGAGCTACCATGTCACGACCCAGCAGATAGATTCCTTAGGTATGAACTGTCGTAGTCGCTAACTCCGAGTCGGAGGTACATCCTTGGCAATCTCAGGCTCGTTCCCTCGACAGCATCCCATTCCGAGTCGAGTCACTACAACCAACTGGGAAAACTGCTGCTGTATCTCTCCTTCCCCTGTCTCCTGTGAGCAATTCCTTTAAGGAAAGGGGAGCGCCCCCTAGGTTTTCTGAAAATTTTTATTCAGAACGCCCATGGAAAGGCACCGAATTGCCAGAAGCGTTGGCGGTGGCGATAGTGGTGGTGGTGATTAGTGATGGCGACGCGATCCCTGCGTGCCCGCTGGCAGTAAAGATTGTATATCACCAAATTAGATCCGAGTATTATCAAGCCTTCTAATACCCACCTTGTGATCCGAGAGAGAACTAACTTGCCCATGCCAAAACCAGGCCGCACCGGATATCCAATAGTTCCAAACCAAAATCTCAAAACCTAACAAGCCCAAATGGAAGACATGTTATACTGGACAAAGTCTTGGCGTCAGATTCATATAACTTGGATGGAGAGAGGGCACATACACACGCTGTTGGTCAGGTCGCCGGCTGCTGGGTCGCTCATATGGGTATTCGGAACAGAGAGTGAACGTAATGAACGCCCGTGCCCGCTTATCATATCATTAGATGAATATCTATCGCTCCCTTTTCATCGCCACGCTAGATCAAACGACGAGAGACTTAGAGCAAGTCTCATCATAGAGAACAATGCACGTACCGTTATGCCCACAATACGCTCGTCGTCGATCAGTATTTCGTGATACCCGTACCGCTTCTCGCTCGTCGCCTCGCAATAGGGCAGTGAAGAGACAATGTCGTTCAAAAATTCGTCGCCTTTCTCAATCTTGCTCGACTCAGTGACCACCTTCAGTCGGCCCTCGTCGCACGACGGGCCTTTGCTCTGAGCGAGAGCGCGACGTACACGTTCAGGATGGAAATCGCGGATGACAATCGGGTTCCCGGCCCCTACCTCGATCAGCAAAGGGAATAGCGCGCTGCGAGATCCGCCAGGACGACAGGGAGCAAGCCCATGGTCCCAGTCCGTCCATCGTGTGACAGACGGGCCCCATGTGTCCCAAGAATACTCACGGTTGCCCCCACATTTGGCATATTCACACAGGGAGCTGCGCCGTACCCAAAAGGAGACAGATCGGAGATAATCGAAGCCTCCGACGACTTGCCGAAAACCGAGGGTGAAGCACAGGACGGTCGCATTTGGATCGCTGACAAATGGGAGGCGACGGGAGCGCATGAGGAGGTCCCGAGATGGTACGACTTGGTCGCCCTGGCACTCTACCATTACGCATGATATCCCTTGTCGTAGAGCTGGTAGGACGAGGACACAGCGCGTATCCAAGCCGAGTGGGTCTCCCCGAGTAATCTGGCACAATTCGAGTGCGTTGCCGTCTTTTTGCACGAGAACGAGGGTATCCTCGGAGAGAAAGGTAACTTGGGGGAAATACGTGCTGGGAGGGCTTCGGCGCAGCTAGATTACCGTTAGTCTTACTCCCTGGTGTATAGAAAAGCATGTTTACGCAGCGGACTGTGCCTTCTCTCCAGTATACGAGATGAATTTCATCGAACTCACAACTCCGATCGTGGCACGTGAGAATGACCAAGGAATCTCCGGCCACTTGAGCGTCCAAAGTACACCACAAAAGGAAGCGTGACTTGAGGAAAATGTCGAAGCGTGGGATCCCCGCAAGAGGGTGTGCAGTCGATTCGGAGAGTGTTAGTAGACGGACTGTGAGAACGATAGCGGAAGGCTGAGGATAAATATCGTATGGGAGATCCTCTGTGTCTGCTATCTTGCCTCTGGAGAGAGGGATGTCAAAGCCGTCGACTATGTGTGAGGGAAAACGCACGTGGATACGATAGCGACAAGATCGTACTCGTCGGCAAATGCAAATACATGTAACAGGCCCTCTCTGACAAGAGTCAGATTTCCCAGCTCGATAGAGCGAGCTGGTCTGGCGCCAGGGAGGGAAGAGATGTCGGAGAAGGCGTAGACGGCGGGATCGGCGTCCGTGACGATCAGATGCCCGTTATGCAACGACCCGATGAGTGGAGACCATATGTCGAGGTCAAAGGTGATGCGTGCGGAGGTCTCAGGGATATTGAGGTCTTCCCAGCTCTTCTGCCAGAGGCGCAATCTCTCGAAACGTTCTGGGAAGGTGAATCCTGCGTTCAATGGGTCGTACACCCCAGTCCTGCCAGCTTCTTTGAGATACTTCAGTAGAACGGAGTTCTTGACCACACCATTGAGATGACGGCAGGATGCCTCGCACGAGATTATATCCTTGAAGGATAGATAAGAGATTATTTGAACGAGGAGCTCTGGCGATAGAGTGAGGAGCCCGGATGCTGGCACCATGTTCGTCGTCTTCGCCGGCCAAGTTGTAGCTGGGAGGCTGCTGGGAGGCTCCGGAGTCCGGATGTTCTTATGTGGTGTGTCGTCGTGAAAAGAGAGAAAGAGATTAAGGGAGCGAGTGTGGTTTCGGAGCCAAAAGAGGACAGACTTGCTTTGGCTACTCTTGCCACATCCACTCGCCACCAACACAATGGATTATCGCCTCCTCTGGCTATTTAAAACAATGCTGAGCTTTACTTTCCAGTATCGCCCTCCTTCCTCGCAGGACGTGGACTAGTTTACTTCGAGATGGCTGTGCGTTTGCTTTCCCACTTTACATTCGGTTTGATTTCACAGCCTCTACAACAGTCCCTTTGCGATATCGCCCTTGGCTATACATTTTTAGTTGTCGGTTCCGTAGGTGAGTATCTTTCGTCAGTCTCTTATCTAATAAGGTTCTCATCAGCTCGCCGTCTCAGACGCCGGTGTTCGTGGAGTGGTCTCCTCATACATAGAAGAGCCCACCCCTTCTAGTCTACCGGTACCTCTTCTCCGTGCGTAGCACTTCACAAATATTCGTGATCGCGATGTGACTGTCATTGCCAGGTGCCAATCAGAAACCCGTGAGGTTAGCAGATGGTCGTATCCTTATTCTGGATATCATTGGGAGGCCAGGCGATATTTTCCGGGATTGTTATGGGTAAGAGGATATATGACCTGGCTCATTCATCGCTTACCGAGGCCTCTTCAGGGACTTGGCTCGGTCTCAGGGTATCCTTCTTGTCTACAACCCGACCTCTCAGGCTTCCTTCCAGTATATCGTCGGATTTCACGAACAATTAATCAGATCCAAGTGGAAATATCTACCTCTTGTGCTCTTCTCGAGCACCCCTGCTCAGCCCCGTGTCAACTCGGTCAAAGTGACCAGTGAATCCACCCCACATCATTCAGATATAATTTGAATTCTGATCTTTGCTTTCCCTTTCAGACGGTTGTGACTTTGCCAATACGCATTCCATTCCGTTCATCGAAGCTTCACCCGGTCATCCGTGTCCAGCTCCCTTTCCGACTCTGCTCAGTCTAGTGCGTCAGTATCTCGAAGCATCGACTTCCAAGTCCTTCGGAGAAGGCGTCATAGACTTCTTCACAGTGGCGGCTGCTAGGGTGTCTCATGTAACACGCCCGCACCTCCCTGCGTCACCACTTATGACAAAGGAACCTGTCGAATACCATCCTCGTCTCCAGCGCTGTAATTTACCTGCGAGCCTTTCCGCTCCACGGTGCGGCAGTTTCTTTCTGCCTAGGTTTTGGCATTTCCCACGTATCCTGCGTTTTAGGCCTGCTGGGAAATTTCGCCAATAATCTACCGCAGATCTAACTTGAGGTCGCATAGGAGTTCAGGAAGGCCGCGGAGGAGCAAGCTATTATTATTATTATTCAGGCAAATGTATGCTCTTGAGCCCAATTTGAGGACTTGTCAGTACGTTGTCATGCACGAACCAATCAGATATGACTTCAACCTGAAGAGACTGGATCCTACGCACTTAAAAGCCCTCCTCCTAACTCGGTTCATTTATGTATCTACGGCCATCATCTCAGCGCAGCACGGGAGAACTCACCCCGTTTATCGATCCCCAGATCCTGGACGACCAATTTGCCCTGGAGAGATCACCGGGTTCAGCATCCTACTTCATTAGTATTAGCATTAGGATTTCGGTATGTGTTGTGCCACGTAACTGGCCTTGTCGATAATTCCTGACTTTTAAGGTCCCGAATTAAGCATGCACTATTTTGCGAGTCTGCGCCTAATCACATGCCAGGAGTTCTAGGCCTGGTTTACCATACTTCGAATGCACAGATAATGTGAACTCAGTACCCACTAAGACTGAGAATCGATTTCCGCGCGAAATTATATCTGCTCTAGTGAGTGCCAGTGGATGGGACATCATATACATCATATCTCGAGTAAGGCGGATATTTTCAGTAACTTAATCGACTGGTAAGCGCTCTTTCTGAGATGAATGTTAATCTTTGTTTGTCAACAAAAGGGACGCCCAAGTGCCGGCATTCTCCCGGAATAGGAAGATTCATTCATTCATCACAATCACCCTTCGAGGTATTGCACAACTGTCGAGCTAGAAATAACGATCAGGTGCGATCCTTCTTCTCCCGTCGGTTTCTGAACCCCTCCATCCAACACATGGCTGCATCGATCGACTCAATTCTCGAGTATTCCCCAAGGCTGCTTCCAGAAATCAAAGTCAGCCCCCTGCCCGAGGTCATCTTCGTTTCCACGATAAAGGCCCTCATTATTCCCGCGTACAGCTTGTCACTTTCTCAGTGGGCCACCGTCGGTTCCCTCATCCTACTGACGAATATATCTCCCACGCTGCGCAAGGCCACAGTAAAGCTTTACGGCTATCTATCCTTTATTATCGGGACAGAGATCGCTCTAATCAACGCCTATGTCCTGGTGAGTATGCCCACTTATACCCGCCTGCGCTCGTTAATTGCTACCGCAAAGGTTTGTTCATGGATCTCACCTTCGACAAAACTACAGCCTCTGACAGTCGTCATCTTGAACGTTTTGAATAGCCTCGTCCCTGTCTACACGGATTCCCTCGTTCTATATCACATTGTGAAGGAAAAGGCGTCCCATTCGGATTCTAAGATTAAACTAGTCTCTTCGATGGGCACACCAATCCTTCTCAAGTTCATCCGTCTTGCCAACGCGGTGGTGTACGTCCATACCAGCACCGAGTTCATATTAACTTCGTTTGCCATCGCAAAAGATAGCGCGAAACCCGACACTGCTATCGTGGATATGACCCGGATGATGTGGAACGTCTATTTGTCGTCTAGTCTTCAACTCGTGGATAACGTGTCAGTTCACCGCACAGTACATGACACATCTTTGTTGACATTGTTCGGTTGCAGATATTCGCTTTACGTGCACTGGTCGCATACGATTAAGACGTGGAAGTCCGTCGGCTCAGCCGGTCAGTCCGCGTTTCCATTCCCACATACTCGGATTATCATACTCATCTGCTGGCCTTTTCATTATTTTTTTCAGCGCCGCTCAATCTGACGAGTATCATTGGCCTCGTCTGGTCTTTTGGTTTGAACTACATTCTCCCAATCATTCTCAATGCCGCGCAGCTTGCCATACCGTCCTACCTTCAATCCGGTAATGTCACGATGCTGATCAACTCGGCCAAAGTCGTGATCAACATCGTGAGCACGAGCGTGACGACGCTGCGTACGAAACACCTCATCGATCTGCCAGCCTCGAATGCGCTTCTTGGAAAGGCGGAGGACTTGACCCGCAACATGCTCGAGGTCGTCCCGGTGCCGCCTCCGGTGGAAGTCCCGGACGACGCTATCGGAGCAACTGTGTCCGCTCACTCGGACGTCGATGGCGGCCTCCGGGCCGGCAGACACTATTCTAAAACCACGTGACAGTTGAACTCTTGCACACACATTCTTCGCCAATGGGCCTATAAACCCATCCAGCTCCCCACACCCGAGAACGAACGATGGCACCAACCCATTCTCTGGTCCGGTGATCCCGGTAGATTCGAGGAATGATCGATCCCCGATTTTTGATTCCAACTCTCTCGCACTTTGACCCGCGACTCGGAGTCGGGCCTACAATCATGTGTATTCATTTATGCGAGCATATTTAGATGAATGATATGTGATGGATGGATGGATGATCCGGCACTCGGATCTCGAAAAACGCGCTCAGAGGCCGACGTCCTACAGTAAACCTCTTCGCGAAACTTACGGAACGGTGATGCACATAGTATCTTGGCGCTCCGAATCGGCGGGAGAACCGGATTATCAATCAATGATTCCCAGACACAGATAGTCATGCCCAGGAAATGCTTCTGGCCCACTCATACACCGCAATGATCGTACGCAAAGTGGGCGGAAGGACCGAGCTATCATTCACTATGTCACCCAGGTTCAGTGATCACCTTACTATAACTGACCTGGTCAATCGCCCCGAAAGGCTCATAACTATCTCAGGTTCCTCCCCTGGCTTACCTTAAGCTGTAACTCACATGGGACCAATACTCCTCAATACCCTTCAATACCCTTGCCGATTCCTGGCTCGGGGGGATGCTCACTTGTACATGGCGGCTGGTTCACAACTATTGGTAAACCATAGATGGGCAAAAATGACACTGTACCTCCCTTTACAGGCAACGAAGACTGGACGGAGGCCTGGCAATTACACGCGGAGAATGCCTGCTCGCCTGCTGTACCCGAATACTTGCAAAGCGCTTGTATTCAAAGTGGTTCCTTACTATAACCTGCCGCGCGACTGCACTACTAACCTACTAGTAAGGAATTCTTTTCACCCCAAGTGGCCTGTTACCTCATGTACAGTAATCCGCAGCAGGCGTTAAAGTCGAAGAAGTCGTCGCCCATCTTCGTGGCAAAGACAGATCCAAATCTTCGGCTTCTTTGTCAGCGCGATTGTTTGTCCGTAAGTGACGTGAGGCTTGGCGTGAGGATGTAGAACAGTAGAAGGAACAGATCGCCGGGATCGCCAGATCCACGATATGTTATGATCCTCGGAATTTGATCTTATCTCCCAACTTACAATAAACGACACAACTCACGTCGAGAACATGGTACAAGTGAAACCAACTCGACGCTCCCGGGACAGTGATGGGGATAGGCCGGACAAACATCGCGTGCTTGATGCCGCTTATTACCGCACTGCATGCAATGCAAAGTTTTCCATCTTGGAGAACCCGGGGAAGAGTTTTCGAAGTTGTAAGGAAAAACCCATGGGAAACCCTTAGAAATGGCCATTACCTGGGAAAAGGTTTAACTATCCCATGGGTCTATTTGGACAAAAGAGTCTGCATTGTATGTGGTGCCGGGTACTACTGTAGTACTGAGGTGGACTGTGCAGCTGCGCTCGTACGAGCTGATCCATGCTCGGAACGGAATGGCCACATCGGAGCGCCCATCTGAATCAGCCTCGCGTTCAACACGTTTTCCCTTTTTCTTTCCCCCACTGCCTCCTCCCTTTATCCTATCCCTCTTGTTTTATCCTTTTTCATTATACTCTGGACAACGGCGATTAACGCATGGTCACAATTCCTTGTGCTTCCGGTACAATGTCGACACATACACCCACAACACTCATTCTTATCAATTAGTCGACTCTGATGTATTTAAGCCGACTCTTATCTCTCACAGATAGACTAATTAGACCCCTTTCAGCCTCGCTTTCTGTGTGTGCCAGCCGTCTCAGGACGCTTCCCTTCATTTTCTCTCTTCTTTTATCTTATCTCTCTCCTCCCGGACTCACTCGCGCGTTCCACCCGCGCTACAGTACTCCGAGTCTGGAGTTCCGCCTTCTCGGGCCGCTGTCTAACCGCACAACCGTAAGACGTCAAGACCGTGATGAATGTGCTGATCTGACTACGATACAACGATGCTGAAAGGCTCTGAATTCCGTATCATCACCGAGGAGGCACATCCGGTGACGGCTGCTACCGGCCGGTTCATGTGACAAGTGACAAGTACACGAACGGCGCAATCACTGCTACCCGAACTGGAAATGGTCCAGGTACGGTCCCGAATAACAGCGCACCGGTCACGATAGCTTTACCGGAGATTGTCAGTTTTGCTCGTTCGCACGACGAAACATATGTCATCTAGGAATGTACGCGGAATGGGATCATGATATAGGAAGGAATGCCATGGCTTCCCTCCCGTCAGCTGCGGCTCTCGCACACACCCCTCCCTATGGTCCCCGTCTGCTAACAATCTTGGAGGACGTTTTTTCCTAAGCGTGGTCAACCATGATACTCCCCAAGCTGCCATCACTTCCGACGTTCGAGATTAACCCCGTGCCCGAACAGATCTTTCTCGGCACCATCAAAGGGCTCCTCTCCTTTCTTATCGATCTCTCCATACTCGATTCGTCTCTTATCATCATAATCGTCTTACTTGTTCATACCAATCCATCAACTAGACAAAAGGCTGCTGTCTTATTAGGCCTTCTCCTTCTCGTAATCGGCCTGGAAATTTCCCTCGTTAATGCTTATACGCTGGTACGTCACTTCCTGTAACCACTGGGATAGATGAAGGACTAACCTCTCGAAAAACCCTAAAAGCTGTGTTCGTGGCTTTCTCCTTCAACTACTCTCGAACCCCTCACGGTCGTTATTATGGGAATACTTAATGGCGTTACGCCCATAATAACAGATTCCATCCTATTACTACACATCACGATCGACAGGCTCGAACATTCTAAATCGCCCATACTGCTCGCCATGACCATGGCCCCACCCGTCCTTCTCAAGTTCGGTCGTTTGGCAAATGCCGCAATATATATTGTAGCTTGCGCCGGGTTCGTGCTGAGCTCTGTTAAATCTAGAGACGGCGTCCCAGACATGGATATCCTGGATGCCGCTCAGAAACGGAGCATGGAGATAGCTTCTGCCTTCCAGGCGGTCGATAACTCGTGAGTCGATTCTGTTACAATAGCGAATTTCTCAATGCATTTACGAGTCGGTCATCTTCTCAGATACCATCTCGTCGTGTACTATCTCAACTCATTTGAACAGCGGCGCAAGGCCATGCGAGGTCTTGCCGTCTGTGCGTCTTCTCTCTACAATCTGCTGGCAAGTATGTCAGCAGGCTGAACTGGAGCTCCTTCCCCACAGCGGCGATGTCGACCACGCCCACAGGACTAGTCGGGATTCTCCTCGCCTCCGGTGGTAATTTCCTGCTACCGATCATCCTCAGCACAGCACAACTCGTCATATCCCGCCAATGGCCGGACTCGGATATCCCGCAGAACCTCGAACAAGTCAAGGTCACCGTGAACGTTGTCGGCGCTTCCGCGACGTCCCTCCTTGCGGCGCTAAATCGCTGGCGCATGTCACGTATTACTACTATGTTGGCTGCAGCTCAGGAAGAGGAGGCTGCAATGGCGCGGCGGGTGACGCTGGGTGCGACTGAGACGACGGCGTTACTGGACGGTCAGAGTGGAGCACATTTGAAGAGGAAGACTTCGAAGGAACGACAAGTCGAGGTGAAATTTGATGCCGAATGGATTGATATCGGCTTGGCGGAAGATCGGATGCAGGGATTTGGTACTTCGCTCCCAGTTACGTACCCTTCGGGTTCTTCCCCGACGCAGGATTCTGCTTCTCGCGTGTAAATGTTTATGAAGAATACTGAGAGGTATCAAAGTCGATTCAGTACCAAAAGTGGTTGACCCTATGTGAACATGGAAAGATCAAACGTAGGTACTGTCGAAATGTCTGTGAACGATAGACCATAGTCTTGGATAAAGAACGAAGGAATGACACGCGAACGAAGGGAAGGGGGATGCTACAGAGAGCAACCGTAAATGACGAAAAGATCCGGCGAAATTTAGGGTATAATGTGGGTATAATTAAAGGTGGTGCCCATGAGCATTCTCGAAGGAATTGTAATTTGGGCAAAGTTGTTCCCACTGTTCTGTAATATGCACGATTTTTAGAGCCAGCCATTTACCAGGGTAGATGAATTAACGTACGATCCACGAAGTCTTGCTGTGGCACGTCGGGGACATCCTCGGCAAAGACGACGGCAAAGCCACTGATGACACGTCAGCATAATCGCAACATTACGCATCGAAGGATAGAACACGAACGCGCCCAAGTGCCAGTCAATGTGGCAGTGGAAGAACCAAGGGCCAGGGTTGTCGGTGTAGAACCGGATCGTGACATTGTCGCCGGTATTGCCGATGCTCACGACGTCGCGGACGACGGGGTCCACAAAGTTGTATGATGAATTACCAGCACTGCGGACTACGTGGAACGCATGGCCATGAAGGTGAACGGGATGCTATTGGAGAAGGACCAATCCGAAGTGGTGAGGTTTTGTCGCCAGATGAAACGGGATACGCACAGGTCCACCGATAGCACCACCCGGAATGGTCAATTCAACGCTCTTGTTCGGATCGAGACCGTAGACGCTGCCTTGGGGGAGTAGATCCGCCGCATTATGGGTACCGCTCAGGATCTGGAGCAAGACTGGGACGGTGGGGGGCACAAAGGAAACGCCATTAATTAAGAAAGCCGTGCGGGCATCATTCTGAATTTCCGCGTTACATTAGGCTTAAAGAACTGAAGAACGGCCCTCACAAGGACAGACAGTAGGTTAATGTTGATATCAGCGCCACCAGGGAAATGTTGGCCGGGCTAAATGCAAAAACTTTAGAGGTCGGAGTAAAAGCATGTCATTGAGCGAAAATTTACCACATGATCCGGAATAAGTGGCTAGACGGGAAAAAATCCGGCGACCTCGTCAATGGAGATTGGAGAGAAAACGCGTTCAGCTCACATGGAGATTGGTTTCAATAAGCGGATTCGTGAGAACGGGGACGTTGTGCGAAGGGTCCGGTGGAAGATGATTCGGAGCCCCTTGATAGCGGAGAACGGCCACGTTGTTGTAATCACTGAAATTAAACGCTCCGACTTGCTCAGGTTGGGGCAGTGCACGAATCCCTAGGGGATTCACGTTAATTCGGACTTACTAATATCAAACAAAACACATACAGTAGTTGGACACTGGCTGGTTGGCACAGACCTATAAACTGGTAAGGGCCTCCATCCTGTGCAAAAATGAGCAAAAGTTCCTTACAACAACGGAGTAACGTTGTCCTGTTTCGGGGTTGATTAATAACACAAACAATAATATTTGATCCGCGCGCACCAGCAAACAGTTCCACACTATCGATTGGTAGAGGCTGAACACTTGAACCCTCAACCTCAATCACGGTCATTGCATGGCCGTCGATGGAGAAAAGGAAGCCGGGGTCGCAAGAGATGGAGACAAGGCGGAACCGATAACTGTTATAGCAGCGATGAGAAGTCTTAAGCTCTAAGGCTAGACCTAGTACTGACCGATTGCCGTGTACAACATTTACTACGGCAAGAGGGACATTCTGGGGACCGCCAGGATAGCGGCCCTTACCGTTGATCAAGGTAGCGTTGAACAAGCTGGGGATAATATGGACATTAAGTATCAACCGAAAACGAGGGAAACTCACGGTGGGGTCTCAGGATGAGTGGAAAGATAGTGATACCAATCTGCAAGAGTGATCACGGTATCGTCTGAAAGAAAACCTCAACCAATTGAACAACTGTGCCAAGGCGAGGATTGCCTCACCGTTGTCGATATCATACAAATGTGCCTGCGGATCCTGTGGATCATAAATGATCAAAGGGCCACGCAACCCATCACAGTACTGGTTCTGATAATGACTGTGATACCAAAACGTTCCCTAGGAAAGATAATATAAGGTTATATCCTACGATATAAGAGGGAGGAATTACCGCTTGTTCCAATGCATTGAATTGGTACAAGAAGCTCTCACCCGGTACGAGAGGACATTGGGTAACGAAGGCAGGACCGTCGACATAATTTGTGTGATGTTGAAAAATACCGTGCCAATGCTGCAGGAAAAATGTGTCAAACCTTCTTGGCACGCTGAAGCAAAGGAAGATCTTACGATAGAGGTGCCCAAATCCAGATCTGTATTGGTCAACTGATCAACGACGTTGATTGAGAACTCGGAACCCTGTATGAAAGTGAGTCAGAACTAGGGTCATCACAACCTTCCTGTGAATTGAACCTCACCTTCGTCCCGGCGATTATTGGACCGGGAAAAGTACCACCAGCGAGGGTGGCGCTGTGAACGCCGAACGGTACCACTGGATTAGGCGCATTGCGTCTAACGGCAATGGCGGACTCACGGGCGGGAGAACCCATCAGGCGCAATAGTCGTACTGACGACCGGGAGGGTAGCACCTGGGCCGATGTGGGCAGAAGCGCTCCCAGAAAGAGCAACAAGAAGTAAAGCAAGTTCGCGAAGCTGTAACATCGCGAATAGAGAAGTCGAACGAAATGAAGAAACACGGGGGTTGAGGCCGTTGAGGACCGACACCACCCATGTTGACGTGCTTTATACCACTGACTCGGCCATGGGCGTTATAAACTTTGATACAGCATTACGGTAGTTTGACCCACTGTGAACATCCATCCAAGAATAGAAAGCGCACACACACAATGTCACTCATTAGGCGCAGGGTAGCAGAATTGGCTCGATTTAGGCACAGCTGATGTGAAGACGTCCGGATGCGCCGCCGCTAAATAAGTCACGGTGGGTGTAGGAAAATAGGTTCAGGATCCCGGAGAGCGCTACTGTACGCCCTCTGGGCCGTGCTATCTGTAAGAAGTACCTTTGGGCGCAATGCCAGGAAGCATACACAAGATTTACTCACATTAACAATGATCCCGTTAGGATTACAGCGGTGCACTGAGGAATGCAACAGCGTGGAAAACTAGGAGTATTCACCTGCCCAAAGGAGATATCTTTGGGTTTGTGCCGTGAAGGT
>WNFO01006413.1_pt1 | contig 20338 bp, 25 predicted proteins | sample 5400251 | NCBI WGS metagenome assembly WNFO01 (sample SAMN13153354, study PRJNA577476) | soil metagenome | isolation source: 100 cm saprolite under Madrone tree | place: USA:California | collected 2016-06-14
ACATCAAGAAGAGGCAAACCGAGATTCGCGTAGTCCTGTGCGATCGTGACAACGAGGCGTAAATTTGAGCTGATCATGAGCGCGCGCGCCTTGCGATCGCCATTTCTGATCTTTGCTGCGAGCTCGATTTCCTGTGGCGGGGTCAAGAGCGGAGTGCGTCCGATCTCACGGAGATAAGCCTTCATTGCGGCATCGCTATTTTCGGAAGTCATATGGCCCTTTCATGAAGTGGTTGTTAAACGCTCAAAGCTATCCGTGCTCTTCTGTCTGCCGCCATTGCGCGATGGCAGGATTTTGACATCCCACTGAAGAAGCAATGGCGACTCCCTCTTTGGAGACAGAACCGGGTCTATTCGCCAGCGACGGAACACGTGGCGCGATTTGGGCGAAGCACGGCGTTGCTGAGGTCTGATTCTTTTTTCTTGCTCCCCAAGAGATCGCTCACCGTTTATTTTCTCTCTCGAGTTCATTGGTGTCCTTTCGTCGTCGTCAGTGGTAGAACAAGAGAACGGCGAGAAAGCCGACCAGAATCCCGAGCACAGGACTGAGAACAGCGAACCACAATGAGACGTTCCAGTCTGAGTCGGTGATGGCATTATATTTTGTCTTCGTCATCTCTTGGTTCCCTTGTTAGTTATTCGCCGCTCCTGGCAACCCCAAAGCGTGCAGCGTGTCCGTGTTAAGACGCCCGGTCGCGCGCAAGCCGTGGTCACTTTGATAACGCACGATGGCGCGACGGGTTTCCGGGCCGAAGAAGCCGTCGATCTCTCCCCGGTAATAACCTTGTCTCGCTAATTGCTCCTGGGCGGCAGCAACGGTCGAGTCGGTGGATTGATCGGAAGAATCGTAGGCGCCCGGACTGTAGTAATCTGCATCGCCCTCGTAAACGCCCGCGTTGTACCCGGACGGATAATAATCATACGCGTACTCATCATAGGGGTATCCGTAGGGATACGAATAATCGTAGGGATAGAATCCAATGTCGTAGATGAACCAGGAGCCGTCGACGAAGCGGCAACGGTGCCCATGCCACCAATGATCGTGATGCCGGTCCCAATCGCGGTGCCAATCGGCCGAGCGTCGGGCAAAGACATGCTCGCGCGCGGTGTTTGAGCCGCGGTTTTCGAAACGATTTCCGGAATTATTCCCGTTTCGGGTGAGACGGTTTTCTCGATGGTTGAGTGTTCGAGGTGCATCGAAGCGACGGTTGGCCGTTTCAGTTGCAAACTGGTGACTGCGCGCAAAGGCGCGATCAGAAGCACCAAACCGCTGCTGCCGAAATGCCATCGGCGCGTGGTATGATGAGAAGCGCGGCGCGGGCGGCATGAAGCGGCCGCCGTGGAAACCAGCCCCCGGTGAGGCCCGGAAGGATGGACCGGCGATGTGTGCAGCCGAGGAGGTGTGACCACCGCCGCCGCTGAAGCCGATTCCTCCTCCTCCACCATGGCCATTACCCCCTGCTTGCACGGGAATTGCCAATGCCGCGCTGATAGTCAACGCGAACAACGAGAGTATTGAAGTTTTCATATTTAATTTTCCTTTGTTTGATTTGTTAATGCGTAGAGAAATTTATTGCTGCTTCCTCACTTCGTCGGTTGCGGCCGAACCTTTAACTCAGCGCCTTCGCGTAGAGATCCACTCAGATTCGCAGCGAGCGATTCAGTCGGGTTGCGGCGGGAGAGAATTTCTACTTTATCGCCAAGATCATGTCTGAGTTTCATTTCGCGCTCCTCTTGCAGTGCGTGTTGCGTCTGGAAACGCTCGATGATGTCGATAACACTGTTGTTCATTGTATTCCCTTCGTTGTGCTAACTTAACAATCCACATAAGCCAGAGCTGGTTGGTAGGTTGGCATCTCAAGGAAGCGATGCGGAACCGGGTCATCGTCGTGTTTTGTCTCCGCGGGTTGAAGACCGAGCGTGGCGACATGCGCCTCGACCAAATCGGGAAGAACCAGATGCGGGAACAACGATAGTTCCCACGCCTTTTCTTCTTCTTCGTCGAGGACGAGATGGATGATTTCGCCCAAGCCTGGGTAAGCCTGTTCGTAATCTTGCTGTAGCTTTTGTTTCAGCTGCGTAATCGCGGCCGACACTGTCTGGAGGAAAACTGGAGTTACTGCTTCTGGTTGCTGGTCAGTTGTCATGGGCTGAGTTCTTCGGCTTTTTATCGGTTTATACTTGACTAGTCGTCTATTAAATTGGCAAAAAAAGAGATGATCACGAAATAGTGGCGTGTATGTGTTTCACGCCCAAAACATCCATTGCGGCCTGCTTGAAATTGCGAATCAACTCGAGGTCGTTTTGAATTCGCGCTTGCGCGAGCGTGCCGTGATAACAGGCGAAGAGTGCCTTCGCCTTCGCTTCGGGGTCCGGCGCCACAATCAACCCTTGCGCATGCGCATCCCGAATAGCGGACTCGAAATACTTTATCTTCCGATCCCAGATGCGGTCAACGGTAGCGCGCACGCCCTGGTCCTGTGTGCTCACTTCGCTCCCGATGCTTAAAAGAGGGCATCCGAGGATGGAGCCGCACGCTTGTTGAAGTTCGGCCAGACGGTCGTGCACATGATCGAAATAGCGATCGAACCGCTCGAGAGGTGGAACTGTTGGCGAAAAAAGAGCGTCCATGTTCGCCTTGTTCTTGTTCCATTCTGCCTCCAACGCAGCGACGGTGAGTTCGGACTTCGACTTGAAGAAATAATAAAAGCTTCCCTTTTTTGCGCCGGCCCGCTCGCAGATTGCGTCCACCGAAGTAGTGCCGTAGCTGTTTTCCCACATCAAATCCAACGCCGCGTCGGTCAGGCGCTTCTTCATGTCACTTACTCTGGGCATGCCAGAAGATTGTCCCTGTAGACCAATCAGTCAACTATTTTCTTGAACTTTTTTTTGGGCGCGTGTTTCTCTTCTTTTTTACGCGCCTCGTAAGCCCTCTTTACGGACGGTCATGCATGGCCTCGTGTTTTCCTTTCCTGTTAATGGCTTTGTTGTCGCCTGCGCGAAAAAAATGGCCGTCGGGTAGCACCGCGCCTCTACTTAGTCTTTGTCACGTGTCGTCTTTATAAATTTTAGCGAGGCGATTTCACGCTAATCGTGGAGACGGTTGAGAGTTGACCGTCGAGGGTTGAGAGTTGGAACGATGGCGGAGCAAGATTTAAATGCGATTGCTTTTCCGAAGCTCGATGATGAGCAGATCGCGAAGCTAGGGCGTTACGCCGGCGCGCCGCCGAAAAAGTTTCGGGCTGGGGAGGCGCTTTTTCGCTATGGCGATCGCGATGCCAACTTTTTCATCATCAAGTCGGGCGAGATCGAGCTTATCGACGAGACTGGCGAAAAGCCAAAGACGATCAGGGTCCTGGGTGCAGGAGAATTCACCGGCGACGTCGGTCATCTGACCGGGCACCCGAAGGTGGTGAGTGGCATCGCCAAGCCGGATTGTGAAGTCTACGAAATCTCGGACAAAGCCTTGCGCGAGCTTTTAAATCAAGACCCGCAGCTAAGCGATGTCATCCTGCAAGCGTTCATTGCTCGCCGGCAATTGATGCGAGAGTCAGGGGAGTTCACCGGCCTGCGCGTAATCGGTTCCCGGTACTCGCGCGATACTTTTCGGATCCGGGATTTTCTGGCAAAGAATCGAGTGCTGTTTACCTGGCTCGATTTGGAAGGGGATCCAGCGGTGAGCCAAGTGCTGCAGCAATTTGGAGTGACCGAAGCGGACACGCCCATTGTCGCCTGCGCTCACTGCGTGCTTCTGCGCAATCCGTCGAACCGCGAGTTAGCGGAGGCGATCGGCATCCGGCGGCCCGTGGAACAGACGGTTTATGATCTCGCCATCGTCGGCTCCGGCCCGGCGGGATTGGCCGCGGCAGTTTATGGTGCTTCCGAAGGGTTGAATACGGTGGTACTGGAGCGCACAGCGCCGGGAGGCCAGGCCGGCAGCAGCATGCGTATTGAAAATTATCTTGGATTTCCAACTGGAATCAGCGGTAGCGAGCTGGCCGATCGCGCTGTTCTGCAGGCCGACAAATTTGGCGCAAGGGTTTCCATTCCCACACCGGTGACGAACTTGACATTCGACAAAGTGTATTCAGTTCTCGGATTGGAAGGCGGCGAAACTGTCGTCGCCAAATGTCTGCTGATCGCGTCAGGCGCCGAATATCGCCGCCTCGGCGTGGAAGGTTGCGATCGGTTCGAAGGCTGTGGTGTTTATTACGCGGCCACGCCCAACGAAGCGCAGGTGTGTCGCGGCTCGGATGTTGTACTTGTCGGTGGCGGCAACTCCGCTGGACAGGCAGCTGTCTATCTTTCCCAGAACGCGTGCAAGGTGTTCCTCTTGATCCGCGGCGATGATCTTTGCAAAAGCATGTCCAGTTATCTCGCTCATCGGATTATGAACACACCAAATATCGAGATCCTTCGCTGCACCACAGTCGAACGCATGCTCGGCGATGGCCATCTCAGCGCGGTTGAGATCGTAAACAAACTCACGGGCGAAAAGCGGACTCTGCAAACGGCCGCCCTTTTCAGTTTCATTGGCGCGATGCCGCGGACGGAATGGCTGCCGGCGGAGGTCGAAAAGGACGAGAAAAATTTTGTGCGTACCGGAATCGCTTTGGGCGATTCACCGCACTGGACGTTGAAGCGGCAGCCGTTTTTGTTGGAGACGAGCCGACCGGGCGTGTTCGCCGCTGGAGATGTGCGCTCCGGCTCAGTCAAGCGCGTCGCCTCCGCTGTCGGCGAAGGTTCAATGTCGGTTCAGTTCGTCCATGAATTTTTGAGAACAATGTGACGTGATGTCGGACGGAACCTGCGCACATCTTTCTGCGGTCACGGCGATTAAACATCCCGCACGCCATGAGTGCGCGGAATGCGTGAAGATCGGCGGGCGGTGGATGCATCTGCGCACCTGTCAGGAGTGCGGCGCGACATTATGCTGCGACAATTCACCTAATCAGCATGCGACCAAGCACGCGCGCGCGAGCGGACATCCGGTAATTGCGTCGGCCGAGCCTAGCGAACGCTGGCTGTATTGCTATCCGGACGACGCCTTCGCCGAATACTAACACCTCCGATTTTTTATCAGAGATCTGGTGAAAACGGGACACAATATGAATCTATCCATCACTGGACTTCATCACGTTACTGCGATTGCGAGCGATCCGCAGCGCAATTTGGATTTTTATGTCGGGCTTCTCGGACTGCGTTTCGTTAAGCGTACCGTTAATTTCGACGACCCGACTTCTTATCACTTCTATTTTGGCGACGCACGCGGCACACCGGGAACGATCTTGACGTTTTTTTCGTGGCCGGGGGCACGCCGTGGGGTTCGTGGCACCGGTCAAATCGAGGCGACTGCTTTTGCAATTCCACCAAACTCGGTCGGCTACTGGCTTGACCGTTTGAAAGAACAACATGTTCCGGCAGAAAAAACATCGGCGCGTTTCGGAGAAGAAGTTCTTCGATTTGCCGATCCTGACGGACTCTTGATTGAATTAATCGCTTCGAGTCCCACCGCCGGCTCCGAACCGTGGTCTGATAGCAGCGTGCCGGTCGAGCACTCGCTTCGTGGGTTCCATGGCGTTTCAGTCGCACTGGAAGGCTATGAACAGACAGCTAAGCTACTGACCGAAACCTTCGGCTATCGGTTGGTAGAGCAATCAGGTAATCGTTTTCGGTTCGCGGCACCGAGTGAAGCAGGAGTCGGTAGAAGTGTCGATATGCTGTGCACGCCAGATGGTTCGCCAGGGCGTGTCGCGGCCGGTTCTGTCCATCACATAGCATTTCGCGCCCGCGATGATGAGGAGCAACGGAACTGGCGAGATCATCTCGTCGAGCTTGGATACAACGTCAGCCCGATTATGGATCGAACCTACTTTCACTCGATCTACTTCCGCGAGCCAGGAGGTGTGCTGTTTGAGATCGCGACCGATCCGCCAGGTTTTACACTGGACGAGACCCTGGAAGAATTGGGGAACAATTTGCGGGTTCCGCCGTGGCTAGAACCCACGCGTTCGGAGATCGAAGAAATTCTGCCGGCCATCAAAGTTCCGGCAAAGCGATGAAGGCGGGGCTCGATTTCGTTCACGAATTCGTGCCCGGTAGTTCGAAGCGAACCCTGCTGATTTTGCACGGCACCGGTGGAAATGAGCATGATCTCGTTCCACTCGGACGCGAGATTGATCCGGCTGCAGCTATTCTCAGTCCGCGCGGCAAAGTTCTCGAGAATGGAATGCCGCGATTCTTCCGCAGACTCGCCGAAGGGGTTTTTGATGAAGAAGATTTGAAGAGGCGCACGCATGAGTTGGCGGACTTCGTCGGCGCCGCAGCGCAGCATTACGAATTCGCAGCCGATAAGATCGTTGCGGTCGGTTACTCGAACGGCGCGAACATCGCCGCTAGCTTGTTGTTACTTCGACCCGAAACACTTCGCGCCGCCGTTCTGTTTCGAGCAATGGTACCGCTCGTACCCGAAAAACTGCCGGATCTTTCCTCTGCGCGCGTTTGGATCGGCGCGGGAAATCAGGACCCGATTATTCCAACATCCGAGACTCAGCGCCTTGTCGAACTCCTTCGCAGGGCGCGGGCGGAGGTTACTATTCGTTTTGTAAATGCCGGCCACGGTTTGACCAATGCCGAAGTCGAAACCGCCAGCCTCTGGCTAGCCGAGCTTACAATATGAGTCGCTCCGCAGCAGCGCCGTTCAAAACCGAAATGGCCCTTCGCAGATGCTGTCTGTCAACTTGCGTCGGTCATTAGGACTTTCGCGTTTCTGGAGTTTGTCTGGCAGAACTTCTTTTGCACCGGGCTTACCAACTGCGGCCATGGCCTCGATTTGGAATTGCTCGGGGATGCGCAGCTCTACGCGCGCGCGCTCATAGTCAAAGCCCTCCATACCGTGGACGACAAGTCCCTGGCGGAAACCTTGGAGCGCGAAGTTTTCCCACGCTGCTCCGGCATCAAAGGAGTGCGTAATCGAGGGCTCGCCATCATATTCGAATGTAGTTCGCGAAACGAAGAGGACGAGGACAGCGGCATTCTTTGCCCAAGACTTGTTTGCCTCGACGAGTAATTCGAAGAAAAGAGGCCAATGCTCGGTGCCCCGCCTGGCGTAGAGTGCGCGCCACTGTTGAGCATTGAAGGAGGAGGGAGCCCAACGCGCTGCTTCAAAGAGCCGCATCAGTTCCTCGTCTGAAATCTTTTCGCCGGACATCGCGCGCGGCGACCAGCGATCGAGAAGCAACTGCTCAATGGGAAAGTCTGCTTTACGAACGTCGCTTCCTTTAATCATACGTGGTCAAATGGTATCAAGGAGCGACGCTATACTACTCTTTCTACTTAGCCGCAAACCTTGCGCCGCGGCTCGTGGCGCAAGGCGATTGGCGCCGGCATCGCCGGCGGCATGTCGATCTTTGTTTGCTATGCCGTCGCGTTTTTCATCACGACCGGATGATCACGTAGGCGACGCGTTTCCGGCAAGACCGAGCCGCTCCGCGTCGGCGGCGAGGGCGGTGATGACTTCCGCGATCACGTCATCGAGTGGAATGCCGAGCTCAGCGGCGCCGCGGACGATATCGTCGCGGTTGACGGCGCGGGCGAAGGCTTTGTCTTTCATTTTCCTTTTTACGGCCGCCACGTCGACTTCGTGAATGCTTTTTGATGGGCGGACAAGTGTGACAGCGATGACAAGTCCGCTCAACTCATCGACGGCGTAGAGCGTTTTCTCGAGCGGCCTCTGGCGTGGAACGTTGGCATAATCCGCGTGGGAGAGAATCGCGCGGCAAACCTCCTCGCTCCAGCCGTGCTCGCGCAACCACGCCACGCCGACGAACGGGTGACCTTCGATCGGGCTGTGCTCCTGATTCGGGTGGCGCTCGTAATCCATGTCGTGCAACAGGCCGACGGCTTCCCAAAGATCGACATCTGTGCCGCGCAGTTGCGCGAAATGTTTCATCGAATCAGCCACCGCGTAGCAATGTTTTCGCAAGCTTTCCGATTGGACCCATTCGTGGAGAATCGTGAGAGCGTGGGCGGCGAGGGTCATCTCAAAATTCTTTGGTTCAATTCGCTGCAAACGCTCAATAAAAAAGTTATTTGATCCCCACGGCCATGGAATCTGGGCCGACCAAATGTTCGACGCGCGTTTCGCGGAACCCGGTTTCGCGCATCCACGATTGACAATCGGCGCCAGTGTAATCGAAGCCGCCCGGAGTCTCGATCAACATGTTGAGACTCATGAGGAGACCGAACGCGTTCTCGCGCCGGTCGTCGTCGATCAACGCTTCGTAGACGATGAGCGCGCCGTTTGCCGGCAGCGCTTCGTAGGCCTTGCGCAATAGCATCTTCTTCTCTTCCAAATTCCAGTCGTGCAAAATGTGGCCCATAACCAGAACATCGGCGGTCGGGAGCGGATCTGTGAAGAAGCTCCCCGCATAAAAGCGCAGTCGGTCCGACCAACCATGCTTGGCCACATATTTCTCGAATACTGGGCGGACAGCCTCAAGATCAAAACCGCCGCCGGTGAGGTGCGGATGTGTGCTTGCCACTTGCACGGGCAATCCGCCTTGCGCGCAGCCGATATCGATGAACGTCCCATAATCTTCCCATGGAAACTTCTGCGCGATCGCCATGGCGGCGCCGAGGCTAATGCCGGTCATTGCGGAGAGAAAATCTTCGAGGCCTTTCTTATCGGCATAGATCGCCTTGAACGGATCGCCACCGCTCTTCGCTTCGTTCTGCGGCTGGCCTGTGCGCAAACCGTCGGTCAACCCGCCCCAAAACGGATAGAGTCGCGCGTTCGCCATCTCGAGAATCCCGCCGGCGTAACTCGGTTTCGCGCGGTCGAGGAACAGATTCGTCTCGGGCGCGTTGCGGTACTCTCCGTCGGCGTCGCGCTCAAGCATGTGCAACGCGACCAGCGCATCGAGAAAATCTCGCACGCTGCGCGGATGCAGTTTTAAGCGGTCGCACACTGTGTCCGCTTCGAGTGGTTTTTTGGCCAGCTCAGTGAAGAGGCCGAGCTCGATCGCGCTCAACAAGGTCTTCGAGCCCCAAAAGCTCAGGCCGAGTTGCATGATGTTTTCCGGAGTAAGTTCTTTGCCCATATCAAAACCCAAGATAAACCGCAGACTCCGCAGATAAACGCGGATTCTTACCGCGTGAAGAATTCTCTGTCGTGACGTGCGTGCCGTCCGCAGAACTTAAGTATGCAGCTAACACGGCTGCCTCTACAGCGATCAACGTCTTATTCGGCAATGACGCCCTTCCAGAACGCGGCGCCATTCCACGTTGCTTTCATTTGATTACGCTTGATTTAGGGTCGCCGCATAAATCACTTTTTGGCTAGTTTGCCCGGAATTTTTCGCGAGGAGGAAATGAGATAATGTTCGTCGGACATTACAGCGTAGCCTTTGCGGTTAAGAACGAGAGGAACAAAATCCCGTTGTGGGTTCTTTTCGTGGCCGTCCAGTTGCTGGATTTTCTTTGGGCGCCGTTCGTTCTTCTTGGGATCGAGAAGGTGCGAATCGTTCCGGGGATCACAGCGACCAGTCCGCTTGATCTTTATTACATGCCGTACACGCACAGCCTCATCGGTGCGCTGGCCTGGTCCGGCCTTGCCTTTGCCATTTACAAAGCCGGATGGCGAGCAAAGGCTTCAAACGCAGCCTCGCTTCTTGTCAGCTTTGCCGTGTTCTCGCATTGGATTTTAGATTTGGTTGTTCATCGTCCTGATCTCGCCATATACGACGACACTCTGAAAGTCGGCTTTGGTCTTTGGAATTACAAAGGTTTGGAATTTGGCCTCGAGATCGCAATGCTTATCGGCGGCATCATTATTTATCTCAGAAGAAATGCTCTATCGGTCGCGCGTAAGTCTGGCATTATGATTTTTGGTGTGGTGCTAATTTTGATCCAGACCACGAGCACGTTTGGCGGCCGGCCGCTTTCTTCGGATCGTGTAGTCGCAATAACGGCGCTGGTTTTTTACACGCTCTTTGCCGGAGTCGCGTTCTTACTGGAGAAGCGACAAAGAAAAGAAGCCTAATCAGGTAGCCTCCGCTCGTTGAATCAGGCCTCAGAAAAGGGGGATCAGCGGAATAGATGCCATCATTTGCTCGGTGACGTGGGCATGTTCGTGTTGAACATGTAAATTAGAAAGTAGAAAGAATGAGCCAGACAGCGGAGCGCGATTACGTTCTCGGCACACACGACGAGGAGATTGCGAGACTCGGATTGCAACATCGCGTCTGGCGCCCGGTGGTTTTGGAGTGCTGGCAAAAGGCCGGCATCACCGTTGGCAGTCGCGTGCTCGATGTCGGCGCCGGGCCGGGTTACGCGACTGTCGATCTTGCGGAAATTGTCGGTCCGACCGGCGGAGTGGTCGCGCTCGAACGTTCGAGCAAGTTCGTCCGTGCGATGGAAAAAGCGTGTCGCGCGCGTTCGCTTACGAATGTGAAGATTCACGAACTAGACCTGATGACTGACAATTTGCCGAAAGGCGATTACGACGTCTCCTGGTGCCGATGGGTGCTGTCGTTCGTATCCAACCCGGCGCTTCTGATCAAGAAGCTCGGCGGCGTGATGCGACAGGGGAGCGTCGCGATTTTTCATGAGTATGGCCACTACGAGACCTGGCGCTTTTTTCCTCCTCTTCCAAACCACTTGCGGTTCCGCCAGCATGTGATCGAAACCTGGCGTGAGTCCGGCGGCGAACCGGATTCTGCACCAGCCTTACCGGCGCTTCTTTTGCAGAACGGCTTCGTCATTCGCTCGGCCACGCCGCAGATATTTTGCATTCGACCAGATGATGCCATGTGGCAATGGCCGGCTCAATTCATTGACGTTTATCTTGCGCGTCTGCTCGAGCAGGGTCGAATCGATCAAACTTTTGCTGAGAAAGTGCGCGCGGAATTAGCCGCGGCTGAGAAGAATCCGAACGCACTTATGATTACGCCGCTCGTTCTCGAAATCGTCGCCGAAAAGACTGATTGCGAGAAGTAGTGGATTAGTCAGTCGCGCCGACGGCCACGCGATTTGTGCAAGAGCGATGTGTTTGCCATCAAACTTCGGAAATCAGTACGCAAAACGCGCCTTTCCGTTCCCCTGAGGGATTCGAAAAGGCGCGATGGAAACAAACGACGTTAGCTCTTAATCCTCGTCGAGGATGACGCGATCAACCAGCATGTTGTCGCCTTCGCCGAGGTAGTGAACGCGGACCGGGACGCCTACTTTGATCCTCGTTTTCACCGTCTCTTCGTCAAGGGTCCTACCACTCCTGGTCACGTAAGTGACAGTCTTGCCGAAGCGGTAATGTTTCGGACCGCTGCTCTCCTTGAGCACGATAGTGGTGCCGGGCGTGAACTCGGTTATCGTGCCGCTGCCTTCGGTGGTGGAGGTTGTGGTCGTTGTCGATGAAACCTGCCCCCAAGCGAAGGGCGCTACTGCCGCCAACGCGATGCTTAACACTGTTTTTTTCATGTTGTTCCTTTCTTCTTGGTGTGCGATTGGACGCAATGCTCCGCTCTCCGGATTGATTCTGGACCGGCGCGAAGATCCGCCCATTCTCTAACTTAGATTCGTGGGACGGGACGGGGCGGCCGTATGGTTTCCTCGAAAAGGGGAAGAGTTTCGTGAGAGGCAAGGGTATCGAGCACTTCCTGGATTTGTGCCACGCTTATCGGTTTCTGTAAGATCGCGATGGCGCCGGAATGACTCACGGATAATTCTTTGGGGCCAATCGCGCCTGAGACCAGAATGATTCGGGCAGTGGGGTCCTTCGCTAAAATGTTGCGGCAAGCGGTCACGCCGTTGAGCCGGCTCATCAGGTAATCCATGATAACGACGTCGGGCTTGTGGCGCTCGTAGGCGTGGATGGCGTCCAAGCCGGAGCCTACTATCTCCACCACTTCATGTTTGGAACTCCTCACCATCGCGGCCAAAGTCCCGGCGACCGGCTTGTCGTCCTCAGCAATCAGCACGCGCATCTCCTCTTGAGGAGAAAGTTGCATACCAATCACGCCAGTTTTTCGAGCATTTCCGTTGCGAATCGGTGCGATGGAAGTAGCGGCCGGGTTCGAGCGACTGAAGCGGTCTATCTGCCGATGAGGATCAAGATGCCGGCCGCGAGCGCCAGAATGCCCGTCACCACAACCGGGATGGCGATTGTATGGAAGAGCAGGGTAACGCCAACGAGAATGAGATAAATCGCAAGCAAAAGCATGCCGAGATTTTTCGTGATGTTTATCATGTGAGCCTTTCGTTAGATGCGATGTCGATCTTTCATGTACACGTCGGCATTGTCACGACGAAAAGCGCGCCGACGGAAATAAAGCAACTCGATTTGTTAGCACGGCGACGCCATAGCATGGTCGAGAGCATTTTAATGAAATTGTGGACCGGCACGTCAGGGTTTCAGTATTCGGAGTGGAAGGGGAATTTTTATCCGGAAGATTTACCGACGACCAAGATGTTGCCGTTTTATGCCGAGCGCTTTTTGACCACGGAAATCAATTACACGTTTCATCGCATTCCGTCAGCGAAGACGATCGACAATTGGAAAAAGTTGACGCCCGCAAATTTCCGGTTCGCGCTGAAAGCGCCGCAAAAAATTACGCATTGGTCGAAGCTTCGCGATTGCGCGGACACACTCGAATTTTTCTGCAAGGTCGTTTCTGGACTCGGCGACAGACTCGGACCGATTTTATTTCAACTTCCGCCGAATTTCAAAAAGGACTCTGCGGTGTTGAGCTCATTTCTTCGCGAGCTGCCATCGATGTGTGCCGCGTTTGAATTTCGTCACGAGTCGTGGTTCGACGGCGAGATTTTCGAACTGCTCAAAACACGAAACATCGCGCTTTGCATTGCTGACACCGAAACCTTAGAGACGCCGAAGATCGCGACCGCCGATTACGGCTATCTCCGGTTGCGCCGCGAAGATTATACGAAGATCGACATCGAACGCTGGACAAAATTCCTTTGCGAACAAGAGAGGAAATGGCGTGATGTTTTCGTCTATTTCAAACACGAAGAAAGCGGCGTCGGGCCAAAATTGGCATTGCAGATGATCGAGATGCTGGCGAAGCAAGATCGACAGCACACTTAAGCGCGGCACCCGTCGATCCGATTCACGATAATTTCGGATGTGTCCGCAACAAAATCACCTATTCGGTGCCGCGCTCATTCCGTGCTATAGCGAATTTGTGGAGAACACTGTGCATCACCTCGACAAACCAGAGCCGCGCTGGCAGGCGTTGCTGGCGTTTCTCGCTGTTGGTTGCATTTATTTGGCGTTGCCGCGTTCCCTCATCATCGGTCCGACCTGGCTGCTGCCTACCTTGATTGTGGTTTTGCTCGTGCCAACCGTCGTGGCTCATCGCACGGGAAGGCGCTCCCTCAATCGTGCTCTCGGAGTTTTGATCAACGCGATCATCACGTTGGCGCTAATCGGATCGGTTATTCTTTTGGTGACGGCCTTACCGTCGCACAAGGAAGCCCCTCTTTCGTTGCTGTTGTCGGGCGCCGAGCTTTGGATCACGAATGTTTTCGTCTTCGCGCTTTGGTATTGGCGGCTCGATGGCGGCGGGCCCACGCTCCGCCAGGAGCGCCGCGAGTTTGGCAGCCGTAGCTTTCTTTTTCCACAAATGCAGATCGAGAAAAGCGAGCGCGGAAGGTTTGCGTGCGAAGGATGGCGGCCGCGTTTCATCGATTATCTTTTCGTGGCGTTCACCCACAGTTCAACTTTCGGTCCCACCGACGCGCCGCTTCTCGCCCGATGGGCAAAAGGTCTCGCCATGTTGCAGATATTCATTTCGCTTAGCATCGTCGTGCTCCTCATCTCGCGCGCGGTCGGTGTGCTTTGATTTTCTCTTCGTTTTCGAATGGGAGACATTCAGAAACATCTGGAACGCGTTCGCGCACAAATCGCTGAAGCGGCAGAAAAGTCCGGTCGGCAACCCGCAGACGTTGAGTTAGTCGCGATTACAAAAACGCATGATGCGGAGCGCGTGCGTGAAGCGCATGAAGCCGGGCAGCAGGTTTTCGGCGAGAGCCGCGTGCAGGAAGCGCGCGCGAAGATTCCCGAGCTGCCGTCCAATCTGCGCTGGCATTTCGTTGGTCATCTCCAGAAAAACAAGATCCGGCACGCGCTGCCGCTCTTCGACTTGGTTCACAGCGTCGATTCGCTCGCGCTGGCGGAGGACATAAACCGCATCGCGGAAGAGGAAGGAATGCATCCAGACGTGCTGCTTGAAGTGAATGTGGCAGGTGAGGGGAGCAAGTTCGGTTTCAACCCGGAAACGTTGCGAGCCGAAATGGAGACGCTTCTCGTGCTGCCGCGACTTTCGATCGAAGGCTTGATGACGATCCCGCCGCTTGCGCCCGAAGCGGAAGCGTCACGAAGATATTTTATCAAACTTCGCGGGTTGCGGGACGCGCTCGAAAAAGAATTCTGTATCAAACTTCCGCATCTCTCGATGGGAATGACGAATGATTTCGTGATCGCGGTCGAGGAAGGAGCGACGCTGGTCCGCGTCGGGACGGCGATTTTTGGCGAACGCAGGCGCACAAAGCGCGAATAGATGGATCGGCCAGTCCGTCGGACGATGTTAATGTGGCGCCGCAGGCGCATTAGTTCTGGCATCGAGCCTAGTGCGAAGATTGCTCTCAAGATCGACATCATGCTAAGATCGACAGCCCATGCGTCTGGAACCGACGAACATTCAACAAATCGGAAATGAGCTCGCCATTCATTGGAACGATGGGACGGAATCTTATGTCGGCCTCGAGTTTCTTCGCCGCGCTTGTCCCTGCGCCGCGTGCGGCGGAGAGCCGGATGTGCTTGGCAACATTGTGCGACCGAACGTGGCTTACTCGCCGGAAAGCTTTGAGCTGGTGGGTTTCGATTTGGTCGGCGGTTATGCCGTCCAACCCCACTGGCGCGATGGACACGGCACCGGCATTTACAGTTTTCAATATTTACGGCGCCTGGCTGCGCCGGTAAAATGACATGAGCTTCATCGCACGCATCACACTCCTGTTGTTTTTCTTCTCGCTTTGTGTCGGCGGCGCCATCTTAGCGTCCCAGCAGGGTACAAAAATTGACCCACAAAAGATGAACGCGATCCCGGTCAAGAACCACGAACCGTTCCGGCGCATTTGGATTCAGGTTTAGGTAGGGGGCGGTTCACCTGAACCGCCCGCAGGCGATTGAGGTCAATCGCCCTTACCTCGGAATTGTCACGGGCAGCAGGGTTGTTCCCTCGTTCAGCGGCTTCAATTGTCGATCTTGTAACGAAGCCGGCACGAGGAAGAATTCTCCCGGCGCAAGATCGGCATCGGCGCATCCGATCGAGCCGCTCAGGCAGAAAACAATGGCGAACTGCCCAGATGGAGCGACTTCGCGTGGCTTATCAAGTTTCCATTTTTGGATTTCAAACAATTTGTGCTCAACCAACAGCTCGCCTTTCGGTTTCACGAGTTGCGGCTCGCAATCGTTGAAGTCGATGCATTGCAATGCTTGATCGACATGCAACTCCCGGGCTTTACCCTTTTCGTCGAGACGATTCCAGTCGAACACGCGATAAGTCGTGTCGCTGTTTTGCTGGATTTCCACCAGCAGATTACCCGCGCCGACTGCATGCAGGCGGCCGGCTGGTAAAAACATCGCGTCCCCAGCTTTCGCGCGAATCGTATGGACAAGCTCCGCGGCTGTCCCTGATTCAAGCGCGTTTTTGAATTCGCTGCGCGCGGTTTGTTTGCGCAACCCGACAAACAATTCGGCTTTGTCGTCCGCCGCGGCCACGTACCAGAATTCGGTCTTGGGTTCGCTTCCTAATTTTGCAGCGATTCCTTCCGGGGGATGCACTTGCAAAGAAAGGCGTTGCTGCGCGTCGAGTAGTTTTAGGAGTAACGGAAACCGCGGACTGTCCGGCAGCTCGCCGAAAATTTCCTGTCGATCTTGGGTCCAAAGTTCGTGCAATGTTTTCCCGCGCATCGCTCCGTTGCGCACGACACTTTGCGCTTCTTTGCGATCGACGATTTCCCATGATTCGCCGATGCGCGCGTTTGGCGGCAATTTCTTCCTGAACTTCGATTCAAGTCGCCGGCCGCCCCACATTCGTTCCATAAAGATAGGCTGGAAGGTGAGGGGACCGGTGAGATTAGCTGGAGACATTCGACAATTTTGGGAATGTAGCGGCAGCCGCCCGCCACGCCATAGCACATTGCGAAGGCAGATGCCGGCTGCGACTGGTTTGTGCTGGTGGATCGAGCAGTCTTCGCCGCGGCGACCTCGATGCTAAAAAGTGGCGGCGAAGCCGCGAATAAATAACATCGCCCCCGAAAGCGTTCGGGGCCGATCCATCTTTTCGTCGAGGACGTTTTTCACCAGTTGTGAATGGGAATGATTCCCATACACTCACCGCTTCATTGAACACCAAGCTCAGATCGTTTCTCAAATATTGGTTGCCTTTGCTGACTTGGCTGGGCGTGATTTTCATTGGTTCGACGGGTGTGCTCTCCGCCGAGCAAACTTCACGTTTTCTTGTCCCATTTTTGCGCTGGCTTGATCCGCAAATCTCCATTGCAACCATTTTATCGATTCATTTCGCATTGCGGAAGCTTGGCCATCTTATCGAGTACGGAATTCTCGCCGTGCTGCTTTGGCGGGCGTTGCGCGGCAGGTTAACATCGACGGGGAACCTCGTGATCGCGTCGCTGGTATTTATGGTGTCGGCGATTTTCGCCGCGTCGGATGAGCTTCATCAATCGTTCGTTCCGAGCCGGACGGCATCGATGCGCGATGTGGCGATCGACATCGGCGGCGCAATGATTGGGCTGGCGATTTGTTGGGCGTTTGCTCCGCGACGGAAACCGCAAACGATTTACTGAGGAAAATAGGACCGAGGAAATTTAGACAGGGTTTACTGGATGAATCAGGAAAAGCAGGAAATCCAGTCGCGCCAGTCGAAAATCCAAAATTGAAAATGGAAGGGTGGGCCTGACTGGGCTCGAACCAGTGACCCTGCGCTTATCAAGCGCATGCTCTAACCAACTGAGCTACAGGCCCGTTGCCGGCGCAGCCGGCCAATGCTTGATCTCGGATTTGCGAGTTTCGATTTGAAATAAATCGCGCGCAAGCGCGCTTTTTCAAAAAGATTGGCAATCGGCGATTTATGGGCGATGCAAAATCGGCATGGACGAATCGCCCGATCTTGGTCTGTACCGCCGTTCAAATTATAAAGAGGTTTGGACGGCGCTTTCCGCAACTGAGGCCGCGGCAAAAACGCACGTCGGCGGGAGCGAGGATGAAGAAGAGTTAACGCGCAGCGGAATTGGCACGACGAATTTTCTGCTGGAAAACGTCGGCGTGGATTCCAGTGACGTTGTTCTGGAAATCGGCTGCGGGATCGGGCGCGTGGGCAAACAACTCGCGTCGCGCTGTCGGAAATGGATCGGCTGCGATGTGTCGGCCAAAATGTTGAAGCTGGCGGCGGAACGATTGCGCGAGTTTCCGAATGTGGAGCTTGTGGAAACATCCGGTTACGATCTAAAACCGATTACCGATGTTTCCGTCGATCTTGTTTATTGCACGGCGGTCTTCATGCATTTGGAGCAATGGGATCGCTACAATTACGTGGAAGAAGCGTTTCGCGTCCTGCGAGCGGGTGGCAAACTTTATGTCGATAATGTGGATCTTTGTTCCGAGAAAGGGTGGGAGATTTTTCAGAGGCACCGGCAATTTCGGCCGGAGACACGTCCGGCGCACATCACGGAGTGCTCGACGCCCCAAGAGTTGGAGGAGTATCTCTGGCGTGCCGGGTTCGAGGACATTCAGACGTTTGAAGGCAACGAACTGGTGAGCGTATGGGGCAGGAGACCAAAGGAGAGTTGATCGTTAAGAGATGATGCGCGCAAGGGCGGAAGAAACCCGCCCGGCGCCGAATATCCAATACTCAACATCGATTTCAACAGCCGCCGCGAACAGATTGCCAAGAATTCCGCAAAAGATTGCCAATTTTGCTAATGCCTCCTTTGCCCAAATAATTGTGAGCATCGTTATCGGTTAGCCGCTGAGCCATGACCAGGAAGCGAGAACCCCCACGCCCGGCCTGTTTCGTGCTCATAAACGCGTCCGCTGTTCGCGGCAAATCCGAATTCGAGGGTGGAGGCTCCTCAGAACGATGCAAGTTTTAATTGTCGAAGACCATCAGGATAGCTGTGAGCAGCTTGAACGGTGCTTAACCCGCCGCGATTACGACGTTGCTACAGCGGGAGATTTGCAAACCGGCATCGATTTTTTGGACAAGCAGCGATTCGATGCCATCATCGCTGACATTGCCCTTCCCGACGGCACTGGCTACGCCCTCATTAGTGAAGCTCGGCGGCGAGGGATTCGCGCCTTGGGCATCGCCGTGTCAGGCTACCCGTATCCGTCCGATGTCAACGAGGCGGGAGCGACCGGATTCCATTATCACCTGACGAAACCAGTCAATTGCGATCATCTCTGCTCTCTTCTCAAAGAAAGCCGTGCCAGTGAGGGCGACGCCTCGACCAAGGTCTAAAATCTCGCAAACCGATCCTGATGACCTCTTCGCCACTCGATTCATTTATTCATGCGCTCGTCTATGTCGCCGCGCCACTCCTGCTTTGTGCGCTTGTCGTCGGCGCCATCACCGGTGTTCTGGTTCGCACCTTCGGGAAACGGTTCGTGCGATTTTTACGAGGGCTACCCCGCGTCTGGAGTTCGCCGCGGACAACGCAAGTTTTAATTGTCGAAGACAATCCGGATAGCCGTGAGACGCTTAAACGGTATTTAACCGGCCGCAATTACGACGTTGCCGCAGCGGGAGACTTACGAACCGGTATCGAATGTTTGAACAAGGATCGATTCGATGCCATCATCAGTGACATTGCCCTTCCCGATGGTACGGGCTACACGCTCCTCAATGAAGCTCGGCGTCGGGGCATTCGCGCCTTGGGCATTGCCATGTCAGGCTACCCGTATCCGTCCAATGTCAACGAGGCGGGAGTGACCGGATTCGATTATCACCTGACGAAGCCTGTCAATTGCGACGATCTCTTGTCTCTCCTAGAAAAAAGCCGTGCCAATGAGGGCGATGCCCCGACCAACCTCTAAAATCTGGCAAGCTAAATCGTTCGATCAAATTATCGGTTAGACCCGTATAAAATCGTTCAGCGTCGAGTTCACTCTGAAGGATGTAAACGTAGAAAAATTTGACCATGTTTCAGGTTGGCTTGCCGAGTCGTAGCTCGCTGCGTTGACGTTGCAAGGTGGAAAATGTCCGCCTCCGCTAAGGCTACGTCGCGACAGCCCCGAAAGCTTTCGGGGCTGGAGGCAAGGGGATTACGCTCCCGCTAGTGATCCGATAGTGTGCCCGATCGTAGATGTTGCCTCCACGCCTTGCAGGCTTTGGAGGCAAGGGGATTACGCTCCCGCTAGTGATCCGATAATGTGCCCGATCATAGATGTTGCCTCCACGCCTTGCAGGCTTTGGAGGCAAGGGGATTCGAACCCCTGACTTCCAGCTTGCAAAGCTGGCGCTCTACCAACTGAGCTATGCCCCCGCTGAAGATAGTTGATAGTTGATGGTTGAGAGTTGAGGGAAAAGCAAGCGGAAGAAAATTTCCGCCGTCGGCGACCGCGGCTTCAGGTGGATCGAGCAGTCGTCGCCGCGGCGACCTCGATGCTAAAATGGCGGCATGGACGCTAATTGATTAACCATCGCCCCCGAAAGCATTCGGGGCCGATCCACCATCGGCGGTCATAGACCGCCGCTACAGAAAATATCTGCGAAATCTGCGCGCTAACTTACGCAAAGCGGGTCATCCGCGTTATTGAGAAAAGGAAATGCCGGTCCCGAAAGCATTCGGGGCCGGCATTTTAGTCGATGTGCAGCAAAGACTGAATTGTGCGTTACCGTCGTTTCTCTGAGCCCCGGTTTCTTTCGATTCCGAGGTCTTCACGGCATCTTCAAGCTCCGAAGAGCCTGAGCTTAGCCGTCGACCTGTGCTTACGCGCACGATTTCCGATTCTCGATTTCTCGATTCTCGAATCTCGGCGCGAAGCGCTTCTCCTTAGAAAGGAGGTGATCCAGCCGCAGGTTCCCCTACGGCTACCTTGTTACGACTTCATCCCAGTTACCGCTCATAGCGTAGAAGGCTGCTTCCCTTGCGGGTTAGCGCACCGGCTTCGGCTACAAGTGACTTCCATGATGTGACGGGCGGTGTGTACAAGGCCCGGGAACGTATTCACGGCGCCGTAGCTGATGCGCCATTACTAGCGATTCCGGCTTCATGGAGTCGAGTTGCAGACTCCAATCCGA
>WNFO01004811.1_pt1 | contig 20316 bp, 25 predicted proteins | sample 5400251 | NCBI WGS metagenome assembly WNFO01 (sample SAMN13153354, study PRJNA577476) | soil metagenome | isolation source: 100 cm saprolite under Madrone tree | place: USA:California | collected 2016-06-14
CCGAAGACGGTCGCGGACGAGATGGAGGAATGGCTGTTTGGCGAAGGCTCTGACGGCTTCACCGTGATGTTTCCCTACTTGCCGGGCGGGCTTGGCGATTTCGTCGCGCACGTCATTCCCGAGTTGCAGCGCCGCGGTTTGTTTCGGCGCGACTACGAAGGGACGACACTGCGCGAACATCTCGGCCTGCCGCGCCCGCGCAACCGCTTTTTTGCCAATTGAGTTGACCGTGCCGTGGGCCAAGTCCATTGCGTCGAAAGAGCGTCTCTTGCGGCTCGTAGAGTTATAGACGAGATGCGCCCGCTTGGGCTCCACTCCGGTCATCTATCTTCGCTTAAAGATGTCCGTATCTTTCGCTTGAAAAGCTCACCGGGTCTTTTTTGGCTCGTTTGACCGCATTGGTCCATGCGTCTCCTGCGTAGCCCGCCGATTAAATCAACGCCGCGCCTCCGCATGTATCTCACAGACCGCTATTTCTTGCCGCAATACTTCATGCAGATGTTATACTCATTGTTGCAAGCGTCCCGCGTATGATTTTTCAGACAGGCCTGCTGATACTCGCGGCACAATTTGCAGTCCTTCGTTTGCTGAGCTCGCGCTACGGTGTTGGCGCTGAGAGAAACAACCAGCACTGACAGAATCGCAATGGATCGCATTGTCCACCCTCCTATCTGGATACGATTGCAACGGCGGAAGTGGGTGCAGAACGCCAAGGGCTGCCTGGTCGAGTGGAACCGCATGTGTTGTTCGGTCGCATGCGCAACAATCGGCTCCGCGCGGTGTGCAGGCCTTTAGCGGGCGTGCGGGTACGCCGTCCGCCGCGAGACTGGTCGACCAGTTCACGATGTTCGTCAAAGCATTGCGTCACCTGACATTGGGCCAGCAGGGCAGAAGCAGAACACTTGACAGTTTCACATCGTATTATAGCCGCGATATTCACCGACTTTGTTTAAGGTAGTTTTATCTCCCGGATCCTTTGCTCAAGCACGAGCGGGCGCAATGTCGGTTGTACGACTGCGGCAATCTCCACCACTGCGGAAAGCCTAGCCAAGGACACGGACCCGAGGTGACGGACACAATCGAAGTTGCTTTTTTGTGACAATCCGAACGAAGACTCCTTCCAAATGCATCTCGCGCGGCGGGATATGGTACTGATGACATTCGACTCTAGCCGAAGATCAGCCCGGTGCCGGACCTTTATGAGGGTTTTCTCAAAACAACGAGGAACGGTTTTTCCTTGTCGGCTCGGCTGTGGGTCACGACTGCCTTCGCCGTTGTTTGCGCATTGTCATTTCTCACGAGATGAGGGGTCTCGGCTGAAATTAAAGCGATTCCGCCGGCCATGACCTCCGTTAATCCCTGGCCCTCGACCTCGACGGCCAGATTGCCTTCAATCACAAAGATGATTTCCTGAGCGCCAGGATGCATATGCCAAGGCGCGCTCGCAGAAGGCGCCATCTCCAGCAGGTTGACCACCGTCTCCTGGACCGTTTGGCCCTGTCGCTCCAGATCGGCCTTCAAGAGCTGAGTGATCTTCGGTCCTCCTTGCGAAGGCTGCGCATTACAAATTCGCGAGGCGGCGGGTAGGACCAATGCGGCACCTGCCATGTGCAGAAAGCGGCGGCGAATGCAGATCATCGTATTACCTCCAAAGCTTCGGCGCAGGCGGACAGCCGGCCAGCAAAATTGGCAGCATCAAAGGCGTCGCGCCCGCCGTGCCAAGGTTGAGCCATTCGGTCACTATCAGCGCTGGGGCGCCGTCACAGCCGCTGGCGGCAGAACTGAGGGAGCGGCGAACTCGGTCGGTAAATTTCCAGTCAGGCTGTTGAGAAAGGCCATGATCTCGTTGACTTCGGCGTCACCGAGCTTAATTCCGAGTTGCACGCGTCCCATGACCTTCACGGCCTCCGCAAGCGTCGCTACCGATCCATCATGGAAGTACGGCGCGGTCATCGCGACATAGCGCAAACTTGGCACTCTGAATACGTAAAGATCATCCGGATCCTTGGTCACCTCGACCCGCCCCTTGTCGATGCTTCGGCTGCCGGTCGCCGACCAGTAGTCTTCGACTATCCCGAATTTGCGGTACATGCCCCCACCCACGCCGACGCCGTTGTGGCATGCGACGCACCCCGTGTTGATGAATGTCTCCAAGCCCTTACGCGCGGCGGGAGACAGAGCATCAACATTTCCAGCGAGATAAGCGTCGAAGGGCGCCGACGTCAGCAAGGTTCGCTCGTATGCAACGATCGCTTTGGCCATATTTTTGACCGTCATCGGGTTTGAATCAGTTGGAAACGCCACGGCAAAAAATGGCGCATATCCATCGATGCGCCGAAGCCGGTCAATCACATCGTGTTCGTTCAAGCCAGAGCTTATCGCTCCGGTCAGCGCCTGTTCCGCCTGATCCTGAAGGCTCTCGCGATCACCCCGCCAATGGATAATAGAATAGAGCGCCGCATTGAAAATAGTCGGCGCATTGCGGGGGTGCAGTCGCTGCTTCACGCCGATCGACGTCGGCTTCCCATCCGTCCCATATAGTGCCGGTTGGTGGCAGGTCGCGCAGCTCACGTCGCCGTCCGCCGTAATTCTCGGATCGAAGAAGAGCCTTCGCCCGAGTGCTACCTGCTCCTTAGCGAGGGCGGCTCCAGGATCGCTCGTGTATTTTGGAAGCGGCTGAAAGATCTGCTGCGCTCGCCTGAGGAGGGCCGCATCGTCCGCGGCGAACGCGGGCGAGGCCGCTAATAAAGCGATGCTGCCCGCAATGAAAAGATACTTAGTTGCCATGGTTCTCTCCGCCTTGCGATGGTTAATCGTCTCCCTGCCCGCACTGATAAATTTGTCGAGCTGGGCCGACACTGCACAGGCTTCTCTGCAGCCCGGGACGGCCGACCCTGGTTTGCCAAGTTTAAGGTAAGTTTAAGAGAGCCCACCCTTTGGGCATGTCTAACTCGCGTACCGTCGGCAGTGGTTTCTTGGGCGAGCCCCTGGCGTTGTGATAAAGAATTATCGAGTTGCATTAGCGGCCCACTCTGCTTCGAAGCAGACTTGGCAAAGGGTGGAAGAGTTGCGCGTTTTGCTCGTCGAAGATGAGCCTCGCATGAGCAAATTGGTGTCGCGCGCGCTCGTGCGCCCGGGATTTACCGTTGACGCATTTGCGACCTGCGCGGATGGTCGCGAGGCAATCTCGCTGTTTCACTACGATGCAGCGATCCTCGACCTTGGGCTGCCGGACGGGGACGGATTGACGCTCATTGCCGCTCGTAACTCCGTGAGTCGCAGCATTCCAATCCTTATTCTGACCGCCAGGGACACGATCGAGGACCGCGTTGGCGGCCTCGACGCAGGGGCAGACGACTTCCTCGTCAAACCGTTCGCAATGCGCGAATTAATCGCCCGCACGAAGGCCTTGCTCCGTCGACCGGGCAGCGCACTCGGATCATTGCTCACGGCCGGCAACGTTATCTTCGACACGATCGCCCGTGATGTGCGCATTGGAAACGACGTGGTTACCCTATCTCGGCGCGAAATCGCGATCCTGGAGCATCTGATGCGCCGTCTGGGTCGGGTTGTCCCGAAAGCGGTGCTCGAAGATAAGCTCTACGGCATCGATGATGAACTGGAGTCAAATGCCATTCCCGTCCACGTCCATCACCTTCGGCGCAGGCTCGCGGATGCGGGCGGCACCGTCCAGATCCACACGGTCCGGGGCGTGGGTTATCTCCTCAACGAATTGAAAACATGAGCCGAGGCTGGCTGCAATCACTTCAGGTGCGCCTCGCATTGCGTGTGGCGGCGCTGTACATCGTTGCAGCAGTAGTCGTCATAGTTGTCCTGATGTCCCGCGCTTATGATACCGCGCGTTCGCTCAGCGACCAGGAACTCCTGCTTCGTGCGAACGACTTTGCCCGATATGTAACCGCAGGGGAGAACGCGCTGCCTCGCGTCGAGCTACCACCGAACCTGAATGCGATGTATCAGCTGCCGTCCGGCAGCGATATCTTTGCCATCCGTGATGCCAACGGGCTGCTGATCGCGGCAGCGCCTCCGCGGTTCGGCGAGCTCGTCGCCGGGTGGCCAAGGACCACATCTGAACCCGTTCGTTTCAGTGTTCGACTCGACACTGATTCCGGTGACTTTGATGGCCTCAGCATAAGCCAAGAAACCGTCATTGGTCTGGTGTCGGTTTCGGTTGGCCGATCCAGTGCGGGCGCAGCGGCGGCATACTCGCTCATGCGAAAATTCATTCACGATACCATCTGGGCAGTTTCGATCCTCGTGCTCGCCGCCTTGGTGGTTGGAATCCTCGGCATTCGCAGCGGCCTCAAATCGGTCCGCAACATCTCCGACATGGCCGCTGCGATCGGACCACACGCAATGTCGGTGCGCCTCCCCGACAAAGGCCTTCCCAGCGAGATCTCGCCTCTCGTAACCGCGGTTAACCGCGCGCTCGACCGCGTCGAGCAAGGCTTCACCATCCAGCGCCAATTCACTGCGAATGCTGCTCACGAACTGTGGACGCCGCTGGCAATCATCACGGCTGCGCTCGAAGAGATCGAGGGTGATGACGACTTCGTAGAACTCAAGGCCGACGTGGCGCGTATGAACCGACTTGTCGAGCAGCTGCTGCGGGTCGCCCGATTGGATGCGATCGTGTTGGAAGTGACCGGCGTGGCAGACCTCAACGAGGTGGCCAGCAGCGTTGTTGCGACCATGGCTCCGTGGGCATTGGCAAGGGACCGAACGATTGCCTTCAAGGGATTTCGAGATCCGGTGCTTGTCAAAGGAAACCGGCACGCCATCGGGGACGCCATCAGGAACCTGGTGGAAAACGCGGTTCTGCACTCACCGGCGTGGTCCGAGGTGTTGGTGAAAACGAGCCCGGATGGGCGCATTAGCGTGGCAGATCGAGGACCTGGCATCGTTGCGGCTGATCAGGAGCGCATGTTCGATCGGTTTTGGCGCGGAAAGGGCGTTCAGTTTGAAGGGGCGGGACTCGGCTTGGCGATCGTAAAGGAGATTATGAACGCACACGGAGGAAGGGTGTCGGTTGAGAACCGTTCGCCCGATGGCGCCATTTTCACGCTGCACTTCACCAAAGTGGATCGCGAAGGTGAGAAATCGTCAGGGGTGTTGTCAGCGAAGAAGTCATCCTTGTAATCCTGAACCTCTCCCCCGCAATGACGTTTCCCTCTCAACCCTTGGGGCTTTCGCCGGGACTCGTTTCACGATAATGTGTCATGACCGACCCACAGCTCGCCGTAAGTGCGTTGTGCGCGGCCCGGAACGGCGGTTCCCGGACAGGTCAGGATCACTTAAGTCAGACTGTCCTTCTCGAACGACGGCACAGGAGGCCGCGGTATGTCTACGCGCGTTCGTTTAATTTTGACGTGGGCCTTTCTTTTAGCAGCTCCCTTGCTGTTCACGAGTTTTCCCGCGGTTGCGGCTGCTGACGAGGTCGTGGTGTTGACGACCACCACGACGCAGGACAGTGGGATTCTGAAGCACATCACGGAAGCCTTCGAGCGCAAGACCGGGACCAAGGTGAAGACAATCGTCGCCGGGAGCGGCGACATTCTGAAACAAGGCGCGCGCGGCGAAGGCGATGTTCTCCTGACGCACTCGCCCGCGGCCGAGAAGGAATGGATGGCGCAGGGTTATGGCGTTTCGCGCCGCCTCGTCATGTACAACGACTTCGTGATCATCGGGCCTGCGGAAGATCCGGCTGGCATCAGGGGAGGGCGCGCCGCGGAGGCATTGAAGCGCATCGCCGAGAAGAAGGCGGTCTTCGTCTCGCGTGGGGATCAATCAGGCACGAACGTGAGCGAGCTGGCGATGTGGCGCCGGGCAGGGATCAATCCCAAAGGCCAGCCTTGGTATCTCGAAACCGGTCAAGGCCAGGGGCTGACGATGGAGGTGGCGGCCTCGCGGCAGGGCTATGCGTATACCGACCGCGGCACCTACCTCGTGTTCGAGAAGCGGTTGCGCCTCCCGATCCTCGTCGAGAACGATCCCTCACTCTTTAACATCTACCACGTGATGCCCGTCGATCCCGCAAGGTTTCCGAAGGTCAATGCTGTCGCCGGCAAGGCATTTGCCGATTATGTCCTTTCGCCCGAGGGGCAGCAGATAATCGGCGAGTTTGGCAAGGCCCAGTACGGCCGGTCGCTGTTCGTTCCGGCTGCCGGCAAGACCGAGGATCAGGTGCTGTCCAACTGATGAGCGAAGGTCGAGATACAGTATGGGTGCCGTGAACTGGGAATATTGGAGTGAACTTGGGTCGGGTTTCGTCGGCGCGATCTTATTGTTGGTGACGGGCGATCCGGAGACGTGGGTCATCATCCGGCAATCGCTTTTCATCTCCATCACGGCAAGCGTAGCGAGCGTCATCCCGGGCGTGCCAGTCGGCGCATGGGTCGCCGTTTCCTCGTTCCGCGGCCGCAATCTTCTGCTCACCGCCTTCAACACCGGCTTCGGGCTGCCGCCAGTTGTCATCGGTTTGGTCTTATCAATCCTGCTGCTGCGTCATGGCCCGCTTGGCTGGCTCAACCTACGCTTCACCCCGACCGCAATGATCGTCGCACAGTTCATCCTCTGTGTGCCGATCGTGATTAACCTCACTGCGGTCGCCATTCAGCAGCTCAATCCCAAGCTTCGATTGCAGATGCGCGCCCTCGGCGCTTCACGCTGGCAGCTCATGTGGCTGCTCGGGCGCGAAATCCGGCTGCCGCTCCTCGGCGCCTATATGGCGGCATTCGGCGTCGTTGTGCATGAGGTCGGGGCGAGCCAAATGGTCGGCGGCAACCTTTCCGGATCGACCCGAGTGCTGACGACTGCAATCGTCATGGAAACCGGATGGGCCATTATGACCGCGCCATGGCCTATGGGATCGTATTGATTCTGCTGGTCGGCGTTATTGCCGCGGTGCTGACGTGGGTCCAGCAGCGCGACATAGTCCGGTGAGTTCGACCCTCCTCCATGCTGAAAGCATCAGCGTCCACCGCGGCGATCGCATCGTCCTTGCATCGTGCAATCTTTCGGTTGGACCAGGCGATCGGATCGCGATCTATGGTCCGAACGGTGCGGGCAAGAGCACCATGCTCCAAGCGCTGTCGGGATTGCTGCCCATAGCGTCCGGTGCGGTGTCGTTTCGGGGCAAGGCCCTTGGTCAAGAAGTGTCCTTGCTGGAATTCCACCGCCGGACGGCGGCGGTATTTCAAGAGCCCTTACTGCTCCGCGGGACAGTGCGCCACAACGTAGAACTTGGCCTCAGGCTGCGCGGAATGGCAGCGCCGGAACGTACAGCTCGCGTCCAACCCTGGCTTGATCGCCTGCGCATCTCGCATCTTGCCGATCGGCCCGTTGGGCTCTTTCCGGCGGAGAAGCGCAGCGCACCAGCCTCGCCCGCGCCCTTGTTCTCGAACCCGAAGTCTTCTTCCTGGACGAGCCGTTCGCGGCGCTCGACGCCCCCACGCGTGCCCGGCTTGGCGAGGAACTCGCGGACATCCTCGATGAACAGCAAATTGCGACGCTCTTTGTCACGCACGACATCGATGAGGCAGCCGACTTGTGCGATCACTGTGTGGTTCTCGATGCGGGCCGTGTCTTGCAGCAGGACAACATGGCAGCTGTGCTGGCGAGGCCCATTTCGCGGCGCGTCGCTGAAATCATTGGCGTGTCAAACATGTTCGAGGCTCGCGTCGTAGAAGCTGGGCCGTGCGGGACATGGCTCGAATGGAACGGTCATCGAATTCATACGAGCGCCCGAGCGCCCGTTGGGGAGTGCGTCGCGTTTCTGATCCGGCTGGAGCAAATCCGTCTACAAGCCGCGGCGACCGAAGCAATCAACCACATTCGCGGGCGAGTTTGCGACGACCGTCGCCGAGGTAGGAGGCGCTCCTTATCGGTTTGCGTCGGCAACTTGCACCGAATCGAGGTGCCGTCCGATCTGAGTGACTGCCCGCGACCGGGCGAGGAAGTCACCGTCCTCTTTCCGCCGGACGCCATATGGATTTTTCCAGAGCGTAGCGAGAATCTGGCCGAGCTTCGTGCAGGCTTTGCACCAACTCGATCACTGCTAGACGCGACGCGATCTAGCGCGAATTAGATTTCAGCTTCCATTCTCCGGCCAGCCTAAGAGCTTCTGCGATTTGCTCCGAAGCCATTTTCGCGGCGCTAATATCGCGGGTTCTGGCAGCATCTCCGTCGCCCATCGCTGCCGCCAAACTGAACCACATGTACGCAATAACGTAATTCTGCCCCACACCCCAGCCGTTCTCATACATGACGCCGAGATTTAGTTGAGCGGCTGGGTTACCTTGCTCAGCCGCCTTTTGATACCAGCTCACAGCGCTTGCAAAGTCCTGGGGGACACCTACACCGTTCTCGTACAAAACTCCTAGACTCAATTGAGCAGAGACTAGTCCCTGATTCGCCGCCTTTCGAAACCAATTCGCCGCAGCAGCGTGGTCCCGCATAACGCCGTGGCCGTACTCATATGCGAGCCCGAGGTTGTATTGAGCTTCAGGATTGCCCTGCTCCGCGAGAGGACCCCAAAGCCGGATCGCGGTCGTGTAATCGCGGTGCTCCGCCGCAACTAGCCCATCCTCGAGCGGCCCGGCAATGACTGTTCGCGCGAGGCCGGCGACAATGATGAGCGCAGCGGCGACGGCTTTCGACATGTCGTTCGGCCGCTCTTTGCGGCAGGCTGGACGGCTGGTGCGAATCTATCGCATCGCCGGAAGTGTCCTATCGCACAAAGTATATGAGGAGCGAGTTGCCGAGGACCACGAGTCCGGCGATCGGCACGATCAACAACCAGCTCGTCCACACGCGTTCCGCCAATCGGGAGGGCACATAATAGGTGATGGCTGCTGCGCCCACGAACGCCGGAGGTGCCGCCACCCAGACCGAGTCCAGGAAGTCGGCATCGAAGGTTGCCCAACCAGTGATATAGATCCTCAGTGCAGCAAGCGCGGCCGGCCAGAGCGCCGCCAGGGCGCAACAGAAAACGGTCGCCCGGCGGAGCCACTGACCGGAAATAATCGTCGCGATCCAGCCCACCACGAACGCGGCGATGACGGCGTTTACGATCCAGCCATACCAGTACATGGGCGGGCCTTCCCCGCTCAGGGGTCGGTGCAGCCAAAAGTACAGTTTGCCCGCCGCCGGTTGATAGGTGAAGAGCGGCCAATTGAGCCGTTCGAGGACCGTGTAAAGTAGTGTGAATGCAATGCCGAATGTGAATGCGAAGGTCCTCACCTTCGCGTTCCTATGCGTCGCCGATGTCGGCGCATCCATCGTGTGGGAACTGTCGAATTGAGACGTTCGCTCGTCTACATCCACGGTCCGTGTCATGATCCGATCCCTCGAAAATCATTGGCGACGTGGCCCGCACCAAACGCGTACCACACGGTCACGGCCAGGAAGACAGTCAGCCACCTGCGCAGGGCGACATCTTCGTCGGACAGGGGCTGCCGCCAGAGGTACCAATAGGCCGGAAGGAGGCCAATGCCCATCGCTATGATATGCTCTTTGAATTCGAAGGCGCCGAGGGTCCACCAGTGGCGGAGTTGCTCCATCGGAATTCTGACGTAAAGGCGATACTTGAGGTACATCCATGCGCCCAAGAGGGCTTGGGGCATATAGAGGATGACGATCACGGCGGCGTAGGACGCTGCCGGCACTGGACTGAAGCGATCGATGAAATTGCCCACCGCTTGTCGCGCCGACGTCAAAACCGAGGCCGCCTGAAGCGTGACCGCCGCCAGCAGAGCGACCGCCATCAGGAAGTGAATGAAGAGCAGGATGCTCCAGAACGTATCTTCTCTTATTATGCTGAATATTAGGCTCATGGCATCTCCTCCGCTTTTTCTTCTAGGTCTGGCGATGACACCTGGCTGGACGGTCTAGGTGATTAGCGTTTCCAGTGCTCGGCAGCGACAATGACGAAGTCTGCGGAAACCAGCTATCGAGATCCGAGATAGGTCGAGAGGTATTCCAGAATCTTCGCTCGGTCTTCTTTGTCGACTCTCATGCCATAGCTGATCATCTCCTCGATGGTCCCGTCCCAACCCTCGCGGGTCAGTCCAGTCGCAGCGACGACCATGGCCAGGTCGTGACACGCCTGGCACGCGCGGGACACGAGGTCCCGGTTAGGCCCGGGCGGTAAGTCCCGCAGCTGGGCCGCAGCTGGGCCAAGCATGGCTACGCTGATACTGAGAGCACCAAATAACAGCCTCCCTCCGCTCATAGACTGGTCTCCTTGTTCGAGTTTGCTTTCACCTAATAGTCCTTCAGCAGGCGCTCGCTGTAGTCGAGTTCGAGCTGCGGCCGGAACGCTTCGCCAAAGCGCTTGCCAAGTTCCTCAATGATCCGGCGCGCGCGCTGCGCATCGATCTCGCCCGGCACCTTGACGGTGGTGTCATCGCCGTAATCGCGTCCGCACAGCGGCCGACCGAGCGGGTCGGTTTCCTGCTGGGCGCGATTCGCGGTGGCGAGCATCGCAATCGGCGGCCACAGCCGCTCCCAGAAGCCGGTCCATCGTGCCCGGTGGAGCGCGCGCTCGAGCATCTCACCCGTATTGCGCGGCACGGATGAATTAACCGAGTTGTCGATCTCGGACATTCACGTTCCTCCGGAGCGGTGTTTCAACGATCTATTCGTCCTGACTTCTCAGCACTCAGCTCCCCGCCCCTTAGCTTCCGGCGTCACTATTTGTAGTCCTCACATGTATCGGGTTGATCTTCGTAGTAAGTGAGGCATTCTTCTCGCGTGATCTTGCCGTCTCCGATGATGCGCGCCTGCAGGTAAGCGATCACGGCGTCGATTTCGTCGAGCGACAACATGCGCGGAGTCGCTTGCAAATTGCCCGGCCGGCTGCCCTGAGGACGCCCATAACACTCACGCGTTGTATAGGCCTCCTCGTCGAATGAGGGCATGCCTGTTCCTGCGCGGCCGCACCTGATCGTCGTTCTGAGTGCGGCCGCATCAAGCTTCGATGTACGCAAATTCGCCCCGATCGGGAAATCGTCGTCTTCCCTGTCGCCGTCCGCGAACGGACCATGGCAATCGGCACACCCAGTCGTCTTCCACATTGCCAAGCCCGCTTTCACCCCGTCGTTGTTTTGCGCAGGCGTCATCGTCGAGTACGCAAGAGCCATAACGGCTAGGGCCAGAATGACAGCGCCCGCGCCACGCAGGCGTTTGCAATCCCCGATACCCATTGGATTCAATTTATTTGCAATTTCGGTATCGGTGAGCGCTGGCTGCAATAGGGGCAACATCGCTGTGAACTCCGCACGCAACTAGTTATAGTCATCGCACCAATCGGGTTTATCGGTGTAGTAAAGCAAACATTCCTGTTTCGTAATTTTACCGCGACCAATTATGCGTGCCTGAAGGTAGGTCACCACATCGTCGATCTGCTCGGAGCTGAGCTTCGCTGGGGCCGGGTAAAGCTCTCCACCGCCACTGGGGCACCCACGTGCACCATCTTCAAAGGATGGCATTCCGGTGCCCGGGCGCCCGCAACGGATTGCGAGCTTGAGTTCCTCCGTATTGAGCCTCGCTCGCCGCAAATCAGCTCCGGTTGGCGATTCATCGCGTTCCTTTTCACCATTCGCAAAGGCGCCATGACAATCGGAACATCCGCTGTTCCGCCACGCCGCAAGGCCGGCTTTCACTTTGTCTTCATTGTCCTTGGTACGACTTTGACCCTATTTCGGAAACTCGCCACAGGCTTCGACTTCCGAGCCCCAGAATTCGATGCATTTGGCGTGATCCATGGGGCTCTGCTTGACGACCTTCGCGGCGAGGAAATCCGCGATCGCCTCAACCTCGCGCACCTGCAAGGTCGACGGCGGATCCGGCATCCGCTGTCCGGACGCCCTCAAATCGGCCTGCTTGAGCCCGTAACATCGTCCATCGCTGTAAGCGAACCTGTCGAACGCCGGCATGCCGGTTCCCGGCCGTCCGCATTTAATAACCATGATCAGGTTTTGCCGATCGAGCGTGGTCTCTCGCAGATTGGCGCCGTCCGGCATTTGGGTGTCCATCTTGCGACCATCGCCCGCCCAGCCGTGGCAGGCTTGGCAGTTGGCCTTCTGCCGGAACAGCCTTCCGCCTTCGGCGATATCCGACGGATCGGCGGTCTGCGCCCACGCGACCGAACCAGAAAACAAGGCCAATAGCACGCCAGCGCGGGCTGAACGCACCACGCTTCGAAGTGCAGACGACCGACGCACATGATTCTGCATCTCAGCGGGACGGCAGGCTGCAATCGAGTTGCGCCGCTGTTTGCGTATTTGATGCCAGCCGAAACGGCTGAATATCGAAACTAAGCGACACATCATGTCGGCATGTCCTATTTCTTACTGCCATTGGCGGCGAACTGTCTGAGGTAGCCCCACAGATCCGTGACTTCCTTGTCGCTCTTGATGCCGGCAAAAATCATCTTGGTACCCGGAACCTTGGCTCGCGGATCTCTGATGTATTCCTTGAACGATCCTTCATCCCAGGTAATGCCGGAGTTCTTGTTTGCATCGCTGTAACTGAAGCCGTCAATCGCGCCCGCCTTGCGGCCATCAAGTCCGTTCAGGAGCGGTCCAACCTTATTGGTAGCGTCCTCGCCGATGCTATGACAGGGGGCGCACTTTCTGAATGAAGCCTCACCGGCCTCAAGGTCTTGGGCCAGAGCCGTCCCCGATGATGCTGCGATGGATAGAGCTGCGATCAAAAGTCGTTTCATGTGCAGTTCTCCTCTAGGCTGTCCAAGTCCTCTTTGTGTCGTCATTCATCCTCGTCGTCGTCTTGCCGGGCGGTGGCAAAATGGCCGGCCAATCCGACCAAAGCCGCCAAGCCGAGCAGGGCCGAGCCAAAGATGGCCGCGAACATCATCTTTCGCCGGTTCATGTGAATCTCCTACTTGACCATGACCCAATCGGGTTGCAACAGCGGGAAGGCAACCAGGCCGACGACTGCGGTTGCTGCGATAAGAAGCGGATTGCTGACTTTCCAACGAAACAAGACCGCGAATGAGGCAACAGCGATGAGGACCGTTAACCAATCGCCGATCGCGATGCGGCCGAGCAGGATGCAGGCGCCGAGAATCGTGCCGATCGCAGCCGCGTAGGCGCCTTTCACGAAGCCCTGGACATTTGGGTTGGCGCGATATCTGGCGAGCAGCGGCGCGGCAACCAGGACCAGAATGAAGGACGGCAGGAAGATGCCGATGGTTGAGATCAACGAGCCCCAGAATCCGGCGACGAGGTAGCCGACAAAAGTGGCGGTGATAACGACCGGACCGGGGCTGATCATTCCGACCGCAACCGCGATCAGGAACTGCCTCTGATCCAGCCAGCCATATTGCGTCACCAGCCCCTGCTCAAGGAATGGAACGATCACCAGGCCACTGCCGAACGTCAACGAGCCGGCCTTGAGGAAAAACAGAAGGAGTTTACCCAGGGTCGATGCGGATGTAGCCGGAGCAAGCTGTGCCAGCACCGGTGCAGCGCTGATCTGCAGGAGGATCGGTGGCTGACGCCGAAGAAGGTTGCCATAGTAAAGAATGCCGATGATGCCGGCACCGATGAACAACAGCGCTACCTCGGCATTCAGAATGACGGTGACGACGAGACAGACCGCCGCAATCGCCCACTGCACCGGATCTTCCATGCCCAGCTTCGCGAGCCGGTAGCAGGAGTGCAGAATCAACGCGATCACCGCCGGGCTCACACCGTAAAAGATCGCGGTCACCGGTTGGAGGTCCCCAAGATAAACGTAGAGCGCGCCCAACGCTGCGACGATCACGAAATTCGGGAGAATGAAGGCCCACCCGCCGGCCCATGCTCCCCAGAAGCCGCCACGCAGATAGGAGATGTAGATGCCCACTTGAATGGCAAGCGGCCCAGGCAGCGACTGGCAGATGGCGATGGATTCACGCATCTGCTCGTTCGACAGCCATCCACGCTCCGCGACCAGCTCACGTTCCATCTGTCCGACAAGAGCGACCGGTCCGCCAAAGCCAAGCAAACCCAGGCGCAGAAAGTACGCCGTGAGTTCGCGGATGCTGCCGCGAGCGGGAGCCGCTTGAGTGGTCATATAAGACGTCCTTCCCAACCGAGGTCTGAAATACCGGCGACGGGCAAGCGTCCAAATCCATCCAAATCAATTTCGCGCCGCTGGCGGCTGCAAAACTCCCTCGGATGCGGCCGGCAGGCCTGCCCTTCTGAGTTCGACATTCTTCCCGGACAGCCACACTTGATAACAGCCTCCGTCATCCTTGCCGCGATCGACGCACAGCTCATCCTTTTCGATCCACCATTTGCCGTCCTTCTTGCGGCCCATTGAATAGCTCTTGAGGTTGCCATTTGGACCAAACACATCGGCCCAATGCACATTGTCGGTCATTTCCATTCCGGCTAACTTGGTGCGGATCTGCGAACCACCAAGCTTTTGGAATCTTTCCGCGGCGAAGCCATCCGTGCCGGCAACGAGCAACCCGATGATCGCCATAGCTGCCACTGTCCTCTTCATCACGACTGTCACCGGTGCTTTCCTTTAATGTCCCAAAAGCCTCATATTCCGGTATCCCGCGCTACTTCGGAGAAAAGCCGATCCGCATTGTTCCAACGAATCGCGCTCATGAAAGTATCGACATAGCTTGCCGCCTTGGCGCCGAAGTCGATGTGATAAGAATGCTCGTACATATCGAGTGCAAGGATGGGAATGCCACCCGCGAGCGTATGGCAGTGATCGGCTGCCCATTGATTGACGAGCTTTCGATCGCGCGGAGACCACGACAGCAATACCCAGCCGGAGCCGCCGCCGAGCGCCGTGCCCATGGCCACGAACTCGGAACGCCACCGCTCATACGAGCCAAAATATTGGGCAATCTTGTTTTTGAGAAGCGACCCGGGCTCGCTTTCGTCCCCTAAACCGTCAAAGAACAGCTCGTGAAGAATCATCGAGTTCATCGCGATGAGCTCTTCGCGTTTGAGTCCATTGACCAGGAAGCCCGGTGCATTCGCATAATCGAGTTCAGCGAGCTTCTCTTCGATCAGATTCAGTCGCTTTACGGCGCCGCCGTAATTGTTCTCGTAATGGCTGATGATCAATCGTTCCGACATGCCCTTGACCCGGGCTGGGTCGCAGCCAAGAGGCTTGACGCTGTAAGGCATCACGGCTCTCCTACGGTCAAAGCAAATCGCGTGTCCTGAGCGCGGTCGTCGTTCATGCTTCGGCCTTGAGAGGTTGCGCCGCCGCAGTGCCAAGCGCTTTGCGGCACCAGGTGTAAAGCGCGTCGTACATCACCAAGCCATGACGCAGCATTTCGTGGTCGTCAGGGAAATTGGCCGAAAGTCCGAACGAGATCGCGTAAAGCCCCTCGCATTCCGGGGCGAGATCGCGTCTTGATGTGTCGGCGCCGCGGACGACCGTAGCGACGCGGTCCAGGGCCGGGTCCTTGATATCAAAGATGCGGACGATCGCATCGAAGGAGCAGCGATCACCCACGTGCCCGAATTCGGCGCCCTTGATATCATATGGAATGCCGCCGATCTGATCGGCGATCGCGGTGACTTGATCCGGTGGCACATAAATAAATTCGGCGCCAGGATTGATGAAGCGCGAGACCAGCCACGGACACGCGATGCGATCGATCTTTGGATGCTCGCGGGTAACCCATTTATTGTCGGCCCTGCCGCGGAGCTTACGTCGCGTGGGCAATTTCATTTCCTGCCAAGCCGAAATACCTCCTTCGAGATATGCCGCCTTGACGCCGGCGGCGCGCAGCGTCTTTGCTATGCCTTGGCTGACGTCGCCACCGTGGCTGCAATAGACCACAACCGTGCCGCCGACGGGCAACTCCCTCGACCACCGGTCGACTTCTTCAGGAGCCTGACGGAGCGCGCCGATGATCTGCCTATCATCGGCGTCGAAGGCCTCCTGGCGACGAACGTCCACGAGCATCGGCGCCGAAGCGGTGCCGAGATGTGCATAGAGCTCAGCTGCGGATACCGAAGGAAGATTTCCGTCCATGGCTAGTCTCCTCACCCGGGTCGCGATTTACTTGCCGACGAATTTTGCGAGGATGTAGTCGGTGACCGCCTCGATTTCACGCTTCGTCAAGCTCGTCGAATGCGGATCGCGTGCCGCGTCGTTGCCGAGATTCTTCCCCTTGAGCCCGTAGCAATCCGTGTCCTCATAGGCATATTTGTCGAAGTGGGGCATTTCGGTCCCCGGCCGCCCGCAGGCGATCACCTCGATTAACTGATCGCGATTGAGATGGGTTTCATGCAGATTTGCGGCTCGGCCCGGCGAGCGGGGATCACCGCGTCCATCGCCATTGATGCCGTGGCAGAATTGACAGTCCGCCTTGTCCTGGAACAGGCGCTGTCCGAAGGAAGTGTCCTGTGCAAAGGCGGCATCAAGCGACAGCAAGAGAGTCGCAGCCGCCGCGATTCCACGGATCATACCGGCATGCCTGGGTTGATCGCTTGCCATCGTGAATGTACTTCGTTCGCCCATTGCGATCCTCGCTTCACTACCTCCGACCTCTTCATTTCAGAATAACTTTTCGAAGGCGGTGGTTGTTTTCCTCGCTCACCACGAGCGAGCCGTCGGCCGCAATCACAATGTCGATCGGCCGATTGAACTTGGCCGCCGGCCCAGCACCGTCCTGAAATCCTTCCGTCCCATCGCCCGCGATCGTGGTGACGTCACCTGCCGGGCTGATGACCCGAATGCGCTGGTTGTTGCGGTCGGCAACGTAGACCGTTCCACCTTGGACCACGGCGAGCCCGGTCGGATTGTTGAAGCGGGCCTCGGCCCCCTTGCCGTCGGCGAATCCACTCTGCCCGTTGCCCGCAATCGTCAAGACGGTTCCGTCAGGATCAACGCGACGGATGGCATGGTTGTTCTGATCCGGCACATAGAGCCGACCAGCCGGGTCCACTTTGACGTTGTAGGGTTGATTGAACCGTGTTTGGTCACCCCTGCCGTTCGCAAATCCAGCCTTGCCGTTGCCGGCCAGCGTCGCAACCTGCTTCGTGGCGAGGTCGATCGCGCGAATGGCGTGATTGAGATAGTCGGCGACGTAGAGAACCTTCTCATCGGAACTCAGCGCTACACCATAGGGCTGGTTGAACTGTGCCGAGGCCGCCGGCCCATCGGCAAGGCCCGCCACCGCCGTGCCGGCCACGACAACGACCTTGCCGGACGGATCGATCGACCTGACGACGTGGTTGTCCCTGTCGGCGACATAGATATTCCCGGCCTTGTCGACCGCGACTGCGATGGGCTGGTTGAAGGCGGCGGCAGCGCCGGTCCCGTCGGCATTTCCTTGCTTGCCGCTGCCGGCGAGCGTGCGGATGTCGCCATTCGCTGCCACCACGCGGATGGCATGATTGCCGCGGTCGCTCACGTAGACGTTGTCACGGCCATCAGTAGCAAGGCCGTGCGGACGATTGAGCTGTCCAACTTGGCGGTTGCCGTCAGTCAGGCCGGCCTGACCGGTTCCGGAGAGGGTCTCGACTCGAATTTGCGCTTGAGCTGCCCCGGCGCCCAGCGTCGCCACCAAAAGTACCCACGATATCGTACGCGTCATCACTCGCCTCCCCTATATGCGAATACGCCGTATATGCGAATACGCCGTTGGCTCCTGAGATTTACGGTGAACTGACGTTTCTCACCAAACGCACGTCATTTTCCTTATTTTCTTTTTGCAGCTTTCGAGGAGCGGCGGCATCACGTCCGCCGCTCAGGTTCCTCACGCCAGCCGCAGATTGTGATGCATCAGCGGGAACGACCGAATGCGCTTGCCGGTCGCGGCGAAGATGGCGTTGAGCACAGCGGGCGCGGCCACGAAAATCGTCGGCTCGCCCACACCGCCCCAGAATCCACCAGACGGCATGATGATCGACTCGACCTTCGGCATCTCGTTGATGCGCATCGAGTTGTAGCTGTCGAAGTTCGTTTGTTCGATACGGCCGTCCTTAACGGTGCACTCCTGGTAGAACAGAGCGGAGAGGCCGTACACAAACGACCCTGCGATCTGTCGTTCGATTTGGGCCGGGTTGACGGCATGGCCGGGATCGGTGGCGGCCACAATCCGGTGGATTTTTACGCCACCATTAGCGCTGACGGAAACCTCGGCACATGCTGCCACATAGCTGCCGTACCCCATGTGCTGCGAGAGCCCACGGAACACGCCTTGCGGCGCGGGTTTGCCCCAGCCCGCCCTTTCCGCGACGGCATTGAGGACCGCGAGATGTTTCGGGTGGTTCGCCATCAGCTTGCGCCGGAACTCAAGCGGATCCTGGCCGGCCGCATGGGCAAGCTCGTCCATGAAGCATTCGAGATAGAGAGCGTTTTGATTGTTGTTCACGCCGCGCCAGAAGTGCGGCGGGATGTGCGGATTCCGCATGGCGTGATCGATAAGCAGGTTTGGAATCGTGTAACCGAAAGCGCCTTCCGGGCCGCCGGGGTTGAGGCCCTGAAACACGAAGGGATCCTTACCGTTCTGCAGGCTCTGCGGCGCCACAAAGGCGATAATTGACTGGCCCGAAATGCGCATGTGCAGCGCCGTGAGGTTATTGTTCGCATCGAACGCGCCGACCAACTTCGCCTGCGTGATGGGATGATATCGGCCGTGCGTCATGTCCTCTTCGCGGGACCATATGAGCTTCACCGGCGTTCCGGGAATCTGCTTGGCGATCGCCACGGCCTGCTGCACGAAATCGTTGGTCGTGCGCCGGCCGAATCCGCCACCAAGTGGCATCTTGTGAACGTCGCATTTGGCAACCGGCAGGCCGGCAGCTTCGGCGGTGGCGGCCAGCGTGGCCTCGCCGTTCTGCGTCGGCGCCCACACCTCGCAGCGATCCGCCGTGTACACGGCGGTCGCGTTCATCGGCTCCATAGTCGCGTGATTCTGATACGGAAAGGCGTAGACGGCCTCTACCTTCTTCACCGCGATGGTGATCGCCTGCCTGGCATTGCCGTTCTCGTTGCCGACAAACGCCTGCTCAGCATCAAGGCCGCTCTTGAGCAACTCGGCGATGGAAGCGCTCGAGACTTTTGCATTGTCGCCCTCGTCCCAACTCACGAGCATCGCATCGAGGGCAGTCTTCGCCTGCCACCAGCGATCGGCCACGACGGCAACAGCAGACTCGCCGACCTGAAGGATGTGCTTGACGCCTTTTTGGTCTTGGATTTTGGCGGCATCGAAGCTCACCAGCTTACCGCCGAACACGGGACAGTCCCTGATCGCGGCGCAAAGCATTCCGGGCAGCTTCACGTCCAAACCGTAGACATGCTCGCCGGTGACCTTGGGCGCGGTGTCGAGCCGCTTGAGCGGCTTGCCGGCGATCTTCCAATCCTTCGGATCCTTCAGTGCCACGTCTTTCGGCGGCTCGATCTTGGCGGCTGCTTCGGCGACGTTGCCGAATGTTTTTGTGCGGCCCGTCGGCTTGTGCGTGATTACGCTGTTCGATGCACTGCACTCCGACGCCGAGACCTGCCATTCGCTCGCTGCGGCTTGGGTCAGCATAGTTCGCGCGATGGCACCGGCCTTGCGGACATATTCGTTTGACTCTCGGATACCGCGGCTCCCGGCGGTAAAATAGTTGCCCCACACGCGCCCGCGTGCGAGGTTCTGCCCCGGGGTTGGGAATTCCGTCGTGACCTTGGACCAGTCGCATTCCAGCTCCTCGGCGACGAGCTGAGCGAGGCCCGTCATCGTGCCCTGCCCCATCTCGGACCGCGCAATACGGATGACGACGGTGTCGTCCGGGCGTATCACCACCCAGGCCGTCACTTCCGGCGACCCGTCGGCGGCGCGGACGACATTGGGGCCGAGCGGAATATCCATGCCGAGCGCCAAGCCGCCGCCAAGGGCTGCCGCACTCACGACGAAAGAGCGCCGATTGATTTGTGGGACGTAGTTCATGGCTGCCTCCCTCACGCGTTCGCGGCCGCATGGATCGCTGCGCGCACTTGCTGGAAAGTGCCGCAGCGGCAGATATTCGTGATCGTCTTGTCGATGTCGGCATCCGTGGGCTTGGGCTTTTCCTTAAGTAAAGCGGCCACCGCCATGATCATGCCGCTTTGGCAGTAGCCGCACTGCGGTACGTCGAGATCAATCCAAGCCTGTTGCACGCGATGCAGCTTGCCCTCTTGGGCAAGACCCTCGATCGTTGTGATTTGCGCGCCGGCGGCGGCGCTTACCTGGAGCGAGCAAGACCTCGCCGCCACCCCATCGACATGGACGGTGCAGGCACCGCATTGGGCAATGCCGCAACCGTATTTCGTTCCCGTCAT
>WNFO01001164.1_pt1 | contig 20310 bp, 22 predicted proteins | sample 5400251 | NCBI WGS metagenome assembly WNFO01 (sample SAMN13153354, study PRJNA577476) | soil metagenome | isolation source: 100 cm saprolite under Madrone tree | place: USA:California | collected 2016-06-14
GCCCGGGTGAGCGACATGCTAGGCCAGACAGACCGCCGCCGTCAATCGACCGGTGGACCGGCCGAATCAGCACGAATGCCACCTCGCGGCGCCGGCACGACGGCGTCCGCCGCGCCCCCGAGCCGATCCGATCAGGACGCGGCGGCGCCAGACCCGGGTGGGGCGCGGCCGGGACTCTGCCCCGAACTATTCGCAATGGTGTCGAACGACGATAGTCGGAAGCGCTCCGCGTGGGCACTTCTGGGCCGGATAGAATCGTGGCGCTTGGAATATGGAAGACCGGCCGGCGAGGCGCGGCACCCAGCGTTTGACTCTGGTACGCCTTGGCCACCGGGGGAGCCGACGTGACGCCCCTGGAGTGTGGAGCCCCGCCTGTACTTGCTTTGAGACCACGACTCGCGGGTTCGAGCGAGGTTCCCCAACCGGATTACAGCCACGCTGCCGTGGAACAGAACATCGCGGAGCTAAGTTCGTATCAGCACAGAAATTTTCGCGTTTGGTCTGGACCCCGGCTATGGGGACACTAGAGCCTGAGCGGGCGTCACGCCGCGAAGGCGTGACGCCCGCGTGGTATGGCTGAGCAGGTTTACCGAGCGTTGTAGACGGTGATGTCGTTCGCCGTGCCGCGACGAAGTAGAGCGGTCTCTGTCACCGGTCCACGATCTGCGGTACCAGGCATGAGGGCGTCGCCGGTGAAGCCGCGACTCCCGAAGATCGTGCCGCACTCGTTCTTCGTCTTGTACGCTCCATAGCCCGTACCGGCGGCGGCGCCCACGAGGCCGCCGATCAGGGCACCCTTGCCCGCGCCTGAGCCGCCATTGGCGATGGCGCCGCCGGCCGCGCCGAGGCCGGCTCCGAGCAGCCCACCGATAGCGCCCGGCTTGGCGATTCGCCAGGCTCGATCACCACCGGTCGCACATGCCGAGGCGGTCGCGGCCACTGGACTCGCCACGTTCGTGTCAGCGGTCGCACGGCTTACCGTCGGCGCTACTCGAGACGCCACCACGGCGGGGACGCGACGCACGGGAGGCGTGGCGTAGGTCGCAGTCATGGTATCGGTGGGCCCCGCCGGACGGAGCATGTACGCGGTGGTGACGCCCGTGAGGAGTGAAGTTCCGGTCACGAGCGCGATCATGGTCGTGACGATTTTACCGAATGGGCTCATGGTCAATTCCTCCTCTCACCAGGCTATGACGGGCTGGGCCGGCGGCGTATTCGATGCTTCAAGGGCGCGGGTCGGGCACGCTGTGACGAGGCCGGCCGTGACCGACAGTTGTCGACGGGTCTATTTCGAGTCCTTTGTCGTCGTCGGCTTGGCAACGATCGGAGCCGGTGACTGGGGTCTGGCAGTGGCAAGCGACTCGTCCAACATTTTTACGAGCGCATCGCGGTCGTAGGTGTACTGCTGCCCTTCGTTGAGCTGCACGAGCACTTCGATGGCTTTGCGGATCGTGACCTCGGCTTCGCGCTGATTCGGGGTGATCATGTAGCGGCGCTTGGGACTCGGTTCGGACAGGGCTTGTAGCACGACGGCCGCCACCTCGTCGGGTTCCTTGTACCGCGAGCGATCCCCGAATCCCGTTGCGCCCATTCGTGTGGCCGCCGACCTGGAGATCTCTGAATTGTAGTTCCCGGGTTCGACGACGCTCACCTGCACGCCACGTGGCGCCATCTCAGCGGCCAACACGTCGGCGAAGGCTTCGACGGCGTGCTTGCTCATGCTGTACGCGCCGGAATGGGGACCCGTGAGGATCCCGGAAATCGATCCGATGGTCGTGATGCGCCCCTTCGACGCGACGATGAGGGGGCTGAATGCCTTGGTGACCCGGTACGGGCCGTAGAGATTCACGTTCATCAAGAAGTGGAAGTCTTCTTCCTTCATTTCAATCAGCGGACCGCCGAGACCAACGCCCGCGTTGTTGACGAGCGCATAGAGACCGCGTCCCGCGCGCGTCACGGTGTCGACGGCCGCGGCGATATCGCCGGCGCTCGTCACGTCAAGCCGCAGCGAGCGGACATTCGGGATGGCATCGAGATCCTTCAAGTCCTGCTCTTTGCGCGCGCCCGCGTAGACGAAGTAGCCCTCTTTCGCCAGACGCTCGGTGAGCTTGCGGCCGATCCCGGTGCTGGCGCCCGTGACCAGCACGGCCTTCTGGGCAGTTGGTGTAGGAGCGGATGCGGTGTCTGCGGCCATCGCGGTGTCGACCGACGCGATGACCATGAGGACGACAGCGACGACGTGATTCATCATGAGACCTCCCTGATCGTGTCCCCCGAATCGTGCGAACCAGTGCGGCGGAGGCATGATCCCACGCCTGGGCGGCGTAGGATAGGCCTACCTAGGCCGGAAACTTTCGCATGTCTGTCGATTGTGCGCCTTGCCGTTCGACTACTATGCAAGAGGCAGCACGCAAGGGAGGTCATATGCGCTACCTGATGCTCGTGTGTGTCGATCCTTCGGCCGAGCCCTTCGATCCGGCCCAGGACAATGTGGAAGAATGGGTCTCGACCAACGACAAGAACGGAACTCGGATCATCGGCAACCGTCTGGCCGATATCGGCAAGGCGAAGACCGTCCGTGTGCGCAAGGGCAAGCTGCTGGTCACCGACGGCCCCTTCGCCGAAACGAAAGAATGGATTGCTGGGTTCGATCTGCTCGAATGCAGAGACATCGATGAGGCGATTCATGTCGCGTCGAAGCACCCCATGGCCCGCTTCGGGAGACTCGAAGTCAGACCCCTGTGGACCGGGGACTGACACGTGCTCGAGACGCTGGCGGTAAGTGAGGCGCCGCCGTGAATGTAGAACGCATTGACGTTGAAGGCGACCCACCCGTTCGCGGCATTCTGCACCTGGCCGCGGCGTCCGGAGCCGACGGCCTTGTCCTCACCCACGGCGCCGGCGGCAGTGCCGACACGCCGCTGCTGGTGGCCGTAGCCGAGGCGTTCGTCGCGCGCGGCGTCACCGTCCTGCGTTGTGACCTGCCGTTTCGCCAGGCCCGCCCCATCGCTGCCGAGCCCGCCCTGGCGACGGCTCTCCTGCTCCAGTCCTACCCGCTGCATCCACCCGGCCGGCCCCGGATCCTGCGCGCCGCCCACTTTCCGGACCTCTCTGTGCCCACGCTCTTCGTCCATGGGACGACCGACCCGTTCGGCTCGCTCGCCGAGCTCAACAAAGCACGGGCGCTGATGCCGGGACGGACAGCGCTGCTGAAAGTGAACGGCGCGCACGATCTCGGCTGGAGCCAAAAACGAGGTGACGTCGCCCTTCCCGGACGTATCGCAGAGGCGTTCCTGCAGCTCACGGGCTGACCCAGCTCGTTCGATTTGAAACGGTGATCTGGGCCTTGACCTTGTCGCGAGCGTGCAAGAGAATACGAAACCTAGGGCCATGCAACGCGCCTCTACGGCCGTGCTTCTCCTCGCCGCGCTCTCCCTTTGGGGATGCGCCTCTTCCGCGCCTGCGCCGCGCCCGGCCGCGCGCCCCTTCGACGATGTTCGGCGGGTCGTCGTCGTCGTCTCCGGCCAGAGCACCTTCGCCGTCGTTGAGCATCCCGTTGAGCCCGGGCGCACATTCGACGAAGTACTGAGCTGGATTCCCTGGCTTCCGTACCGGGTGGCGTTGACGCCGGCCGCCCAGCTCATTCACCGGGGGATCAACTGGGCCCTCGGGATCGATCGCGCGGCCACGGCGGCCTCGAGCCTCCAGGGTGTCTCTCCGCGTTCGGTCGTCGCCGACGCCATGGCGCGGACGCTCGAGGCAAGTGGGCGGTTTGACGAGGTTCGGACGCTCGAGCGGGAGCCGATCGGCGAGGATCGGCGACGCGCTGACGCCATCGTGCGGGTGTCGGTGCCGGCTTGGGGGCTCGTGCGCGTACGGGAAGGTGAGTCCGGTCTCCTGTCGGGCTTCGCAGACGTGCGGGGCCAGATGACGATGCGGGGAACGGGCGTCGTCCTGTGGGAGGACAGCCAGGACGTCACCAACCCCGAGCAGATTCCGGTCGACACGTTCTTGCGCGATCGAGACTTTGCGCGGCAAGAGATGACCGACGTCCTCGAGCGCGCGGGCCAGCGCCTGGCCAACGAGCTGCTCTACGCGCGGAGCGCCGGACGGTGATCCGGCGACCACTCCTTCCTCCCGCGATCTTCCTGGCCGTTCTGGCTGTGAGCGGCTGCGGTGCGAGCCGCTCCGGGCTCGATGTCCGCTATCCCGAGGCTGGCGTCAACCGATCGATGCTTGCCTCCGCGCCGCCCCGGCGCGTCGAGATCACCCCGGTCGCCGATCGCCGCCTGGACACCACGCGGATCGGAACCTGGCCCAAGGACGGGGGTGACATCGTGACGAAACGCCCCGTGGCCGAGATCGTGGGCGAGGCGCTCGCCCTCGAGATTCGGAAGAACGGCCACGTGGTGGTGTCCGACAAGAAAGACGTCGTCCTCGCGGGGGCGGTCGAGGAGTTCCGGCTCGACGTCGTCGCCGGCTACTCGAGCACGCAGTACGTGGGACGAGTGGTCATCGCGGTGACGCTCACCGATGGACACAGCGGCGACCAGCTCCTGACCCGGCGATACGTGGGTATCAGCCGGCGGCAAGTCGACAAAGACTCGGAAATCGGCTGGCGCGACATGATGGACGTCGCGCTCGCGCGCAGCATGCACGATCTCGGGACGGATCCGGAGCTGGCCGCGGTCCTGACTCGTCTCTACACCGCATTCAATCCCTAAGCTCTCCTGGGCGGACGTATCTAAGCAGGGATACGACGAGCTGGTCGAAGCACGGGTCCGAGTCCAGGAGCCATACGGCCGCCCGGCCGGCTGGTTGAATTGACTGGGGGACCAGGTGATGGAACGACGCACCTGCCTGGTTCCTGTTCACGGGTCCATGCCTCCGGAACTTGGATCACGCCCTAGCCATTCGGCCGATACCCTCGAGCCTCCGCCCGCGGCATGCTGGACGCGGATGCCACACTAAGGAGGAGCCGAATGACTGCACTGCCATCACTCTCCAACGAATTGGCGGCCGCCGTGGAGCAAGTGGCCGGGAGCGTCGTCGCCGTGAATGCGCGCCCGCGCCTGCCGTCGACGGGTGTTCACTGGCGTCCCGGGATCATCGTGACGGCCGACCACACGGTGCGATCCATTGAGGACCTGACCGTGGTTGACCGCGAGGGGCGCACGATGGCGGCGACCCTCGTCGGACGCGATCCAGGCACTGATCTGGCCGTCCTCAAAATCCAGGACACCGTCCTCCCCACAGCCGGTCTCGGCGACTCAGGTTCGCTCAGGGTCGGCCACATCGTCCTGGCTGTGGGCTACGGCCCACGGGCGAGCTGGGGCATTGTCAGTGCGGTGGGCGGGCGCTGGCGGACGTGGCGAGGGGGCGAGATCGATCAGCTCCTTCGGCTGGACTTGACCCTGTACCCAGGATTCTCCGGGGGACCGATTGTGGATGCTCAGGGTCGGATAGTCGGCATCAATACATCCGGTCTCTCGCAGCGGTTGGAGCTGGCCATTCCTGCTTCGACGGTGAGCAGGGTCGCCGACGAGCTCATCGAGAAGGGCCATGTCAGTCGCGCCTTCCTCGGCGTCGGGCTACAACCCGCCCGCCTGCCCGAAGCGGCGCGGAGCGCGCTTGCCGGCGCCCCCGAGATCGGACTGATCGTAGTCAGAGTCCAACCCGACGGCCCGGCCGCCCAGGCGGGTATCCTGCTCGGCGACGTACTAGTGAGCCTCGAGGGCATCCATGTCGCTTCCCCTGAAGCGGTGCTGGAGGCCGTTGCCGCCCGGCGGGTCGGCTCGACCGTCAGCGCGACCATTCTTCGCGCAGGGACGCCCACAGATGTGAGCATCACCCTCGGCGAACGTCCGCTGCGAAGGCGCTGAGATGCGCGGCGCTGGCGCCCGGCACACGATCCTCCCGGAGAGCGATTGCGACTTCACCGCCGTGACGGCCCAGCTCAGGGGCGTTACCGTGCAGGTCTACGGTGGCAGGACCGGCGTGGGGTCAGGAGTAATCTGGACCTCCAGGGGGTTGATCGTGACGAACGCCCATGTCGTTAGGGGGCGCCTCGCTCGCGTCGTGTTCCCGACCGGCCGCGCCGTCGAGGCGCTCCTGCTCGCGTGGGATGGGGACTCTGACCTTGCGGCACTCGAGACCAACACAGGCGGTCTGATGGCCGCCGATATCGGCGACTCTGACGCATTGCGCGTCGGCGAGCTTGTGGTTGCCGTCGGCAGCCCGTTCGGACTGGCGGGGGCGGTCACGGCCGGGGTCATCCACGCAATCCCATCGCGGCGCCCGAGCGGTCCGAGATTCATCGAGGCCGACGTCAGGCTCGCGCCAGGCAACTCGGGCGGCCCTTTGGCCGACTCCCGCGGCCGAGTAATTGGCATCAATGCGCGAATCGCGGGCGGCCTCGCCCTGGCCGTGCCGAGCAATGTCGTGACTCGTTTCGTCGCTTCCTTCCGACGCGGGGCGATCGCGGTGCCGTGACGACGGTGCTCGTGGCTGGCCCAGCCGGCGCAGGCGGGGCAAGGCTTGCGACCCGCTTGGGCACTCCAAAGACGCTGCGCGTGGTCGTGGGTGCAGTCGAGCTTTCCTTGGATGAGCAGATCGACACGGTGCAGCCCGACGTCTTGCTCGTTGATCTTGGCGCGGTACGGGTCGGTGCCTGGCTCCGTGACCTGGGAACCCTGCGACTACCGCCCGGCGTCGTCATGCTGACAGATGACCCCCGTCCCGCCCTTGGAGTTGAGCTGCTGAGGCGAGGGGGGCGTGCCGTCTTGCCTCGTCACGCGAGCAGCGAGGAAATCGTCGCAGCCATCGAGGCGGTCGCCGCGGGCCTTGTGGTGCTTCACCCCGAGGTGATGACGTCGGTCCGGTCCGCATCCCTCGCTCGCCCGGGAGCTGTCGCCGCGGTCGCCGATCAGCGCCTCACCGCGCGTGAAATCGAGATCCTGGGCTTGATCGCCGAGGGACTCGGCAACAAGGCCATCGCGGCGCGGCTCCGCATCTCGGACCACACCGTCAAGTTTCACATCGCCTCCATCTTCGCCAAGCTCAGCGCAGGCAGCCGTACCGAGGCGGTCACGATCGGGGTGCGACAAGGCCTGATCATGATCTGAGCCGTCCCGCCTTGGGGGAGCGCGATCCGGCTCATGCCTGGATCCTCTTCAGGAAGGCAGCGATGGCCCCTCCGATCTCGGCGGGGGAGTCTTCCTGGATGAAATGGCTCCCCTTCACGGTAACCTCCTGCTGGTTTGGCCAGCGCCGACAGAACTCGCGTTGCGCTCCAGTGAGGATGGTCCCCGGGTCGGCGTTGACGAACAGCTTTGGGATAGGGCTCTCCGCGAGCCAGTGCGCATAGCTGTCGACGATGGCCACCACGTCGGCCGGCTCGCCGCCGACGGGGATCTCACGCGGCCAGGTCAGCGTCGGTCGCCTGGACTCGCCCGGCTCCCGGTATGGGCGGCGATAGACCGCCATCTCCTCCTCGGTGAGGCCGCGCAATACGCTGGCGGGGAGGATACGCTCGACGAAGACGTTCTTCTGCAACACCATCTCCTCGCCGGCGGGGGAGCGCATGGCCTGAAAGATCTTTCGCGCCGTGTCGGGCCACTCCTCCCAGGTCACGGGCCGGACGAGCGCTTCCATGTAGACGAGCGCGCGCACGCGCTCGGGGTGGCGGTGGGCCCAGTGAAAGCCGAGGGCCGACCCCCAGTCGTGCATGACGAGGGTGACGCGGCCCCCGAGCTCGACCGTCTCGAGCCAGCCATCGAGGTAGCGAGCATGATCGACGAATCGATACGAGCCTGCGGGGGCCCCGCCCGAATCGCCCATGCCGACGAGGTCGGGGGCCAGACATCGTCCGCGCGACTCGACGTGGGGAATGATGTTGCGCCAGAGATAGGACGAGGTGGGGTTGCCGTGCAGGAAGACCACCGGGTCGCCCCGGCCGGCGTCGACGTAGGCCATCTCGGTATCCAGGACCCGGGTCCGGCGGCGGAGGTACGGATCCGCGGCGGAAATAGAAGACCGGCTCATGACGTCCTCCCCTTCGTCTCGGCTGAAAGGTATGGCACGCTCCGAGCCTACCCCAAACCGCGGGACCGAGGAGGTCTTCGGGCGCCGGTCCAGGGGACTGAAAGTCGCGCTTCAGCCCCTCCGTCGGGCTTGTCAAGTGTGATTTCCGTAAATTGCCGCTTCGGGTCATACTGCGCCCCTGGGGAGGTGGCCCTATGACGTCTTTCGGACGGCGGAAGTGGCTGTCGCTGGCCGCGGGCAGCGCGGCGGCGGTCGCGACGGGCGCCCGCGTGCGATCGGGGAGGGCGCAAGGAGGGACCGTGGCCGCGGACCCTCGCATCAAGCACATCGTCATCCTGATGCTCGAGAATCGATCGTTCGATCACATGCTCGGCCTGCTGATGCGAGACATTCCCGACCTCCGGGGAGTACGCCTCGGCGACTACTCGAATCTGGACAAGAACGGTGGGCGCTTCGACGTGACCGACGGCGCGGAATACCAGGGGCAGTTCCCCATTGATCCGCCGCACGAGTTCGAGGACGTGAAGTTTCAGGTATACGGTGCGGGCGATCCTCCACCGGACGAGCCGACGATGGGAGGCTTTGCCCTGAGCTACGAGCGCGGGGGAGGCAACCCCGCCAACGTCATGCGGTGCTTCCGGCCGGAGCAGCTCCCAGCCTTGACGGCTCTCGCCAAGCACTATCGCGTGTGCGACAACTGGTTCGCATCCGTTCCCGCGTCGACCCCGCCCAACCGTCAATTCGCGCATTTCGGGACGTCGTTCGGCCAGGTCGACTCCACGCTCATCTGGCTTGGCCACGGGAAGGGAATCTACGGCCGGCTCGAGGCCGCAGGCAAAAAGGGCAGGATCTATTACTACAGTCCGCAGAGCGGGACCTTCGGAATGACGTTTCTCGGCTCCAAGTATTTTGGTCTCTACGGGGACTTTCTCACCGATTGTCGAAAGGGCAACCTGCCGGACTATGCGTTCGTCGAGCCTCCATACCACGATCAGCAGGATGGAACGCTCGCCGCCGATCAGCACCCTGACAACTTCGTGCTGGCCGGGGACCGATTCATCTGGAGCGTCTACCAGGCCATTCGATCGAACGACGAGATCTGGCGCTCCACGCTCTTCCTCATCGTGTGGGACGAGCATGGAGGCCTGTTCGACCACGTGCGGCCGCCACGGCTGCCCTATGGAGACTCGTTCCGGTCCATCAAGCCGAAGTTCGACTTCGATCGGCTGGGAGTTCGCGTGGGCGCCGTCGTCGTCTCACCGTACGTGAAGCCGGGCGTCGACCACACGCTCTTCGAGCACGCCTCGATTCCTGCCACGGTTACCCGGCAGTTCATCGGGGATCCCGGACACCACGCGCCGTACCTTCGCGAGAAGAAGGCCAACACCATGCTGCCGCTTCTCTCTGATATCGCGCCGCGGATGGAGTGGCCAAGCTTCAGGAGCGTACCGACGACCAAGAGATTCCCGGCATTGGACGTCCCTGCCTCCTCCTTTCAATTGGAGCACGTGCAAGAGGTCTATCTCGCCCTCGCGCACAGGCAGCCACGCGTTGCCCGCTTGCTCGATCCCACGACCGTCAGAACGAAAAAGGAAGTCTCTGCGTTCATCGCCAACGCCATGACGGCTCTCCATCCTCGAGTTGGCGCTGATACCTAGGACCCGTCTCGCATGATGTGGCGCTGGCGGACGATCATCGGCGCGCTAGCGTGCGCGTTGCTGTGGGCGCCGTCCTCGGTCCGTGCGCAGGCCCTCGAGGCGGTTCCCGAGTCCGCCAGCGTGTCCTCTCCGTGTCCGCCCCCGCGCGTCGAGCCCAGCTCGAACCTGCTCCTGCGCACTCTCTTGGTCGAATATTCCCTTCTCTCCAAGGACGTGTGCAAGGTCTTGAACTGGAGCAACCAGCTCGCCAACTTCGAAAACCTCCTGGTGCATCTCTTCACCGGGCCGGGCTTGCACCCGACCGCAGGAATCGTGGTGCCGGAAAGCGGGGCGGCGGCCGGGCTGGCGCTGAACCTCGAGTGGAACGAGAAGACACCGCTGTACGAACGCTTCACCGCAAACGTCGAGGGGCGCGGCTCGGAAGAGGGCTTCTGGGCCGTCGGCACAAAGATGCAGGCTTTGCTCCCGAGCTTCCTCGAGGAAGGGAAGTCGCCTCGATTCACCTTCAGCGCCAAGCACTTCGATCTGCCGCGCCTACCGTACTATGGGTTGGGCAACGGCTCCTCATTGGCGAGCCGCGCCTTGTATGGACTGACGGAGACGGAGGTCGTTACAAATCTGGATGTCCCTCTCCCGCTCGGCTTTACCGTCGCGGGCGAGCTTGACGGATTGTGGTTCTCTCCCGACGCCTCCAGGTTGTTCGACACCCAGTACAACGAGACCAGCGCGCCGGGGTTCCGCGCGCAGCCCACCTACGCCCGGCCGCGCGTCTCCGTAGCGTGGAAATATCCGCGGGATGAGACCCTGTACGGCTTCTCCACGTCGGCGACCGTGGCCTATGGGTTCTACGGGGCTTTGGGCGGAGGGCCATATTCGTTCGGGCGACTCGACACGAGATGGACCGTAGGCGTCGGCCTGGATCGAGAGCAAATTTTCGGATCGGTCTACCTGACCGGCCGCCTCGTCCTCAGCGACGCGCTCGCGAGAAATAGGGTCCCCTTCTATCTTCAGCCGACATTGGGTGGCGCGGACATCCGCGATGAGAACCTGTTGCGGAGCTATCGCAACTACCGCTTCCGGGAACCCAATCTCATGGCGTACGAGATCAGCTACGAGCGCAGGATCCTGGATCCCTTGGGCATCCGCGTGTTCTACCAGTTCGGCAAGGTAGGCCGGGAACCGGACGATCTCGGCTTCGACGGACTGAAGTCCAGCGCGGGATTCAGCGCCACGTTTCGACTTGGCGGGGCGACGGTCTTTGAAATCAGTTTCGCGTGGGGCGGCGGCGAAGGGGTGCGGACCTATGCCACGGGTAACTCGAACAACATCGGCGGCGTGACGGCCGGGCTCCGCGGCGTCTTCTAGCTGGTGGGGATAGGCAACATCAGTGCCCTCCGACGGCGGGCGCCCCACTCGTGGCCCCCGTCCCCGTGACATAACCTCCCAGACTCGTACAAGCGCGCCAGTTCAAACCGGGCCTGAAAATACCGGCTCTCGGTAAATCTTGCTGCCCCCGCTGGGCGCTGGGTCAACTGGACCGTTGATACTTATAGGCAATGGAAGCGCGCATGCCTGGCATGACAGTTGCGTTTAGACGGTAGAAGCCAAGCGCTGTAGATGAAGGAGGCATGCCATGGCATCCGCGACAGCAGCCGACATACTCGTCGAAACGATTCAAGACTGGGGAGTCGAGGTCGTCTTCGGTCTTCCCGGCGATGGGATCAACGGAATCATGGAGGCCCTCCGCAAGCGAGAGGATCGCGTGCGCTTTGTCCAAGCGCGCCACGAGGAGGCGGCGGCTTTCATGGCCTGCGGGTACGCAAAATTCACGGGCAAGCTTGGCGTATGCCTCGCCACCTCAGGGCCCGGCGGCATTCACCTCCTCAACGGTCTTTACGACGCGAAGCTGGACGGGCAGCCGGTGCTGGCCATCACGGGCATGGCGTACCACGACCTCATCGGCACCCATACGCAACAGGACGTCGCCCTCGACCGGCTCTTCGTGGACGTCGCCAAGTACACCGAGCGCATCATGAGCCCGTCGCACGTCGAAAACGTCGTCGACCTCGCCTGTCGGACCGCCCTGGCGTACAAAGGCGTGGCGCACATCGCCTTCCCCGTCGACATCCAGGAGATGGAAGGGGGGAAGCGCTCCAAGAGGAATATCGGACACCACACCTCCGACGTCTATGCGCGGAGCGCGCGGCTGCCTGATGAGGCCGAGCTACGCCAGGCGGCGGAGATTCTGAACGCCGGAAAGAAGGTCGCCATTCTTGCCGGCCGCGGCGCCCTCACGGCCGGCAATGAGCTAGAACAATCGGCTGAGAGGCTCGGGGCGCCAATCGTCAAGGCATTGCTCGGCAAGGCCGCCGTGCCTGACGACAGCCCGTATACGACGGGCTCGATCGGGCTCCTGGGTACGCGACCTTCCCAGGAGGCGCTCGAGGAGTGCGACACGCTCCTCATGGTTGGCACGTCGTTTCCGTATATCGAATTCATGCCCAAGCCGGGCCAGGCGCGCGCGGTGCAGATCGAGCTCGATCCGGCGCGCATCGGCCTCCGGTACCCCGTCGAGGTGGGCCTCATCGGCGACAGCGGGCGCACTCTCGAGGCGCTGCTGCCCCTGCTCGAAGCCAGGTCCGACCGGAGCTTTCTCGACAAGGCCCAGAAGGGCATGGCGGCGTGGCGCAAGCTCATGGAAGACCGCGGCACGCGGATGGACAGGCCCATGAAGCCACAGGTCCTCGCGCGAGAGCTCGGGTTCCAGCTCGAACCGGACGCGATTTTGGCGTGCGACAGCGGGACCGTCGCCACCTGGTGGGCGCGCCATATTCCTGTCAGACGCGGGCAAATGCACTCGGTATCGGGGAACCTCGCCAGCATGGCGAACGCGCTTCCCTATGCGATCGCGGCACAGATCGCGTATCCGAGGCGGCAGGTCGTGGCGTTCGTCGGAGACGGCGGCTTCTCCATGCTTATGGCGGAGTTCGCCACCTGCGTCAAGTACGGACTGCCCGTCAAGATCGTCATCGTCAAGAACAACACCCTGGGGCAGATCAAGTGGGAGCAGATGGCCTTTCTGGGGAATCCGGAGTACGGGTGCGAGCTTCAGCCGATCGACTTCGCCATGTTCGCCCGAGCCTGCGGCGGCACGGGCTTCCGAATCGAGAACCCGGCGGAGTGCGGCCGGACCATTGAGGAAGCGCTCTCGACTCCGGGTCCGGTGATCGTGGAGGGGGTCGTGGATCCGCTCGAGCCTCCGCTGCCTCCGAAGGTCACCATGGAGCAGGCGGCCCAGTTCGCGAAATCGCTGGTGCGCGGCGAGCCTGACGGAGACAAGATCGCGCTGACGGTCCTTGGGGGTCGAATTCGCGAGCTGATCTAGCGCAGTCTTTGGAGCATCGAAAAGGCGCGTTACCCACAGGGCGGGACCAGTAAAAGCCAAGGAGAGGACATGGCGCCGACACGGAAGGTTGTGATCATCGGCTCGGGCCCCGCCGCGCCTCTCTTTCGCGGGCACATAGGTCATCCTCCGGTCAGGAAGTTCGGCCTTATCGTGCTCGGCCTGCTCGCGGTGGGATATCTCCACTGGCCGTGGACAGGCCGCCTCGCGGCACAGGTGCGCGAGGACTCACCGCTGGCCGGACGACATCGAATGGTCGAAGACCAGATCAAAGCGCGTGGCATCAAAGACAATGGTGTGCTGGCCGCGATGTTGAAGGTGCCGCGCGAGCGGTTCGTGCCAAGCGAAGCGGCGTCGCAGGCCTACGCCGATCGGCCGCTGCCGATCGGCCACGGCCAAACGATCTCACAGCCGTTCATCGTGGCCTACATGACCGAAGGGCTGCAGCTCACGAACACCAAAAAGGTGCTGGAGATCGGCACTGGGTCGGGCTATCAGGCTGCGATCCTGGGCGAGTTGGCGCGCGAGGTCTACACGATCGAAATCGTCCCGCAGCTGGCCGACCACGCCCGCAAGACGCTTGCGGCGCTCGGCTACCGGAACGTGCACGTGCGGACGGGCGACGGATACCTCGGATGGCCCGAGCAGGCGCCGTTCGATGCGATCATGGTGACCGCGGCGCCCGACCACGTACCGCAGCCGCTGGTGGATCAGCTCGCGGTCAGCGGGCGCATGATCATTCCCGTAGGCGGCGCCTATCAGGACATCCTGCTCGTCTCGCGGACTCCAACGGGCATCGTTCAGCAGCGCACCATTCCCGTCCGCTTCGTGCCGTTGGTGAGGCCGCCCCGCTAAAGAAGTCGGTCAAGGAGTCAAGCCTGGCCCCCGGGGGCCGCGCGGCGGCGTCCCCGGCCGCCCCGCCGCGAGCGCCGACGGCGCCGTCCAGTAGATGGCTCGGGCACGGGCGTGTCCGCCGCTACCGCTCCAACGACTTCGGCGCGCGCCGGCTCACCCACCAGCGTGATCATACCCGTTGGGCTCACGGAGAGCTCCTTGATGCGCCGGAGCCGCGTGACGAGCCGTGGCGAGCCGGGCGGCCGCGCGAAGCCGCGCGCCTTGAGTGTCCTCTCGATGGTGTCGATTAGGACGGCGCCGTTGGACGAGCGCTGGGCCAGCTCGCGGACGATGTCGATGATCTCGTCATGGGGCGCGGTGTGCGCCCCAACTGGCGGCAGAGGGTCGTGGTCGCGCGGGTCGGCGCGTCGAGGCTCGGCGACCGCCCCGGCCGATGCGCGACCGGTGCGCGGGCTCCGGCGGCCGTGCCGCCCCCGGCTCCTCCTTGGCTCCAGGGCTTGGCGTGGCGCCTCGTCCGGCGCGCCGGTGAGCGAGCGGGACGAGAGCCGGCGGAAGGCGATGCCGAGTCCCGCGGCCACGTCGCCCACCGCGTCGAAGGCGCGATCATCGGACACGATCTCCAGCACGTCGCCGGGGCGAGCCGCGGCCAGCCACGCGCCCGCGCTCACGGCTATGCGGAGATCACTCCAGTCCCGCACGCCGGTCGAGGGCGCGCTGTGAACGAGCTGGGCGCCATGACGGGCGAGCATGCGCGCCGTCTCGGGGCCGATCACGCGCCAGTTGCCGACGGCGACGAACTCCGTGCGGCAGCCGAGACGGTCAATGGCGAGGAGCTCGATCACCTGGGCGACACGTCCGGGCTGGCTCGCGTTCTCGACATCGAAGAAAATCGCGCGCTGGTTTGCCGGTAGCGCTGGCGAAGGCGTGGGAGGCGGCACGCGCGCCGCGAAGGCGCGCTCGGGCGTGGCGAGCGATGTGACAGGCTCGTGCTCGCCGGCGGGTTCGGGGGAGGGCTCCGGAAGCGCATCCCTCGGGGGCGGAGACACCGGCGGCTCGTCGCGCAGGGTCTTGGGTACGGGTGTTGGAGCGCGGCGGCGTGGGGCACTCTTCTTACGGTTCATGCTCGCATCATAAACTGTCTTGCCCGTCGAATTGGACCGCTATGTTCTGCGGGTGCCGGCGCCACACACTGGCCTCCACGCTGTTGCTAGAATGGTCGATCATGCGACGCGATCAAGGGTTGCTTGGGGAATGGGCTCGGGTCATGGATCACCTCAGGATAGCAGCACGACGTGGTGCGATTCTCGTGGCCATCGTCGCCGCGGGCGGTGTCGCGGACATCGGCGGCGCGCAGCAGCCTCCCGGGACCCCGCCGGCCCTGCGCGCGCCCGACGTGGGCTACGAGCCCACTCCGATGGAGGTGGTGCACGCCATGTTGCGGCTGGCCAAGGTGAACTCAGGCGACGTGGTGTACGACCTCGGGTGCGGCGACGGGCGCATCGTCATCACGGCGGCGCGCCAGTTCGGGGCGCGCGGCGTCTGTGTCGATATCGATCCCGCGCGCATCGCCGAAAGCCGGGAGAATGCGCGTCAAGCAAATGTCATCGATCGCATCCGGTTTCTGAACGAAGATCTCTTCGTGACGGACCTTGGCGACGCAACGGTGGTTACGCTCTTTCTCTCGCCCGAGCTGAACCTCGCGGTGCGCCCGAAGCTGCAGCGCGAACTCAAGCGCGGCACTCGCATCGTCTCGCATTGGCACCACATGGGCGATTGGAAGCCGCAAGAGACCCTGCGCGTTCGAGGCGACGGTCGCGAGAGTCCGATCTATCTCTGGACCGTCCGGGACCGCTGAGGCCCCTGGGCCTGAACCGCGGCAGGAGGATAGGCAACCTGAACGACCTCCGGCGACGGTGGCCCCGTCGTTGGGCCCCGTCAAGGTGACATAAGGTGCCATACTCAGACACCCGTCGCCCCAGGAGCCGACGGCACAGCCACGAACCGCCAGGTCTCGTTCCGGGAAGTGTCCAACAGCGCGCGGTCGATGCAGTACCAGTTCACGCTGATCGAGCTCCATATCGACAAGAACGGCAAGGGCGAAGGGAAACTGGTTCCGGCCGCCAAGGTGAGCTGGGACACGAAAGCGAAGAAGATTGAGATCGATAACTACAACGCGCTCCCGGTCGACCTCATCAACGTCACGGCGAAAACGCCGTAAGGGTTGGGCTGTTTCATTTGGAGAGTCCCGGAGTGGAAGAGGAGAAAGCAAACATGGCGAAGATCGGATTCCTGGGGCTGGGTGAGATGGGCACGCCGATGGCCAGACGTTTGCTCCAGGCCGGTCATGAATTGTTGGTCTGGAACCGCAGCGCGGAGCGGACCGCGCCGTTGGCGCAGGAGGGCGCCGCCGTCGCGTCGTCTCCCGCGAGGGCCGCCGCCGGAAGGGACTTCGTCATCACGATGCTCGCGACGCCGGACGCGCTCGAGCAGGTTCTGTTCGGGTCCGAGGGGCTCGCCCCCGCGCTCTCGCCTGGCCAGGTCCTGATCGACATGTCGACCGTCGGGCCGCAAGAAGTCCACGCGGCCGCTGCTCGGTTGCCGAAGGGCGCTTCCCTCGTCGACGCGCCCGTGCGAGGCAGTGTGCCCCAGGCCACGTCGGGCCGCCTTGACATCTTCGTCGGTGCTTCCGACCAGGACTACGAGCGCGTGCGGCCGATCCTCGAAACCCTCGGCTCGGGCCGCCATACGGGAGGTCCCGGATCGGGAGCCGCCATGAAACTCGTGGCGAACCTTGCCCTGGGCGCCGCGATGGTGACCCTCGGGGAAGCGCTCGCTCTCGGAGAATCCCTCGAGCTCCAGCAAAACATCGTGCTCGATGTCCTCGCCGACTCCCCGATCGGTCCCATCGTCAAGGCCAAGAGAGCCAACGTCGAGTCCGGTCAGTTCGCGCCCAGCTTCAAGCTCCGGCATGCCGCCAAAGACCTGAGGCTCGTCACGGAGACGGCGGCCACAAAGGGCCGCGACCTCAAGCAGGCCAAGGCGAATCGCGCCTGGCTGGATGAAGCCGCAGAGCATGGCGCCGCGGACCTCGACTTCTCGGCGGTCGTGGCGACGATTGGCCGAGAAAAGTCTTCCGCTGACCGCCCGCGGTCGAACAAGGCCGGCGCCGCTGAACACTGAGGGCCGGTACTCGATTGCCACAGAAGGAGCACAGGAATGAAGCACAGGAAACTGGGACACACCGGACTCATCGTGAGCGAGGTGGCGCTCGGCAGCATGCAGTTCGGCGGCAAGATGAACATGGGCAACCTCGGCCAGGAGGACACGACTCGGATGGTGAAGGCGGCCCTGGACAATGGCATCAATTTGTTCGACACGGCCGATGTCTACAGCCTCGGGGAGAGCGAGACGCTGTTGGGCAACGCGTTGAAGGGCTTCCGGCAAGAGATCGTGCTGGCCACCAAGGTCCGGCTTCCCATGAGTGAGAACTTCAACCGGAGCGGCGCGACTCGAGTGAACATCCTGCGCGAAGTGGAGGGCAGCCTCAAGCGTCTCCAGACCGATTACATCGATCTGTACCAGGTGCACGGATGGGACAGCAACACGCCTCTCGAGGAGACCCTGCAAACGCTCGACGATCTCGTGCGGCACGGGAAGGTCCGCTACATCGGGCTCTCCAACCTCATGTCCTGGCAGGCGGCCACCGCGGTCATGATGCAGGAGCGCCTGGGGTTGGAGAGATATGTGACGGCGCAGATGTATTACAGCCTCGTCGGCCGAAGCCTCGAAAACGAGTTCCAATCGTTCGCCGAGTACCACGACATCGGCATCCTGGTCTGGAGCCCGCTGGCCGGCGGGTTCCTCTCAGGCAAGTACAGCCGCGACAACCCGCCGCCGGCCGGAAGCCGCTTCGCGGACGCGGGCCAGTTCGTGCCTTTCGACAAGGAGATGGGATACCGCGTCGTAGATGCGGTCAAGGAGGTGGCCGCGCGGCACGGCGCAAGCCCGGCGCGTGTGGCGATCGCATGGCTGCTCGGTCGGCCGGCCGTCAGCAGCGTGATCATCGCCGCCCGCAAAGCCGAGCAGCTCGAAGACAACATCCGCGCCGTGGACCTTCGGCTGTCGGACGACGATGTCCGGCAACTCGACGCGGCCTCGGATCCGGGCATTCCGTATCCACGGTGGATGGTCCTTCAACTCGACACCGCGGAGGATCCGCGTTCGAAGATCCTGCATCCCGAGCGCTATGCGGATGGCGGTCAATGGAAGGACCTTCGCGGGACCCAGTGGTCCGGCTGAGAGGCGTTATCGCAAGGGCTCGAGAGAACAGAGCGTCAACGACACGAGGCGATGTGGCATTTCGATGAACGCGGGATTTCAAGAGAGAGGCAAGCAAATGAAAAGGAAACTCTTTCAGGTCGCCGGGAGCTGTCTGTTGATCCTGTTGTTCGCGGCAGTGGCTGCAGAGTCGGCATCTTCGACCCAGGCGTCCTCCCCGTCCACGGCTCCGGGAGCCGCGTAAACGGTCACGTGCGATTTCAGCAATCCGGGCTACTCCGGCTGGTGCCGGGTGACAAAGCAGCTCCAGGCGGGCAGGCGCTCGCGGGGATTCTGCGCGCAGGTGCTGTCGTGTTTGAACGACGTGCGCTGCATCAAGACCTACTGCAATGCAACGACGATTCGCACCGGATGGAAGCTCGAGAAGGTCGAAAGAGGATGAGGATAGAAGGCAACATGAACGACCTCCGGCAGCGGTCGCTCCGTGCATGGGTCCCACCCTCGTGACATAACGTGCCGGACCATAGGCATGAAGGGTGGTGGTACTTCGTCACCACGCCGACTCCGCTCCCGTAGCCATCTGAATCCCGGCTCCCCCGCTATTCAATGGAAGCGATCCTTCCTGATCGTCAGGCGCCCCGCGCCGGAGAAAGGCACGCCGGTCCAGCGCGTCCGGATCGCCATCCCGGTCCGCGCTGGCCCGTGATACGCGAATATCCGCTCCGCACCCAGCCCTAGCGAGGCAGCGGCGGAGGGGGCGGAACGGTGGCTCCCGTGGGGACCCAGACCCAGTAGTACGGAGACGCGGCCGTGCCGCTCCCATAGAGCTGGTACTGTCCCCCCGGAGATGCCACGGTCTGCGTCACTGGACTCCCGGGTAGCGCCGGCGGGGCCGGCAGCGTCGAGACTGTCGAACCCGTCGGGACCCAGACCCAGTAGTACGGAGACGCGGCCGTGCCATTCCCGTAGAGCTGGTACTGCCCCGTCGGATATGCGACCGTCTGAGTTACGGGACTCGCGGGCACTGGCGGCGGCTGCGGCGGCTGTGGTGCCGTCGCCCCCGTCGGGATCCACACCCAGTAATAGGGGGAAGCGGCCGTGCCGCTTCCGTAGAGTTTGTACTGTCCCCCTGGATACGATACGGTCTGACTCGCTGGAACCGCGACGGCCTTTACCTCGGGTTCCGACGTGACGCAGCCCCCGAGGAGACCGGAGATGAGGGCCAGGGATACAAGCCAGCCGGCGTTGATCCGGAAGATGGGTTGAGACATGGGTAGATTCCTCCTCACAAGGCAAGTCGAGCATTCCTCGTGCCAGGGAGAACCATCCGTCAAACGAGCGTCGGGACGAGCGATCCCAGCGCCAAGGCCGATAGGGCCAGGGAAGCCACGACTGGTCATGCCCCTTCTACCGAGTCACGGCTTCCGCAAGGAGACGATTCGATGCTGGCTCTTGAGACCAACCGGAACCCGGGAGATCAAGCGACGGAGCCGAGCGCCTGCGTGAACTCCCAGACGTGAGCTCGTCTCAAGGGTTCACGACACTCGCCCTGAGATCGTCGAAATACGTGACGTTGTTCGGTTTCGACCACAGGCCGAAGGCCCCGGCGTCCTTGAAGGTGTCGTCCTTGAACGTGAAAAGCTCCGCGCCGTTGAAGGAAGCGGTGAAGGCGTTGCCGCTGATGACGAGTTTCAGCTCGTGCCACGTGTCCACGGGGATCGCGAGATTCTTTCCCGTGAAGGTCGTTCGTTTCCCGTTCTCGACCTTGTAGAGGCGTACCCTCTGCTCGTGTGGAACGGCACGGAGCAGGTAGTAGTTGTTCGGGTCCTTGAACTCAGGCATGCGCTCCCGACAGCGCGCCTACTGTTGAGCGACGGCTATGGGCGACGGCTTCCAGGTGCCGTCGAGCGCCTCGGGCTTCGGCCAGTAGATCCGCATGGTCACGTTGAACGATCCCTCGGCGGCGGGTAGCCAGTTCGCCTGCTTCTCCTTGCCCGGCGACTCGCGCTGGATGTAGATGTCGAGCGAGCCGTCCTTGTTGTACTTGAGCGGCATCCAGGCGGCGATGTTGTA
>WNFO01001169.1_pt1 | contig 20301 bp, 29 predicted proteins | sample 5400251 | NCBI WGS metagenome assembly WNFO01 (sample SAMN13153354, study PRJNA577476) | soil metagenome | isolation source: 100 cm saprolite under Madrone tree | place: USA:California | collected 2016-06-14
CGACCAAAAACTCACTGTCAATCGAAGAGGCTGCAGGTGGTGTGGCACAGGAATCCAAACACGCATATTCTTAGATGCTAACTCACCTGGGAGGAAAAGGAAGGAACGATAGGGTGACTGAACACCTGACCCTCAGCTTTCTTAGTGCATACGAGTAGGAATAAATCTCACTGTTGGTATATTGAGTTGAGTTCTGTGTATTAATAAGCTTGCCTGCGCACTGGAGTGATGAGACAGAGCTGAGACGAGAAATTACACGTGTAAAGCCATGGGTCCAATTCCCGGACCCCAAACCACTTTGATTAGTTATAGCAAGATCAAAGTTAGTCATTCTGCACATAACACGCGGAGGAAAATGAAAGCCATGAATATCAATAAATCATATGCGGCATTATTGAGATATACTGTGAATGTCGAATCTAACTAAAAGTCCAATCTAAAGTAAAGTCCAATGAAGAGTCCAATCCAAGAGAAAATTCGTAGGTTCATAATCCTCTCCCTGTCACACCATCACGCTAACAACCATGCCAAACGCAATCATCGACATTCAGGACTATCGCTTCGCTCGCACTTGAGGTAGAGGCCGAAGTTCAAGCCGAAAGCGAGCCTAATACTTCGTGCTATTGGACGCCGTGCCGTTGGACGCAGTACTGATAGGTGCCAACTGCTTTCCAATGGCCAGCGCCTTTGCCTTGAACTCATCGAACGAGTTGTTGCTCCCATATGGCCCAGGATTCACTGCGAATACCATGCCCTGGCCGCAGTGGCTGGCCGCAGTATTCGCAGCCTGCCGACAATGGATCCAGATGGGCTTTGTCTATCAACAGAACAATCAGAAATGACAGTTAGTTCAATCATGCGGTGCGAAATCGTCCAAGGGAACGCGTACATTATCAACAACGAAATCCACAACCGGGAGCAAAGAAGACCCTGGTGCAACGGGGTTATTACTATGGGGTGCGAAGACACATCAGAAAACACGGCGTGTGAGAATATTTGGAGGATGGGACGCACAAGCCTGTGTCGATTCCGCCAACAAGAGGGGTGCATGGTGCGTCAAAGCTGGACTGGGTCACGGTGTGGTTCTTTTGATGGAAAACAAACGAGATGCGCTCTCCGGCTTCGGCGGTCTAGAAGAGAGAATTGTCAGCACAAGGGGAATATGATGACTTGAACCTGTTTGTTTGCTTACAATGTAGGAGGGATCAAAAACGAGGCCTGCAGTGTCATTGCTGACATTGACAATATGGGTGACCTCGGTGGGCGAGTAGTCACGGTGCCAGGGGGCGGCAGAAGAGAATAGAACCATTCCGCTGAGCAGGGCAAGAGAGGTGAAGATCATGGTGTTTCGTGAAAAATAGACAGGTAGACGCAAGAAAGGGAATACGGGACTTGTGAGGACCAGCAAGGATCAGGCGGGCTCATTTTATAGCCCAGTCGATGCTAATTGATCCGGTGCAATTCAGTTGTTTTGCAATATTCGTGGACAAGACGGTATTTGAAAATTTGAGACAAGCGCCCGAGATGTCCGACGCGGCCATGACCAAGCAGTGCTTGTAATTGGTCCACCCACTTTGACCCACATCTGTGCGCTGACTAAGTTATATGAGCACTGCCATGGCGGGACGCCCAAAAAGTCTTCGCTAAGGCCTGCTAGTGAAACACCGACTGAGCCGAAGATGACATTGGGGCGATTACGAGTCGAATGAATTTCGCCTAAGTGTAACGCACAAACTATGCCAACCTCGCTGGGACAAATTGGTGATCGTGCAAGAAATCCAAAATGTAATATGACGGCAGTGTTTTTATGCAGAGCTAATGTCGAGGGCGAAAGCGAGTTACGGCTTGTGGGTGTGTACACGGTGCTTGGGGACAGAAGAACGCATATTCCGCCAACCATACTGTACCCTCTGAGTCGTCGTTTGACCCTGACAGTCAAATGTGACCTAATTCCAATTCCGTAATCGCCCACGTGGCATTTGTAAGCACAGGCAAGCCTCGAGCCACGCGTATCAGATGCGACCGAAGCCCATGTTTCCAGAACGCGGCTAAGTTGCGCGCAGTGGTTGTCGTACTGTAAGTATCTTGCGAATCTCTAACAACGTCCCCAGCTTGCACCTGATCTGTCATCAGCCATTGTAAATGCCTTAAAAATACTTAGATACGTCATGCCATTAGGGATGAATATTCCAATTATCCTTTGTTCGTAGAGTGCGTGAGACCGGAGGGGGCAACAGGAAGCCATCGGATAACTTCGTTGACCCATCATGCTGGTAGAAGGGAGGATTCCTGGAGTTAGCTGAAGCTTGCATTTGCAAACTCGTATCTACCAATTAGTGGTCCGTAAACTTTGAGTTATGGGTTGGACATCACTGTTGATGTTCGCTTGTTTCTCTTGTTTAGCATCAAGGGGTGTGAATCATCGATCGATTAACTCCCGAATGTGCCCCGCCACTTTTAGTTACACTTCTCATTCGGTCTCCGTCCTGACGAAGAGAGAATATTACATGAAGTAGATAGGCAGGTCTACGGATCTTCTGTCACAAACCCCACGGATAGCTCCCCTGGGGAGGGTGCAATGTGATCACACGTTTGTCTGTGAAGTTGTCAATGTTGAATCTGCCATAACCGCTCGACCCTCTGTATACTCCATGTGAGCGAGGAATTTTGTTCATCATAGAGTCGAACATACCCAAGCCCGGTAAGCCCGAGTTCATTTTCAACGTGGAGTGTCGACCCGTTGATGTTCACCGAACCTGTCCGAGTCATTCATAATCTAGGGTGAGGACACCAAATGGTAAGGAATTACACACCTGAGCGGATACACATCGCTACGTTGATCGCGTTGTACACGTCTTTTGTCCAGAGGGAAGCCGCCAACGAGTAATTAGACGTGTTCGCGAGTTCGACAGCCTCATCGACGGTATTGACGACCGCCAGGGCAAGGACGGGCCCAAAGGACTCGCGCTGCCAGAGTCTGGTCTCTGGCTTAACACCCAGAAGAATATGAGGTTTCAAAAGGGCTGGACCAGCTTTTGTCATGTCACCAAGGAGAACTTCGGCGCCGGCCTCCTTAGCCTCCTTGACCATTGCGATGATGTCATCTGCGTTGCGCTCTGTAAAAAGAGACGAAAGTTCAGAGTTCTCGGGATCGCCGACAGTGAGGGTGCTGAGGTACTGTTTGATAGCGGAAACGAGCGGTTCAAGGACCGGTCGTTGCACAATCACACGCTCTGTTGCCATGCAAATCTGACCAGAGTAAAAGAATCCGCCAGCTACGATGGCCCGCGAGGCTTGCTCGATGTCGGCATCTGCGAGGACCTGCAAACCGCCCGCTGAATGTCAACGTGGCTCAAAACAGTTACAATGATATCACGCACCACCGAGGGTGCCTTGCCACCAAGCTCAAAGACGCAAGGCTTGAGATGCTTGGCTGCCTCCATCGCGATAATCTTCCCGACGCGATCAGATCCAGTGAACTAGCCGATGACCCATACTGTATCAGATATTATCGAGGAAAGGGCTGAAGATATTCACCGTAATTTTCTTGACTGCTGGATGTGCAATTATTTCCGGGGTCAACGTGGGGACACTCTCCGTGGATATAGTCACAAAATTGACAACGCCCGCGGGAAGGCCAGCCTATTGTGAGCATCAGATACGACAGGGAGTTTGTTCCAAGTGTTGCATTTACGGACTTCATGCAGCGCATCCACGACGAGGGAAGAAGTATACGGGCAATATTCCGAGGGTCGGACCACTACCGTGTTGCCGCAGACGAGCGGAATAGCAACAGAGGAAACCATGAGCGGAAGAGGGGCATTCCACGGGACTACCGAATATCTGTCATTTTCGATAAGCTGACCAAGAAGACAATCATAGCCGCGTTATGGAACGTACATGACCCCTTGCGCACGCCTCTGAATAAATACCTGTCCTCCTGGGACCAGGCTTGGAAGTGTCTCGCCCTTCAATTCGTTCACCAAAGTGGCGACGCTCGCGAGCAAGCCAGATCCGGCATTAAAATTAAACACGATGGACTCTTGTGGCATCGCCAACTCGGCTCGCATAGCAACTGCGGCCCTCTTCTGCCATTCCTCAGACCGGAGCGTCGCCGCTGCACGAAGAAGAATATCCCGACGTGTTGTGTATCCAGTGGCCTCCCAGGCGGGGAACGCTTGTTGTGCGGCTTCGATGGCTGCACGGCAATCCTCCGAGGATGCCGCGGCCGCAGTCGAGGCGAGGGAGCCATTGTATGGGTTGTGAACAGAGAAGGTGGCACCTGTACTCGCAGGGCGATGCTCGCCATCGATGACAAGGTGAGCAAAAGGAACGTCTGGCATGCTGGTATAAATAGGATGCGGAGGCAAACGGGCGTGATGGTGTCAGCTCGGAAACACACTTCAATCCGTCGGTTCTGCAGTGCGGGGGCCGGGCAAACTCAAATTTCTTGTGTATCACGTCATGGCTATTTATTCAGGTCGGCTGGCCCAGAACAGGTGCATGTTTCAATACACGAATATTTGGAGGATTAGAGTAGTACTACCTTGTAGTGTGCACAACTTGCTTAAAAAAAGTAAATAAAAAATCGGAGACGTCATGAGATAAAAATTGACAACAGTGGGATTCGAACCCACGCCCTTTCGGACTGGATATGGCAGAGTTTGACCCAACCTGATTCCAGCGCCTTAGACCGCTCGGCCATATTGCCATACCAACACACTTTATCATAATTTTATCTGACAGGAAGCTGCCTGCAACTTGTCACGCACACACACTGTGTCACACTCCACTCAGGCTTGTCCTCGTTCTGTTTGTCGGTTCTGCTTGTCCGTCCTCCCCTACCGTACACCCGCGACTACACCTAGTAGAGCTAGTAGAGCTGAAATTGGAGTGTGAGCTCAAGATATGGCTGTTCTTTGTGTCTTCCATGTAGCTTATGAGTGCCTCTAGCAGGTGAAAAACATCTCAATCAATAGCAACAGCCATGCAGCCCAACCGGCTAGGACTTGGTCTGCGTCCTCCTCTGCCATCGTACGGACAAGGCCCCTCAATATCGGCTCTTGCACAGCAGCAGCAGCAGCAAATGCATCATCAGGGCTTTGTGTCCCCCCAATCTCAGAAGCAAATATCTCTCTTTGTCGGTTCAATATCAGGTGGAATCACAGATAATTTTCTTAATGACCTCCTTTCTGTGAGCTTTCCCCCACTATTAACTCCAACTTTAACTGAAAGACAGTAACAGGCTTGCGGGAGTGTCAAGTCTTTCAAGAGGTTGATCACACCCGCAAATAAACCTCAAGGCTTTGGATTTGCCGAATATGAGGATCCCGACGGTGCGCTGCGAGCAATGGCGCTTTTAAATAATGTTGAGCTACCTGCCTTGGAGGACGGTTGTGTGAACAAGAAGTTGTTGGTACGTACCCACCATTCTTCGTGGAATACACCATTTGATATTTCTCATCAGATCAAAGCGGATGAAAAGACCAAGATGTTCCTTGACGCTTATCAGGCTCAGCGAATGCAAACAAACGTGCGTCGTTACCGTACTTCTGATCTAACTATTCCCCGTTGTAGCCCATACGGCGCATATATGTGTCCAGGTCGGATGACACGATTAATATGCTGCCTTGGGGGTTGCACTGCGTCCCCATCAACTGTTTCAATCTATCGTTCTGACCCTTTTAACTTGTAATAGGCGGACGAGGAAGAATCGCAAAAAGCCAAGACCCGGGTACATGAGCTTATCAATGATATCAACCGCGTCTCCCAAGAGGCCGCCACTAATGGCTTGCTGGACAAAGAGCGATACGTAATTCCACCCCACCTACACGATCTCCAAGAAGCCGATCTCCCAGAAACCCAGCGCGGGCTTGTGATCTCGGAGATTGCGCAATTCCGTGAGCGAGCAGCCAAGCGCGAGCGCGAGAAGCTACGCGATGTCCGTGCTGCCGTACCAAACCTTAGCACGCAGGACTCCCCAAGTGGTCCCAAGATCCGCGAATGGGGAAAGGCACAGGGGCCTGCCGAGACGCGTGGACCTGCACCGCTCGGTCACGATCCTCAACAAGGCTTCTCAAAACCTGTTGCGTTTGTAAAGGCTGGAAGCCGGGAGCACGACGACGAGCGGCAGCTTCCCGGTAAGGCTACAAAAACAGACGAAGAGCTCGAGCAAGAACGGAAGGAGGCAAGGAGACGTGATGAAGAAAATTCGTTTAGAGACGTACGCCATGCACAGGATTTGTATTGAAACCGAACTCACCCGACATTATTTTCTTGCAGCGTGAACGCCGTTACGAGCCCCGCGAGCGTAACCGCATCCAAGCTCTTGAGCGTGCGATCGCCCGTGACCGCGCCACACGTGAAGCTGAAGATCGTGATCGTGCGGAGATGCGTGCGCGACTCGACATCTGGGACGATGACGAATCAGATGAACTCTTCTACACTGACCGCGTGCGCTGGCGTACTCAGCGCGCTCGGCGCCTCGTTGCAGAGGAATCTGCAGACAATGAGATGCGCGCATATGAAGCACGTGAGGCCGAGAACCTGCGCCGCGAAAGCGAGGCATTTCTTGCGCGTCAGATGGATGAGTTGCAGGCGCTGGCAGAAGAACAACGCAAAGCTGGCATGCTCCTCGATGACGGCGCTCCCGTCAGGCTTAACGTTTCTCTTGCACCGTCCGCGCCCAAGGCGGATGCAGGTCCCACAAAGGAGAAGGCACCCGCGCCGGCAGTTTTCGGTGCAGAAGAAGAAGAAGAAGAGGCAACGCGCAAGCGCAAAGTACCGCTCCAATTGCTTGACTTCAGTGCGGCGAACGACAGTGAGAAGGCCAAGGAACGTTTGGAGCATATTAAGGACTCTGTGCCCAGCGAGCGAGAAATGCTGTTCAGGGCTAAGGTCAGGTGGGATGCGGTCACCGAGGTGGGCCCGATCAGTTTGACCTTACCTTCCCACCTTTTAATTATGGATGCGGTAGCAACTGATTGATCGTAAGCTGGAACCGCTAGTCAAGAAGTTGATGGTCAGGTATCTCGGTGAGCTTGAGGATGACGACGTCGTAATGTTCGTCATCGAGCACCTCAAAGACCACAAGAGTCCCGCCAAGCTCGTAGAAGGTCTCGAACCGGTGCGTACAATACAAGCCTACCAAACCTTGCCAAACCAACATGGATCTACAGGTTCTTGATGAAGAAGCCGTGGAGTTTACTATTGCCGTGTGGCGGCAAGTCATCTTCGAGAGCATGGCGTATGGCGAGGGCTTACATACGGAGCGTATGATGGTCGATGGGTAGTGAGCAGTGGTTGTGGTCAGGGCAGGTGCGTTTCTGGCGAAACCTCCCTCGAATAGGCGGTGCACGGTCGAGAGTGTGTGGTTTGTTAGGGACACAACTGACAACGCAGGATGCAGATGAATGCGTAAGTGATCATGATTTCGTTCCGCTGCCACCGTGTAAAAATGATTCCACTACCGCGTTTTATCTTTTGATATCTGAGTCGCTCTTCTTCCCCTACCTTCCCGGGGCGCAAATGCACCTGCACGTGAGGCTGGACACCGCTGAGTGATACCGTTCTTCTCCTGCCGCGAGCGCGTTGATCGTCCGTGCTACCACCGCCATGGGGCATGGGGGCGTGGTCCATAGGCTTATAATCACCGGTGTTCAGTACACTGGCGGGCACAAGTCCTAAGATTTTCTAGCTCACCTTTGGCCACTCTAGGTGAGTGTCCTCTAGTTGTCCCTGCGGTATACATCGTTGTTGGGCACCTCGACCAAAATAATATATGGCCCATGTTCACAATACGTCTTCTGTGCGACACTGGAGCCCAAACAAGGATACGCATTCCGATTTCCCTTGGCACAGACAATCCGCCTTGTCACCTCGTGAAACGCTTCCATTGTGATAGATCTCTCAAGGTGATTGTTCTTCATGGACAAGACATCCCGATGGACGTATAGCCGAGCCGAGCTTAGCCACGTTTACCAGCGCTTGACTACGAACAGAAAGTCTCATTCATCAAAGTGGAGGCCAACCTGCCTTGACATTCACCCCCAAAAAGTGATATTCAAAGTGTCCCTAAGTACCAGCACACAGGTCAGACGTATCCCTGTAAGCGCGTTCGGCGTGCGAATGGTTTGATATCCATCACTGCAATTCATCAATCGCGGCCATCTCACTTGCCGAGATGTTTCCGAGCCAAATGCTGCATAACAGAGCCTGGTATTATGCGGTTACGTTATGATTATTCGTTCCTAGAGCAAGTAGGGGTATCAACACCGTCTGGGGTCTGGGAGCACCGTCAGGGGTTAGCTAAGTTAATAAAAGGGATGTTCCCTCTTTACCATTCCAGATATATTCTATCGTCTAAAGCGAAAGCCACTTCGCCTTTGGTACAAGGTCCTTGCGTAGACTGTAATTCTCAGCTGGCTCAGACTTCCTTTTAGACAATTATGGTACGCACCATCCAGGGCACCACGATGAAGTCCCCTGCTTGGCTCCGCGGGACCGTTGACGCCTCGACAAATGTGTCTTCGCTGCCTACTGAAGGAACCGACCTAGCAACGGAGGCGGTGGCTCCCAACCCCGTGCTTCTACGGCCATTGAGTGCATGCACCATCGAGGCCATCTGGGAGAACAAGACATTAACGGCAGGCATCATACTTGGGCTGCTCATCGTCTTCGCCGTTGGGTATACCAGAAGTCCTTGGAGAAAGCTGCCTCCCAGCCCTCGGCGTTTACCGATTCTAGGGAATGCCCTTCAGCTGCGGGACAAAAGCTGGCTGCTCTCGAAAGATTGCAAGCAGCGTTTCGGTGAGTTCACCGATTATATACCCAAGCGGATGCTGAGGTGTCTCTACGGACATAACAGAAGAGGTTATGTATCTTGACGGAGCAGGACAGCCCGTAGTTGTGTGTAACAGCCTTAAATCAGCTTTCGAAATCTTCGAGCGCCGTTCTGCTAACTATTCGGATCGCCCCCGGTTCGTCATGGCACAGGAGATTCTAAGCGGTGGTCTTCTGTTCTCACTGATGAATCATGACGACCGGTTAGTTTTACGGCTCCTTTTTTCCCGATGAGCTCACGTGATAATCCCGTTGGTCTGTTCTGAATAGTTGGCGTCGCATGCGTCGTGCCGCACACGAAGCCCTCACAAAGAAGTCTATACAAAACTACCATCCTATTCAGATGAAGGAGGCTACTATTTTAGTCTCGTCTCTCCTGACGCCCTCTACCAACCTTAAGCAAGGTGGACGTTTTAAACGTCTGGCAGCGTCCACAATCATGTCCATTGTTTACGACTACCCAACAATCCTGTCAGAGCGTGATCACGCCATTGAAGGAATTGAGCGATTTAACGATCGAATCAGCCACGCTGTGACCATGGGGTCCTATTTTGTAGACATATTCCCTTGGATGAAACACATCCCTGAGAGGTCTTGGCTTTTCTTTTCGCAGTCTCACTGAATACTGAGCGACAAACCCACCTAGATTCGCGAAATGGAAGCGAGAAGGCCTACGGTCAATTAAAAAGGACTCTGAAATGTTCAGGGGCCTTCTCAATCGTGTCGAAGTTCACCTTGTATGCACTTATCTTATGGTATTTGGTACCCAAATAACAGATATCAAAGGCCAACGGGGGAGAGCGACCAAGTTTCTGCGCGTCTTTAATACAACGTTCCGATCGCGGTTCACTTAGCAAGCTTGAAATGTCCTTCCTCGCGGGACAATTGTAGTAAGTGTATACAGTTGGCTTTATACGACATGTGAAGATACGACGCATCGCAGTTCCGCAGGTACCGAGTCAATGGCTACCACCCTTCTGTGGTGGGCACTTGCTATGATTGCCTTCCCACAAGTACAACGCCGAGCACAAGCGGAGATAGACGCCGTGGTCGGCCGCGACCGTCTCCCGACCTTTGACGACACACATCGTCTTCCGTATGTGCGCGCAATCATCAGGGAGGTTCTTCGTTGGCGTCCTGCCGCACCGTTTTCGGTACCTCATGTCGCAACTGAAGAAGACTGGTACGAAGGCATGTTAATTCCGAAAGGCACCGTATGCATATCCAACCTCTGGCATTGCAATCACGACCGCGCTGTCTTTGGCGAAGACGCAGATGAATTCTGGCCAGAGCGACACCTAGACGAACACGGAGAACTCTTGCCTCGGCCCGTCGAAACATATCAAGCAGGGCATGTCTCATTCGGCTTTGGGCGACGGATCTGCGTAGGCAAGGACCTGGCTCTTGAGTCTCTCTTCATAGACACGGCGCGGATATTATGGGCCACCATATTGGAACGCGCCCGGGATGAAAATGGGAAGGAAGTTTTACTGGACATAGAAACAATTGTTGATGCAGGCGCGGTCTAGTGGGTATTTGCTTAAGCAGATGTTTTAGTTTTGGTTGACGTCCTGGCATGCAGTCGTCCAGTTCCCTACGACTGCGTAGTCAAGCCGCGGTTTCCGGAGGTGGAATCGATTCTTGAAGAGGAACGCGAGCGCTTCGGATTATAGGAATGGGCATCACTGCTCAGTTGTAGACACATCAACAGTTGCTTGGATACAATGGCACGCATGTCGATGGACGACTTAGATGTCACGCCGCAGTTCAGAAGTTATCCAAATCGCAGGAAAGCGAAGATTAACTGTTAACTTGATGGAATGGTGCCACGGGTGTCAATCGTCTTGTTATATATGAGTCGGTAAGGGCGGTTACAGTAAACAACGGGCATGGTCAGGGTCAATTTACTTCCTCGCTGTCATCATGTGAGACTGGTCCACATGAAGTGCGCCTTGAGGCAAGTTTCTTACTCGGGACGTCCGGTCTGGGTCTAAGGTCAGTCCCGTAATAACTAAGATCAGTCCAGCCCTTTGGTGGTCCGCTTTCAGACTGCCCCGCAACACAGCAAATATGATCGCGGTCAGCCTGTGAATGTTGACCAATCAATCATCCTAGACTCTAAGAGAGAGTGTGTGTATTATCCTTGGTGATACTACTTAGTCTGCGGAGGGGGGGGTTGGTATAGCGTACGCATGCCACCTGGGTGCCAGCGCCAGCATGAATGATCGTGGCCTTATAGGTTTCGGACGAACCGGCCCACGATCCCGGCTCAGTCGGCGTGAGACAGCGGCATGAGATGTAGGTATTGTACACTACCGATGAGTCTGAGTCTTGTACGCCTTGTCCGCATTGTCTACGTGTCCCAGTTGGCGACATCTGTCTCACTCGAGAATGATACAGAAATGGGCGACAGCAAGGGCAATAGCTCCAGGGATTCTTTCCCCATCCTTTCCATCCCAGCGTCATCGTTCATAGTTCTTGGCCTGCTCAGATGTTCTTTCAGACATTCATGGCACAAACCATCTTGGCCATTACGATGAAGTCTACGGGTTGGCTTTGCAGGACCGTTGACGCTTTGACATATGTCTTTTCGCTGTTTACCGGAGTTACCGCTTCTGGGGTCGATGCGGTATCTTCCATTGGCAACCGCATGCTTTCACAGCTATGGAGCACACCCACTATCAACACTATCTTTGGGAACAAGACATTTATTGTATGCATCATACTCCCGCTGATCATCTTCTTCTGCCAAGTCGCCGTTCACTACATAAGAAGTCCTTGGAGAAAGTTGCCTCCCAGCCCTGGGCGTCTACCGCTCCTTGGGAACGTCCTTCAGCTGAGAGATAAAAGCTGGCTGCTTTCAAAAGACTGCAAGGAACGTTTTGGTGAGTTCATCTAATTATATATCAGAGTGGATGCTAAGGTGTGTCCACGGAAACTGCAGGAAATGTTATGTACCTTGACGGGGCTGGATTGCCCGTAGTTGTGTGTAACAGTCTTAGATCAGCTTTTGAACTCCTGGAACGCCGTTCTGCAAACTATTCAGATCGTCCCCGACGCATTATGGCACAGGATATCCTTTGCGGTGGTCTGCTGTTCGCACTGATGAATTCTGACGACCGGTGAGTAACATAGTACAACTTTAATTTCGATAATGGGATTACACGAAGTTGCTCACATTTTGATACTTGAAAAGCTGGCGTCGCATGCGCCGTGCCGCGCACGAAGCCCTCCAAAAAAAGTCGGTGAAAAACTACCATCCTATTCAAATTAAGGAGGCTACTATTTTAGTCTCATCTCTCCTGACGCCCTCTGCCGACCTTAAGCAAGATAGGCATTTTAAACGTGTAGCGGCGTCCACAGTCATGTCCATTCTTTATGACTATCCGACGGTCCTGTCGGATCATGATCACGCCGTCGAAAAAATCGAGAAACACAATGAACGCCTCAGCCATTCTCTCAGCATGGGGTCCTACTTTGTAGATATGTTCCCTTGGATGAAACACATCCCTGAAAGGTTACGGCTTCTTTTTTTTCTTTCATTGTCTTATTGTGAACAAAAACTGACGGACAAAACAAACAGATTCGCGAAATGGAAGCGGGAAGGCTTACGAGCATATGCAGAAGACTCTGAGATGTTCAGAAGCCTTCTCAATCGTGTCAAAGTTGACCTTGTGTGTGCTCATATTATGTGCGGTATTCGGAACCCAAGTTAACAGACAGCCTGATCGAAGGCCAATGGAGGGGACCGGCCAAGTTTCTGCGCGTCTTTGATACGACATCCCGATTGCGCTTCTCTCAGCGAGCTTGAAATGTCCTTTCTCGCTGGACAATTATAGTAAGTGTATTACTGTGTTATCAATCTTATCAGACGTGTAACGGGATGGCGTACTGCAGTGGCGCAGGTGCAGAGACAACTGCTACCACCCTCTCCTGGTGGATGCTTGCAATGATTGCCTTCCCGGGTGTGCAAAACAAAGCACAAAAAGAAATAGATGAAGTCGTCGGCCGCGGCCGTCTCCCGACGTTTGACGACGCCCCTCGTCTTCCATACGTGTGCGCAGTCATCAAGGAAATTCTTCGTTGGCGCCCTACCTTACCGTTTGGAGCAACTCACACCGCGACAGACGAAGACTGGTACGAAGGCATGTACATTCCGAAGGGCAGCGTGTGCATAGCCAACCTCTGGCATTGTAATCACGACCGTGCCATATTCGGCGAGGACGCAGATGAATTCCAGCCGGAAAGACACCTGAAGAATGAAGAACTTTTACCTGAATCAGTGGGAACAACCCGGGCAGGACATGTCTCGTTCGGCTTTGGGAGACGGATCTGCGTAGGCAAGGACCTGGCTGTCGAGTCTCTCTTCATAGCCACAACGCGAATACTGTGGGCCGCAAAACTGGAGCGAGCCCGAACCCGAGATGGAAAGGAAGTGCCACTGGACGTAGAGACGATCGTTGATGCAGGTATAGTCTAGTGAGTATTAAATTGAGCGGGGGCTCCATCATTCATGTCATTGACTGGTATGCTGGTACGCAGTCGTCCCGTTCCTTACGACTGCGTAGTCAAGCCCCGATTCCCCGAAGTAGAATCGATTCTTGCAGAGGAACGCGAGCGCCTCGGAATGTAGAAACGGGCATGTCTACCGGTTCTACAGACCCTTCCGCGATTGTTTATGCAGGGGCACGCACACCTCGGGACAATTCAGATGAATGACGCGCTATAATTCGGAAGTCATCCAAAATGTATGCAGTGGAGATTATTATCGTGACCTCGATTGATGGGAAGCACAGTAGTCGAGCCTGTCCTGTTATACAGTATTTGGTCAGGATGGTTATGACAATTGATTGACATGAACGATTCACTTTCTCCTCGGGTCATGATCGCGTGTTTCGCCCCCCCAGTACAAGACCTCGCTTTTTACTCGGACATATCCCGAATCAGTGCTATATATGCGGATAAGACGTAAATACTCAGCAAAGCAAAGGAGTCTAGTCTGGGACCCTCGCTGCCAGTGACCTTCCCAGAAGTTTGTTTCCGCTCATAAATTCTCAGTACGGTGGTACATCCATTGTGTGGTCCGTGTCTGGGCGTCTAGATTTGAAAGAGCATTAGGCCCAGCGCGGATCCTTCGTGGGCCGTCAGTTGCTTTGGCCATGGAAGCTTGGAGTATCGATAACAAAATAGCGACAGGGTAGGTCGGTTAGGTGAGAAAAATACTGGCGGCGAACAGTCGGTGGTAACTTACTATGACAGGCGCTGGCAGGGGAAAAGAATGATGACTCGGAAGCGCCTACTCTGGCACCTCCAGTTGCAACCGAAGGCACCACTTCACTCACTCGAGTTGAACTCGAGTTGCCACTGCTGCCACCGCTACTCCGAGTTGTTAGAGAACGTTCCTCGACAAAGCCAGCTTCAAGTTATATCATATGCTCTCCATCATTCCCGCTGTTATCAACGAACGACGCACGTACCCGGTGTTCTTAATACTTTGACCGGACTGACACTCGATTGCTGATCCGATAATCTCCGAATTGGAGGCAAACGCCGCAAACCAGAAATCGACGTACCTCAGGTTGTCAGTGTCACGACATCCGGGCGACCTCCAAAAGCGGATTCGGATGCTCACTTAGCTGGGACACCCCGACGAATTGCTGGTGGTTTGCCTATTAGGAAGTGGTGGAATTGTGGAGGAGCGGTGAAGATGAGAATCATGAGATGCTTGATTGGTTCAATTACGGGACAACTGACTACAGACCGGCAGGCCGGACCGGTACAAAATAAGCCAGTCTGTAGTTTTACATACTAGACGTTGGCAACACTTCCCCAACTCTCAGGCAATAACTTGAATGCAAATTCCATGATGGGCGCATGACGGGCCATGATAGTGACATCTGACATCCATCTTGTAACTTAACTTAGCTATCGTTCGGGGCCATTCCAGTCAAGATTCCAGTTGTCGACATGCATGCGAGCCGAATACTGCATGACCGAGCCTTGTATTATGCCGGGACACTTCGCCGATCTTCCGAGTACAGTAGTTGTTTGGTCCACTCAAGAATGGTCAACGGCGCGTCCATTGTCCTGTCCGAGTTTGGTTGGGCGTCTAAATTCGACTAGATGCAATACGGGATGCGCGGATCCTTCCTGGGCGGTCAGCTGGCTTGGCTATAAAGTTTGGACTTATCGAGAACTACCGAACTAATACAGTATGGCATTCGTAAGACATTTGTTAAATATAATCATGGAATGGGTTGTCCAGATCAGCGCCGACCCACTCGAAAGTAAAGTAGGATGCTCTAGACTGGAAACTTCAGGCAGATAGATTCAATTTTCGCGCATCCCTCGTATGGGGCTATGGGGGAAACAAGGGTAGAGTAAAGAGCCTACCAGTGAGTGTGGGAGAATGCGCTCCCTGCTTTCCAAGTGTGGCTGAGACTGGGTCCGTGAGGAGGATGGGGATCAGGGAGGGAAGGATGTGGATCGTGCCTCACTACCAGCAGGCCCCTGGGAGGTGCAGGGTGTCGTGGACTATAGTACGGTCACCCACCGTGCAATCGCTCAGCGCTTCAGAGCAAGCGTTGAGTGAAGTGGTGGGTGGCCAATAACAGCCGCGGAATTGCTTACATAAAATGAGCGATTCTATTCTCTGGTCCGACGGCCGACGTTCATTACGCATATAGTACTGAATGGCTGCGATTGATCACTTGGCAAGTGATCAACCGCAGCCATTCAGTACTATATTCAGTTTCCGACTTCTACATGCTTGCGAGCCGAAACTCGCATGGCGGAACCTCGTATGATGCGATTACGACATAATTTTTGATCCTACAGCCTCTGCCACTGGAAGCTAATATATAAAAAGTAAAAGCGAAGTTCCTTACCTCAAGTCCACACTCCGGACGAATTCTGTCATTTAACGCGATAGTGGAGTTGCCTTTAGGTATGAGGCCCTCGAGCATAGTGCACTGATTCCTTGCCTGCTCACTTCTCAGACATTTCTTTTCTAGACATTAACATTCATGGCATACGCCTTTCTAGCTGCCACGATGAAGTCCATTGGTTGGTTTAGCAGGACTGTTGACGCCTTGACACACGCGTCCTCACTGCATACCGAAGGAAACGTCTCTACAATGGACGCGATGACATCTGACCTCATGTTTTTACCGCCATTTAGTGCATCCGTCAACAAGGCCATCTGTGAGAACAAGACACTAACGGCAGGCATTATTCTCGGGCCTCTCATCATCTTTGCCATTGGTTATATCAAAAGTCCTTGGAGAAAGCTCCCTCCTAGCCCTTGGCGTTTACCGATCCTTGGGAATGCCCTTCAGTTGAGAGACAAAAGTTGGCTGCTCTCGAAGGATTGCAAGGAACGTTTCGGTGAGTTTACCAATTATCTACCCATGTGGATGCTTCTGTGTATTTACGAATGCTATAGGAGAGGTCATGTATCTTGACGGGGCGGGACAGCCCGTGATTGTGTGTAACAGCCTTCAATCAGCTTTCGAACTCCTGGAGCGCCGTTCCGGAAACTATTCGGACCGTCCCCGATTTATCATGGCACAGGAAATTTTGAACGGCGGTTTACTGTTCCCGTTGATGAATCACAACGGCCGGTGAGTGCTACAGTACAACTGTGGTCCAGATATCGAGATCACGCGCTAGTGATGATCCTGCTTACAGTCCTTAAATAGCTGGCGCCTCATGCGTCGTGCGGCGCACGAAGCTCTCACAAAGAAGGTAGTGCAAGATTATCATCCTATTCAGATGAAGGAAGCTACTCTCCTCGTATCGTCACTCTTGACATCGTCTGCCGGTCTCAAGCAAGGTGGCCATTTTAAACGTCTGGCAGCCTCCGTGACCATGTCTGTTCTTTACGACTACCCGATGATTCTGTCAGAGCATGATCATGCCGTCGAAGGAATTGAGAAATACACCGACAGCCTCAGCTATGCTCTGACCATGGGGTCCTATTTTGTAGATATATTCCCTTGGATGAAATACATCCCTGAGAGGTCATGGTTTTCTTTTCGTTGTATCACCGTGTATACTGACCGAAAAACCAACCTAGATTCGCAAAATGGAAGCGGGAAGGCCTACGGTCATTTTCTGAGAACTCAGCGATGTTCAGAGGCCTTCTCAATCGTGTCAGAGTTGACCTTGTGCGTGTCTATATCAAGTGTGGTTGTTGGAACTTAATAAACAGACAGCAAAGGCTAATGGAGGGGACAGGCCAAGTTTCTGCGCATCTTTGATACAGAATTCCGATCGAGATTCTCTCAGCGAGCTTGAAATGTCCTTCCTCGCTGGGACATTGTAGTAAGTATATATCATTAATCTCATCCGATATGTGAGGATACGACGCATTGTAGTGCTGCAGGTGCTGAAACAACCGCCACCACCCTTCTGTGGTGGACACTTGCTATGATTGCCTTCCCAGAAGTACAACGCCGAGCCCAAGCGGAAATAGACGCTGTCGTTGGCCGCGATCGTCTCCCGACATTTTCCGATTACCCCCGTCTTCCATACGTGCGCGCAATAATCAAAGAAATCCTTCGTTGGCGCCCTAGCATACCGTTTTCGGTACCTCATGCTGCGACCGAAGAAGACTGGTACGAAGGCATGTACATTCCCAAAGGCACCGTATGCATATCGAACCTCTGGCATTGTAACCACGACCGGACGGTATTTGGCGAAGACGCAGATGAGTTTCGGCCAGAGCGACACCTCGATGAAAATGGGGAACACTTTCCCGGGCCCTTTGAAACATACCAGGCAGGACATGTCGGGTTCGGCTTTGGACGACGAATCTGCGTGGGGAAGGACCTGGTCAATGACTCGCTCTTTATTTCCACAGCCCGAATACTGTGGGCCTCTATTCTCGAGCGTTCAAGGGACGAAAATGGGAAGGAGTCGCCACTCGATGTAGAAACGATCGTTGATGCAGGCGTGGTCTAGTAAGTATTCGCTCGAGCAGAAAGCTTCATTTCGTCATTGATTGCTAACTTCCATGCAGCCGTCCCGTTCCTTACGACTGCGTAGTTAAGCCGCGGTTTCCGGATGTGGAATCTATTCTTGCAGAGGAACGCGAGCGCTTCGGAATTTAATGAATATCATCGCTCGATGTATGGACCCATCGACGGTTGTTTTGGATTCATTAGCACGCACGCCGTGAAACACCTTAGACAGATGGCGCACCCGTATTCGTATTCGAAAAATCACCCGAACTGTATAGAAGCGAAATAGGTACTGTGACCTCGATGGATTGGAAACATGAGACAAGCTTGTTTTGTTACTAGTGCGTACGGTCAAGATGTTATAACAAACGAGGAACACGAACAATCTTGACATTCATTGTGGCACACAGGCTGCGCTTCTGTTGGGGTGACCTAGTGAAGTCAAGTTCCGAGTCACCAACTTCCTCATCGTATTATGTGATTCCTGTCAGGGAAAATTGTGCCCCTCGCTTGTAATTCCGTCAGAGCGACATTCCAGTGTTATGTACGGCTATGACGCGAATACTCGGAAAAGCGACGAAGTCTAATCTGAGCCCTTCATAGACTTCCAAGGAGTTGGTTATGTTAAAAATTGACCTGCGGCACGTTCATTGTCCGGGCTTCGGCGTCTATATTTGAAAAAGGGCACTGCACAGATCTAATCTCGTGCCCAAGCGTTCAAACTCAGACGAGCGGAGTCAAAAACTCTTATGCTCGTCAGTCAGTCACTGGCATTGGAACGCCTGGTGTATTTCTACCGGACAGGTGTAGTGGGTGTGGTGTAGGCATCCTGTATGTGATCTTATCTGCACTTTCCGAGTATGGGTGATATTGGGCCTATGGGAAGGAATGTGGGCAGTCAGGGGGGATTGCAGTCAGGTCGGAAGCCACGGTGGCACCAGTGAGACAACACGACCAGCAATTACCAAAATCACAACAGTAGAAGTCCGAACAGCTGCTTAGTAGCACCATTCCCTTCAAAGTTGTGAATGAGTATTCAATTGTTTCGTTGATCTGACAATCTTGGCAGCAGGCCACTGGCAGGGACCGATCCGCCACCACCGTGACCAGGAGAAATCAGAAGACTGATACTCACATAGCTGGGAAAACAGTCGCCAGCTGTTATTGGGGTGTTAGTTTACGCGAAATGTGGATATGAGGGAAAAGAACGGGCTGGTGGAGAAACGGCGGCACTGGCGGACTCAGAGCCGCGAGCCGCGGTCCGCCGCGCATTTTATTTTATCGTGGCCGCGGCCGGCGGTCCGCACTGGCAACCAGCTTCAGTTTAAGCTTTTCCACAAGGTCACCGTGACGGTGACACTTCCGAGTTCCGAAGCTCCCTCAAGCTACAAGAGTTAAGAGCCTGAGATATTAGTAACTGGGAGAACACTCGACGTGCAAAATGGTACTGTCTCACAATTCATAACTTCAGTTGCCAACGTGCTTCAGTTGCAGTTGCCAGTGCGAGCAAACTCGGAATACTACATGATGAAGCCTTTGGACTCTTAAAGTAACATGCGGTTACGTTCAAAGTCCCGACTGCACTGAACCGAAGCCCGAAGTGCGCTCAGCTGCGGTGCCGAAAGGCTGACCCTCCATGGCATGGCCATTCCGACCCGCCAACCCACCTTATGGGTACAGGTTCGGTGAGGGTTTGAGAGATTGTACATTACCCCTACCCCTGCATACCCTCGGGCCAAACCTGGGTGTATCGAAACCCGTGCCACTCACTGAGTGGGGTTGGTTGCGTTACGGGTGTTGTTTTGGTTCACACGGAGCCAATGGGACTGGTAGATGGGTTGAATCTTACGGCCAGCCTTGGCAGAGCTGGTGGGGTGTGGGATAGTCGCTGTTGGCAGATGCTCTCGTTGAATGCATTTCTCGTTTGGTGGAACGTTTAGGAGGGCCGGAATCCCAGTGGCATTGCCTCTTGTTTGTCGCGTTCCTGACTATCTTTGCCCCTGACCAAGTCGTGAGAATCTCCCACCATGGTGGCGGTTGGGGTTAAAGAAGCCCCTGCCCTGGTACTTGTTGGGATTGAAGGAGCCCCCGGTACTTGAGTATTCTGCTTGTGTACTTGGCGGGCGTTCCAACGTTCCGTTCCGCTCTGATCCGCGCTCACTTCCGACACGACCTTCCCACTATCTCTTCACACTTCAGACAAATCTATAGCAGATCTATATCAGCCTAGGTACCAAGTCCTTTTTCCTAAATTCCTAATTCTTGGGCTGCTCAGACATTCTTTATACATTTATGGCACACATCAACTCCGTCTCCCTCATGAAGTCCATGGATTGGCTTCGCAAGGCTCTTGACGCCCCAACGTATGTGGCTTCGTATGTGGTTAAGTTGGGATTGCCTACCGGAACAATCGTTTCTACGACGGATGCGATGGCCCGCAACTTGAACCGCATGGTTCTACAGCCAATGAGGAGGGTACCCATCGTCAAGGCCATCT
>WNFO01001170.1_pt1 | contig 20297 bp, 18 predicted proteins | sample 5400251 | NCBI WGS metagenome assembly WNFO01 (sample SAMN13153354, study PRJNA577476) | soil metagenome | isolation source: 100 cm saprolite under Madrone tree | place: USA:California | collected 2016-06-14
AATAAACGGTCGCGATCCCCGGAATATTTTTCAGCGCCTGCAGCGCTTCGAGCACACCGGAACGTTTGTTCGGCGGCAGATCGATTTGCGTCACGTCGCCGGTCACCACGCATTTGGAATTGGGACCAATCCGCGTCAGCAACATGAACATCTGTTCCGTGGTGGTGTTCTGGGCTTCATCTAAAATGACAAAAGCGTTGCTCAAGGTGCGGCCTCGCATATACGCGAGCGGAGCGACTTCAATCGTCTGCCGCGCCAGCGCTCGCTCCAATTCCTCCGTCTCCAACATGTCGCGCAGCGCGTCGTAAAGTGGACGCAGGTATGGTGTAATCTTTTCCTGGAGGTCGCCCGGCAAAAATCCCAGCGCTTCACCGGCCTCCACGGCTGGCCTCGTCAAAATGATGCGTGCGACTTGCTCTTTCTTTAATGCGGCCACGGCCATGGCCACGGCCAGATAAGTCTTGCCCGTGCCCGCCGGCCCGATTCCAAAAACGACATCGTGCTTCTGGATCGCATCGACATAATTGCGCTGGCCTGATGAGCGCGCCACGATCGGCGGCTTGCGCGGCGAAGTCACGATCTTCGTCGAGATAACATCACTGAGATTGTCGTCACGCGCTTCGCTCACCGAATTGAGCGCGTATTGAAATTCGTGTTTTTCGATCGGCACACCTTTTTGTCGAGCCTGTTCGAGTTGATCGAAGACGCGTTGCGCCTGGTCGATCTTGTCTGGCTCACCCTCCAGTTTCACCCAGCCTTCGCGCGTCGTCACCTTTACGCCGAGAGAATCTTCGAGAGTTTTCAAGAGCTTGAGGTCATTGGCGTAGAGTAACTGCAAGGCGCGCCCACTCTCAAATTGCAACGTGCGCGTCTCAGTCATCTCGCAGCCGGCCGGCGCAAGGAAGGGTGATTTCCAAATCACGCCGGCGGTTGAAAACCGCCGCTCCTTGGCGTTCCGCGGGGGCGATCATCATTTACCGGAAGCCATAAACCAGCGCCCAATGCGTCCGCTCTTCTGGCGATTCCTCAATGTTCACAATGATAAAATAACTGCCGGTGCTTTTGGGAATGATGTGCGCGGCGGCGAAATGACCTTTCTCCCATCCGTCCGGCTGCTCCGCAAGCTTTCCCTCTGAGTCATAAATGTGCACCGAAATCTTCGCCCGCTCCACTTCCGTGCCCATCCAGAACCAATACTCGTTGCCTTTGAATAATTGCTGCCGCACCGCTTTTTTTTCGCCGGCGCCCAGATCGCCTCCCCAGTAATCTTCGCGCACCTGGAACCCTTCTTTCACATACGGTTCCGCGGCCTGGAGAGCGAACGATTGCGCATCATCGACTGAGCCAAAAACCGTCAGTCGCAGCGCGAGCAGGGCCGCGAGCAATGAGCTTCCGCGCAAGAGAACTTTCACGTACGCATTCATCAAAACCGTTAATCCCTGGTCACGATCCCGTAGTCGAGGCGCGTCGTGATCTCGTTGATTTTTTTCACCGATTCCGGCGAGATGTGCGCGTTGCCCACGTCGATCAACGGCTTCACTTCGACAAGAGCGCCTTGAATTTCGCGGATGATTGCCAGATCGAACTCCGGCATCGCTTGCAGCCTCATCTGAAAGTAAGCAAGCAGGTCCGGCTGATGCAGCAGCTCGGCGCCGTCTGTGGAAAAACGCTTCGTCACGACCGCCGTCAACACCTCGGTGCCGCGCAGCCATCCGCCCAGACTAACGAGCTGGGAGAGTTTTTCATCGTGCACTTCGTTCATCGCCTGCTGCACGCTGTTCTGGGTGCGATCCAGCTCCTGCCGTACATTCTCCCATTTGCGCTTGTCCGCCGCCTCGATGATGGCTTTTGCATGCGGGGTGATTGAATTGCCGACGCCGATGCCCTTCGAGAGCGCCAAAACGCGCTGGCCAATTTCCTTCACCGTCGGTGCATCCTCCGCTTGCACCGCGATGAAGCCGTCGGCGATCACTGTTCCCAGCAAAAGCGCGATGCGCGGCCGCTCGGTAAAATTGCTTCCCTTGTTGCTGCGCACGTATTCTTTCCAGTTGACCGAGCCGAGCTTGTTCAACGCGCCAAAGACTTCATTTGGCAACGGCACCACGACGTCTTCCACTTTTTTCGACAATTGTTTAATGTCGATGTGCTGCGGAGCCTGAGCGCCCTGCGCGCAAAGCGTCAGGCCGCTCACGGCCACCGCACTCAGCTTTAAATATCTAGCGAACGGATTCATGGAGAGCTTCGACTGTTGATTTCGGCTTCGTATTCAGGATTAATGGGGCAACTCTAAGCAGAACCTCCGCTCCACACAAATCGCCGCGCACCATATTTTGACTCCTCTGAATCGAACCAATTTTTCATCTCGGCGGCATCGCCCGTCACTTTTCTTATGAATTTTACCCGGCTCCAGCAGATTCTCGACCGCGCCCCGGCCAAACGCATACTGGTGATCGGTGACTTGATGCTCGACGAATTCGTTTGGGGAAAAGTCGGCCGCATCTCGCCGGAGGCGCCCGTGCCGGTTGTCGAAGTGACCGGCGAATCATTTTATCCAGGCGGCGCCGCCAACGTCGCGCGCAATCTCCGCGAGTTCGTCAATAGCGTCGCGGTCATCGGAATGATCGGCGCCGACCGCAGCGGTCAGCAGCTTCGTGAACTTCAGGCCGAACAAAAGATCGACATGTCGAACTCGATCGAGGACGAGACGTTTCGCACCATCGTCAAAACACGCATCATCGCGCGTCATCAACAAGTGGTGCGGGTTGACCGCGAGCAAATCATCGGCCCATCGCCGGCACAAATCGCAAAAGTAATTGCCGCGGTTCGCAAGAATCTCCCAGAGACCGACGCGATCATTTTCGAAGATTACGGCAAAGGTTTTTTAACGACTGAGCTGGTTTCGCAAGTTGCGCGCGACGCCCACGCGGCTGGAAAAATCGTCGCGGCTGATCCCAATTCGCGACATTCGATCGCCTGGCGCGGGATGAGCGTTGTAAAACCGAATCGCACAGAAGCTTTTCTCGCTGCCGGAATTCCGTGGCGAGATCCGGACGAATCGCCGGCAGAAGATGTCGATCTCGTGCGCGCTGGCGAGACGTTGCTCGAAAAATGGGACACGCAATATCTCCTCATTACGCTTGGCGAACATGGGATGATGCTTTTCCAAAAAAACGAACCCCCGCATCACATTCCCACGAAAGCGCGCCAGGTTTTCGATGTTTCAGGGGCGGGCGACACCGCCATCGCCCTCTTTACCCTGGCGCTCGCTTGCGACGCCACGCCGGCCGAAGCGGCCGAAATCGCCAATCACGGAAGCGCCGTCGTCGTGGGCAAGCTCGGAACGGCCACCGTCACGCGGGACGAGTTACTCGCAAGCTTCGAGCATGATTTCTAGTGACGAGAAATCTCGCGCTGTCTTTGTCGATCGAGATGGCACCATCATGCACGACGCCGATTACTGCTCCGATCCGAAGCAAGTTCATGTTTTCGAAGGCGTGCGGGAAGCGTTATGCCGTCTCAAGAGAAAAGGTTACAAGCTCATCATCATTACTAATCAAAGCGGAATAGGTCGCGGCTTTTTCACGCTCGAACAATACCGCGCGGTTGAAACGGAAGTCTGGCGTCAGGTTGGCCCTGGCTTGATCGATGCCACTTACTTTTGTCCCGACACCCCCGAGCAACCGTCGAAATGCCGCAAACCTGCGCCCGGAATGATTTTGCAGGCAGCGCGAGATCACTATATCGATCTTGCGCGCTCGTTTTTCATCGGGGACAAGGAGATCGACGCCGAGTGCGGGCGCAACGCCGGCGTGCGCACCATCCGCGTGCGCACCGGCTTTGACAAAATGACCGATGGCAGTTGCGCAGATTGGGTCGCGGAAGATTTGAAACATGCGGCAGATATTGTTTTGCACGCGACTCGATGAACGCGCTGTCATCCCGAGCGGAGCGAGGGACCCTTCGCTCCGTTCAGGATGACATGCTTATTCATGTTTCGGATAACTAAGAAAGGTCTCGAATGAGCAAAGGCAAAGGTGTCGGAATTATCCCTGCGCGCTGGGGCTCCACGCGTTTCCCGGGAAAACCACTGCATCTCATTGCGGACAAGCCGCTTCTTCGCCATGTCTGGGACCGTTGCCGGCGCGCAAGGAAATTGGACTCCGTAATTATCGCGACGGACGACATGCGGATCGCCAACGCTGCTTTTGAGTGGGGCGCGGAAGTCGCGCTGACTTCACCGAAACATGCAAGTGGCACCGACCGCATTGCTGAAGTTGTCCGCCGTTCAAAGGCGTTCGAGTTCATAATTAACATTCAGGGCGATGAGCCGCTGGTCGATCCGCGTTTGATCGATAAGCTGGTCGAGAAACTCCAACGCGATCACAAGATCGACATCGTCACTGCGGCCCATCCATTCGAGACTGCGGCGGAAGCTTCTTCACCGCATCAGGTGAAGGTAGTAGTCGACCTTTGCGGCAACGCGCTCTACTTTTCGCGTTTCGCCATCCCCTTCCCTCGCGACCGTTCCGTGCGGGTGAAATATCTGCGGCACCAAGGCATTTATGGCTTTCGGCGTAAGACACTCCTGCAATTTGTGAAATGGAAACCGGCGCTGCTGGAGCGGACCGAATGGCTCGAGCAATTGCGCGCTCTGGAAAATGGTGTAAAGGTTCATGTGCTCGTCACGAAACATGGATCGCCCGGCGTGGACACGCTGGCGGACGCAAAAGCGCTTGAGCAAAAGCTCGCTCGCGCCAGAAGAAGTGGAGTCTCTCCATGAAATACATTTTCGTCACTGGCGGTGTGGTGAGTTCGTTAGGCAAAGGGCTAGCGGCGGCTTCCCTTGGTACGCTGCTCGAGCTGCGCGGTTTGCGCGTCGTGTTCCAAAAGTTTGATCCCTATCTCAATGTCGATCCTGGAACGATGAATCCATTCCAGCATGGCGAAGTTTACGTGCTCAACGACGGCGCCGAGACCGATCTCGACCTCGGTCATTACGAGCGCTTCACCAATTGCGTCCTCTCGCGCCACAACAATCTCACCAGCGGTCAGGTCTACGAAAGGGTGATTTTGAAAGAACGGCGGGGCGATTATCTCGGCAAAACCGTCCAGGTGATTCCGCACGTCACCGACGTAATCAAAGACCGCATTCGCGAACTTTCCGATGAAAGCAAATACGACGTCGTCATCACCGAGATTGGTGGAACGGCCGGAGACATCGAAGGCCTGCCGTTTCTCGAAGCGATCCGGCAATTCATTCTCGAAGCCGGCCCGCAAAACGTCGTGAACATTCACGTCACGCTTGTGCCATACATCAAGGCGGCGGCCGAATTAAAGACGAAACCGACGCAGCAAAGCGTCGCGAAGTTGCGCGAAATAGGATTGCAACCGCAGGTGCTGATTTGCCGGACAGAAAAACCCCTCGACCGCGAAGTGCGGCAGAAACTTTCTATGTTTTGCAGCGTTTCGGAGAAAGCGGTGATCGAAGCGCGCGACGTCGAACACACCGTTTACGAATATCCGTTAATGTTGCACGCCGAAGGGCTCGACCAACTGGTCTGCGATCTTCTGCATCTCCAAACTCCTGAACCTGATCTGGCGAACTGGCGAGAATTTGTCGAACGCGTCATCAGTCCGAAAAAACAGGTGACAATTGCCGTCGTCGGCAAATACATCGATTTGCAGGACGCCTACAAGAGCATTTACGAATCGCTCACGCATGCGGCAGCGAGCGAGGACTGCGGAATTAACTTAAAGCTGGTGGACGCCGAAACGCTCCAGGAGGGCGTCGATGGAAAATTGAAAGACGTGGCCGGCGTTTTAATACCCGGCGGGTTCGGCCAGCGCGGTGTCGAGGGAAAAATAAAAGCGGCGCGTTTTGCGCGAGAGAACAAGGTTCCCTACCTCGGCCTTTGTCTGGGCATGCAAGTCGCGACGATCGAATTCGCGCGCAATGTCTGCGGACTCGAGGGCGCCAACAGCACGGAGTTCGATAAGGCGGCAAAGGAGCCGGTGATCTCGTTGCTGGAAGAACAACGAGAGATTCGCAACAAAGGCGCAAGCATGCGGCTCGGCACGTGGCCCACGAAAATCGCGAAGGGCACGCTTGCGGAAAAAATTTATGGCAACGGCGAAGTGCTCGAACGGCACCGGCACCGTTACGAATTCAACATGAAATATCGCGACCGAATGAACGAGAAAGGTTTTGTCATTTCCGGGACTTCACCCGATGGCGCTTTGGCTGAGCTGATTGAGCTTCGGGATCATCCCTATTTTATTGGCTGCCAATATCATCCCGAATTTCAGAGTAGGCCGAACAAGCCACACCCGCTTTTCAAAGCTTTCATCCAGGCCTGTCTGGTGCGTCAAGCGAACCCTGAGACGCGCGCCGCAACCGGTCCATTATCGCCGCCCCGAGTCCCTGATCAGGAACTGGTTCTGCAACGATAAGATCGACATCGAGCGCGTCGAGCTCGCGCAAATAGCGAAATAAATTCGCAGCCGCATGGCGGAGATCTTTGCGTTCGCTCAAATTTCGAATTGCGATGAAACGTTCGTCATTTTCAATTGCGTTCCATGCAAGCAAGGCGCAATGCTGATTTGGTTTCGGCGAAAATGAATCGAAATCTTCCACGAGACGCAGCGGCGTTTTCGGCGCGTAGTGCGAGGGTAATTGTCCTGGTGCTGAAACTTTTTCAGCGGTGACGATACTGATCTTGCCGAAGATCGATAACTGTTCTGCAGTGATTGGTCCGCGGCGCAAGACGTCGATCCCGCCACCGTGAACCGCGATGATGGTCGATTCAATTCCGTGTGCGGTTGGTCCAGCATCGACAATCAACGGAATTCTGCCACCAAGTTCATCCTGAACATGTTGCGCGGTGGTCGGACTGATTCGGCCAAATCGATTTGCGCTCGGCGCGGCCAGCGGCTTTCCGAACGCACGAACGATTTCGGCAAAGATTTCATGCGGGCTGATTCGAACGGCGACTGTGTCGAGACCGGCGGTTACGATTTCCGGCACAATCGATTCGCGACCTAAGACGAGCGTCAGCGGTCCCGGCCAAAACTGCGCGATCAGTTTTTCAACAAGATCGCGCGACTCATTGTCGATCTTCGCGACGCGCTCCAGCCAATCTCGGCTTGGCAAATGAACAATCAGCGGATCAAAGCGCGGCCGTTCCTTTGCCTCGAATATTCTTGCGACGGCGATCGGATTTAAAGCGTTTGCCGCCAGTCCGTAAACAGTTTCCGTCGGTAAGGCAACCGTTTTGCCCTTGCGAAGGAGCGCGACTGCCTTGGACACGGCTTTCACGCCCTGTTCGACTTGGCGCGAAGGAACAACCTCTGTTTTCACTTTGGCACTCGCTGAGCGAGCACCGCGTCCGACTGTTTTCTGCGAAAAGCTTCGACTTTCTTGCGAACCTTTTCGTCGTGCAGCCCGATAATGCTCGCCGCGAGCAGCGCCGCGTTCTTCGCGCCCGATGTGCCAATCGCGAGCGTCCCAACGGGAACACCGGCCGGCATCTGGGCAGTCGAAAGAAGCGAATCCAATCCTTGCAGCGCCTGCGATTGTATTGGCACGCCGAGCACTGGCAGCCAGGTGTAGGCGGCGATTATTCCGGCCAGATGCGCCGCGGCGCCGGCACCGGCGATGATTATGCGCAACCCGCGCTCAGCTGCCTTTCGCGCGAAATCCGCCGTCGCATCTGGTGTGCGATGTGCGGAAAGAACTTTATGTTCGTTAGGCACGCCCAGTTCATCGAGCAGTTCGACCGAGTGCCGCATCGTTTCCCAATCCGATTTGCTGCCCATGATAACGGCGACGAGCGCGGAAGACTTCGATCTGGGCATAGAAAATAACTGTAGGGAAGCTGTCAGCTTCCCCTACAAAGTTGTAAAGCGGTTTTTGAATTCGTTGTCTTTTCAAGAACGCGCTTCAAACGCATATTGGCGAGTGAATTCGGCCAGATCAATTGTGCTCATCGGAATGATGGGCGCAGGCAAGTCGTCGATTGGGCGTTGTCTTCAACGGCGGACGCGACTTGCCCGTTTCGACACAGATGAGATGGTTTCGTCGAAATTCGGGTTGTCGATTTCGGAAATCTTTTCCACGCATGGTGAAAGGCGATTTCGCGAGGTGGAAGCCAAAGCGCTGGTTGAATTAGCCCCGAAAGCTTTCGGGGCAATCATCGTGACCGGCGGCGGAATTGTGCTGCGTCAGGAAAATGTCGATCTTTTGAAACAACTGGGAACAATCGTCTGGCTCGATGCAAACGAAGAAGCGCTTTTCGAAAGAGCATCGCGTAGAAGCAATAGGCCATTGCTACAAACGGAAGATCCGCGCACGACATTCTCGGAAATGTTGCGCGCGCGCGCCCCCCATTATGCGAAGGTTGCAGATATTCGTGTCGATACGTCGGCGCTAACGCGCGATGAAGTTGCGGACGTAATTTTGAGTAAGGTTAAGGAGTTAGTCACAACGCGAAAATGATCTCTTCTCATACCGATAATGTGGGCTCGCCGATTTCGAACGCGGAATTGAAAGGGCGGCTTGTCGCGTTTGCGCGTGAACTTGGTTTTGATTCATGCCGTATTACAGCGTGCGCTCCGCCGACTCATGCAGAGGAGTTTCGTGATTGGCTGAAAGAGGGCGCGGCGGGTGAGATGAGCTACATGGAACGCGGCGAAGAGAAACGCCGCGATCCGCAAAAGGTTTTGCCGGGCGCACGCTCGATCATTGTGGTGGCGTTGAATTACTGGCAGGGAGAAAAATTGCGACGGTCACAGAGCGCCGCTACAGGTAGAATTGCGCGTTACGCATGGGGCAACGATTACCACGATGTGATCGCGGCTAAGCTGGATAAGATCGACAGGTTCTTGCGCGAATTCGGTGGGGAACAAAAATGTTACGTAGATACGGGTCCGATTTTGGAACGCGATCAGGCGGCGCAAGCCGGCATTGGCTGGCATGGCAAGAGCACGATGCTGATCGACGAACGGCTCGGAACCTGGTTTTTCCTCGCGGAAATTTTGACGACGCTCGAGCTGTCACCCGATCGTACGGCGCAGGATCGTTGCGGCAAATGCGAACGTTGCATCAACGCGTGTCCAACGGGCGCGATTACTGCGCCGCATCGCGTCGATGCGCGGCGCTGCATCTCTTACCTCACGATCGAGCTCAAAGGCTCGATTCCGGTGGAATTTCGGTCGTTGATTGGCGATCGTATTTTCGGTTGTGACGATTGCCTCGACGCGTGTCCATGGAATCGCTTCGCGAAGGTTTCGCGCGAGAGCGCGTTCTCGGCGCAAAGATCGACAATTGGTATGGCGCTGCGCGATTATTTGGGCTTGAGCGAAGCAGAGTTTCGAAATCTATTCCGCAATTCGCCGATCAAGCGGATCAAGCGGCGCGGGTTTTTGCGCAATGTCTGCGTGGCCATGGGCAACGTCGGCACGGTGGAAGATTTGACTGCGCTGGAACGAGCAGCTGCCGACCCGGAGCCGCTGATTGCCGAGCATGCGGCATGGGCCATCAAGCGGATTCGTGAGCGCTTCGGCCGGGAAAAAGCGCAAAGTAATTGAATCCAAGCGGTCCGGTTCTTGCATCCAAAGGTCGATGTTGTGAACGGGTTTTGCTTTGCAAAGGTCTAAGGTGAGATTAACTCTGGCGCTTTTGTCCCCCCAACGACTAATTTCATGCACCAAACTGTAACCACGCCAGCCCCTACGATTACTCCGCAAATCGCGAAGAAGCGTCGCTCGCGGCGCAAGCGCTATATTATTTTCGGATCAATCGGGCTGCTCGTGCTCTGGATCATCGTTTCGATCATTCTGAGCAAGCGCGAGAAGCCGATTCCGGTAACGACGGAGAAGGCGGTACGGAAAACGATCCTGCAAACGGTGTCGGCGACGGGAAAGGTGCAACCGGAGACGGAAGTGAAAATCTCGCCGGAAGTCGCGGGCGAGATTACCGACTTGCCGGTCGAAGATGGGATGTCGGTCAAGAAAGGCGCTCTGCTTCTGCGGATCAAACCGGATTCGTACAAGGCATTGGTCGAGGCACAGGAAGCGGCGATCAGCTCGGCTAAGGCGACGAATCTTCAACAAAAGGCGACGATGATGAAGACGGAGCAGGACATCAAACGCGCTGATGACATGTTCGCCAAGAAGACGATCTCGGTGCAGGAATACAATGCCGCGCAGGCGGCTTACGATGTGGCGAAGAATACGTACGAGAGTTCGCTCCACGAAATCGAGCGCGCCCAGGCGGGCTCGAGTCAGGCGCGCGATCAACTTTCCAAGACGACGATTTATTCGCCGATCGACGGAACGGTAACGATTCTAAACAGCAAACTCGGCGAGCGTGTGGTCGCGACCAATCAGTTCGCCGGGACCGAAGTGATGCGGGTGGCAGACCTCGGCCACATGGAAGCGCGCGTAGATGTGAACGAGAACGATGTCGTCAACGTGAAAGTCGGCGACAAGGCGAGTGTGAAGATCGACGCGTACGGCGATCGGAAATTTCACGGGACGGTTTACCAAATTGCCAACACCGGAACGACGACGGGCGCCGGCACGCAAGAAGAAGTCACTAATTTCCAAGTCAAGGTTCGAATCGACGATCACGATGTGACGCTCAAGCCGGGTTTGAGCTGCACCGCGGACATCGAAACGAACATGGTCAAGGATGTGGTGGCCGTGCCGATGCAGGCTGTCACCATTCGCACCGGCGACAGCAATCTGAGTCCGGAAGAGATCGAAAAGAAAAAGCAGAAAATCGCCGCGCGCGACAAAGGCGATAACAGCGCCGAGTTATCGAATGAGCGTCAGGAAAAAGCGACGCGGAAAGAGGACCGCGAAAAGCTGGCGAAGGTTGTGTTTTTGAAGAGAGGGAGCAAGGCGCAGTTGGTCAAGGTAACGACCGGAATTGCAGACGACACTTACATGGAGATCAAGAGCGGCATCCAACCGGGCGACGAAGTGATTTCGGGAAGTTACGGCGCGATCAGTCGTAAGTTGAAAGACGGCGCGAAAGTGGCCTACGACAAGGAAGCGACGAAGTAGCCGCGCGAGTACATGTCGATCTAACGATGATGGACACTCGGGATTCAATCAGACCAGTCGGCCCGGTCGTCATCGACATCGAGAACATCACGAAAGATTACGTGATGGGTGAAGAAATTGTGCACGCCTTGCGCGGCGTGTCGTTACGGGTTCATCGCAACGAATACATCGCGATCATGGGCCCCAGCGGCAGCGGCAAATCAACGCTCATGAATATGGTTGGCTGCCTCGATACGCCGACTTCCGGGCGTTATGGATTCAACGGCAGAAATGTCGCCGAGATGGACGACGACGAGCTGGCGGCAATTCGAAACCGCGAGATCGGATTCGTTTTCCAAACATTTAATCTACTTCCGCGCGCTAACACATTACGGAACGTCGAGCTGCCGCTCATTTACGCAGGGGTCGATCCGGAAACGCGCGAAGAACGTGCCACGCAGACGTTGATCGATGTTGGGCTGGGCGACCGCTTGCATCACAAGCCTAACGAGTTGTCGGGCGGCCAGCGTCAACGCGTCGCGATTGCCCGCGCGCTCGTGAATAGGCCTTCGATTATTTTGGCCGACGAGCCGACCGGCAATCTCGATTCAAAGACGGGCGAAGAAATCATGTCGTTGTTCGAGGATCTTTATCGCCGCGGGAATACGATCATTCTCGTGACGCACGAGGCGGATATTGCGCGTCACGCCCGCCGCACCGTGCGTCTGCGCGACGGTTTGATCGAGAGCGACGACTTGATGACCGTGCCCGAACTTGAATCGATGGCGCTGACTTAAGGTCGACAATCGCTCGACAATGAAACGTTTTCTGTACGAGCTGAGCGAGAGTTGGAAAATCGCGGTCGCGCAAATGCGCTCAAACATGACGCGTTCCACTCTCACCGCGCTCGGCGTGATCATTGGCATTGTGGCTGTGACGTTGATGGGCACCGCCATCAGCGGAATCCAGGTTGGGTTTGATAAAAGCATGGCCATTTTCGGCGATGATGTTCTCTACGTCGGGCAATGGCCATGGAAGAATGTGGACGATTGGTGGAATTATCGCGACCGCAAGAAGATCAAGACCGAGTACGCGGAAGGACTCAATCGCATGATAGCGATGACGCCAAACTCGAACCTGGCCATCGCTATTCCGACCTCCAGTGTTTACCGCAGCGTCAAATACATGGATAGCGAGGTGAACAATGTTTTGATTCGCGGCACCGTGTCGGATTACATCATCACATCGACATTTGATTTCAAAGAAGGGCGTTTCTTCAACGAGCTCGAATCACGCGGCGGCGCGAATGTCTGCGTGATCGGCTACGATGTGGCCGATGCACTTTTTCCGTCCGCCGGCCCGATTGATAAATCGGTCCTGATTAACGGTCAGCCTTTCAAAGTGGTCGGCGTTATTTCCCGCCAAGGCTCGTTTCTCGGGCTCTTCAGCCTCGATTCGATTGTGGTGATACCGCTACCCGCTTTTCAGAAATATTTCACCGCCAAAAGCGAAGCGGAGATTCTCGTAAAGGTAAAGGACAAGACAAAACTGGCCGACGCGAAAGACGAGCTCGCGGGATTGATGCGACACGTGCGCGGATTGCCTCCGGAGAAGAAAGACGACTTCAGCATTAACGAACAACAGGCATTGAAAAGCACGCTTGATCCGATCAAGAATTCAATTGCCGTGGCGGGGCTTTTCATAACCGGTCTTTCGCTGTTCGTCGGCGCGATCGGGATCATGAATATCACCTTCGTGAGCGTAAAAGAGCGAACGAAAGAAATCGGCACGCGAAAGGCGCTCGGGGCGCGTAGACGAACCATCCTTCTCCAATTCTTAATCGAGTCCACCGCGCTTTGTCTGCTCGGCGGAATTATCGGGCTGACCTTCGCGTTTTTGATGTGCTTCCTGATCGGTGTCGCCTTTCCATCCTTTCCGATCCATTTTTCATCCGGGCTGGTACTCGTGAGCATGCTTGTGTCGGTATTGACGGGACTGATCTCGGGCTTCGCGCCCGCATGGTCGGCTTCCCGCCTGGATCCGGTGACAGCGCTCAGATATGAATAGGAGTGATGGAATGGCGAATTGACTCGGTCTCGATATTCCAACACTCCATCACTCCATTCTCCTTAGATCGACATGTTATTCAGCGAGATCGTTAGGATGGCTTTGTCCTCTCTGGGGGCAAACAAATTGCGTGCTGCGTTGACCATGACCGGCATTACCATAGGAGTGTTCTCCATCATTTCCGTGATGACAGCGATCGGCGCCCTGCAGAATTCGATCGAAAGCGGAATAAGCTTTCTCGGATCAAATATTTTTCAGTTCGCGAAATACCCGGTGAACATCGACGCGGGTGGCGAGACGAAGAAAAAATATCAGAACCGGCGGAATATCACCTATCGACAGGCACTACGTTACTACGAGTTGATGCAAGGGAATGCGCAGGAGATTTGCCTCAAGTGCTTTGGTCGTGATCTCAAGGGGCAAGCGGTTTACAACGGGATAAAGACGACGCCGAGTCTTACGGTTGTTGGAACAAATAGAAGCTTTCTGACGGCGAATGCTTACACGCTTGGCTACGGGCGAAACCTCAACGATGAAGATGTCGATCTTGCGCGAAGCGTGCTCGTTATCGGGAAAATGATCGAGAAACGCTTATTTCCGCACGAATCGCCCATTGGCAAAGTCATCCGAATGAGCGGACATACCTACACTGTCATCGGCGTGCTTGTGGAAAAAGGCACCTCGTTTGGGCAAAGTCAGGACGACATTTGCCTGATGCCGATCACCAGATTTTTCGAGAATTACGGCGAGGCCAATCGCACGGTTAACATCGCAACGCAGCCATTTTCGACCGAGCTTTACAACCGGACATTGGACAAAGGGATTAGCGCGATGCGAATTGCGCGTGGCCTTGGTGCTAATCAGGAAAACGATTTCGAAATCTATACGAATGACTCACTCAAAAGTGCTTTCATTTCAGTAGCGGGCGTGGTGCGCATCGGCGCGTTCGTGGTCAGCTTTATTGCTTTGGTGGCCGCCGGCATCGGAATTATGAACATCATGCTCGTAAGCGTGACCGAGCGGACAAAAGAAATCGGCGTGCGCAAATCGATCGGCGCGCGAAGTCGCGACATCCTGCGCCAATTTCTGACCGAGGCCGTTTTTATTTCGGAAGCAGGCGGCGTGGTGGGAATTATTCTCGGCGTGATTGGCGGGGATTTGCTCGCGCTTTGGCTGAAGGTTGACTTGATTTTTCCCTTTGGGTGGGCATTTGCCGGGCTGGTCGTTTGCTCGGCGATCGGCATCGGGTTCGGCCTCTATCCGGCCTACCGGGCCGCCGCGCTCGATCCTATCGAGGCGCTGCGCTACGAATAACGAATCCCCGAGGCAACTTGCGCCTCCTTTGCGTTGACATGGCGCCCGATTTTTCCTATTCTCGTGTTTTCGAGTCGTTGCCGATGTGCCTGCTTCGCTCCCATCCTTTGCCGGGACTACACCGCAAGGTAGCGTTCTTCTCCTCGAAGGATACGATGCGCTTGCAGTAGCGATCAGCTCAGCGCTGAAGAAGTTTGCCCCGCGTTACGTGACCGTTGTGGCCCGTTCGCTCGCGGAAGCTCGCGTTCTCGCGGCTAAGAACGCGCCTGATCTGTTCATCATCGACTTCGATCCGCCCTATCCTGGCCTAACGGAATTCTTGCACGAGATGCAAGGCGCGCATGCGACTGCGAGGGTGCTGGTTATCGCGGCGGGAGTTTCCCGCGAGATCGCGGCCGAACGCAGGTCGTTCGGAGCGCTGCAATTTATCGAAAAGTCATTCGAGGTGGCGGATTTCGGCGCCGCTGTGCAGGCGTTGCTCGGTCCCTGGAGAGAATCTGAATCGGCGAGCTCGCGTGGAACTCTGGGCTTCCTCAGTTTGCCCGACATTGTGCTGTTGCAGTGTGCGGGCGGAATAAGCCTCGCTGTGCAGGTAAAGGACAGCGCGGAACATTCCGGCGTGGTCCACATATCAGACGGCCAGATTTCTCACGCGGAAACGGGCGGACGCAGCGGTGTAGATGCCTTGGGGGAGATGTTCACCTGGTCTGAAGCGCGAATGAGCGAAGCAGAGAGGCCCGCCTCTGCGCCGCGTACCATTCACGGACCCTGGGCAGTGGTATTCCTTGAAGCTTGGCGGCGGGCCGGGCTAAGCAAGCCACCGGGCATCTTGCCGTCAGAAGAAGCGCGCCCGAAAACGGGCAAGAAAATCGTCGTGATCGATGATACCGAGATGCTGCTCATTTTTGTGGAAGATGTGCTCGCAACCGCCGACCCGAATCTACAAATCACAACGGCACTCGATGGCGTGAGCGGGATAAAAGAAATCGAGCGCGTTATCCCTGAGCTCGTTCTTCTCGATTATAGTCTGCCCGATTTGAATGGCGACGAGATCTGTCGTCGACTTTTGCAGGAGGAACGCACCGCGCGCGTTCCGGTTTTGATGATGTCGGGGCACGTTCCGGAAATGGCCGCGGCCGCGGCGCGTCTTGAGAATGTGGTAACAACGATTGCAAAGCCGTTTTTGTCGGACGCGCTTGTCGATCTTGTGCAGCGAACATTGGCGGCCGATCCGCGGCTGGCGCCATCATCTCGGGCTACCGTTGCGCCAGTTGCGCCGGCCCCCGCCGCGGCGGTTGCGGCGCTCAAACCGTCCCGCGAACCGAAACGGCCCGAGGATGGCGAGAACGCTTCCGAGTCGATTCCGGCAATCGTTTCTGCGCCGTCCACGCAACTAGCCGAATCGGTAACGGCGGCGCCCAAGGTTCAGACCGTTTCTCCGCCTCTCGTATCGGGCCGTCAAAACGACGTTGTCCTCGGTCTTTTCTTGGAAGTCGTATCGATGCAATTCACGCCGCAACTCCGGATGGGCGCCGTACGTGCCAAGCCCTCTTCTTTTACTGTCTCACTTCATATCCCGTCTGCCGCGCTGCGCGAGACGTTTCCGCTAAAAACCGGTTTTCAACTCGGCCAAACGGAGCTCGATGCCAATGGCCGCATCACAACCCTTCGTCTCAGTCCAACTCTAAAGCCTTTCCAACCGGCGCTAACGCGAAATGCATTTGAGATCGGCGATGTGGCCGTCATCCCCGCTCAAGCGCGCGAGCGGGTAGAACTCATTCCAGCGGCCGCCGCCGCGATGACGATGCAACTTCTGGCCCAGCTCGAGCTCGTGGGCGTTCAACTATCACCGACCTTTCAAGTTGCTCAGCTAATCTTAAAATGGCGCAGCGACGCTGTGCGCGTCACATTCAGTTCGAACGGCATCGCCGACGAAAAAAGCGGAGCGGCTTTTGAGACCGCTGCGATTCGACTCGATAATTCCGCGCGCATCGCCGAGTTGCTTCTCAATCCGATCCGATAACGCGAGCGCGCTTTTCCTTGTCGATCTTTCCACCTGATGATTGCGTTCTAGTCCAAACCGAGCGCTTTGAAAGTCGCATCGATATGTTGGAAGTGAACATCGAGTGAGCACAACCGGTCGATTTCTGCCGCTGAAAGCCGCGATGCTATCTCCGGTTCACGTTTTGCATTTTCGGCAAATGTCCCCTCGCCCTTCCACGTCTTCATCGCGGCGCGTTGCACCGCTTCGTACGCGCTCTTCCGCTCCGCGCCCGCGCGCGTGAGCGCGAGTAGGATCGACTGGCTAAAATAAAGGCCCTTCGTCATCGCGAGATTTTGCTGCATTCGATCTGGATAAACCTGCAACCCTTCAACCAACTCGCGCAATTTCACCAACATATAATCCAGCAGCGTGCACGAATCCGGCAGGATAATTCTCTCCGCGCTCGAATGACTAATATCGCGCTCGTGCCACAGCGCGACATTCTCCAGTGCCGCAACCGCGTTTCCCCGGATGACGCGCGCCAAACCACTCAGCCGCTCGCTCGTGATCGGATTTCGTTTATGCGGCATGGCGGAACTGCCTTTCTGCCCTTCAGCGAAAAATTCTTCCACTTCGAGAACTTCCGTGCGTTGAAGATGACGAAACTCGGTTGCCCAGCGATCGATGCTTGATGCGATTAGCGCAAGCGTTGCCAGGAATTCCGCGTGTCGATCCCGCTGCACGATTTGCGTGGAGACTGTGGCCGGCTTCAATCCAAGTTTCTCGCAGACCGCGCGTTCAACTTTTGGATCGACATATGCATGGGTGCCGACTGCGCCGCTGAGTTTGCCGACGCGAACGCGCTCGAGCGTTTGCATCAGCCGCTCCTGGGCGCGACCGAACTCATCGAACATCAGCGCGAGTTTCAAGCCAAATGTGATTGGCTCGGCATGAATGCCGTGGCTCCGTCCGATCATCGGCGTCATCTTAAATCGACGCGCATGAGCGGCGATGGCCGCGCGCAGCGATTTTAAATCATTCGCCAGGAGCGCGCCCGCTTCGCTGAGTTGGACGGCCAATGTCGTGTCGAGAACGTCCGACGAAGTCAGCCCCTGATGAATCCAGCGCGCGGCCGGCCCAACAGAATCGGCGACGTTTTCGAGAAAGGCGATGACATCGTGGTTAGTGCGCTTCTCGATCTCCGCAATTTCTGGAATGGAGAAACGCGCTCGCTTTCGAATTTCCGCCGCGTCCTTTTTCGGAATCTGACCGAGCTCGGCCATCGCCTCGCCGGCAAGCAGTTCGATTTCCAGCCAGATTTGGAATTTGTGCTCGTCCGACCAAATGTGGCGCATCTCCGGCCGGGAATAACGATCGATCACGCGCCAAGATAAAAGCGCTCCGCAAACGCGGAAAGTGTTTTGTGCGGCAAAAAAAATCGCTCCGGCGAAAATCACCGGAGCGACTTCGAAAGTCGATTGTCGACCTTAGTGTTTAGCAAACCCGGGCGCGGATAAACCGGCCGTTGTTTTGGACGCGCACCCGGCCACTGGCGAAAAGGTCAGCCACCGTCGCCACAGTTTCCTTCGTGTTTTTCGTGCACGAACTCACCGCCAGGATAAGATCGCCGAGGGAAAGTTTGGGGCGCTGCTTAAGGATCAAAGTGTTCTTCTTCATTTGAATTCCGAGTCATTAGACAGCAACTGCGATGCCATCGTTCGATGTGAATAATCCACGATGGCGTGGGAGCCGAGTTGTTACCGGGTTATCAACCGTCTAAGTGCCGAGGCTGTGACACTTGTGTTAAATTTATGAACACCCTCCGGTCAGCCAGAGCCCCGTTTTATGAGCCGCAACGCCAAGATATAGAGAACCGCAAAGGCTACGACCACTAGCAGTATCCATCGTGATTGTCCGCGGATGAAGTGAACCAGCGCCTCTGGATTGCTGAGAAGTTCCGGTTCCGCCCGGTAGGCTCGTCCGCCCAGGTAAGCCAGAATGCCACAGGCGACTGCTGAGCCAATAACGGTGACACAACTGAAGACCATGAAGTTCATCCGCACAATCCCTGCTGGGATCGAGATCAGATGCCGTACGATCGGCAAAATTCTGGCGAAGAAAATTCCGCCAGCTTCATAGCGAGCTAGCCAATGTTCCGCCTCTTCCAATTTCTTCGGCGTCAACAAAACAAGGCGACCAAATCGTAGGACTAGCGGTCGTCCCAGCCATAGCGAGATCCAATACATTGCCGCTGCCCCAAGATATGCCCCGAGCGTTCCGGCCAAAATAACACCGGCAAAGTTGAGTTTGCCTTGCGCTGCGAGAAACGCCGCCGGCGGAATGACCACTTCAGCCGGCACCGGCAAGGGCGAGCTGCTCATCGCCATAAGCACGATAATGCCAACGTACCCTCCAGTGAGAACCCAACCAAACCAGAGCTCAAGAAGATGATGCACGTTACGATTTCGGATTTCGGATTTTCGATTTCGGATTTAGCCTGAGTATGAATTGAAACTCGCCGTTTAGTTCGATCCGAAATCGAAAATCCGCAATCCCAAATTCCCATGTCCATCTACCGGCGCGTTCTCCGTTATTACCGGCCGTTTCTGCCTCAGACGATTTTTGGATTGCTGCTCACGGTCGCCGGTATCGGATTGAATCTGCTCAAGCCGTGGCCCTTCAAGATCATTGTGGATGATTTTCTGCGAGTGAATTCGACGGCGCGCAGTGATGGGCGCACCTGGATCCCTCTCCTCTGTCTTGCGTTAGTCGCGATTCAACTTCTCTGGGGAATCATCAATTGGATTACAAATTACCTGTTCGTGAAAATCGGTCTGCAAGCGCTGCTTAAGCTGCGCACGGATCTCTACTCCTACCTGCAATCACTCTCGCTTAAATATCACGATGCGCGCCGTTCGAGCGATTCCAGTTTCCGCGTCGCCTATGATTCGCAATCGATCCAGACGATCTACAACAAAGGGTTCACCAACATTTTTGGATCGACCATCACACTTGCCGGCACGTTCGTGATCATGGTGCGGCTGGATTGGCAGCTCACGCTCCTATCGCTTGCGATTGTTCCGCTGATTGTCGCCGCGATTTATTTCTTCGCGCACCGGATTCGCCGCGAATCGACATTCATTCAGGAACAGGAGAGCGCAATGCTTGCGCAGGCGCAGGAGGGCTTGAGCTCGATCCGGATGGTGCACGCCTTTGGGCGCGAGGAATTCGAGGTTCGACAATTTCACCGGCAGGCCCGCCAAAGTTTACAAGCAAACCTGCGTCTCACTTTAACGAATGTGAATAGCGCGCTCGTCATAAGCACGCTCATGGTGATCGGGACAGCGGCGATGTATTACGTCGGGACGCAGCATGTGCTGGCGGGAACACTCACGCTCGGTTCGCTGCTCGTTTTCAGCGCGTATCTGCTCATGTTGTATCAACCGTTGGAATCGCTCACCTACACGGCGTGGGCGATGGAAGGCGCAGCTGCGGGCGCGAAACGTTGCTTCGAAGTGTTGGATCGACAGGATGACGTGGTCGATTCACCGAAAGCAATCGCGATTTTATCTGCGCGCGGTTCGATTGAATTTCAAAATGTCTCCTTTGCTTATGCGGAAGATCGAGATGTCCTGCACAACCTCGATCTGACGATTTCGCCCAATCAGATCGTTGCCCTTGTCGGTGGAACGGGTGCGGGCAAGAGCACGCTCCTGAGTTTAGTCCCGCGATTCTACGATCCGACATCCGGCTCAGTCACGCTCGACGGTTGCGACTTGCGCGAGATCACAAAAAAATCTTTGCGCGCACAATTCGCGATCGTCTTACAAGACTCCGTGCTTTTCTCGACCAGCGTGCGCGAAAACATCGCCTACGGCCGGCCGGA
>WNFO01001822.1_pt1 | contig 20297 bp, 7 predicted proteins | sample 5400251 | NCBI WGS metagenome assembly WNFO01 (sample SAMN13153354, study PRJNA577476) | soil metagenome | isolation source: 100 cm saprolite under Madrone tree | place: USA:California | collected 2016-06-14
TTGACAGAGGCCGATGCCGTGTCCCTGACCTGTACCTTCGAGGATCACCCACTCGCCCTCTTGGTGCGAGGTGAAGTTATTGCTGGGCACAGCATTCCAGCCGAGACGCCGGTCCACGGCGAGTCTTCCAGATTCGCCTTTTGTCAGCAGCGCGGCATCTTGCAAGGACAATTTGCGGGTCCAACGATAGGGACTCTTGTGGCAAAAGTCGCAGAGGATAGAAAAGTATGGATAATCGCTGCCGGGAAGACCTACTTCGGCAGGAGTGCGGGCATGTCCGCCACAACTGCGCGAGAACATAGCCGCAAAAGGCTTCTCCTTAAAAGTGAGGACGATTCCGCGCGTTTCACGGGTGACCGTCATAAAGCGGCTATCCTGAGGCGGCGGCTCGCGGAGGAATTGGCAATGAGTGAGATCACAAAAATCAAAGTCGTGGTGCCGCCCTCCTCCGGCCACGAAGTAGGAGCGCGCGACGACCGCCTGGGCCTTCAAGGCTTCGATGGGCGTATCCGGGCCGGCCTCCGCCGCAACGGCGGAGGCAACCGCCGTTTCCAGATCCATGCTGATGATGGGAACTATTTCTCCGTTCAAGGCCTTTATATCGAGTGTACCGCGATAAGCGCGAGTGACCTTTCCGGGGACCGAAAGAAGAAAGGAAACTTCGCCATGATTGCGGGCTGCCGCGTGGATCTCTGTGGTTCGGAACACGCGGCCGCCGAAATCGAGAAGCAGCGCGCCGTCCGAGATCAGAAAGGAAGCGGTCACACGCGAATCTGGCTCAAGGATGAATGTTTGGCCTTTAGTTTGAAGGACGACAGTCTCCGTGCGCGAGGCCTGTAGCGTCAGTTGACGAGGATGAAAGAGACCGAAAACGCCGATACGAACTTCATTGGTGATTGCGCCGGGACTAGAAACCCACTCGAGGAGTAGGAGAACGACAACCCTGGCCAGCACGCGATTATTCCTCCAAACGGTGAAGCATGTGGCCCGCGGTGAGCGCAGCAGTGGCTCCGGGTACCGAGTGAACGCGGACAAGGAGCAAAAGCTCGGGCTGGTTCGCGGGGACCATGGCGACGACGAACCCGTCACCGGGAGCGAAGCGCGGATGGGTGCACAGCGCCGTCCCGGTCTTCACAAGAGCGTCCGCATGGATCAACGCCTCGCCGACTCCTTTGCCGGTACCGTTGCGGGCCGACTGCGCCATTCCAGCTAGTATTTCGCGAACGACGGGCTGATCTCGCCGGTGATACAACTCGAGGTACGCGCGAGCCATTCTGATAGGGGCGATGGGCCAGCGATCACCAAGGCCCATCAGAGGCGGTCCGGACAAAGTAGGATCTGGAGGATCGAGTGCAAAGCGCTTTGCTATAGGAATCAATTGTTCGCCCGTCAGGTTCTCCGCCAGCGCACGGAAATAGGAATTACACGAGAGCGAAATGGCAGTAACAAGGTCCAGCTTTCCGTGCGGGTGCACTTGCCAGCAACCGCTGGCCTCGCCTCGGCAAAAATGACGTGGAAACTGATTCTGATGCGTTTCGCCGTAGGCGAGCGCTGTGAAGGGTTTGACGAGTGAGCCGAGTGGAATGGGCTTGGCAGGGTCGTCCCAACGGGACGACAAGAGGGTGCCAGTGCGGGCATCCAAGAGAAGATACGAGATATCAGCGCTAGAGAACTCCCGCTCAAGAACAAGGACGGCGGACTGGCTAAAAAGAGACTTCGAAGGTGCGGCAGAATCCTGGGCCGCAGATGACATTATGTCAGGACGCCCGGAATACCCCAATGTCATCGCGAGTCCCGCGATAACCAGACCTGTGGCTATTCTCAGCGGGACCATTCGTAAGTGACCGTCTCGAAGACTCTATCACTCGCCTCACGAATCACAATGGTTTGCGAAGAAACACCCGCCAGCACAGAGCTGAAGCTCGCGAGATTGTCGGAGAAGAACCGCGGATAAGCCTCCGATGCCCCGCCTTTAGGGTTTGCGTTTGCGTGGTCGAGGAGTCCAGTGAGCCGGGCGAAGTTCTCGCGTTCCCGCGCGTGATGGAAACCTGCGACCAGCACTGCGGGCTCTTGTGCCGGCTTCTGGCTCATGTTTCGAAGCATGTTTTTCAGCAGCGAGGAGTCATCCGAAATCAGCAGATACTTTCCTCGAACCGCGACGGCGAAATTCCAGAGACCATCGAACTCTTGATAGCCGGATTTGGCCTGCCATTGCAAACCGAGATTGCCTGTCGTTAAAGAAGGCCGCAAGAATTCGACAAGGGTGGACCGTACGGTATTGTCCGGCCAGTCGGTGGCCGCAATGAACGCGACACCGGAATGGATGCGGACGAATACGCCATCTTTGTCTCGTTCTGTAGCCTGAACGTGCAGGACAGCGCGTACCTGACTTTTTTGGAACAGATCCTTTAGCGAGCTGGAGGGATCCGAGGAGGCCGAGGTTTTCAACGGGGGTTGATCGATACGGGTTTCGAGGTCGGAACTGCTGCCGGTTTCGCCGGAAGACAGTTGAACATCGGGAGCGGTCTGCCGGGCAACGGCAAGGCCCCTGTGAGGCGCAAGAATCTTGGTCTCGAGTAGATCGAAGCAATCCGCGGCCGAAGGGGCGCCCCTTACTTCGTAAGTGCCGGTATCGGCGGGAGCGAGACGAACCAGTTCGGCGGCGGCGGTTGCAGCATCTTCGGTGGTAGGATTGCCCGGGGTCGCGGGTTTCTTCAGCAGAACGCGTTCTTCACGGTACTCGTTGCTGGAACGGAAAAGATCAGAAACCGCGGCGGTGTACTGCTTCATGTCCGTGCTATTGCGCTGAATCCAGTAGGAACGGAAATATGGACTGGGTACGATTTTTTCGAGATTGAGGACCATGCGCAGATCGCCCGCTGGTCCAGCGGCGGCCACGGATTGGGACCACCATTGCTCGCCTTCGATAGTGCGATCCTTGTTGTCGGCCATGAGTTGCAGCGCGCCAGCGAGAAGATCCTCGCGCGTGGCAAGAACCAAACAATCGCCGTTGATGGCGAACGCCACTATACGCTCGGATTCAGGATCGCGCCGAAGGTAGAACGTAACACCCGCCACGCTGCGAGTTTCGAATTTTGCGCGTGTTTGCCAGAGTGCAGATTGCATGGAGCTGGCTGAAGGCAGCTTCGTGACATAGAGAAATTCCAGTTTGCCGATGTCGTAAAGCGCGAGGGCGCTCTGCGTACCGGCGATTTGCGTAAGAAAATTCATGTCCGGAGGCAGGCCGGCCGCGGCGGCGAACTGCTCACTGGCGCCCTGCAATCGCAAGAACAGGCGGGAGCGGGAATAAACTTCGTAGTTCTTGCTCTTCAACCAGCTTGCCTTTTGCGGCGAGACATTCCAATCGCCGAGCAGTGCGGAAAAATCCTTGGCCTGCAGATAGAGCAAGGAGCCCGCGGGAACGTAGCGAGAGAGGGGAGGCGGTTGAGGAGTGAGGGTATGGAATGCGGCCCAGCTCGCGCCGATGGAGGCAATGCTCGCAAGCAGGAGAATGGCGACACGTCTCATGGTTATTCACCTCCTGTTGTACTTGCTTTGCGAGGCGTAGTGACGTGCGCAACGAGTCGCGGGCGAACGACACGGTCCTGTTCGAGTTCCTGATGGAAGATCGGCTGCCGTGCTAGATTCAACCGGTCGCGGCGAAGGACAGTTCTCACCTCAGCGAGCTTTCCGGCGATTTCCTTGCGTCGCGAAGGAACCTTTTCCAGCTTTTGAGCGAGCTGCAGATAGGGCAGGCCTTCGCTCCGGCGATTCAACCGGACAAGAACATTGGCCACAGCCAACGAGATTTCTGTCTGTTCGGCCGGTGACAACTTTGACGCAGCGTAAACGTGCGCGGGCGCTTTCTCGTCGCCTGCATCCGCATCCGTATCTCCGGAGCTCACAATTCCTTCTTCGTTGCTTTCTTCACGCGAGGCGCGTTGCAGCAACAGATCGCGGAGCAACGGCTCGATCGACAAAAGGGCGAGTTCGTCCGAATGGATGTTCTCCGCTGATTTGAAGAGTGGGATGCGAGCGTCGCCGCGCGCCGGGGTGTCGGCAAGAGCCTTGCAGAGGAGTTGCACTTTTGCGCGTGCGTCCGTCGCCTTTTCAGCAGCCCTCATCCGGGCGTCGTAGAAGAAAGTCTGGTCCGCTTCAGCGCTGGAAATAGAATGCGGCCTGCCGGACAGGAGTTTCAACTCTGCGCTCCCAAGATCAGCGGCCGTCTGATTCCCGGAAAGCGCAATCGCCGCTTCGACGCGAACGCTGTATGCGGCCTCTGCGCTGAAAGCGATTTTCACAAGTCCATCCGCGGATGTGTTTCGGTCCTTCGCTGCAAGCCGGGCCCTCGCCAGGCGCAGCCGAAAGGAAGCTTCCCACGGAGCTGATTTCACAAGCTGGTCGAGAAATTCGACAGCTTCAGCAGGGTGGCCGGTTTTTTCGAGAAGCGCAGCGGCCGGATCGAGATTCTCATAGGGATTGCCTACGACGACGACCAAACGTCGTAGTAGATCGAGCGCGCCTGGCGTGTCCCCGGCTGCGATGCGAATTTCGGCGAGTCCCAGGAAGTTGGAGGCGACAAGCTGATGATTCTCGATCTCTCGAGCGAAGACAAATTCGATGAGCTTGCGGGCGGATTGTTTGTCACCGACGTCGAAGAGCTGGCGCGCAGCCGCTCGAAGAATATCGGGTGAAGGTGCAAAGGAAGTATCGGCGCGGTAGCCAGCGATCTTCGCGTCGAGCGTTCCAAGTTGCGCGGCAGCTTGCAATTCGAAGGGGACGAATACGCCTGCGCGAGCGCGTTGCGTTTCGATCGAGAGCGTGCCCAGGAAATCGGCAGCTCGGGAGAACTGCTTGGTTTGAATGAGATATCCTGCCCAGCGGACTTGCCACGAACGCAGATCTTCCTGAGCGCTGTCTTTCTGGAAGCCTTCGGCGAGGGAGAGAGCGTTCTGCTTGTTTTCCAAGATGCGCTGGTAAATCGGCGCGCGTTGCGCTAGCGGAATCCACAAAGCGTCTGCAACGTCGGCAAGAACCTGTGTAGGGTCCGGGGCAGCAGAAGCCAAATCAAGCAGCCATGACGTAGCTGCAGCGGGGTCAGCGGCTGCGAGATAGGCGCTCCGGAGCGGAGCGTTGGAGCGGTAGTTTCCGTTTCGGTGAAGATAGGCGCGAAGAAGCGCATCGGCGTCCGGCTTCAATGGCGCGAAGAGGCGTCGCGTCTGCAGGTGATCGGAAATGTGCCCAAAGTCCGCCCAAAAACTTTCAGGGACGCGCGCAGAGTCGATCTGCCGCGTGAGCGTGGATAGCGCCAGTTTCCAATGTGTCAAAGCTTCTGAATGGAAACCCTGCTTGTCATAGGCGAGGGCCAAGCGGTCCAGCACGTCGGCACGTCCTGGAGTGAGTTCGAGCGCATGGCGGTAATCACTTATGGCGGGATGAGGGTCACCGCTTTCAGCGAAGTAGTCAGCGAGGGCCAGATAGACGGAAGCCGTCGCGGGACTCTGCTCGAGAAGCGCAGGGAGATAATCCTCGGAAGTACCTTGTTTTGTGACGCCGAGATACTCGCCGTAGCGCGAACCATAGTAGAACCAAATGTCGCCGGCAAGCTGGGCATTGCGGTCGATCGGTTTGCCGAGCCGCTCGCCGATCGTATTGTCCCCAAGTGTTGATAGAAAGACTTTGTTTATTTCGGTTGAAGACTCAACAAAGTAAAGGCCCGCCAAAGCGTCGTAGGATTTGGACCAGACTGGCGGGCGCACACGGCCGCGCGCGGCGACAACTGCGTGGGCGAGCGCAGGGCCGCCATTGGCAACCGCAAAGTCGGCAGCCTGTTGGCCCCAGGGAGTCCAGCTCGCGGCGATTTGCACAAGTTGGTCCGGCTTGTGGATCAACAATAATGAGAAAAACCGCTTCTGATTCTCACCATTCAGAAAATTGGGACCTACGGAAGAAAGCAGCCGCAGCTCATCTTCTTCGTCGCCCACTGAGCGATGAGCCTGTGCCGCGGCAATAAACGCCTCGGACCGGTTGCCTCCGGTTAAGCGCGATGAGAAGCGCTCCAACTGTGGACCAAGATCCGTCAGGGTCAACCGTCGCCGCTGCAATTCAATGTAGGCGTTCATGTCGCCGATTAATTGTTCAGGCGGCTTGTTGACGCTCATCAAAAGTTCGTAGCGCCAAGTGGCTTCTTTTTCCGCAAGGCCTGCACTCTGGGCTAGTGGAATAGCGAACCTCTCCACCAAATCAGGCGTACTCATCGATTCACGCAGCCTCTGGGCGAACCGCGCGAAGGAAACCTTCTCCTCTGGTGTAAAGTAGAGCGCCGAGGCGCTGCCCATCTCCAACAAGGCATCGTGCACTCCTTGGCGCGCGTTTTCTATACGGGTTTCTTTCTGACGCTGGCGCCATTCGGCGTCCCTCACTGCTGCGATGCCTTCCTTGGCGATCTGTTCCTTGATTACCGGCAAGAACGAAGACGCACCAGAGAAAGCGTTCTGCAAAGTTGCGTAAGCGATCTCCTGCTGCCGGAGCCGCGTAAGAATGCGCGTGTAGAGCTTTGCACCCGCATGATTGTCGGTGGCAGCCAGGAGCTCGGCTCCGGCGAAAGTGACGCCCTGTTCGGCGAACCCGCGCGCCTGAGTCAGCAGGCCCCAGGATTCCAAGCGCCGTGCCGCTGCAAAAAAGTTCTCTGCCTTCGCCGGACGGCCATCGATCAGTGCGGTTTTTAGTGCCACGACCGCGTCGTCCGCCTTGCCCTGCCTGGCACGAATCTCCGCAATTTTTTCCATCCACTTCGGGTCCTTGTACGCAAGCTGATAGACACGCTCGTATTCGCCGATCGCGTCATCGAAGCGCATCATGCGTTCGGCGAGACCGGCACGGGCAATGCGGAGGTCCGCGCGGTCCGGACGGATAGCGATAGCCTTGGCGTAGGTTTCGATGGCGCCGGGGAAATCTTCGAGGCTGGTCTGGATACGAGCGAGAACCATGGGCCAGCGGTAGTCGCGCGGCGATTGCTGAATGGTCTTGGCGTAATATTCCACGAGCTGCTGGCGCTTGTACCGCGCCGCATAGAGTGCGGCTTCGGTGACCACGTTTTCGTCCTCGGGGAATGCGTTGATGATCTCAATGTACTGGTCTGTTGCCCCAGCGTGGTCGTCGAGGCGAGTAAGCGCCGGAATCAACCCGCGGCGAAGTGCGGCGATGCGCGCTTTGCGATCATCGCCGGAGAGAGGAGCGTTTCGAAACGCCGCGATCTTGTCGAGATAGAACTGCTTCAGCCCCTGCTGATCGCCTGATTGGGCATAAGTGTCTGCCATCGCAGCGAGGTACTGACTGTCGTAGGGAGAGTCCTTCAGAAGTTGAACGAGTATTTCCCGTGCCTGAGGGAAGAATCGTGCCTCGGTCGATTTGCGCGCGGCCTCGAAGGAAAATTGCTTGCCAAGCTCGGGGTAGGCGTCTTTCGAAGCCTGCTCGAGCACAGCAATGGCTTGAGGATGGAGTTTCATGCGCCAGTAGAAGTCCGCAGTGGAACGCACCACGCCGAGTATCTTGGGATTTTCACGGTAAAGAGACTCCACATTTCTCTGCGCGGCGGCGAAATCCTTTCGGCTCTCGTACAAACGTGCGAGTGTGTAACGCAACTGCAGCCGCGTGACGGGGTCCGAAGCCAGGGCCGCCTGTTTTTCCAGGGCATGCTGCCTCACGGCTTCCAGGGATTTCTGCTGCGCGAGATTTTCGATTTCGGCTGCCTGTTCGATCGTGGAGGCGCCGCTGACCACGGAATCCAGAAGGCTGACCAGTTCAGGCTTGCGGTTCTCCGCCTCGAGGACGCGAACGCGCAAAAGAACAGCGGCCATGGGAGCGCCTGGAACGGCGGCAGGCTTTTGCGTTTCACGATCGACGAGGTCGCGGAACTTCGCCCGCATGGCTAGCGCCAAGAGGCGCGACTGGGCTGGTGATTCCCCGCCTGCAGCCAGCGCGCCCTTGACGTATTCGTGCACAGCACGGGGATAGTCACGCTTTCCTTCGTAAATGGCCCCAGCCTCGTAAGAATAGAGAGCATCGTCGGCGAGTTTACTGCGGCCCTCCGTGAGCAGCCGCATGGCATTGTCAAAATCAAAATAATCCCAATAAATTGTCGCGGCTTCGAGGTAACCGCCCGCCTCGCCCGGGGATACTCGCGGAATTCGCTCCCAATAAGGAGCAGACTTGGCGAAAAGTTCGCGGTCGGCGTAAATGTCTCCGATGCGAGCAAGATTTTGCGTGTTCCCTGGATTGGCGGCGAGCAGCCGCTCTTCAATCTTGACCGCCGCGACGGTTGCAGCAGGATCAAAATACGCGAGCGAGCGAAACACCGAAGAAGCTGTACTCCCAAGTTCTGCATCGGCTGGATACTCTTCTGCGAGGGCTTGCAGCGCGGGCGCGCTCTCTTCAAAATGAGAACGCCAGAGATGGGCCTGAGCGAGGTATTGCCCCGCAGCGGGATTTTGTTGCACAAATTCGCTCCAGCGCCCATTTCCTTGCGCGGGCGCGCCCTGTTGTAGCGATTTGATTTCGGCGTCGAGCTTTCCGGTTCGCGCCAGAAATTCGAAGAATTGATTTCGCAAATCCGGTTCCTCGAACCAGTGCTGCCGTAGAACCGACTCCCAGGCCGCTTCGTCGTGGGTTTCGGCTCGCAGGTAAGCCGTAAGCAGATTGCGTACAAAAACCGGATTGTGAGGAAATCGCCGGCTGGCATACAGGTTCAAGCGAAGATACATCTCGGCACTGCCGCCGACGAGCGACTGAAAATATTGTTCCAACTCGCTGCCCTGGAAGATCCGGACGGCATCTTGAGTCAGTTTTTCGAACTCCGCGGTCCTTTTCTGCCGCAGATAAAGGCGTGCCAGCTTGTGATACCACGAGCGGTCTGGAAATCGCGCCATCGCGCGGCGGTAGATCTCCCCCTGCTCCACACCAAGGCGGTTCTGGTCCAAAAAAACCGCCAGCCGCTCGTACAGCCCAGGATCGTCGGGGTTGTGGTCCAACTCGCGCCGAAGCACGGCAAGCGCCTGAGGAATCTCCTTCAGCTCGACAAGCCGGGCCAGATACCGTTCCAGAACACGCGCATACTCTGGGGAGCGCGCGCCGGCCTGCGCTGACGCTAACGCGGCATTCACTTGGAATGCCGTGTTCTGTTGTCCGGCTGTTCCGCGGACGATTGCGCGATTCTGTGTGTCTTCTGCGTTCGATTCTTCGCTGTCCTGCGCTCTGTTTTCCACGGCGGAATAAATTTCCACTTCCGAATCACGCGCTCCCAGAGGAATTCTGTCCGCCTTCAGCGCCAATTCTTGCAAGACGGAATCGTAAATAGCGAACTCCTCCTGGGGTTTCTCCGTCCGCGAATAAGCATCGGCCATCAGAAGCGCAACCGCAGTGCGCTGCGCTGCACTGGGAAAACTGACGAGATACTCCTTGCCGCCCTTGATCACCGCTTCGCTTTCGCCGGAGGAGGCGTAGAACTCCAAAATCGCAAAATGAAGTTCGGCACGGCGGGGCGAGCCCGGAAACTTAGCGTCAAAAAGCGCAACCAGCTCTGCCGCCCGCGAACGGTGAAAATAAGAGACCGCGCGATCCTCCTCTCCGGAGAATTCACTCGCCGGAGAGGTGGTATTAAGTAACAGCGAGAGAATGCCGTTCAAGTAGCCCGGCCCCTGATCCATCGTAGCGATGTGACGATACATTGAGAGCTCACCGGCGCCGAAGCGGATGGGAGTCTCGGGAGCAGTGAGTAGAAGATTGGCAAGACCGCCGAGCGCGAGTTCCTGCGCATCGTTCATTCCTTTGCTGTTGTAGAGCGCGAAGTAGAAGCGCGCGGATTCAGGGTATGCGTGGATTTCCTCAAGCAGGCGCGCGCATACGTACAGTTCCTGTGCGTTCCAGGCCGATCCGGAGGTGTCCTTGCGTAAACGGAATTTGGCGATGGTTTCCTGCGCGGCTTCGAGTCTGCCTTGCTGCTGGTAGTAATAGAAGACGCGCGCCGCGGGGTTGAGATCCTCGGGACTTGCTTGCTGTGCTGCCTTGGCTTCATCGAGGAATTTTCTCAGGCTGTGCGTTTGCGTCAGCAGATCGAAGTAGCTCTTGATCAGTTCCGGCGCCCACAGTGGCTGAAATCCCTTTTCATAAACGGCAATCCCCTGCTGAATCGATCCCTGGCGATATTCGACGAGCGCCCGCGCCTTTACTGGAAGAATCTCATCGGCGGGAAATTTTTCATGATACTGCGCGATGAGTTGGGTCGCGGCGGAATAATCCTTAATGGAGATCAGGTACTCGAGAAAACGCGGGTAGAGGGACGGCTCTTGCGGGTATCGCGCCAGCCAGCTGCGGTACTGTGCCACGGAGACCTCCGCCGGCAGTCCTTGCGCGCGGATCAAGCCGAAAATGCGTTCGAACGCTCGCCAGGAACGCTGCTCGGACGCAGGTGTGAGTTTTTCCGAAGCGTCCGGCGGGGCAGATGCGGCGGCGGAAAGCGCCTTGATCTCGTCGAGGGGCCGTAGTCTGCGGTGATAGAAGTCAGCAAGGGAAAGCTGGGCGGCGGAGTTATCCGCCGATTTTTCCGCGAAACTTTTCCAATCCGCCTCCGCAGCGCTGAAATCCAATTGCTGTTCGTCTTCGAGCGCGCGCAGCGAGTACAGTTCAGCGTTCGCTGGCTGATTCTTTAGCAGTTCTCCCAGCGCCTGTCGCGTCTCGCTAGGCGGCCTGCGAAACGCCACTTCGCCGCCTGGAAGCGCCATCAGCCGGAAAAATGCGGCTTCGATCGGCGTGCGGGCTTCTATGTTTCGAATCCATGCAGGAAGCGCTCCACTGGCTGTGGCCACCCACCCTGCGGCAAGAATCGCGAACGTAGTCGCACAGAGAACGCTCAGGGGTTTGCGGGAATATTTACGGAACGATCTCAAGGTCCACCCCCTGCGAACCGATATTGTGAGCGACGTCTTCGCCGGTTACCGTCAGCCGGTAGATGCCGGGGATCAACTGCTCGGGAATCGCAAGTTGGCCAGTGTTCGCGCCTGCGTTCGCATCCCATTTCAAGCCGACGGGAGCGACTCCTTCAAGGCGCGCGATCAGCGTTCGCGTGCTCTGCGACGCTGAGACTTTCAGCTCCAGCACTTGGCCTCGGCGAAACCGCTTCTGGTCCAGCCAGATCTGAATTACTGGCGGCTTACTGGCAATCACGAAGCTCTTCGATTCGCGGTAGGTGTGCCCTGCTTTGTCGCGCAAAACGAGGCGCACGTTGTAGGTGCCGTCTTGCATGTCTACGGGCGCAAAGAATCGCGTCTGCCAGATATCTTCGCCGGACAGGTAGCGAAGCTTTTGAACCAAGCCGAACGGGAACAATGCAACAACTGAGACGATAGATTCGTCGGTCTTTACGCGCAACACTGGGTCGCCCGGACGAATCACCCTGGGGCGGAGCAAAGCCCGGGGAACTGCGAGAAACGATGTATACGGCGTGACAAATTTGTACTGCCGCGCGAGGCGAATGATTTCATCAATGGTCGCCTGATCTTCGCCTTCGCGCTGAATCCTTTCCAACAGCGCGTCCACACGCGCGCGCGCCCACAGCCTAGGCAACTGCGGGTGTTCGAGGGCCTCGCGCGGCAGGCTGGCCTTTCCCGAGATTTCCAGCGGAACGCCTTCCCTCACGCCGTGAACCGCAAAACCAGCATCCTGTTTTGGCCTCTGATATCGCCCGACCCAAGCCGCGAGCGAGCCCGAGAAAGCCGAGTCTTGCAAAGGATAGACAGCGTCAATCCCCGCGTCCTGGGGCACCTCCACGCGCAACTGACCCACAGGGCTTCTGCCGATTTTGGAGAGGAAGGAATTGAGCTTAAAGTCGAGCGGCTCAGTCGAAAGAACTTGCTCAAGCACTCCGTCTTCCCGCGCGAGCACACGCAAGAGCGGCAAGTTTGCATCATCGCCAACGCCAAAGATGTATGTTTTCGGACGTTGCGCCTCGGGAAGCTTTTTCCAGGCAGCCTCGTACCACGCTGCAATCTTGCCATTCTGAATAGGCCCGCGCGTCGCACCGCCGTCGCTGAGCAGGACGATATAACGGCTGCCTTTTTCACCTCCGGCGCATTGCCTTAAGCCCTCATCCAAAACGCGCTGGATATCGGTGCCACCGCGCAGCTTGCTTCCGCGAACGAAGTCCAACGCCCGCTGAACGGCTACGGTGTCCGCGGGTAAGGGAGCGGGCTCGAACAATTGCGCATGTTGATTAAACAAAATCAGATTGAAACTATCCGACGGACGCAGTCTGCGAAGAAGCGTTTCCAGAGCTTGATAGCTGCGCTCTAGTTTGTCCCACTGCATGGAGAGAGAAGTATCGAAGAGAAGCACGAGGGTCTTTGCCGGGCCAGAGTCTTGATCCCCATTCCCGCTGGCCGATAGGATTTGCTTCCCACCACCAAGCAAAGCGTCCACGGCGAAAAAGCCGGGTTCGTCGGTGCTGCGCACGGGAGCCGTCTCTGGCGGCGAAGGTTGGCCGCTCACAGGGTTACGAAACGCCAGCACTCGCAACGTGTCATTCCCAGTGCGGTCGAGTTCGAATGTGGTGACGAAGTCTTCCGTCAGATTGACGTTCTGTCCCTCGAAATGTCCTTTCACGTGATGCGGCGAATTCTGCTCGATCTGTAAGGGAAAGGTGTTCGCGGCAGCCTGAAAGTTCGTGATGGCATGCGCCGATTGCAACTCATAGTTGATCGACAAGTGCCGGGCCATCTGTGCTTGGTAGGCATCAGGGTGCAACGGAATCGCAAAGTACGTTTTCAAATTCTCTACAGGTATCGATTCGTGGTATTCGAATTCCAGGCGCTTTGTCCCGAAGGGCGCAATAGGCACGATGCGTGCGCTGAAGATGCTGCTGCGGGAGGCTTCCGTAGCGCCACGCTCTCCCATTTGCAACAGCCCAGGATCGATCGTTTGCTGTTTCAATTGATTGTAGATCTCCTCGGCGCGCTTGCGTTCCATCACCACCGCGGGAATTCTCACGGGCCCGTCCCATACGGCGAAGTCGGATACCGTCGCGCGGCTCGGCAGCGCGAAGACATAATTTCCTTCCTCGATCTGGCTGGTGTGGTTGGCAAAAATCTGCCGCACGAAAATGCGCGCATCGCCGTTGTCAATGCGGATCGTGATCTCCATCTCTTCGAGAGATAGGATCTTAGGATCGGGTTGCGCCTTATCGCGCGGGATCAGCACGCCTCCATCCGCGAGCAGGAGGTACGGCGTAAGGAGCAAGAACGTAACTACGACGAGTGTTTTTTTCATGGATGCAGTTTCTGCTCCAGAATCTTTGCCAATCCGTTGTCCGTGCCGGCGTAGATCGTGCCGTTGCTTTCCGCTAGCGCCGTGACATTGAGCGATGGCAGGCCCTCAGTAATAACTGTCCAGCGCGCGGCTTCACGGTCGTACACGTATAAACCATTTCCGAGCGAGCCGGCCAAAACGTGGCTCGGTGTGACGAGCATGGCGTTGGGATTGACTTCGAAGGGTGCAGTGGCTTTCTCGAAGGTTTGAAAGCGTCCCGCGCGGTCCAGCCGAAAAATCCCCGCGCCGTAGGTTCCCACGATCCATTCATCGCCTATCGGAACAACCGCTGTGATCCAATTGTGTTTCAGGCCGGAGCTCGCGCCTGCCGTGTAATTTACGCGCACGATCTCTTTGTTGAGTTCAGAGAGGCCGCCCAGCGTGCCGACCATGAGTTCATCGCCCGAAACGCCCAGGGCGTACACGTGATTGTTTACCAGGCCGTGAAACGCATACATGCTGTGTGCACCGCCCTCACCGAGAAAGGTCAAGCCCGCCGGCGTGCCTGCCACCAGGCCGTTGCGGTAGATGGATACGTCCGTAACGTGGTCCGCGATGAGCCCGTCGGCTCGCGTGAGAATTTGCTGCTGGCCGCCATTCGAATCGAAACGGACGAGACCGTTTGCCGTCGCCACCGCTACCGTCCCGGTTCGGCCATCCGCCACGATGCGGTTGATACAGAAAACGTGATCGTCTTCCACATGCGTCGCGCGCCCCGCCTCCGGGTCAAGAAGATCGAGCCCACGGTCGAAATAGCCAATCCAAACGCGCCCGCTTCTGTCTGCGGCCAGCGCCGAAATATTCCGATCGCTGAGAATGGCAGGACCCGGCCGTAGCAGTTGTTGCCAACCCAGCCCGCGCGTACTCATACGATAGAGCGCATCGCTTGAAAGCACATACACGTCATTCCCCGACATAAAGAACTGGCGGACCTTGGCCAATTGCGCAGTTTTGCCCGAATGCATCAAATGCGGGTCAAGCTGCGGGCTACTAATCGGGATGGTCAGGACCCCCTGATCCTCAGATCCCACGTTCAGGTTCGATCCCGTAGCCAGCAAGGAAGTAACAAGTACACCCGGTGCGAGGACTTGTGAAAAACGTCCTCTATCGAAAACTGCCACACCTAGCACGGTACCCACATAAGTTTTTTCGCCGGAAGTCGCGAGGCACTGTACCTGCCGGTCTGGCAAGCCTTGCTCCTCGCCAAAAGAATCGACCGCGCCGGCATGCCAGTGGAACACGCCTTGGTTGAGCGTGCCGATCCACAAATCGGACTCGGTACCCGCAAGCGCGGTGACATACAAACTATTCAACGAGGGATGCAAGGACGCCAGGTGCTTGCTGTCGTAAATCAAGACACCCCGCTTCTTTGTTCCGATCAAGAGATGTCCGGCAGACGCCGGGAGTATCGCGGTTATCGCGCGGTCTTCGGAATCCTGAGGACGGATCTGACGGAAACCATGACCATTAAAGACCAGCAGTCCATCCTGCGCGGTGGCTACCACAAGTTCCGGTTCCCGGCTGTCCGCCAGCAGGGCCGGAGCCAGAGTTACGAGCGGAGACGGTGGCAGGTCCCGGCCAGGGAGGAATTGCCGGGAGGGGGCACCACTAAGATCGTATTCCAGGAGGCCGCCCGGCCCGCCTATATAGAGGTGTTCCTGAAAACGCGCTGCCCGCAGGAAGACCGCAGGGGCGCTAACTAACTCGAAACTGGCTCCCGCGGGCGGAGCGAATGGTCGAGTGTCGAAGCGAGTTTCGCGTTCCGCCTGAATCTCTTCCGTAGAAAGCCGCAGTGCGCGCTTGGCGCGCCACTCTGTAAATCCAACCATTAGCACCATCAGTGCCGCGGCGGCTGCCACACTGGCACGAACCACCATCTTCCGTGTCTGCCGCATTAGTTTCCTCAATACAGTCAGCTTTCGTGCGTATTACAATCTAGTTCTTTAATCGCTACAGCAAGCTGGCCGCCAGAGTATTTTCAGCCCAAACTAGCCGATTTCTTGAACAACGGGTTTGCGCCGCTTCGTGTCGTACAACACACAGTGTGTACCGCACGACATGAACACGATTCACGAGGCTGTCTACAGGAGTCGTTGTTGTCCCGAGTGGCCTTCTTTGTTGGCCTCTTTATTCCCAGTTCTGTTGCAGTTCCGGCGGGTGCATACACAAAGTGACATGAGATGAGCTATTTTTTTGAACCCCTGGTGCGGACTAATTAAACGTGGGAGCGGCAATCGTGCAATTTCCGTCTTGAAGGCCGCTACTGTTTATGAAGTAATTCGAATACTGGAGTATCTGCTTGGGAGGCGTTCGGACAAACCTTGTAGTGAAAATGAAGAATCAAGAAGGATGCCTCGAAAGCAGATGTTCTACTCATTGATTAAGTCTCGTAGATTCAGGGAAATTTACGGCACTCACATCGCTGCGGCGCTCACGTCCGCCTGTCACGCAAGAGGTTGCTCGTTCGAGTCCCGTCGATCCCGCGGCTGCCGCAGCACGGCCGCCGAAGGGGATTGCTTTACGGCGGCAACACTGTTCCTGTGTGGGTAAATGGTTCCGGTGACAACATCCCGGTTGCCGACAACCCGTCGCCCTTCAACGCATCGCTAGGCGGTGAGCTTTACTCGTCCACCTTCTTCGACTTTCCATTCTCCTAGGAGGGGTGGGCCGAGAAGATCCATCCCGTGGTTGTGGACAACCGACGAAATTCATCAATCGACAGGGCCTCATGGACGTATGGCTTGCCGTTATACTTGCCTAACTCGCGGAAGAACTCCTCCATCTTGCCTGCGGGTTGGTACACGTTAATGATCTTGCACGAATGACAGTCGAGACCGAGAATGCGCGTCGGCTTCCCGCCCACGCAAGCCCACACGTGAGGAACCTTGCGCGGCATGAAAACGGACTCACCGGCTCCCACGCGAAATCGCTTATCACCAACCTCAAAGTTAAATTCGCCATCAATGACGTAGATCCACTCGTCCTGGTCGTGGTGGAGGTGGCGCGGCCCACCGCCTCCGCCGGTGAACTCGAAAACACACATCGCACTGTCAGTGTCCTGTGCGGACACCTTACAATCATTCGGTTCGCCGCCGAGTTTCACACGCTCATCGAATCGGTCTTTCCCTACGGCAACATTGAAGCCCACAAACATCTCCTTATTCTTCATTTTCTTTTTTCCTTTCACGTGCATGATGGTTTTGTCGATCGTTCCAATCAAGGTACGCGTCCGGTCGAGCTTCTTTTGCAGAATCTTCCGATGCGACTCCAGGGCATCGATTTTTTCAAAATCAGCCCGGTCCAGGATTTGCTTGATTTGCTTCAGCTCGAAGCCCAGCTCGCGATAAAAAAGAATTTGCTGGAGGGCCAAAAGTTGTGGCTCTTCGTAGACCCTGTAGCCATTGGCCTTGTGATAGGCAGGCTTCAGCAGGCCTGTCTCATCGTAAAAATGAAGCGTGCGCACGCTGACGCGCGACACTGCTGCCACTTGTTTGACCGTGTATGCCATCGCTTTCTCTTTCAGAGATCACGCTAGTTCTCGGGCGCTTCCTATTCTCGGGGATAACGTAACGTGAGGGTCAAGAAAAAAATCTTGAAGGAACGAGGAATTATGCCCGGTTCTGGGAGAATTACGAACAAAAAAGCCAAAAAACGTCCGCAACTGCGAAAGTCCGGTTAGGATGGCGACCCCGGTGGGACTCGAACCCACAACATCCAGCTTAGAAGGCTGGCGCTCTATCCGATTGAGCTACGGGGTCTCGGTCCGATTTTATCAAAATTGATGGCGGCTACCCGAGAATTTGACGATCTAGCTTAAGCCTCTTAGCTGCGTCATGGGTCACGATATTGCACGGTATTCGGGGGGTTTTGTTCTCGATTTGTTCTCAGCGGCATGCGTAATTTCATTAACTACCGACCACTCGGTCGGTAAGAACCCACTGTGCGTCGCGGACTCCACATCTCTTCCTTCCAACTTTGTTTGCGAATGGGAACAATCGAAAGGTGCTTTGGCAAGATCTTGACAGCGAGCCGTGCGCCCCTCACGCGGTACACTTCTCCCATCCTGCCCGCTCCCACTGCGCCGGAGGTGATTTCAGGAAACCTACTCGTGTCATTACTTTCGACGATAACTTCAGGGTTTCCGACAATACGATCGGAACTGAACTGGGCGGGGCAAATTATGTGTCTGTATTGTCCGCCCAGGCCATGTAAGCCCAAGCTTTATATGACAAGTTTAAGAGCAACCCCCCCTGCAGCTAACATTGACACACTGCAAGGTTTTTCGGTCGAAATGACACCCTCCCGGAGGAACAAGTTGTCTAACGTCTGAGGGATGACAGCCACATGCACCTGCCCTCCCAAAAGCCGGGGCGAAGCTGGCGGTGAAGCCTGCCAGGAGCGCCACGAGCAGAAGCACTTTCGGTATTCGCTTTAGCATTTCTTTTTCTCCTTCTTTTTCTTGATCTACGTCTTACTTACAGCTCTTGGCGGACGATTGGGACAGCTCAGACCTGCAGTTGGTCGCGCGTGCGCCAACTTCGACTCGGGCTGGAGAAACCATCCCTACCCGTTCGCCAAAATATGCAAACATCGCGTTCCAGCCGGCCTGATCCAGACGTCCTGCCCACACCTTCTCCACTCTGCCCTCGGTTCCCACCAAAACAGTGTTGGGGACACGCGCGAGACCGAGTTGGGCGAAGGTTCTGTAGGGCGGATCGGCCAGCACATCGGGGAGTGATATGCCGTTCTTTGAGCAGTAGTCTCGGGTGATTTCGATCGGGTCACGGCTTACCCAGAGGACGCGAACGCCTTTTTGTTCGAGTGCGCTCGCTAGCGTCATCCAGCCATCTTGATTTGCCTGGCAAGCCGGGCACCCCGGAGAAAAAGTTATGATGAGGAGCTTGAAACCTTCCGCAGGAAGGGCCACTGGCTCCAGACGGGCATCGAACGCTATCCCCGCAAGATTCTTCAGTTGCGTTCCCGCAGTGATTTGGGGAGCTAAGGCTTCGCTCAGGTGGCGGTTCTGCCGGAAAAGGAAAATGTTCTCGGCGAGCACCCCCAGCCCGGCAAGCCAGAGAAGGATCTCTATCACTTTACTGAATCGGATTTTTGGCTTAGTCCCTGCCATGTTAGTTTCCTTCGAAAGCCGCCTGTTTCAATCTGTGCGGAGCACAGGTGTCGGCTGCAGCTCCTCTACTCGTGCCTCAGGGCGACAATCGGGTCCACTTTGGTCGCCCGCCGCGCAGGAACATAAGTGGCCAGGAGTGCCACAAGCCAAATCGGCAAAACGGCGGCCAAAAAGACGAGGCCACGTTGACCGAATGGCAGGAGATCGTCGTTAACGAGGCCTAGCTTGAGCCACACTAAGGGAGCGGCCAAAGCCAAACCAGTTCCAATCCCCACGGCCCCCAGAACCATTCCTTTTTTCATCACCATTCTGAGCACATCGCTTTTCCGGGCGCCGAGCGCCATGCGGATCCCAATTTCATGTGTCCGCCGCTCGACTGCGTAAGCCATCACCGCAAAGATTCCTACCGAAGCCAAGGCCATCCCGAGACCCGCGAACGTGCCCATAAGAATGTTCGCCACGCGCATGCCGGCACCGGACTGGGCCATTACTTGGTTCATGGTTTGGACGGCGGCGATGGGTTGGTCCTTATCGAGATCCCAAACAGCGCGGCGTAACATCGGAGCGAAGGCCGCCGGGTCGGATCGCGTCCGAACGACGAGAGTCACCACTGAGGATGAATTCTGTGGATAGGGCTCGTAGGCCTGGGGTACATATTTCCGCTGCTCAAACGAGTCTCTCACGTCACCGACAACGCCCACGATTTCACTCCAATCCGGCCGGTCCAATCCACTGGTGTCGAGCCGAATGTGCTTACCGATGGAATCCTCATTCGGGAAGTAACGCCGAACAAAAGCCTGATTTACAAGGGCTACCGGCAACGCCTGCGCGCTGTCGGAAGATAAGAAATTGCGGCCGCGAATCAGCGGGATGCCCAGCGTGCGAAGATAATCGGGGCTGATCGCGAAATAATCCGTCCGCGCCCTCTCCGTGCGTGACACAGCAGGACGGCCCTCGATGCTAAACGTGACCGAGCGCTCGTAATCCCCAAGCGGCAGGGTACTCGTCGCGCCCGCCGAAATTACACCGGGAAGCGCTTCGAGGCGCTGGATAGCTTCCTGGAAGAAGGCCGCCTGCCTGGAGGGATCTTTGTAGCCCGCGTTCGAAAGGGAGATGTTTGCTGTCAAGACCTGATTCGAGTCAATTCCGAAACCAGCGTGAACTCTGTCGAGAAATTCCTGGACGAAAACTCCTGCTGCGATCAGGAGCACCAGCGCCAGGGCGATTTCCGCAGTCACCAGCACACTCTGTGTCCGGTGGCGGGCCTTGCTCTGCGAAATCGCGCGGCCACCTTCTTTGAGCGTCGAGTGGAGACCCAGGGCCGTCTGGTGCACGGCCGGCATTAGGCCGAAAAGAACGGCTGCGAGAACCGATACGCCGAGCGTGAAGATCATCACGGTATGATCGATGGTCATTTCGCGCCCTATCGAACTAACGTCGGCGGTCATGCTGAGACCCCTACGGAACAAGTCCACACCCCGCGAAGCAAGCAGCAGGCCTAGCCCACCTCCTGCAAGAGCAATGAGAAGACTTTCAACGAGCGATTGGCGGACCAGGCGGAAACGGCCCGCGCCCAGAGCCGTCCGCACGGCGAATTCCGTTTGGCGCTCTACGCCGCGCGCAAGCTGGAGGCTCGCAATGTTCACGCAAGCAATGAGCAGGACAAAGAAGGCCACTCCCATCTGCAGTCTCATGCCAACCTCAAACTCATCGGCAATGTAATGCTGGATCGACATGGCTGAGGCGCTCCAACCCTTGCTCGTGCCGGGGTGGGCTTGCTCGGAGCGTTGGGCGAGAGCTGCCATCTCAGCCC
>WNFO01001710.1_pt1 | contig 20295 bp, 16 predicted proteins | sample 5400251 | NCBI WGS metagenome assembly WNFO01 (sample SAMN13153354, study PRJNA577476) | soil metagenome | isolation source: 100 cm saprolite under Madrone tree | place: USA:California | collected 2016-06-14
CCAGGCGCAGATCCTTGACCCTGGCGTTCGCCAACTCGGAGACGCGGAGCGCGGTGTCGATGAACAGGTCGAGCGCCAGCCGTTCCCACGGCTTCGTCTCGATGGTCAGGAGCGCGCGCAACTCGGCGCGCATGAGGTACTTCTCTTTCGGCTTCGCCTTCTTCAACCGCTCGATGCGAACGAGCGGATTCTCGTCAAGCAGATACCCCCGCCCGTTCTTCTGCGTCATCGCCCACTTGGCGATGGACGACAGATGGGCGAGCCGGGTGTTGACGCTGGACGCCTTCTGCCCTCGGCTCGCCAGCGTCGTGATGAGCGCCTCGACGGACTCGGGGGTGAAGTGCTTGATGTCGTCGGTCAGCCCCTGCTCCCGCAGGTGGGTGACGAACTGCCTGTACGTCACCGCGTACCCCTCGCAGGTCACTGGGGAACAGCCCCGGCGGATGCCCAGATGCTTCACGTAATCGTCGGCCAGCTTCGAGAAGGTCATGACATCTCCCGCCCGCTGATGTGCGGCGATAATGTGCGATGCCCTCTGGGGCGTCGTGTAAACCCGCGCCGTAGAAGGCATCGAACATTATCTTGATGATGTCGTCGACGGCGCCCGTCGTGACGGCGGCGATCTCCGGTGCCGGTTCGGGAATCGTCGGCGCGATCAGCACGTCCACCTGGGAGAAGACCGCCCGCAAAAACTCCTGAGTCAGCCGGCCGCGAGCCCGCAACGCCTGGAGATACTGGTGGGCAGCGATGTGCGCGCCGAACTCGAGGCGCGTCCGGACCACCGGTTGGATGTCCTGGGGCCGCTCGCGCAGGAGTCGCTCGTGGATGGTGACGCTTTCGGCGCGGCTGATCACGCCCGTGATCTCGCCGAGCGGCACCGGGTCGGGCACCCGCATCTCGCTGACGTGTGCGCCCAGTGCGCCGAGCTGCCGGGCAGCCTCACGGACGGCCGCGACGACCTCTGCATTGACGTCGTCGAAGTAGTAGCTCGCGGGGACTCCGATCCTGAGCCCGCGAATGCCGCCATCGATGCCTCGCAGATAGTCGGGCACCGGTCGCCGGCTCGTCGTGGCGTCGGCCGCGTCCCAGCCGGCGATGATGCCCAGCATGAGCGCGGCATCGCGCACCGTACGCGTCATCGGTCCGAGATGATCGTTCGACCACGAGAGCGCCATCGCGCCGGCCCGGCTCACGCGACCGTACGTCGGCTTGAGGCCGACGATGCCGCAGCAGGCGGCAGGCAGGCGGATCGAGCCGCCGGTGTCGCTGCCGAGGGCGCCCAGGGCGAGTCCCGCGGCGACCGCCGAGCCGGAGCCGCTCGACGACCCTCCCGAGCAGTGGCCGTTCCGCCAGGGATTCTGGACGTGACCGTGATGAGCGTTGTCGCCGAACGGCCCCAGCGCCAGCTCCGTCATGTTGGTCTTGCCAAGCGTGATGGCGCCCGCGGCCACGAGTCGCGCCACCGCCGTGCACGGCCGCTCGCTGACGAAGTAGTCGCGCGCGCGCGTCCCGCACGAGGTCGGCAGCCCAGGCGACGCGCAGAGGTCCTTCCAGGCCATCGGCACGCCGTGGAGCGGCCCGCGCGCCCGGCCCGCGGCACGCTCGCCGTCACGCTCCTTGGCGGCGCGACGGGCGCCGTCCGCGTCGACCGTGATGAACGCGCGCAAGACGGGATTGAGCCGGTCGATGCGAGCTAGACATTCGTCGGTGATCTCGACGGCGGAGATCCGCCGTGCCTGTAGCGCGGCGACGAGCGATTCGATCGTCCAGTCACTCATCACCCGGCGCTCCTTCCTCGAGCACGGTCACGAAGCTGGCGGGCTCGTCGGCCAGGCTCAGTCCGCGGGACAGGCGCGTGATGATGTCGGAGAGACGGGTCAGCTCGGCGGCGACTCCGGGATCGCTCGATGGACTCATGGGCCGGAAGCATACACCGGCCAGGAGCCCGGCGAAGCGGAGGGCTTAGACGCTCGAGGCGCTGAGGACCGTGGCCGCCTTGCGGGCTTCGGTGCGGGTGTCCTCGATGATCTGGGTCACCGTGTCGGGGAACAGCCCCAGAACCTCCATGACCGCGCCGTCGAAGCACTCGGCGGAGCCTTCTCTGAGGTCGGCGATCGCTTCCTGGCTCACGAGGTGATCCGCCAGGTAAATGATGGCCGCGTTCCACCGGTGCTCCGGTGGCGCCTGGTCGAAGCGATGGTGAGCGCGGATGGCGAACGTGATCGAATCCGGCATCGTCCAGTGCGAGGCGAGCAGCGCTCCCAGCTCGCCGTGATCGGTCTGCAAGACCTCGAGCTCGGCCAGACAGAGCGGCACGCTCTGGATGTCGGCGTAGCGCTTCACCGCTGACGACTCCTTGGGATAGTGGCTCTCGAGGACGAGCAGGCCGAGGTCGTGAAGCAGGCCAGCAAGGAAGACGCTCTCGGGATCCAGATCCTCCGGGCTGCCCACCGCGTAGCGCGCGATGATCTCAGAGCGGTGGGCCACGCCGAGGCTGTGCTGCCAGAAGATCTCCCGGGCGGCTCTCGTGCCGCGAACGGGCACGGCATCGTAGAGGCTCGCGACCAGCGCTAGCCGCCGGATGCGGGCCAGGCCGAGACGGAGGAGCGCGTCGCGAATCGAGGAGACCGGGCTGCGGCCGATGTAGGCCGCCGAATTCGCCGACCGCAGGACACGGGCCGCGATGACCGGATCCTGGCGGATGATCGCCGCCACTTCGGCCACCGAGGCGTCCTCGCGGCCCAGCGTCGCAATCAGGTGAGCCAGGACCGGCGAGAGCGACGGAAGGTCGCTGAGGCCTTCGATGTCGGCGACGAAGCGCTCGGTGAGCGTCGGCATGGCTCTCCTCCTTGTCCGAGCATAAAGGTGCCAGCGCTATCTGCACCCCGCGTTTCTGGTGCCGATATCCGGACTATTGAATGGGCATGGGCACCCGGGCTGTCGCCCGCCCATGCCCCGCCGCGATTCTGCGCGGCAGTTCATCGCCAGCCCGATCAGAGTTGTGTGCCCCGCCGCGATGCTCCGCGAGCCGACCAGAATCTGGTAGACCGTGCGCGCGCGCTGGAATTGAATGATGTAAGGTGTCCCCGTGAAGTGCGCCGCCTGTCAGTTCGAGAATCCTTCGGGCATGCGATTCTGCGGTCAGTGCGGAACCGCACTGGCCCGGCAGTGCCCGCAGTGCCACGCTGAAGCTCCGCCGGGCTTTCGCTTCTGCGGCCAGTGCGGGGCGAACCTTCAGGCTGCGCCACCACAGGCAGCGCCAGCGCCCACACCCCGTGCGCCGGTGGCGGCGCCTTCAATCGCCACCTACACGCCCAAGCATCTCGCCGACAAGATCCTCAAGTCCCGAGCCGCCGTGGAGGGCGAGCGAAGGCAGGTCACCGTGCTGTTCGCGGACGTCGCCGGCTTCACGACGCTGGCCGAACGGCTCGATCCGGAGGACGTCCATCGGATCATCAACCGCTGCTTCGAGCTGATCACGGCCGAGGTCCATCGCTTCGAAGGCACGATCAACCAGTACACCGGCGACGGCGTCATGGCGCTCTTCGGCGCGCCGATCGCCCACGAGGACAGCCCGCGCCGCGCCGCTCACGCGGCGCTCGGGATCCAGAACGCCCTGCGCGACTATGCCAAGGAGCTGCAGGCCGAGCGCGGCGTGGTCGTCCAGATGCGGATCGGGCTCAATACCGGGCCGGTCGTCGTCGGCAGCATCGGAGACGACTTGCGGATGGACTACACCGCGGTCGGCGACACCACGAACCTGGCCGCCCGCATGCAGTCGGCGGCGCGACCCGGCAGCGTGTTCGTCACCGAGGCCACACACAACGCGCTCCAGGGCTACTTCGAGACCCTCGACCTCGGAGAGCTGACGGTCAAGGGGCACAGCCCGGCGCGGGCGTTCGAAGTCCTGCGCACGCGTGGTCGCCGCTCGCGCATGGAGGTCGCCGCCGAGCGCGGCCTCACGCCGCTCGTCGGTCGCGAGCGCGAGCTGGAAACCCTGCGCGACCGGTTCGGCGAGGTCAAGAACGGCCGCGGTCAAATGGTGTCCCTCGTGGGCGACGCCGGCATCGGAAAGTCGCGTCTGCTCCTGGAATTCCGCCGCGCGCTGGCCGACCGCGGCGAGGAGGTCACCTGGCTCGAGGGGCAATGCGTCTCGTTCGGCCAATCGATCCCCTTCCTGCCGCTGGCCGATCAGCTCCGGCGCAATTTCGGGATCGAAGAGTTCGACGGCGAGCCCGAGATCATCGCCAAGGTCGAGCACAGCATGCGCCGGATGGGTGAGCTGGAGCCTCACACGCCCTACGTCCGGTATTTGCTCTCCGTCGATCCCGGCGATCCCGCCATCGCGGCGATGGACGCGCTGGCGCGACGCCGAAAAGTCTTCGACGCCGTGCGCGCGCTGATGCTGCGCGGCGCCGCCCAGCATCCCGTCGTGTTCGTGGTCGAAGACCTGCATTGGGTGGACCACAGCACCGAGGAATACCTGACCGCCCTGATGGATTCGGTGGCCAGCGCCCGCGTCATGCTCCTGATGACCTATCGCGTGGGGTACACGCCGCCGTTCGGCACTCGCAGCTTCCAGACGACGCTGACGCTGCAGAACCTCACCGAGCGCGACGCGCTCGTCATGGCCAGCCGCGTGCTCGGCACCGACCAGTTCCCCGAGGAATTGCGGGCCGCGCTGATGGCCAAGGCCGAGGGCGTTCCGCTGTTCGTGGAGGAAGTGACCAAGACCCTGCTCGACCTCGGGGTGATCCAGCGGGACAACGGGAGCTACCGTATCGTGCGGCCCATCGGGGACGTCCACGTTCCCGATACCATTCAGGGGATCATCATGGCTCGCCTCGACCGGCTGGGCGAGGAGGGCAAGCGGACCGTCCAGCTGGCAGCGGTGATCGGCCGGCAGTTCCTGGTCAGACTGCTGCAACGCATTTCCGGAATGACGACCGAGGTGGACGGTGTCCTGCGCGACCTCAAGGCGCTCGAGATCGTCTACGAGCAGGGCCTCCTGCCGGAGCCGGCCTACATCTTCAAGCACGCGGTGATCCAGGACGTCGCCTACAACAGCCTCCTCGTGCAGCGGCGCAAGGAGCTGCACCGCGCCGTGGGGTACGCTATCGAGGATCTGTACGCCGACCGTTTGACCGAGCATTACGAAGAGCTGGCTCACCATTTCCAGCACGGCGAGGAGTGGGCCAAGGCGTTCGAGTATCTCGGCCGCTCGGGCGACCGGGCCAAGGACGCCTACGCCAACGACACCGCCCTCGACTTCTTCGGCCGCACGCTCGACGTCGCGGCCCGGGTGGTACCGCCCCTTCCGGCTCAGCGGTTGATGCAGGTCCACCAGCAGCGCGGCCGCGTCTTCATGCTCCTCGCTCGTTACGACGCTGCCATGGGCGAATCAGAGCGGATGCGGGCGCTGGCGCGAGAGGCTCACGACCGGCGGGCGGAGGGCGAGGCGCTTGCCGATCTGGCCTTCGCCTACCTGGCCACGTTCAAGACGGAGAACGTGCCGCACGTCAAGCGCTTTGCCGAGGAAGCGAGAGTCATCGCCGCCGAGACGGGCGATCAGCACGTGCTGGCCCGGAGCCTGACCTATCTGGGAACCTTCGATCAGATCGAGGGCCACCTGCTCGACGCCGACGCGAAGTTCGAGGAGTCGCTCCGCATCTGTGAAGCGGCCGACTTCAAAGACCACATGCCGCAAAATCTCATGTGGCTCGGGGCCGACGCCAACTGGCGCGGCGAATGGGCCAACGCCATCGAGACGTCCCGGCGGGCGGCGGCGGCGGCCATCGAGGTCCACGACGGCCTCTTCGAGATGTTCTCGGCTTCGTTTGCATGCCTCGCCCACATCGCGCTCGGCGAGTATGCGGAGGGTCTGGCCATGATCCACGACACGCTCCGCAAGGCGCGCGAGCGCAACAATGCCTTCTTCCAGGGTCGGCTCACGAACAGCCTGGGCTGGTTCTACCAGGAGCTGGGCGACTTCAGGCGAGCTCACGAGCTCAATCGCGAGAGCCTCGACCTGGGCCGCCGGATCAACAACCCCAACGTCGAGATCAGCGCAGCGATCAACATCGGCCTCGACTATCTGGCGTTCGGCGAGGCGACCCGCGCGGTGAGCCATCTCGAGGAGACACTGACGCGGGTCGAGAAGTTCGGCTACGGCGCCCACCGCTGGCGCTGGACGATCCACGCGACGGCCTATCTCGCCGAGGCGCTGCTGGCGGCCCGGGACCCCGCCGCCGCCCTGGTCCAGGCCGAGCGCGCACTCGCGCAGGCGCGGGCCACCGGGTGCCTGAAATACGTGGGCAAGTGCCATGCGTTGCTCGGCGACATCGCGCTGGCCGAACGGAACTCGAGCCGGGCGATCGAGGAGTTCGGCGGTGCGCTCGACGTCGCGCGGCAGCTCGGGTACTCCCCACTCACCTGGCAGGCCGCCTACCGTCTGGCGTCCTCGGAGTGGGCAGCCGGCAAGCAGGCGGAAGCCTTCACCCACGCCCAGCTCGCCGCCGAGACGATCGCCGCCATTACGAGCCGCGTCCCCGAGCCGGCGCTGCGTGAGACCTTCCTGAACTGGGCGCCGGTGAACGAAGCCCAGGCCCTGCTCGACCGCCTGCGCCGCGGCTAACCCGAGCGCGCGCGCGACCACAGCGCGCGGGCTGCCCCCGTCGCTTCGCGCCGGATCTCGTCCTCGTCCACCAGCGTGGCGCGGCCCCCCTCCACGACGACGCGCCCATCGACGATGACGACCTCCACGTCCCGTCCCTGCGCCGCGTGGACCAGATTGCCGAGCGCGCTCGTGCACGGCGTCAAATGCGGGCGCCGGAAGTCGACGACGACCAGGTCGGCCTTCTTGCCGACGGCCAGTGATCCGAGATCGTCGCCAAGCCCCATCGCGATCGCGCCCTCGCGCGTGGCCATCGCGAGCGCCGTCTCGGGCTGCCAGTCGTCGGTGACGTGGCCCTCCTGGACGCGCGCGATCGCGAGCGCCCAGCGCATCACCTCGATCATGTCGGCGTGCATGTTGTCGGTGCCGAGCGCCAGGCGGGCGCCGGCCCGCCGAAGCTTGGGCGTGGCGGCGATCATCCCGCCGGTCGCGTTGCCCTTCGGCACGTGGGCGACGGTGACGCCGGCGCGGCCGACGCGCGCGACGTCGGCGTCGTCGAGGAAGATGCAGTGAGCGGCAATGAGCCGATCGTCGAGCAGCCCGGTGTCGTCGAGCAGCTCGGCGGGATGGCGCCCGCTCCGCGCTCGCACGCGCTCGACCTCGATCCAACTCTGAGCCAGATGCGTGTTGACGCGCAGGCCGTGACGACGGCTGGCGTCGGCCACGCGCCGGAGCAGCGAGTCCGAGCACGTGTCGGGTGCATGCGGTGAGAGCTGGACGCCGATGCGACCGTCGGCCTTGCCCTGCCAGCGCTCGGCCAGCGCGAGCGCGGCCCCGAGCGTCTCGTCGCCGATCTTCGCGTCGTGCTCCCAGCGGCCGTCGGCGACCTTCGTGAAATCCACGTCGTGGATTCGGCCGCACGTCACCACGCGCCCCCCGATCTCCGCCATGGCGGAGACGGTCACGTCGGCATGGACATAGGTGTCGTTGATCAGGGTGGAGCCGAAGAGCAACGCCTCCAGCGCGCCGAGCCGGGCCAGCGCACGCGCCTCGTCCGGTCTGACGTCGCTGCCCTTGGGCACGCCCGGCGTGTAGGCGGGGGCGAAGCCCATGTCCTCGGCCATACCGCGGCACATCGTCAGGATCGCGTGCGTGTGGACGTTGACGAAGCCCGGCGTGACGACTCGGCCGGGCAGCGTCAGCGTGCGCGCTCCAGTGACGTCGCGGGGAACTTCGGACGCCGACGTCACCAGGGCCAGGCGGTGATCGCGAATCGCGATCACGGCGTCTTCGATCACGGGTCGCGCCGGATCGACGGTCAGCGCGGTGACCTCGCGGAGCACGAGATCGTAGTTGGCGCTCATCGCAGAAGCCGCGAGAGAAAGCGCCGCGTCCGCTCCTCGCGCGGCGTGGAGAAGAATGGCTCGGGTGGCGCCTCCTCGATGAACGCGCCGGCGTCCATGAAGATCACGCGGTCGGCCACCTGGCGCGCGAAACCCATCTCGTGCGTGACGACGACCATCGTCATCCGCTCCTGGGCCAGTCCCTTCATCACGTCCAGGACCTCGCCCACGAGCTCGGGATCGAGCGCAGACGTCGGCTCGTCGAAGAGCATCAGCTCGGGCGTCATGGCCAGACAGCGGGCGATGGCGACGCGTTGCTGCTGGCCTCCCGAGAGCTGGGCCGGGCGCTTTTCGAGGTGCTCGGCGAGGAAGACGCGCTCGAGCTGGCCGGCCGCGATCCGGCGCGCCTCGGCCAGCGGGCGACCGAGCACGCGGTGAGGCCCGATGGCCACGTTGTCGAGGGCCGACAGGTGATTGAAGAGGTTGAAGCGCTGGAAGACGAAGCCGATGCGCCGGCGCTGGCTCGCCAGCTCGCTCTCGGTGAACGGCCGCCACCGTCCGTCACGCATCTGGCCGCCGATCGGCTCGTCCCGAAGGACCACGGACCCGGCCGTGGGCGCTTCGAGCCGGTTGATGCAGCGCAGGAAGGTCGTCTTGCCACAGCCGGAGGGGCCGATGATCACGACGATCTCGCCCTCGGCGATCGTCAGCGAGCAGCCGGCCACGGCCACCCGATCGCCGAAGCGCTTGGTGAGCCCCTCGACCTTCAGCAGTGTCGGCGCCACGGGTCCGCGCGTCGTCAGGCGACGTGCAGGCGCCGCTCGAGGGCGCGCGAGAGCCAGGCCAGCGCCGAGATGAGCACGTAGTAGTAGAGCGCGATGAGCGCGTAGATCTCGAACGGCACGAAGTGGACGGAGATGATCGCCTGGCCCGCCCGCGTGAGCTCGTACACCGAGATCACCGACAGGAGCGACGAGCCTTTCACGAGCGTGATCAGCTCGTTGGTGAGCGGCGGCAGGACCGGCCGGAAGATCTGGGGCAGGAGGATGAAGACCAGCACCTGGCGGGGCGTCATGCCGATCGAGCGCGCGGCTTCCGTCTGGCCGCGGTCGATGGCCTCGATGTTGGCCCGCACGATCTCGGCGATGAACCCAGCGGCGTTGAAGGAGAGCGCGACGACGCCCGCCCAAAACTCCGAGAGGTTGATCCCGACGACGGGCAGCGCGAAGTAGACGAGGAAGACCTGGACCAGCAGCGGCGTGCCGCGGACGAAATCGACGTAGCCCCTGACGAACCAGCGAATCGGCGGCAGGCCGCTGAACGAGCCGAGCCCGAGGAGGAACCCGGCCACCGTCCCGAAGACGATGGCCAGGACGGAGATCTTCACCGTGGCCACCACGCCCTGGGCCAGGAGCGGGATGGCCTCCCGGATGATGGACCAGTCGAGCGTCACGCGGCGATCAGAGCGCGGGCACCTTGTCGGCGAGATTCATGCGGAAGCCGAACCACTTCTCCTGCAGCTTGCCGAGCGTGTCGTCGGCGCGCAGCTTGCGGATCTGCTCGTTGAGGAACTCGACGACCTCGGTGTCCTCCTTCCGGCACGCGATGCCACACCAGTTGTCGGCGCCGAGGCCCTTGACCATCGCGTACTTTCCGGGCGCGTCGCGCAGCACCATGGCGAGCGTCGGCACCGTGTTGTAGACGGCGTCCACCTTGCCCTGGGCCAGCGCGATGTACGCCGAGGGATGGTCGTTGAACACCTTGACCTCGGCGAAGCCGTTGCCGGTGCGCGCCTTCACCTCGTCGCTCTGCTTCTTGGCCAGGATCTCGCCAGGCGAGCCGAGCTTGATGCCGACGACCTTCTTGGCCAGATCGTCGAGCTTCGTGATCGATGAGGCGTCGCCGGCGCGAACGAGCAGCGCCTGCGAGGCCTCGCCGTAGGGAATCGTGAAGGCCACGCGCTGGATGCGCTCGGCCGTATAGGTCATCGCGCTCATGATGACGTCGAACTTCTTGGCGTAGAGCGACGGGATCACGCCGGCCCACGCCGTGTCGATGAAGTCGGGCTTCACGCCGAGGCTCTTGCAGAAGATCTCGGCGAAGTCGACGTCGTACCCGACGATCTGGCCGTCCTTGCGGAACGTGAAGGGCACGTAGGCCGCTTCCACGCCGATGCGCAGCTTGCCCGAGCCCTTGATGTCGCCGAGCGTGAGCCCGGACGCGGTCGCCATCCGTGGCCGGCCGCACACGCCCGCCAGGCCCACCGCCGTGATGGAAAGGAACCGTCGCCTGTGCATAGATCCTCCGGGCGCAGGACGCGCGCCCGCATTCTACTACTCGGCGACGGTGACTCGGAGGACCTCCTCGACAGTCGTCGTGCCTTCGAGCACCTTCAGGAGACCGGCCTGACGCAGCGACTTCATGCCCTGAGTCTGCGCCATCGCTCGGATGTCGGTGACCGGCGCGTTCTTGAGAATGAGATCGCGGATCTCCTGGCTGGCCGGCATCACCTCGTAGATGGCCACCCGGCCCTTCATCCCGGTGAAGTTGCACGCCGCGCAGCCCCGGCCCTTGTAGAACTGCGTCCGGCCCACGCCGGTGAGCACGTGGCCGTAGGGCAGCAGCGAGTCCTCGTTCACCTCGTACGGCTCCTTGCAGTCCTTGCAGACCTTCCGTCCCAGCCGCTGCGCCATCACCAGCAGCAACGACGAGGCGACCAGGAACGGCGGGATGCCCATGTCGATGAGTCGGGCGATCGTCGAGGGCGAGTCGTTGGTGTGCAGCGTCGAGAACACCAGGTGGCCGGTCAGTGCCGCCCGGATCGAGATCTGCGCCGTCTCCAGATCGCGCGTCTCGCCGACCAGGATCACGTCCGGGTCCTGGCGCAGGAAGGCCCGCAGCGCCGAGGCGAACGTGCGGCCGATGCCGTCGTTGATCTGAACTTGATTAACTCCCTTCAGGTTGTATTCGACAGGATCTTCGGCCGTCATAATATTGTGCTCGGGCGAGTTGATCGTGTGGATGGCCGAGTAGAGCGTCGTCGTCTTGCCCGAGCCCGTCGGCCCCGTGATCAGGACCATCCCGTAGGGCTGCCGGATCACCTTTTCGAAGTGCTCGAGCGCCCCCGGATCGAAGCCGAGCTTGGTCAGATCGAGCTGCAGGGCGTCCTTGTCGAGGATGCGGAGGACGGCCTTCTCCCCGAAGATGGTCGGCAGGACCGACACCCGGAAGTCGATCTCTCGCGTGTTGTAGCGCAATTTGATGCGGCCGTCCTGGGGCAGCCGGCGCTCGGCGATGTCGAGATTCGACATGATCTTGATACGCGACGTGATGGCCGCCTCCAGCCGCTTCGGCGGCGACAGCATCTCGTGCAGGACGCCGTCGATGCGGAACCGGATGCGGAAGACCTTCTCGTACGGCTCCCAGTGGATGTCGCTGGCGCCCTTCTGGATGGCGTCGACCAGCACCATGTTGACGAGCTTCACCACCGGCGCCTCGTCGGCCGACTCCTTCAGCTCGAAGACGTCCATCTTCGTGCCGTCGTCGTCGCCCACGACCTCCACGCCCTCGAGGTCGCTCGAGATCGTGTTCATCGTCTCCGCCATCGACCCGGCGCCGCTGTCGTAATACTTCTCGATGGCTTCGCGAATCGCGCCCTGGGCGGCCACCACCGGCAGCACGCGCAGGCCGGTGATGAAGGTGACGTGGTCGATGGCGTGCACGTTGACCGGATCGGCCATGGCGACCGTCAGGCTGTCGCCGTCGCGCTGGATCGGCAGCAGATCGTAGCGCCGCGCGATGCCGCCCGGGAGGAGCTGGATGACGCTCGACTCCACGTTGACCGAGGACAGCGTGATCGACGGGACGCCGTACTGCTGGGAGAGGAAGCCCGCGAGCTGATCCTCGTTGATGAAGTGCATCCGCACGAGGATCGAGCCGAGCTTCTCGGTCGAGCCTTTCTGCTTGCGCAGCGCCTGGGCGAGCTGATCACGCGTGATGAGGCCGCCCGCCACCAGGAGGTCGCCGAGCGGCATCAGGCGTGCGCGCGGCTCCGATCGCACGGCCACCGGCTTGACCGGCGGCTTCGCCGGCACCTTGCTGGCCGGCGACGCCGTCCTCACCGCCGTCGGCGCCGGGGTCGGTGGGGCCGGCGCGGGCGATGGCGCCGTTGCGGTGGCGGTCGCCGCGGTCGGGTTGCGACGGGCCCGCACCAGGCGAGCGGTGACGCTCGCGAGCTTCTCGCGCTCACCGAGCTTGACGTAAATTTCCGCGAGGGCCTCGAGCGCGCTCACGTCGGCCGGATTGGCCTCGGTGATCATCTCGAAGACCTCGGCCGTCTGGCCGAGCTCGCGACGCTGGTCAGGGGTCAGGTCGGGCATGAGCGATTAGGGCAGGCGCGGCTCCCACGATGGCCGAACCTCCCCGGGCCGGAGCGGCGTGGCGAATTCACCCGTCCGCTTGGGACGGCTGCGCGTCTCGGCGAGCACCGCGGCGACACCCTTGCCCGCCTCCTTGGCGAACAAGCGCACCATGCCCACCGTCGTGCGCTCGTCGAAGATGGCGAGCAGGATCGCCTCCTCGTCCACCGTCGAGACGTGGATGGATTGCTTGATGCCCTCGTGGAAGAGGACCGTGAACTCGGTCTCACCGAGGAGCTGGGCCATGGCGCTGGTCGAGCTGAACGCGGCGGCGGCGAGGGCAGAGATGGAGACGGTGTCGAGCGCTCGGGCCACGCCGTCCATGGCGAGGAGCTGGCCACTCCGGTCGATGAGCAGCGCCTCGATCGCGGCCGACTCGCTGAGGAACCGCTGGAGGATCTCGCGGATCCGTGTCGCGTCGTTTTCCTGGATGACCATGTCTCGCACCTTCGTCATCTTGCCCCCTTCACGTCGCCGAACTCGCCGGCGAGGACCATGCGTGACACCGTGTTGAGGGTGTCGAAGACACCCTTGCCTTCGACCGCGACCGCCTCGAAGAAGGGCACCCGCCGGGCCCTTCGATTGAGCAGGTACTCGAGGTAGTCGATCGGCGCGATGTTCGGCAGGTCGCGCTTGTTGTACTGGATGACGTACGGAATCTCGTCGAGCGAGGACTGATACCGCTGCAGGTTCTCGTCGAGGTTCTTCAGGCTCGCGACGTTCTCGGGCAAGCGCTCGTATTGCGAATCGGCCACGAACACGACGGCGTCGACGCCGCGCAGGACGAGCCGCCGCGTCATGTCGTAGTGGACCTGGCCGGGGACCGTGTAGAGCTGGAAGCGCGTCTCGAAGCCACGGACCGTGAGCGCCGACACCGGCAGGAAGTCGAAGAAGATGGTGCGGTCGTCGCCGGTGGCGAGCGACACCATGTTGCCCTTGTTGGTGTGGGGCAGCGACTTGTGGACGTACTGGAGGTTGGCCGTCTTCCCGGCCACACCCGGGCCGTAGTACACGACCTTGAAGTTGATGACCTTCTCGGCGTGATTGATGATCGACACGCCCGCCTCCTCAGCGCGCTCCCAGTCGCGTCACCGCGCGCTCGAGCTCCAGCCGGGCCAGCCCCAGGCGATCCACCGGGCCGCCGCCGGCGACGAGGAGCGCGGCGGCGCCGCGCCCGGCGTCGACTTCTCGCACGACGAGTCGGTCCTCACCCATGCGCAGGATGAAGGACTCGAGCGGGCCCAGCGCGCTGCCGCGCATCGCCTCGCGCAGGGCGCGCGCATATTGAGCGAGCGGCCGCGCCGCCAGCCCTGGCGCCAGGAACATGTAACAGATCAGCGACGATGAGCGGTCCTGGAGCACCGTGGGCACCACTTTCCCGAAGGCCCGAAAGGATTCGCCGAGCGTACGGACGTGGGACGGCACGGTGGTGTCGCGCAGGTCGTCACCACCGTCGCCGTATCCATTCATCGAGCTCGAGCGTCGGCCGTTCAACGCCCCGGCTTCGACCGCTCGCAGCGCCACGCGCTCGAGATAGGCCAGCGGCGCGCCCGGAGCGACGGCCACGGCCAGCAGCGGCGCCGACTCGGCCAGCACACCGAGGGGGGTCAGCACGATCGCGCCCTGAGCACCTCGAACCGTCGCTTGCGAGGCCGGCGCGGGTAAGCGTCGATCGTCGAGGAGTGGCGCCAGCATCGCCGCGCTCTCCACCACCGCGTCGGCGGCCAGCTCGGGCGACGCCACGCTGAGCACGGTCAGGCGGCCCACTCGCTGCTCCTGGACCTCGAGCGCGCTCAGGATCGGCTTCAACAACGCAGCGACACGGCTCGGCTCGGCGCGCCGGCGACGCTCGATGAAGGGCGCCGACACGCGCGGCGGCTCCGGCTCTTGCTCGGCAACCGGCACGACCTCGCGCTCGGTAGCGGCGGCGAACCGAACGCGCTCGGGCTCCGGCTCTTCTTCCACTTCGTTCTCGACGACGACCTCACGTTCGGCCGCGACGATCGTGTCGGACATCACCGGCTCAGGCTCGGGCTCGGGCTCCGGCTCCGCATCCGGCTCTCGCTCGAGAGCAGCCTCCCGCTCGACGGCGGGCTCGACCGAGACGGCCGGCTCCACGGCGAGTCGCGGTTCAGGCTCGGGCTCGGGGGCTCGGGTAACGTCGAAGCGCTCGATGGTGAGGGACCGCGCCATCTCGGCGACCGGCGCGGCCGGGCGCTCCTCGGACGGCGGCGGCACGTGGGGCTGGAACGGCGGCGGAAAGTCCTCGATGCCGCGCACGTCGACGATGGGAGAGGACAGCGCGAAGGCGTCGCCGGGTAGCTGACGGATCACCTCGTCGAGCGGGAGGGTCAACGCCCCTTCCGGGAGCCGAGCCGCGATGTCAGCGTCGGACACCGTCACCGCCTGGCGCGGGAACTGCTCGGCGACCACGCTCCACTGCACGCGGGCTCGACCCTCGGCGAGCTGTGGCCCCAGCAGGCGGCGTGGAACGAGCAGATGGCCGGGCTCGAGCAGGTTCGCGCCGAGACGATCGAGCGGCAGGCGAAACGCGTCAGCAGGAAGCTGACCCGCGATGCGCTCGAACGAGATGCGCACCATCTCCTCCGCCGGCTCCGAGTGCGGCGGTCGAGACGCCTGGGCCGGCGTGACGGTGACCTCTTCGCGTCGTGGCCCTTCGTTCCGCTGAACGGGTTGAGGCGCCGGCGGTGTGACGTGCGGCGGCGGAGCTGGAGACGGCGCGGAGACTGGCGGCGTGGAGACTGGCGGCGGCGTGGCGACCGGCGACTTCGCGACGATCGGTGGCGGCGTGACGACGGAAGGAGGAATGACGGAGGGCGGCGTGACCGCAGGCGCGGGCGGCCGCAGCGGCACGATCTCGGTCTTCACGGAATGTGGGGGCGGCGCTGGCGCGACCACCGGTGGCGGCGCCGGCGCGACTGGCGCCGACAGGAGAACAGGCGCTGGTGCACGTACCGGGTGGGGCGCGGGTGCATGAACGGACGCATACGCAGGTGAGCGCGTCGCTTCGGGTGCACGCTCCTCTGCCCGGTGAGGGCGCTCCTGGGAGCGCTTGCTCTTCTCCTTGCGCGACCGCGGCCGGGATACCGCGAGCGGCGCCAGGCTCGTCGCGACGGCAAACATCTGTAAGCCGACCAGCGGCGGCAGATCGATCACGCTGAGCCCCACCGCGCGCTCGGCGGCCATGCCCAGGACCTGCACCAGCACGGCCGCGGTGGCGATCACCAGCATCAGGTGGAGCGCGCAGCGACCGACGAAGATGCCGAGCGCGCGGAGGCCCACACGACGAACGAGCGCCGTCAGGGCCAGGAAGAGATAGAACCCGAGGGGCGCGACGAGCGCGTGCATCGGAGTCAACGTGAGCGGCGCTCCCGCGAGCTGCCACAGATCGTACTTCACGACCGCGTACGCACCGCCGCCATAGACCACCAGGCCGAACAGGAGCGACGAGAACACCGACCCGCGCGAGGCCATCAGAGGGCCCGCTCCAGGTCGGGTAATGCCTTCCTGACGACGTAACGCGCCTTGCCGAGGGCGGAGGCGTCGGCCACGACCACGGCGAGGAGCGCCGAGCGGCCGACGGCGTGCAAGAGCAACATGCCGTGCTGATATTCGAGAATCATTCCGAGCAGCCCCCCTTGGGCGAGATCGCGGCCGATCCCGTGTGACGACTCCGCGACGCACGCGCTGAGCGCGGCGGCGACCTCGGCATCCAGAGCGTGGTCACCGGCCGACTCGATGAGGAACCCCTCGCGATCGGCGAGCGCGGCCAGTCGCACGCCGGGCGTGGTGCACAATGATTCGAGCCGCGACTTCAAATCGTCTCCAGAGAATTCCTCACTGACCTCGAGCGCCGCGATCGGCTCCGCCGCGGCCCGACCGGCCGCCGCGCGCGGTGGTTGCTGCGCGACCGGCGGCGGGGGTGGAGGCGGAGCGGGTGGCGGTGGCGCCGTCGACGGCGTCGGCGCGCGCTCGGGCACCGGGGGAGGCGCCACGCTCGCGCGGGGCACGGGCGGCGCCGGCGAGGACGGAGCGGCGGTGATCACCCGCGAGCCGAGTAGGCCCTCGATCTTCCGCACCAGCTCCTCGGCCGCGAACGGCTTGAACATGACGTCGTTGGACTGCACCTCGGCCGCGCGCGCCAGCACCGTGCTGTTCACCACGCCCGAGATCAGGAGCACCGGGATCCGCGCCACCGCCGGGTGCGCGCGCACGAACTCGCAGACCTTGTATCCATCCTTGTCGGGCAGGATCACGTCGCAGACGACGATGTCGGGCCGCTCCTGCTCGATCCGCTCCATCGCCTCGGTGCCGGTCGCCGCGGACAGGACCTCGACGCCTCGCCCCGTCAGCGCTTTTTCGACCACCTTCCGCACGCTGAGGCTGTCGTCCACGACCAGGACCTTCGGCATGATCGCTTCCTCCTAGCTGCTCGACACGCCGGCGGCGGTGTCGGCCCGGCCCTCGTCAATGCCGGCCGCGGTGCTGAGGAGCAGCGACTCCACGCTGCGCTCGATCGTCCGCTGGAATGAGGTGGCGGCCTCCATCGGGTTGAAGAAAAATGTCCCGCCCGGCGCGCGATGCGACGTCACCACCAGCGCGGTAAACGCCGGCTCGCCGACGAGCTGTCCGAACTCCGCGTGGACGATGCGTCCGCGGTCGAACACCACCGTGCCTTCCCCGGAGGCCAGCGCGAGGACCAGATGACCGGTCTTGCCGCCGAGCGCGATGGCCTGGGCCACCTCGGCCAGGTCCATGACGTCGAGCGAGCCGCGCAGCCCCTCGGGCGCCGCCACTGCCACCGGCACCGGCTCGGACTCGGACTCGGGGATCGTGCGCGCGGCCAGAAGGCTCCTGACCTCGGTCACGATCGTCTCCGGCGAGAACGCGCCGACGAGGATCCGGTCGGCGCCACCCTCCTCGAACGCTCCCGCCGGCACCTCGTCCTCGGCGTCGGCCAGCACGACGAAGAGAATTCCCGTGAACTCGGGGTCGCTCCGCACGATGCCGCAGAGCTCGTAGCCGTCGATGTCGGGGATGCGCGCCCGGCTCACGATGAGATCGGGGCGGTCGCGCTCGAGCATCGTCAGCGCGAACGAGCTGCTGATCACCGCGGACACGTCGGTGAGCCCCGCCACGGCGAGCGCCTTCTGCAGGGCGGCCACGGTGCCGCGATCGGGATCAATGAGCAGCAGCCGCGCCATCGCCCGCCGCCAGCGTCGAGACGTCCACGAAGGTGACACCCTCGGGCACCCGCGAGCCGCCGGGCGGGCCGAATTCCAGCACGGAGTCGATCGGCACTCCGATGTCGGCCCCACCGCTTCGAGTGAACAGACAGAGGAATGGCGGCAGGCCGGTGGCGCCGTCGCCCAGTCGACGACGCAGATCCACGAGCGGCACGATGCGGCCGCGATGCACGGCGACGCCGAGGATCGCCAGGTCGTCGCAGGGTACCGGGGTCACCATGGAGATCCGCGCGATCTCCGCCACCTCGGCCCCGTTCACGGCCACGCGTCGATCGCCGAGGGCGACGACCATGAGCGCGCGGGGGTCGGCCGCCGCCGTCATACCGCCACCTGCCTCGGCCAGGCGCGGGCGAGCAACCCGCGGGGCGCGATCACGACGACGACGCGGTCGTCGAGCAGGGCCAGCCCCTCGAAGTGCACGCGCTCCTGGCCGCGGAACACCGGCGGCAACGCCGTGAGGGCACGCTGGTCCAGGCGGGCCGGCGTCCCCACGGCGTCGACCACGAGCGCCGCCGTCCGGCCGGCCCCGTCGTCCATCAGCAGCACGCGCCCGGTCCGCGGTCCCGCGGGCAAGCGAAAGATGCTCCGGAGCTCGATCACCGGGAACGTGGCCCCGTCGAAGGCGATGGATCGTCCCGCCTCACGTCCGGCCGGGAACAGATGCCGCACGCGCGCCGCGTCGATCGCGTAGTCCACGCACGCCACCGTGAACAGCGCCACGCTGCGCGTGCTGCCCGGTCCACCGTCGCCGCCGCTGCGGCCCCAGTCAAACGGCACGCCGGCCTCGCGTGACCGCACGCACGATGTCGTCGACGTAGTCCTTGAGCGTCGGGGGAATGTCGTCGAGCGGGAGCACGGCGTTCGCCGCGCCCGCCTCGGCAACCGCCCGCGGCATGCCGAACACGACCGACGTCGCCTCGTCCTGGGCGATGATGAGCCCGCCCGCTCGGCGGATCGCTCGCGCGCCCGCCGCACCGTCACGGCCCATGCCCGTGAGGATCACGCCGATGCTGCGCGCGCCCACTCTCCGCGCCATCGACATCATCGCGAGGTCGGCCGACGGGCACTCGCTGTCGCGCGTCGGCGGCGCGTGGAGCACGACGCGCCCGCCCGGGGCCAGCGTCAGGTGATGCGAGCCGGGGCACACGTAGACGACGCCTCGCTCGATCCAGTCGCCGTGAACGGCCTCCTTCACCCGCAGGGCGCACCGACCGGCCAGCTCACCGGCGAAGGCGGTGGTGTACGGCGCCGGCATGTGCTGGACGATCAGCACGGCGGCCGGGAAGTCGCCGCCCAGCCGGGGAACCAGCGAGAGCAGCGCGGCCGGACCGCCGGTCGACGCCGCCACGAGCACGCAGGGCGTTGCCTCCCAGTGCCGTCGGTCCTCGTTCGGTGGCTCACTCGACGCGGCGACAACCGCAGAGGGTGACGCAGCCGTCGCTCGGCTCGCCGTTCTCACGGGACGGACCCGCGACGCCATGCGGACCTTGCTGACGATCTCGTCGCGGAGGGCCTCGAGACCGAGATCGACGGTGAACGAAGGCTTGGCGACGAAGTCGACCGCCCCCAGCTCGAGCGCCCGGATGGCGGCCGACGAGTCGCGCCGGGTGTACGCGCTGATCATCACGATGGGCGTCGGCCGCTCGCTCATGATCCGCTCGACGGCGGACAGCCCGTCGGCGCGCGGCATGTCGACGTCCATCGTGACCACGTCAGGGCGGAGGGCCGACACGGCGTCCACGGCCTCCAGGCCGTCGGCGGCCGATCCCACGACCTCGATGTCGGGATCGCGGCTCAGGATCGTGTTGATCACGCCGCGCATGAAGCGTGAGTCCTCGACGACGAGCACGCGGATCATGGCGCCGTCTCCAGCGCCGACGCGGCGACGAGCGCGTCGACGAGCCGGACGAGCGTGTGCTCGTCCACGGGCTTGGTGACGCAGTGACTGACCCCGAGCTCGCGGGCCAGCGCCGCGTGCTTCTCGCCCGCCCGCGTCGTCAGCACGACGACCGGCACGTCGCGCATGCCCGGGCGGCGCCGGATGTCGCGGATGAGCTCGTAGCCGTTCAGGCGGGGCATCTCGAGGTCGGTGACGAGGACGTCCACCTCGAGCTCGCCGAGCCGCTGGAGCGCCTCGAGGCCGTCGTTGGCCGTGACGACGGAGAAGCCGCCGCGCTGGAGCATCTGGCCGACGAACTTGCGGATGCTGATCGAGTCGTCGACCAGGAGGACCCTCCGCCCGTCGGCGACCGGCCGCGCCGGGGGCGCGATCTCCTCGGCGGTCACGTCGGCGCCGGCGGAGTGGTCGGCCAGACGCGTGGCATCGAGCAGCAGGATCACCCGGCCCTCGCCCGAGATCGTGGCGCCCGAATACGGCCCGACGCCTTCGAGGAACGCGCCCAGGCTCTTGATCACGATCTCTTCCTTCCCGAGCAGCTCGTCCACGGCGACCGCCAACCGCTTGCGTCCAGCCCGCAGCACGAGCACTGGAACGGCCGTGGGCTCGGAGCCGCGCGGCAGCCCGAGCACATCGGGCAGGCGGATGAAGTCGACGGGCTGGCCTTCGACGACGACGGTCGGGGTCTCGTCGATCGGCCGGACGTCGTCCGACCGGACCCGCATGACGAGCTGCACGGCCGAGACGGGAACCGCGA
>WNFO01004685.1_pt1 | contig 20284 bp, 16 predicted proteins | sample 5400251 | NCBI WGS metagenome assembly WNFO01 (sample SAMN13153354, study PRJNA577476) | soil metagenome | isolation source: 100 cm saprolite under Madrone tree | place: USA:California | collected 2016-06-14
GAGCGTTGCCTCCCGAAAACACGTTCGCCTTGCCGAAGAAGTGCTCCAGCACTTCGAGCATGCCGCGTCGCTTCACCGGATCGGCATCGGGTGTGACGATGGTCGCAAATTGCAGCGTGCCGTCTCCAACGCCGGGCGAGGGTCGTTTCGACAACTGCTTCAGGTAGGCGATCAACGAAATCATGTCCGCGTCGTTGATCCGAAAGCGCGGCATCAGGAAGTCGAGCGCGCGTCCATCCGGCCCGAGCCCCTCGCGAATCGCCCGCGCCAGCGTGGCGTCGGTATAGGCGCCGCGGTCGGCCTGCCGCAGCAGCTCGACTCGGGCTCCGGGCTCGGTCATCGTCAGCGCCCGGTTTTCCAGAACATTGGGCCGATTCTGGCTGCGTGGCCGGTACAGGTACTTGGCCGTGATCGGCGGAACCAAGGCCCGACCCTCGAGCTCGCCAAGCCCGCTGCGGCGATGGCAATTCGTGCAGGCCGCGGCCGCCCCCTGTACGGCGGGCGCAGACGGGCGTTCGCCGCGAAGGGGCTTGCCAGTGGACAGCACTCCCTCGCGGTAAATGCTTTCGCCGGCCGTCGTTTCCGGCAACCGGCCCGTCGTTGCCCGCGACCGGGCCGGCGCAGCCGCGCCGGAGGATGCGAGCAAGAACAACGAGAGCAGCGCGGTTGACGCGCGCATGGCCCGGTGGCCGCGCGTTCGCGACGCGAGTGGGCCTGACGGCAAGCGCATCGGGTTTGGACAACACGGCATCATCGAGCTTCCGATTCAGAGCAGCCGGCGCTCATTGCGCCGGCGCCACGTACGGCTCGAATTGTGCCGCTTTTGGATCGGCGTCGCGCCGGGTTCAGCTGGACCTGGTCTTCTCAGGCGCAGCCGCGGCCGGCGCGTTTCTCTATGAGCCTTTCGGTTCGCTTGCGTCAGGAATGTGGCCCCAGCCGCATGACCGCCGCAATGCCGCGATGTCGGTGCGAAGGATCGGCAGCAATTCCGTCTCGAACCACGGGTTACGCTTGATCCAGCCAGAGTTTCGCCACGAGGGATGCGGCAGCGGCATCGTCCGCCGCCGGCTGCTTGCGTCATAAATCTCCCGCCACCGCTGCAAGGTGCCGGTGACGCCGCCCGCCGTAAGGCTACGGTCGAGGTGCCATTTCTGGGCATAGTGCCCGATCAAGAGCATCAACTCGATATTGGGCAGTTGTTTCAGAACAAGCGCGTGCCAGGTTTCCGCGCATTCCCGCCGGGGCGGAAGGTCGCCGCCTTGGGCATCGATTCCGGGAAAGCAAAATCCCATGGGAACGATGGCGATCGCTCGCGCATCGTAGAAGATCTGCTCGTCGAACCCGAGCCAGCGGCGAAGGCGCACACCGGATGGGTCAGTGTACGGCCTGCCCGACGCGTGAGCCCGCGCGCCCGGCGCCTGGCTGACGATGCAGATGCGCGCATCAGGCGCCGCCTGGATCACCGGCCGGGGATCGTGCGGCAGGCGGACTCCATAGCGCGGCGCATCGCGGCACATCGTGCAAGCGCGAACACGCTGGACGAGGCGATCAAATTCCGAGGTCATGTTCCGGGTCCAAAGCGCAGACCTTCCGCAACAGATGCCGTCGTAATGACCGGCAGCTTGAGCAGAGTAGCGATCCGGGCGAGTGCCGACACGTTCGCGCGCAACTCCGCAAATTTGAACTCAATGCTCGGACGCCGCCGGCATGGCCTCACTCAGAAGTTTGCCGACGGCGCCCTTTCGCCAGATTAATTCGCTGCCAATTTCACACCCTTCGCGGCCTTTTCTATAAGTGCGGCCACCGCTTCTGGCTTCGACACGTAAACCGCGTGACTGCCTCCGACTTCGACAACCGTCGAGCCCGCGCGCTTTGACATGAACTTCTGGGCCGCGGGCGGAATCATCTTGTCCTCGGTTGCGACCAGGTACCAGCTCGGCTTGGTCTTCCACGCTGGTTCGCTGATGGTCCCGTTGAGGGCTTCCACGCCCCAGGGAAGCTGCGAGTCGGCCATGAACTCGGCCTTTTCTTTGGCCACGTCGCCTGCGAAAGAAGCGGCGAACTTTGTCCGATCGAGAAAAAGATAGCCGTCCTGCGGGGGAAGTATCGGCGGGACGGGTGCGCCGGGTTGCGGATCCTTGATGAGCGCGGCCACAGACTCTCCTTTGTCCGGAGCAAAAGCCGCGATATAGACAAGCCCGGCGACCCTGGGGTCGTTGCCGGCCTCGGTGACAACCACCCCGCCATACGAGTGACCGACCAGAATGACGGGCGCTTTCTGCCCTGCGAGGGCGCGCTTTGTTGCGGCCACGTCGTCGGCCAGCGATGAGGTCGGGTTCTGGACGACGCTCACGTTGTAGCCGTCCTTCTTCAGGATCTTGTAGACGTCCTCCCAGCCGGAGGCGTCCACGAAGCCGCCGTGGACGAGAACGACTGTCCCTAATGCCCCAGTGACGTCAGGCATGATGATCTCCTTCTCCAATAAGCGCTCACGATGAGCGGATCCGAAATTCAACGCAACTCTGCGCTCTCGTGACGCCCGCTTGTTGAACTAGACGTCCCGCTGACCTGATCCAGTGTCGACGGCAACGCCCGCAAATGGGCTATCTGGTTCTGCCGATTCGGGAACGGCCCCGCCTGCTCTAGGTAACTTAGGGTCACGACTTCACAGCTTTAGCTGCCGTAGCTGCGAATTGGCACCTTTACGCCCCCTTTTTGCTTCGCGAAGACGTAAGACTGAGCCTGGGAGCACGGCCCGGGCGCAGTCCACATTGGAAGTATTGTATTTCTACGTATCGGCGCCCGGACCGTTCGATAGCATGTTCGGCGGAAAACTCTAGAACCAGACCGCCTTGAAATCCGACCTCATCGACGCCGTGGCGCGGACCACATCGCATCGCGATCGCGACGAACTCAACGCTGCGGTTGCGAAGTTGTTGTTCGACCACCTCGAGCCCGCCCGCGTCACAGTGTATCGACTGCTCGGCGACGGCGATGATCGTAAGGTGCAACGCCGCGTGAGCCTGGTAGCCGGCGGCAGTCAGGAAGGTCCGGCGGTGGGCGACCCAGCCGCGCTCCCGAGGGTAACCGAGATGCCCCACTGGCACGAGTGCGTGCTGCTGAAGGACGTCGCCCACTTTTCCCCGTCCAGCGTGGCCGATACCGGGGATCGGCTGTGCAGCGTGTTTCCGGTGTTCGGCGAGCGTGACGTGAGTGGGATGGTCGAGATCGAATCCAGCGGCCGCCGCGCCTGCCTCAAGCCGCACGAGGTCCACCTGGTCAATGGCGTGCTGCGCATTCTGCACAATCACTTGGCCGTGCTCGACTACGGCGAACGCGACCAATTGACGGGGCTGCTCAACCGGAGGACCTTCGAAGCGAGCTTCGGTAAGCTGCGCGAGCGCACGCGGGAACTCGCGCGCACCACGGGCAGCGGGTCGGCGAGTTGGCTGGCAGTGCTCGACGTGGATCGCTTCAAGTCGATCAACGACAGCCACGGACACCTGTTCGGTGACGAGGTACTACTGCTGCTGGCGCGATTGATGAATGACACCTTCCGCATCATCGACCAGGTATTTCGCTTCGGCGGCGAGGAGTTCGTTGTCGTGATCGATGGTGCCGACGAATCCGGCGCCGCTCGCGCATTCGAACGCTTTCGGGCCAAAGTAGAGCTGTTCCGGTTTCCCCAGGTCGGCCGCGCGACGATCAGCATCGGCTATACGCAGATCAACCCCGACGATATTCCAGCCTCGGCGGTGGCGCGCGCCGACGCCGCGCTGTACTACGCAAAGCAGAACGGCCGCAACCGGTCGGATTGCCACGAGTCCCTGGTGCGCGCCGGCCTGATAGCGCGTAAGGAAGAACGCTCGGAAGTCGAATTGTTCTGAAGTCGCAACACAGCGGGAATCGGAAATGTCGCAAGACTATGAATTTGCCGCCATGAATCTTCAGGTCGGCGCCAGGCTCCAGTTGTTCGTCGAGCGAACGGGCCATAGGCAGCAGTACTTCACGACGCTGATCGGCTACGTGCCCGGCGAGGCAATCCTGGTCATGACGCCGACGGAAAACGGCCTTACAGCTCCGTTCAAGCAAGGCGAGCCGCTCACGGTGCGCGCATTCAGCGGCGTTAACGTGTTTTCATTCAGGACGTCCGTTGATCAGAACGTCTCTCGCCCGCTTGCCTGCCTGCATCTTGCCTTTCCGAAGGCGGTCAGTGGCACAGCGCTGCGCAAGGCCATGAGGATCAAGGTTAGCCTGCCCGGCAAGGTCACTCGATCCATCATCGGTGAGCCTCCCCGTACCAGCGACGTCTCGGTCACCAACGTCAGCGTACTCGGCGGTTTGATCGAAGCCCAGGAAAGGCTCGGCGAGATGGGAGAGGAGATCGACCTTTCGTTTTCCTTCATTGCGCAACCCGGCGAAAGCGAGATCCAGCTCGGTACGCGAGCCACAATCCGCAACATCAAGTCGGTTAAGACAACCGCTTCGCAAGAGCAAGGTCCCTACGCACACGGCGTCGAATTCGCCGATCTCGACCCGACCAAACAGATCTTGTTGCAGCAGTTGATTTACGAAACTGTCATCGCCGACCGCCAACGGTTGGTCTAGCAGATCTCTTTCACGATCTGCCGTGTGGCGCCACACTGCGCGCACCGTTCATCCACGAGCCCGACCTTTTAACGCTTGACCGTCTCAGCGACGTGGCATTTCAGTTCTCTTGCGTGACGGCTGCCACAATGGAGCGGCCGAGCGACATATCCACGACGGTTGCCATGTCGATCATTCCGCCTACGGTGAGCTATCACGATGACCGGGGAGCAAGTATGCGTGCAATCGAGGCGGAGACTTTCTCGGGCTATGGTGGGCTGCGGCAGATCGAATTGCCCAAGCCGCAACCGGCAAAAGACAGGGTGCTGGTCCGCGTCACGGCCGCCGGCGTCACGCCGCTCGATCACACGATCCTGTCGGGTGGACACCCTCGGGCCAAGGCGCCGCTGGTGCTCGGCAACGAGGGCGCCGGTGTCATCGAGGATGCCGGCGATTCCGGCCTCGCGGTGGGAAGCCGCGTGATGTTCACAGGGTCCTACGGCGTTCGCGAGAATGGCGCGTGGCAAGAATGGCTGCTGGCGAGGCCTGAAGATCTGGCGTTTGTGCCCGACGCGATCGACGACGTAGTCGCGGCCAGCCTTCCAGTGGCCTATCTGACGGCGCAGATCACGCTGACGCTGGCCGGATTCAAGCCGGGCATGACGGTGCTGGCACCTGGGATTGGCGGGTCGGTCGGGAACGCGACCTATCAGCTCGCTCGAGCGCAGGGCGCCGGCAAGGTGATCTCGACGGCCGGCAGCGCATCGAAAGCCGCCAGGGCACGCGAGCCTGGCTTCGAAAACGTGATTGACCTCACCACGGAAGGTCTGGCCGACGGCGTGCGCCGGATAACGGGCGGCAGAGGCGTCGATATCGTTATCGAGAGTATCGGCGGCACCGTGACTGGTGAGGCGTTGAGCAGCCTTGGTCTTGGCGGTGTCCTGATCACGTTGGGCTATTCCGCCGGACGCAAAACCACGATCGATGTGACAGACCTGATCTGGAAAGGCGCGCGGATGGCCGGATTCTCGCTGTTCGCCCAATCACCGACCGCGATCGCCACTGCGTGGCGGGACATCATCCCGCTGATCGTGGGCGGATCAGTCAAGCCGATCGTCGAGCGGGTCTATCCCCTCGGCGAGGCGGGCAAAGCCTTGCGCCATCTGACTGAGGATCGGCCGTTTGGCAAAGTCGTCCTGGCGGGGTGATCGACATTGGAAACCGTATCTCCGCAGCTCCCGCAAGAGCGCACTATCCGAGTGGTCATTTACGGTCATTCCAGTTCCAGAAGCAGCTCGTCAACGTAGCACCAGCTCCAGTTCTCTCCCGGTTCAAGCGAGGTTACGATCGGATGCTGGGTCGCGCGGAAGTGTTTCGTGGCGTGCCGGTTCTTGGAATCGTCGCAGCAGCCCACATGTCCACACGTGCGGCAGAGGCGAAGATGAACCCATGCATCCCCCATTGCCAGACACTCTTCGCAACCGTCGGTGTTCGCCCTGGCCGTAGCCACGGAGCCCAGATGCCGGCAACGAGACGACATGGCGAAATCGCTAGAAGAGGAAGTCGCCCAGGGCGGCGCATCGGCCGTATTCAATGGCCACGGCCGCGGGAAGTGGTTCGGAGATCATGGTCCAGTTCCGGCGTCCGCCATGCGCATCGAGAGCCGGGTATAGCACATCATTCATGACGAGCTTTCAATCGTTCGCCCAACGCACGAGGCTATCAGAGCTTCCACCTTGGCATCGAGCGCCTTTGCGGCCGCGAGCAACTCGGCGTCGTCTCCTATTGCGATGAGCGTAGAAGGAACGACGTAGGTCACGCTGCAGGTAGTTGCGTCATCGTCTTCGGCCAGCAGCAGTTCGACCGGCACGAAGAGCCCGGCGGTTTGATCACGGCGCATCATGGTGATGGCGATTACTGGATTTCCAAGGATCCACCGCAGAAGCCGCCGCTGTATGCCGTACTTGGCAATCCACGCACCGTGGTTCATTTCCGCAAACAGCATAAAGCCGCTATGCAGACACTCGCCGAGCATCTGAGTATGGCCCGGACGACGTTGACCGCGGCGTTAAAGCCGTTGGAGCGTCGCGTCCTTGTTTCCGTTCGCCCGGACGACCTTGACCGGCGAGGTCGAAACGTCAACTTAACGGATGAGGGCGTCCAGTTGCTTCGAGACGCGATCCCACTATGGAAAAAGCTGCAACGCCGCATCACCCGCGAGATGGGAACGTCCGGCTTGGCAGTGTTTCGAGCGCAACTGGCCCAACTGTCGCGTGCGGTGGGCGCTGAGGCACCTACGGAATGACGCCCGTCGGAGACATTCCCGACTACAGAGCGGGCGCATCATCGTCGTCACCCCTTTTTCGACGTGCGACGCGATGATGCGGCCGGTTCGCGACTCGTACCTCGACCCACTGCTCGAGCGCGACTTCACCTCCGGAGCAGCTCAAGCGGGTGCGCGCAGCACGCGCAGCCCGCCGAGCTCCTTCAGTTCAGCCGGGCGGCAACGCCGCACACGATGACTGGGCCGGCGCTACCGAACGGCGCACCATTAGGTCCGGTGATGTAGCCGTCCCTGGCCAGCGTAAGGATGCGGAATTCCTCGTTCTGGAGACCGCGAAAGCCCTTGTCGATGGCGTCTTGGGTCCACTCATAGATGTTGGCGTCCCAGACCGGGCTGTAATCGGTTGCGGTCGTGGGAATGCCGCCAAACGTATTGTTGGGTCGATGCCCATCCGTCAACGCGGCGAAAAGGCCCTGACGCTGCGGATTGGCGCAGGCGCCTTCCGATGGGCCGTTCACCGCGATGAAGATCCGCTCGACCGCGCTGCGGGCGATGTCGTCGATCCCGACCTCGAGTCTGCGCATACGAGGGGCGAACGTGTTCTTCTCGACCGCAGACACGGTGGGGTCGCTTGAGTCGGTCGAGATGTAGAGGACCGGTTTGCCAAAGCTGAAGCCATTGATCAGGTTGAGAGTGACGGTTCGGTGCACCGGGTCAATGGCGATCACCTGGTCATGGACGAGCGCGTAGTTCGGGTCGCCGTCCGGGAAGCTGATGTCCGCATCTTCTACCGCAGCTGCGACGATCGGCGCGTCGTAAATGATGCCGTTAGCGCTGACCAGCGGGCTGTAGTCCGCATCTCCGACCGAGCCAGGCTGGGCTTGCGTGGGCGGGAACGGCCGCTCTTCGGGGCCTGGCACCAGCACCCGGTTCGTGCTGAAGTCTACGAGGCCGGAGGCGAACAGGAATGTCCCGTCGGCGCGAAGCGTCGCGGGGCGCGCGGCATCGCCGACGTTCGCCACCCTCAGCTTTTTCGAGAAGTTCACGCCAAGGCGATCTGCCTCCGCCTGGTTGCCTGCATCGAGGATGACGTACCAGGCGGGCTGCAGACCAGACGGGGTGTTCACGGCGCCCTTGTAGAGGGGCAATGTGACCGTTCCTCTGGCGCCGCTGCTGACGTCCACGCCCGTCAGCGATTCGATCGGTATGTCGAACTTGCCTGATTTCAGCAGCTGGACCGGCCCCGCGAGCTCCGGATCCGTGAGCGAATCTGGGGGCGGAAACTGGGAGATGTCGACTTTCGTTCCCGTCGAGGCCTTGGCTGGGATTAGATTGCATCCAGGACCCGGCCCGATCGGTCCCGGCCCGGGACCATTCTCGATCCGTGGTCCGTCGTCGGCGGATGCCGCCACCGAAAAGAGCGCCGCAGCGAGCGCCGCCAACGCGATGCCCCCGCGCCATCGGCGCGGACGCTTCGCTTCGGGCGACTCAAGACAGGTGCCGCGAGGTTCTGGTGCACGATACATGGCAAGTGAAAAGTGAAGACTCATGGTTTCCTCGAATCGTGGGATTGATCTTGATTTCATTCCGGCGCGCAGGTGCAGACGCACGATGACTTACCGACAACACGCAGGGCTTGGCTAAGTCGGACCAATAGCTTCTTCTGGCTGAGACCTCTGCTTTCCCTTGTGTTGTCGGCACAGGTTAATTCGGTGGCAATCAGCAGCCGGTTACGCAGGACGGCACAAACTTTCCCCCGTCGCCGAAGTTCTCAGACGTCGGGAATACTGGCCCGTCTTTTTGCTGCACGACGATCAACGACGATTGACTGCGCCTATCTGCGGAACAGCAATATTCAATTGGATCTTCCCTGGGTGCGAGTTTGTAATCGCGCGGCCACACCTGGCCAAAACAAATCAACTTAGAGAAGGAGGCGACCATGACGCTGAGGGAACTGCGTTATCTGGTGGCTCTTGCGGATCGGGCCCATTTCGGACGCGCCGCCGAAGACTGTCACGTGTCCCAGCCCACCCTGAGCACGCAGATCAGGAAGCTGGAGGAATACCTGGGCGCCACTCTGATCGAGCGCAACACCAAGTCGATCTCGCTCACGCCGCTGGGGCAGCAAGTGGCGGAACAAGCACGCCAGATCGTGTCCCGGGTTGATGCCCTGCTGGTCTCGGCCCGTGCCGCGCGCGAGCCGCTGGCCGGTCCGCTTCAACTTGGCTTGATCCCCACGCTGGCGCCGTATTTCCTGCCCTGGTTCATTCCGCAGGTGAAATTCCGCTACCCGCGTCTGCAACTGGTGGTACACGAGGACCAGACCGAACACCTACTGGAGTGCTTGCGCAGCCATCGGGTAGACGCGGCGCTGCTGGCCCTGCCGCTCGACGGTGAAGACCTGGAGAAATTGCCGTTGTTCGACGAACCGTTCTGGTTCGCCTGTCCGCCGCAGCATCCGCTGGCCCGCTGCAAAGCGGTCACCGAGACCGACCTGCGCGACGAGCCGCTGCTATTGCTGGCTGACGGCCACTGCCTGCGCGGCCAGGCGCTGGCCGCTTGCGGGCGGCAGGGAGCGGACGACGACGGCCTGGACGACTTCCGCGCCGCCAGCCTGGAAACCATCTGCCAACTGGTGGCGGCTGGTTTCGGCTGCACTCTGCTGCCAGCACTGGCAACGCGCCTGCTGTCGGGCACCGAGCCGAGGTTTGCGATTCTGCCAATGCACGCCACCGGGGCGAGCCGCCGCATCGGTCTGGTCTGGCGTCGCGGCTATCCCAAGGCGGAGGAACTGTCCCTGCTGGCCGGCCTGGTCCGGGAGCAACCGCCGGAAGGCACGCACACCGTGTTGATGGACGAGAAGTCGCTGCGCTCGCGTAGGCACTGAACGGCGCCGCAGGTCGGGCTGAAGCCCCGAAACCCATGCTTCATCGTTTGCCGTAATCCAACGCCACACCCTTGCGCTGCGCCAGGATATAAGCCTCCAGGGCGCGCATCTTGGGATCGTCCGGCGCCAACACCTTGCCGCGTACCGGATGCTCGATGCACCAGTTGATCATGTCGCGCAGCAGCGCCACGCGGCCGAGTTGGGGCTGGAACTTCGGATAGGTCTCGGGATGGGTATTGGCAGCGCGCGGGTGGCACATGTCGCAGGACACGGCGATCTCGCTGCCCAGTTCCTCGCCGCTGTGGAACACTTCGGAGCCGTACACCGCGAACTTGTAGCTCTCGTTGTCCCACACCTGCACGTCCTGCTGTGTAACCGCGCCGTAGGTTGAGGACTGGCCGGAGCCGACCACTTTGGAATTGTCCTCCGGCGGCACCACCTGATGCGCCGCCACTTCCCCGGCCACCCAGTCCTTGTTCGGATTTTTCGCCTTCCACTGCGCCATCAGGGCGTCGGCGATCTTCTGCCCTTCCGCCGCGGTTCTCGGTGTCTCGTTCGACACCTTCACCGCGGTCTTGTTGTCGCACAGCCTGACCTCCTTGCTCCCCGGAACCGGGGAGGAGCGCGGCTTGCTGGCGGCTTCGTCGGCGTAGGCACTGCCGGCCAAGGCGAGCAGAACCAGCGGCAGGAAAGCGGGGGGTTTCATTGCTGTTCTCCGATCAGTAGCTCGCCAGCTTCGGCGCCGCCGGGATATCGCTTTTGCCGCCGCTGCTCAGGTAGTTCGCCTTGACCTGCGTGGGATTGCGGTTCCACAGGTTGTAGAGCTTGTCCACCAGGCCATCGGGGTGCACGGTGGCGCTGCCGTCGCCGAGGCCGTCGGCGGGATTGAACGGATTGGGCCGGTTCATCTGCACCGTCAGCGCCGGCAGCCCCTGCGGCGCGTAGGGCCAGGGCCAGGCGGTGGACAGCATGCCGTGGAACTGGATGTTGCCGATTCGGTTGGTCAAGACCTGGTGGGTGTGGCCGTGCAGCACGGTGACCCGGTCGAAGCGCTGTAGGATGGCCTGCACGTCCTCCGCGTCGTCGGTCCAGAAGTTCCAGGGCCGGTACAGCTTGTACAACGGCGAGTGCGAGAACACGATCAGCGGTGTCGAAGCGGGCACCCTCTCCAGGTCCTTCTTCAGCCATTCGCGCTGTGGTGTGCCGACTTCGAAGGCGCTCTGCAGCGCGTTGTCCAGGCCGGCAACGGTGTGCATGCGCTCCGCCGGGCTCAGGCCTCGCGCCGTCCAGAAGTCCCTTTCCTGCACACTCATCAGCACCACGAAGTGAACTCCCTTGTGATCGAAGCTGTAGGTTTCCGGACCGAACAGCGCATTCCAGTGCTGGCCCATGTCGAAATACCAGTCGTGCTCGCCCACCATCATGCGCACCGGTGCCTTCAGAGCCTTGAGGATCTGCGCGCCCAAGTCCAGCTCTTCCTTGCGGCCGAGCTGGGCCAAGTCACCTCCGTACAGGACGAAGTCCGGCTGCGGGTCGAGGCTGTTGACGTCGTCCACCGCGCGCAGCAACTGGCGCACGAAGCGCTCGTTCGTCTTCCTGGCGTAGAGATGCGAATCCGAGATGTAAGCGAAGGTGAAGCCCTGCGAGCCGCCGCTTGCGTCGGCGTACGCTACGTTGATCGGCAGGAAGCTGTGGAAGGGGAAACCGACGCCTGCAGCAATGGCCGCCGCCGTCGCGCCGCCGGAGACCCTGAAGAATCCGCGCCGGTCGAGTCGCTGCAGGCCGCGGAACAGCGCCTCGCGCTCCTCCAGGTAGCGGGTCTCGGCGCTCTTGATATGGGGGATGTTGTTGTCGTTCATGTATGTGCTCCGCGTCACTTCAGGCCGGTGGAACCGATCACCCGAGTCTCGAAGGGCAGCACCCGCCGGTGCGCCAGCGCGTTGTCACGGAACGGCCGCTGTCTGGCCGCATGCGCCTGCTGCTCGTGCAAGGCCGTCTCGTTTTCCCTGGCAAAGCGCGTGTCGGTGAAGCTGAACAGGAAGGCCACCACGTCGTTGATCTCGTCCTCGCTCAGATTCAGCGGCTCGATGCCGCCGTCCAGGTAAGGATTGGTCTCGCCGCCCTTGTTGTAGTGATCCATCACGTCCCACAACGTGCGCAGCGAGCCGTCGTGCATGTACGGCGCGGTGATGCCGATGTTGCGCAGTTGCTCGGTCTTGAAGGCGCCAATGTCGCCGCGGTTCTTGGTCACGATGAAGCGACCCAGTTCCGACATGTCGGTCTGCAGTGCCATCTTGTCCACCGCATCGACGCCGGAGCCTCCCTGCAACGCGGCAAGTGCCTGCTGCGCGAGTGCCTCGAAATTCTGCTTGCGCGCCGACACGCCGATGTTGTGGAACAGGTTGTCGGTGCCGAGCGGGTTGGAGGCGTTGATCATGTGGCAACTGACGCAGCGCGCCTTGCCGTTGAACAGCGCGAAGCCGCGTTGCGCCGCCGGTGACATGGCCTTGGCGTCGCCGGCCGCGAAGCGGTCGAACGGCGCCTCGAGGAAGATCAGCGTGCGCTCGAAGCTGGCGATGGCGCGGCCCAAATCGTCGTAGCTGGGCGCGCGGCCATAGGCTTTCTGGAACAGATCCCGGTAGGCCGGATCGCCGCTGATCGCGGCCAGGGCGCTGGCCGCGTCCGGATGACCCATCTCGACCGGATTGAGGATCGGCAGCTTGGCCTGTTCCTCCAGGGTGGAGGCGCGGCCGTCCCAGAACATGCTCTGGAACAGGGCAGCGTTCATGGTCGTCGGCGCGCTGCGCCGGCCGAGATGGTCGCCGATGCCCTCGGAGACGTTACGATGATCGGTGAAACCACGGCTTGCATCGTGGCAGGTGCCGCAGGACACCGTCCCGTCCTTCGACAGACGCGTGTCGAAGTACAGCTTGCGGCCCAAAGCGATCCGATCGGCCGTCGGCTCGTTGCCTGGCGGCTGGTAGATTTTTGACCAAGCCACTGGGTCCACGCCGGGCGGGGCGCTTGCGGCATTGGTGACGAGTTGATCCAGCCGCTGCTGCTGCGCGTCCATTGCCATCGCACCGTGCTGACCGCCAGTGGGCGAGGCGGCGGCGATCAGCGCGCCGCCCGCGATGGCCAGGCAACCCAGCAGGGCAGTTCGGCGTAGAGCCGCGCCGGCGTTCCTCTTCATAGTTCCCTCCGCCCTTGGTCGAGCGCATGCAGACAATGCTGCATGCCGGACGGCGAGTCCAATCGAATGTGTAGATGAGGGCGATAGAGGGCGCGAATGTAGCGACGGAAGAGTCGTTTACGGCCGCGCATCTCGACTGCCATGCGAAGCTCCCCACAGACGCAGTCGAAGATGCCGGACCACGTGTCGCTGAAGAAGAGGTGAAAAAAAGGAGTTCCGTAGGCCTGCCGGATTGTCTTGCTTGCCACAAAACCGACGCTGAGTGTGACGACTGCGAAGAGCTCCAATGGAAGCAAAAGGAGCACTCGACTGAGAACGGTTCGCCTGATGCGATACGGCACCGCCGCTTGGCGTATTCGCAACCGTCGAAAAAAGGGCCCTCGAATAAAACAATGCCTCGGGCGGTACTTGTCAGCTGAATCGGTGAAACGGCACCTGGGGGGGTTCGCTGAGATGGATCCTAAACGTTTGGCGGTCATCGCCCTGGCGAAGGCCGCAAGCAAGCGGCTCAACGTGGCGCACCATTACCGCGAAGAGATACTCGCCTCAACTCAACCGGAGGCGACTCGCCCGGCAAACGCACCGTCGGTCTCGTATCCTCCGACGGTCGGCGACTGGAAGCGGAGTCCTCGTCCGAACACGCTATCGACCGCGCGATTCCTCAAGTTTCCCGTCACTCAAGCTCAAGCTGGCTACGCGCCCCCGGCTCGCGGGCCCGGCACGGCACCGAGGCGGCCGACTGGGACCGCTTGGTGCGAACTCCTTGCGGGCCTTCTGCCCTGGCGCGAGCAGCGCTTCGCCAGGTGCGTCAGTCGCGAACTTCTGGAGCTGTACCGGACCGTGTCGGGCAGGCATGCGCGCCTGCGGGGACGCGATCTTTACCGAGAGATCGTCATCGCACACAAACAGGCCGACCCCGATTCGGCCGATGCTCTGCTCGACCAGGCCGAGGAAAGCTACGCATCGTGGCCGACTCCCCGCACGCTGACGTTTTGCGACGTTGTGCACTTCATTGCCGTATCGGAATTTCTCGCCTCCCATGCCGACACGCCCTGGATTCAGGCTGACATGAGGCGCGAGGTCCAGTCACTGATTCCGCGCAATCTGTGATGCTCAATGGCACCGCCGGCGCGAAGTGGGGGCGATGCTGCCCGCTCGAGAAGGCACGCATTGAGGTCTGAATCCGCGCTACAGATCAGAATCGTGTGACGAAGAGGTAAACGGCGACGCAATAGAGCAGGGGGAGCCAAGCTGCCCATGCGATCGCCGCGAGCGACGATATGAAAAGGGCACCCAAAATCGCCCACACGACCAACAGCGCGGGCGATCCAAAGCTCGTTACGCGCAGTAGCCTAGGCTGAACCGCTTGCCATTCGGGAGGCGCGTCACGGGGCGCATCGTTGGTTGGCGGTCGACCCTTCACAATGAATCGCGCGATATCGTTCCAATGCGCTTCGCGAATACCAGCCTTATGCGTTCCGACGATGAATTTGGCTTCGTGCAAGTCCGGATGACGCCTCTGTTGCCTATGTTCGTCGAAACCGTCGTATCCCGCACTTCCAATGTCGAATAACGCCTCCAATGTCTGAAAGGCTTTCGCGAAAATGGCGACGACCCAATCCTCGGTGGCTACATAATTGAGAATCTTGTCGACCTGGCCCGGCCGGTTTTCCGATTTGTCGGGCAAAAGCATGCTCCAGGGATAGTTGCAACGCACGACGCTGCCCACGAAAACGACATGATGGAATTTCGCGGCCGGATAGTGCAGCAAGGCGCGGGCCAGGAGATAGGTGCCGTTCGAGTGTCCGATATAGGAGAATTTCGCTTCCGGATAGAGAGCGCGCATCAACACGTAATGATCCATGAGCCAACACGTCTTCCAATGGCGGACCCACGGCACCACAAAGGGAAATATCGCGAAATATCCATAGGTTCTCGTGAAGGAGTGAAACACTCGGCTCTCGCGCTGGGCCTGTTGTTTGACGGCGCGCGCAATCTTGTGAGTCCAGAACCCCTTATCGCGGATGCCGTGGATCACGAAAACGACGTCGGTCACTCTTCCGTCTGGCGCTGCGGGCAGCGTATCCGCCATGTGGGTGCCGGCGATGGCAATCTTTTTGAGGTCGTTGTGACTGTCGCTGGCGGATTTCGCCAGCAACAGAAATCGCGCCTGATCTGTCAGGTTCAATTCTCGACAAATGTCCGTGAGAGGTTTGGCGTCCGGCTCTAAACCACCGCCGAGCGCGTCCTCCAGTATTCTGCGCTGGTCGTCTTCCGGCTTCCGCACCTTTATGGCTGCGTGATGTGTGGTGTCCGGCGTCTCGATCAGCACAAAGGAGGCGTTGTCGCCTCTGTCGGCGACAATATCGACCGCGTCGTCCGGCGAAACCAAATCATCAGTGGCGCCCAGCATCTGAACCACCAAAATCGCAGGCAGAACCTCGCAAGACGAGAATCGCCCCCCGCGACGGCTCAATTCGTGAGCCCGCGCCGAACGCTTTTCCGCCAGCCGGTCCGATCTCGTCAAGGCCAACCATTCGAGACGGGTTTGGACAATGAATGGCTGGCCCTGCCGCATGGCGTACAAGGTCGGGACGGGAAGCTGGAGCATCGCGACGATCGCGCAATACCAGGATCCGATCGTCCAGAAAGCCGCTTGAAACCAATCGCGCGCAATTTCAGGCGCCCATCCGCGACTCATTCCCGCTAATAAAATAATGCGCTCGATGCTTCCGGCCCACGTTCTTTCGAGCCCCTTCAAATCCCTCACGAAAGGGGCTCCGGCGGTCTCGCCGTGCACGACTATGGCAATCTTGCGCGCGATCACGGCCCCACAACTGTAACCGACCAGAATGAGGCGCTCGTAGGCGCCGCCGTCGCCCCGTCTCTCGCGGTTGGCGAGTGCGTTGTCAATTTCTTCAACGACCTCGCGAACGATTTGCTCGACCGGAGTCGTTCTGACCAGGGCGAAAAACCCGCCGTAAGGCAAAGTAGGCGCAAGGATGTCAATATCCTTGGATCGCTCCTCGAGCGCCTTCGAAACTCCCTGCATGTCTTCTGGGGAGCCATGGGGGCCATGCAACACAACGGCCAATTCTCGCCCGCTTCCCCGTTTGGTCAGTTGGGATTGCATCAGTTCGCTCCTGAGCGATCAAATGCAGGAAACGTATGCGAGCACACCGGCTCCCGTCATTTCGGATGAATCTCCAGCCTGCCCTGAAAACAAGCTCCCTTTGCACCGGTCCTCACACCATACCGACTGGCGTGCCGACTTATTCCCGATGGTCGCGAATTCCAATGAACGGGGAGAGTTTGAATATCGCGCCGGCACGTTACTTCCGCGCATTGAACCTTTTTGCTCCGGCATGGAATTGACCGCAGCGAGTTGCCAGGACCGAGCAACTCTCCCGGGACCTTGCGGCGCGACTCGCCGTCTCGATCGCTTCGAGAGGCGACGTTAAAGCGCGCACAGTCTCTTCGTTGTCGATTCTCTGAGCGGAGGAGTCACGCTATGATTGCACTGGGACGGATGAGTACGCACGTCTTGAAGGGCGCTACCGCAAGTATTCTAGTGGGCCTTCTAAATACGGCCTATGCGGAACAGCCACCGGCGCCATGCCACCCGAATCCGAACGCCGCAGACGACCGAGACGTCGTTGCCAAGCGGGGGGACATCGCCAACCTGCCAAAGCCGCTGAAGGACCGGCTCATCCGATTGGCCGACCGCCCGCACTCGATTCTGCCCCTACAGGTTTTCGCCGAGGCGGATCAGTCAAGCCAGTTATTTCAGTACTACTTACTGGATAGCACCGGCTTCGAGCCCAACGTTTTCACGAAAATATTTCCCGGAGTGAACGACAACGTGCAGTTGACCGCCACTGGCGCCAATTGCGGCCTGCCTACGGTCGGCGCCGTCCGCATCGTGCTGGAGCCCAAGCCGGGGCTTCCGACAGATCCCAACGACGCCAAAGCCTTCATCGATGTCTTTACCGACATCTCTGGCCTATTTGTCATCAACAACGAAAGCGGATGGTATGAAGGATGGATGATCCACGACTTGACGGTGGCTCCTGTCAACAAGACTAGACGGGCCGATGGCCACGCGCAATTCGGGACCGTCCTGCCCGAAGACGTTGCTGTGCTTAAAGCCATGGGTAGCGGCAACAATGTCCCGGGACATTTTTTCACGGTCGACGGAGAAACTCCCCACGCTCCCAGCGCGTCCGACCATTTCCCCGACAAGCAGACCAACCTGGTCTCTCTGTACCTCAGTATGGGTGCTTACAACGCTCTGCAGCAGAGCGACCCGCACTCTTATTGGGAGTTCAACTACCTGGGTACCAACTGGATTCACCCCTTGTACGAACTGCCCTTCACCGGCGGATTCCCCGACAACAACGGAGTGATTGACGCATTGGACGACGGCGAGATTGGCAAGCTTCAGTCCATCGTTCCCGGCTCCGGGCCCTCCGGCGTTCATAACCGAGCCAAAGACGTGGGAGACAACCCCAACCTTCCTCGCGATCCTGACAAATTCGATGGAACCGTCGATGCGCAGCGGGAATTTCGTCAGCGCGGTGTACCCAGCGGCCTGGCCCATGAGATTTATCTGGACGTCTACGAGCGTTTGGCGTCATTCGAACCGGAGGTGAAGAAGTTGGAACACCGGCTGAACGATGCCTATGCCGCGGAAGTGGCGCGGGTCGACCTGAACGGGGACGGCATCATCTCGGCGGTGGAAGGCGATGTCGATACGCCGACGGACGGCTTTCCTGACAACCGTCGCTTGTACCTATCGCCTCTGTCTTTCAACCGCTTTGCGGTCACGCGAGAGATCAATGACGGATTGCTGGCTCCGCGCTTCTCGCCGAGTCAGCGCGCATGGGTGCTGAGCGGCACCTTGGTTGAGGTGGATCCCCCGGTATCGGCCTCTGCCGGCCGGGATGCAGACGACCGCTAAGTCCCGGAGCGATATCGCGCTGGAGAACCAGAAGGCCGTGGCGCTTGCGATGGCCTTCTGGTTCCATTCGCCTCCGCGATGGGCTTAGTTCTGCATCCCAGGAGGCGTAGTGGTTTCGGGGAATGGCCAGACCCCGTTCTCGAACTTCAACGCGAGGAAGCCGTTGTCATGGCATGTCGTCTCCAAGGTGCCATGCCTCGCGTCAAGGCGGAGCTGCGCACTGCACCAGTCCGGACCTCCGGCCTGTGTACCCGAGTTAATAAATGCGGTCGGGTTGAAGTGCTGCGAGCCGTAGCTCGGTGTGGTCACTCCCGGCGGATTGAAGTAGGCAATTTCCTTCGGACGCCTCGGATCGCGTATATCGAACACGCGCACCCCGGAGTTGAAATAGGCGCATGCGAGCGTGGTTGCATCGTGTTTGTTATCGACGCTGCAATAATGGCTTCCGTACGTGAAAACAGACAAGCCGACGATATCGGGCAGCACCGCGCTGCAATTTGCCGGATCGTGTGTTTCCAACAGCATGCGCGAGACGACTTTGGGATGCCTTTCGTCTCTGATGTCGATGATCCGCGCCATCGGGAACATGGGCAGACCAATGCTGCAGGCCGCCTGCACATTTGCGGTTGCATTTCCTCCGCCGCCGCCGACTTCATCGACCCCCACGAGATACTCTCTACCTTTGACCGTGATCGGAATGTACATCTGACTTTGGGCACCGTCGGGCCAAAACAGATGGCTCACTTCGGTGATCTGCGGATTGGGCATACGCGCCTGAACCTGGCTGACGTCGAGAATGAGGACGCCGTTGACGGGAGCAAGCGTACCGGTCACGCTCGTCACAGTCGGAACCGCTGCCTGCGACACATAGGCACGCTTCCCATCTTCACTGATGGCAAGGCCATGCGTCGTCACTCTCCAGGACGCCGGATATATCTGCGGTACTGTCCACGTCGTTATGAGCTGCGGGTGGCTCATATCGGTGATGTCGGTCGCCGTGTATTTCTTCGGCGTTCCGCGGTCGCCGCTGTACCAAGTCAGGCCATCGGGAGACACATTGCCTTCATGCCCCTTCAGCACCTCGCCGGAAGGAAGCGCCGATGCATCGCCGTTGGCGCTCGTGCCCGTCGCGACACTGGACAGCAACTGGGGGTCGCGGCAGTCGCCCGAGATGTCGTATACGTCGAGCTCAGGACCGCCGGCGGCATTGGTGCCATTTTCTCCCAACAGAATCTGCCGCGGCACGTGGACCCTCAACGATTCCCAGGGATCCATCATGGAAGTGCTCGTGAGATAGGCTGTCGCATTCGGATTTCTCCGATCAGTCGTGTCGACAACAACGACACCGAGGTGAGTGCGATTGGCCGTTCCGTTCACGGGACTTGAAGTGTCGTAGTAGCTGCATCGATGCTCTTCGCGGTCGGCGAAGAAAGCGTGCTGCCAACTCGCGCCCTCACCCCGGTATTGACCAATCAGCTTCAGATTGCAGTTGAAGCCCTTGAATCCGCTCGCGCGCAGCGCTGCTGGAACCTGTCCTTGCAGGGCGGTCTCGGGATTGTCTTCCGGACCGCAATTCGCCCGGGGCACCGTTCGGATGGCCCTATCGTCCGAATCCGCCTCATCCGAGACGGCTACTCTCGCGGCCTCGGCAGCGACCGATCCGCCCTGGATCGCTGACCCATTCGGATCGCCACCGCCACACGCGGCGAGGACCAGTACAGAGCAACTTGCCGCGCCGAGTGACACGAATCTGACGACACAATCGATATCAAATGACGCCTTCATGATTTCCTCCGATCGCGCCCCAAACGGTTTTTGCCAATGACAACGTTAGGTTAGTTCTCGTCAAGAAGTCCTGAGAATAGACATCGACGTGAGCCTTCACGCCGCCGGCCCTCCCGAGGTCTCCCGGTGCGATGCTTATTGGAGATTTCGACGCGCATCGACGACGCGTGGCCTTCTTCGCAATCCAAACCGAAGGACCGATGAACTCCAGGGTTCCTTGCCGGAAGAAACCTGCACGCAGACTTTTTTTCTAGCACAGCGCGATCCAAATCGCCATTAGACCTTGGTCGATAATGGCACTCACAACCGCCCGGCCATGCCCACCCGGCGCGTAGAGAACGGGCAGCGGGATGGTCTTGCCGTGGTGCTTGGTGCACCAACCGACCTTTTCACTTCGTCCGCAAGACCAGAATCCCCGTTTACTCGGCCGGCGTCTCAGCGATTTGGGTCCTCCTGCCCTCGCTCGACGTTTTCCTCGAGCCAGCCGGCCATGAACGCTGCGATGGCCTGATTGTTCTTTTCCAGCATCATCATGTGGCCGTTACCGGTGATCCCGACGTCGCCCAAATGCACGTGGCTGTTCTTCAC
>WNFO01004417.1_pt1 | contig 20279 bp, 24 predicted proteins | sample 5400251 | NCBI WGS metagenome assembly WNFO01 (sample SAMN13153354, study PRJNA577476) | soil metagenome | isolation source: 100 cm saprolite under Madrone tree | place: USA:California | collected 2016-06-14
GCCAACTGGCAACAGGAGGAGCTCCAATTCTCGACGGAAGGCGGCAGCCTTCGTGCGGTGGCACGAGCCGGATGACGCGAGAGTGTCAAGTCCGGATCTGTGAGAGGCTCGAGGTGAAATTCCCCGGGCCTACTCGGCCGAAAAGGACCTAAGCCGACGGCCTAACGATGTCAGCTCTCGGGGGGATACTGTTGCAAAAGTCGAAAATCGAGCGGGACCAAAAATTCCGCGAAAGTTGATCTTTTGATGTCTCTACCGCAGCAAAGCCCCGTAGCGCCGATACGATGGTCCGTGGTCGTTTTTGTGTGAAACGATGTGGTCCCTCACGTCACCGCTTGCGAGACACATCAGCGGTCCTAGGAAATTTTGCTCGTCACCCAAAAAATACTTTTTCAACACTATCGGCACTTAGCGGACGTTCTGTCGATCCTGATGAATGTCTGGTATAGGGGGGCGGACATGAGCCTGCCGCCACCTCCGACAGCGAACCTTGCGGATCTCGATCTTGAATCTGATGGAAACGGGTGCCGAAGAAAGGGTGATCAGATGAAATCGCTCCACGAATAAAGGATTTTTTCAGGGTCGTCGCGTTAAGTAGCTTAGCTTTGGTCGCCTACGTAAGTACAGTTGGCTTTGCCGACAAGTCAGCCTTTCCAAAAGGACCAGAACAGCGCGACTACTGCCGCCGCCAATAGCGCGGTTGAAGCCGGTGCCCTATCCCCGCCCATGATCGTGCGGCATCCCTCCGGCTTCATCGAACCGTGCCTGCCATCGAAGGTGGCGACCGCCTTCCGGCCCGCTGTGGGTTCACCATGACGGCTACCGGCTGAGGGTGCGCCGGGATAAAGCCGCCGCTCAAGGTTGGTAAGCGACGGCTAAATCTCGCTGCGGGCTTACTTTAGCTTGTACGTACCGGTCTGATGATTGCAGTTCTGAGACGTTCCGTCCTTGATGGCCGGAAACGGACCCAGCGGTTCAAGCGTGCCCGTCGTGATCATGCCTTCGTATTTTCCAGTTCCTGCAACCGCTGCGCCAGCCCCACCACCTGCAACGCCACTGCCGCACCGCCACCGGCTGTTCCTTCATCGCAGCCTTTCATTTGCGCAGTAGTGCGACGCAACCGTTCGTCTTGGACGATAATATCAATGATTTCGGTGATATGAGTTCGCGCTTCGGGGTTTGTAACAACCGCTTCGATGATAGAAGTAATGCCCGCCGTGCCGAGAAAAATCAGCAATAGCACCGGAACCCCCAAGAGCACCGCCAAACGCAGCAATACCAGCAGCATGGCCGCCGACCAATTGGATAGCAGCCAACGTCGCAGGCATCGCGATTTTCATTGACAACGGAAGGTCAGATTTCCGGTAGTTTGAAACGGCTTCAGAAACGCTCTTTGCAATCGCTACGATGGCCGTTCGGGAATTAATTAGTGCGTTCAGTTTCTTGAACTTTTCGATAGAGCGCAGGTCACTCGATGAACCGAGACCACGCGGGACGGTACTCGGCGAGCGCACCGATGGGCGGCACCTCCCCGAGGCCTAACATTTTTTCCGATGCAAGGCGTGCGGCGGCTGGATCGACATGCGCGATTTGGGATGGATCGAAGACCACGAAGGCCCGCTGCCGCACCCGAGTTGCGATCAAACGCAGTAGCGCGACAGGATCATCAGCGCGGCCTCGTGGGGCGCTGGTTCGGTGTGGCCGGGGCGGCATCAACGAGCGATCTTGTAGACCTTGGCGCGCTTGCGCGCCATCATCGGGTCGCCACCGTGGTCGCCGACCAGCATCAGCAGCTCAATCGCGGTTTCCCATTGCGCACATCAGCCGCCATGATTGTCGGCCGTTCACGGCATTATGACAATGACAAGAGGAAAGGGGAGGTATGCGCTAACGGCCAGCGTCTACGCTAACGTTTATGTTAAAATTTGGCCACTGTTTGGGGCAGGTCTTTCAGAGGAGCTGACCATGACCAAAAGCATTCTTGCGATCACTATCCTCGCTCTCACCACTTCTGGCGCTTTGGCCGCGCATCATCGGCATCATCACCAGGCGATGAACGCGTCTCCCGTTGTGGGTGCACCGCCTCTTATAGGTGCGCCGTCTCCGGTCATCTGGCCGGGTGCTGTAAGTAGCAGCAACCGTGCTGACTATGTCAAAAATCTACGCGAATCCGGGTACAATCCGAAGAACGATTACAACACGAACGGGACCATAAAGAACCAATAGCGTCAGGTCGCGTCGTTCATCTTCGGTGAAGCGACGGTGGGGCGCGCTCGGGATGGCGCCGCTGCGGGCAGATGCCGCAGCGACCGCATTCCGAACCACCTACCTCATTCCTTCAGCCCGAGGCAGCCCGGCGCACGAGAACTTGGAGGAGGTGCGCGCCGGGCCGGCCGAATTGCCACGGGGGGCGGATCTATGGGCATTTCGGCCGTGATGACGATACCAATTAGATGGTCAGTGCGCTGAATCGCGATTGCGTGATGCCCGGTAAACGGTCGCGCTCAACCCATTGCGCTCAATGCCGCCAGCCTTTATCGACGTCAATCCTAATGCCCTCGGGTTTGGCGGCTGTGCGTGGTCTGGTGGTGAACCTTTGCCGGATGAAGGCGTCTTTCGGCATTGCGAACCCACAAAGGCAGCCCGGCGCACGAGAGAGAAGCGCGCGCCGTGCCGGCCGAATTGCCATGGGGTTTGCGGGCCTTAGGCATTCGGCGGTGACGACGATACAACAGGCGGTCAGCGCGTTTAATCGCAATCGCGTGATGCCGGCTCGCTCAATCCGCTTCGATCACATCATATTCAAATGCGACGCCTTCCGGGTCATTTTCCTCGAACCAGCGGTTCGCGGCTTCTTCTTCCACAAAAACTTTGAGATGGCCGGGATCGCCAACACGGTATCTGGTATCGACATAGATCCAAACGGTTGTCATTGGTCCCTCTTGAGCCTGCGCTTTCCCCAATGCGTGTCTTTGCGATCAGGATTGAACACCCGCTCGACGTGACGGTTCAAGGCTCTCATGATCCCTATGCGCGCAAACATCGCAGGCCCGTCATGTTCGGCGACGAGCAATAGCGCCTCCATCGCGGCTTGCCATTCGTCGGCGTCGTGCTCGGCTTTTGGCAGCTCGGTGATGTATTCTGCGGTGTCGCGTAGCGTCACCAACGGCTGCCGGTCCGGTAATTTTGATCGGGTCGAAGAACCGTTGATCCCACGACACAAATATTCCCGTTCATTGCCGCAAGGGCAAATCAGAGACGATAATTTTGCTAACCGGATTTTCGACACCGGGCGTCTGTCAAAAGGCTAAGCAACGCGTCGCGGATAGCTGACCGATGTCTGGTTTCGGGGGTAGTACGACATCCCATTTCAAGGGCGTCAGGACCGTTTTTGACCGATTGTGTTGAAAAACTCGAAAATCGCGCGGCTCCGAAAATCTCGCAAATGCAGCGTATTGATGATTTCAGCCGCTGCAACGCCCTGTAGAATCGATACGAGGGCCAGCGATCGTTTTTGCGGCAATTGATGCGGTCCCTCAACTCACAGCGAGGGACACGCACCAGCGGTCCTAAGAATTTTCAGTCATCAGCGAAAAAGGACTTTTTCAACACAATCGACCCAACGCGGACATCGGAAAGGACAGCCAGCGGGCGGTATGGGCTATTGCCGACGTCCTGATCGCTCGGCGACCTTATACTTCTCCCCGGCAAACTTCCCCCCGGCCTGCAGGCTGCTACAAAACCACCAGGCTTTAGGTCGGTCCAAGCCCAAGAACACTTTGGTCTCCTTGCACTCCAAGTAGGTCTTGTAGGTGAGTGTGTCTCTGCATGTTGCTGAGAAAGTATGAAAAACCCCCGCCGCCTCGCTACATCCAACCCAAGGGGCGTTGCCGGATTTGAAGCTTGTTTCGCAGCCACCGTTGCAACTGCTGCTGGCTTTCTCAAGCGCCGCAAGCTTCGCTAGTACTGAACCTTGCGCTGGCGGTGGCGTTTGAGGGGTTGGCGCTGCCGGGCGAGATGCAACTGTTGCCGCCTGCGCCGGCCTCTGCGGTGGCCTTGCCACCTGCTTCGGCGCTACGACCGTGATGCTGGGAAGCGGGGCGGCGGAGCCCGTTGCGGTTTGCGACATTGCCGCACCGCTCAGCAATGTAGTTGACAGGATGGCAATAGCTGAGGGCGCGACGAAGCTTGACAACGATCTCATGATCATCTCCGGCCAAATCCAGGACGGACTTTCCGTCCCGATGCGTACACGGTACCACACATATTCAACCAGCAAATTCCGAATTTGGCCACCGGGTGTCGAAACTATCTGGCGATGATGCCGTCGACTGACAGCTCGCTTGAAGCCGTTGCGTTGTCTGCTTCTGTCAGATTGTGTTGAAAAACTCGACTGTTGAAGCCGAAGGAGATCGCTGATTCATTTCCCCTTATTGGGTGGAGACTTGAATCGATGATGGGTGCTCGGCAGGTCGATCAGGCGGCACTGTTTTACGAGTTCTCGCTTGAGCGACATGTTCCGACCGGCCATTTGCTGAGGTCGATTGATCACTTTGTCGATTTGTCAGAGGTTCGGGGCCATCTGGCGCCTTTTTATAGCTCGACGGGCCGGCCTTCGATTGATCCCGAACTGCTGGTCCGGATGTTGCTGGTTGGCTACTGCTACGGCATTCGCTCCGAACGGCGGTTGTGCGAGGAGGTGCACCTAAACCTCGCCTACCGCTGGTTCTGCCGGCTCGGCCTCGATGGTGAGGTGCCGGACCACTCGACCTTCTCCAAGAATAGGCATGGCCGCTTCCGCGATTGCGATCTGTTGCGCAAGCTGTTCGAGACCGTGGTCCGACTGTGCATGGCAGAAGGGCTGGTTTATGGGACGGCCTTTGCTGTCGATGCCAGCCTTATTGCTGCCGACGCCAACAAGCAGCGCTCTACTGCCGGGTCTGATGATGTCGACTGGGAGGCCGTTGCCAGGACGCGCCGATCCGTCCGGGAATATCTTGATACCCTGGATGAGGCTGCCTGGGGCGCAGCCAGCGCGACGGTCCCGAAGTTCATCTCCAGGTCGGATCCGGCCGCGCAATGGACTGGCGCTCACAAAGGGCATGCCTTCTTTGCCTACGCCGATAACTACCTGATCGACCTGAAGGCGGCGATCATCGTCGATGTCGAGGCGACGCGAGCTATCCGGCAGGCCGAGGTCGGTGCAGCACGCACAATGATTGAGCGCACCGAAGATCGTGACGTCGCGGCGTGGACGGAAAAAGATCGAGATGCTGTTCGCACATCTCAAGCGCATCCTGCGCCTCGACCGACTGAGGCTGAGAGGTCCGTTTGGTGCTCAAGACGAGTTCCTCCTCGCCGCCACCGCCCAGAACCTCCGAAAGCTGTCAAAGCTGATCCCGCTGCCCGCCCCAATGCCGGCCTGAGCGAAAACAAGCTCACGCGCGCCTGATTCCTTGCAAAACCCCAATCGTTTGGCTCGCCGACTTCTTCAACACAATCGGCACTAAACGGACATGGCGCGACGCATGACTTAGGTCGGTTATACGCTCTAGAGCGGACATGGAAGGTGCTGATCTTGCTGTAAAGTGCCGGTGCCAGCTCCGGCGTAATGACGAAGGGGAGTTACACCCACGTAAAACTGCACCGGCTGTCTTGGACCCACGCATGACCGCCCACTGGACGAGGCACGCAACCACAACCAAGTACATCCGCTCGCTACGGCGTTAGATTGTCATACGCTTTAGTAGACGCGGCGATGCCGCCGATAAGCCGCGCGGGGCTCTTCCACGCCAGCGAAATATGGATTGATGACGCACTGTGCGGCGCGGCCCGATGCCGACGCATTGCACTGAGGCAGCGACGTGTAGCTGCAATCGTAATAGTGGGACCCCCACTGCTGGTAAACATGCAGGCAAACCGGATAAGCCGGATCGTACGTCTGGGCCCGAGCCGGTGCCGCCGTCAAAACCGTCGCAATCGTCAAAATCGTCAAAGCCGGAATGCGCATCAGAGCCTCCTTCGAGATATACGCGCTGAAACCCCCACGAAACGGGATGGAGCTATCGCCGAAAGTTGGTGACGGCGGGAATCGGGAAGGCGGCATATCGTGGGGGTGCTTGACGCCTCCACTTCTCCACCAAAGGAGCGATATGCCGTGCCCAACGATAACGTCACCAGACTGATTCAGCCAGGATTCTTCGACGATCAACTCACCGAAATCTTGCGCAACGGGGCCCGTGCCCTGCTTGCCAAGGCGGTCGAGGTTGAGGTCGCGGACTTTCTCGACAAGCATGCCGATTTGAAGACCCAGGACGGCCACCAGCGCGTGGTCCGCCACGGTCACCTGCCGGAACGCGAGGTGATGACCGGTATCGGTCCGGTCACCGTTCACCAGCCGCGTGTGCGTGATCGCGAGGCCGCCGCCGGCGATCCCGGCCGCATCCGGTTCTCGCCGTCGATCCTGCCGCCCTACATGCGCCGGTCGAAGTCGATCGAGACGCTGCTGCCGATCCTTTATCTGAAGGGTATCTCGACCGGCGACTTCTCCGAGGCGCTGGCGGCGCTGCTCGGCAAGGATGCTTCCGGGTTGTCGGCATCGGCCATCGGCCGCCTGAAGGACGGTTGGTTCGACGAGCACGCCGCGTGGCAGAAGCGCGATCTGTCGGCGAAGCGCTACGTCTACATCTGGGCCGACGGCATCCATCTCGAAGCCCGCCTCGAGGACGAAAAGCAGTGCATCCTGGTGCTGATCGGCGCGACGCCGGAAGGCCGCAAGGAACTGGTCGGCTTCACCGATGGCGCCCGCGAGAGCGCGCACGACTGGCGCGATCTGCTGCTCGATCTGAAGCGGCGCGGGCTCGACGTGTCGCCGCGGCTCGTCATCGCCGATGGCGCACTCGGGTTCTGGAAGGCCGCCGGTGAGGTCTGGCCGACAACGCGCGAGCAACGCTGCTGGGTGCACAAGACCGCCAACGTGCTCGCCAAGCTGCCGAAGAGCCAACAACCGAAGGCCAAACGCGCGCTGCAGGAGATCTGGATGGCCGAGACCAAGGCGGTCGCCGAGCTGGCGTTCGACGCCTTCATCGAGAGCTACGCGCTAAAATACGAGAAGGCGGCCGACTGCCTGGCCAAGGATCGAGACACGCTGCTCGCTTTCTACGACTTCCCGGCCGAGCACTGGAAGCACCTGCGGACGACCAACCCCATTGAAAGCACCTTCGCTACCGTGCGCCACCGCACGATCCGATCGAAGGGTTGCCTGTCCAACAGGACGGCGCTCGCGATGGTCTTCAAACTGCTTGAGGCCGCGCAGAAAAGCTGGCGTCGTCTCGATGGCCACAACCAGTTGCCAAAACTCGTGCTCGGTGTGACATTCAGCAATGGGATCGAGGTCATCGCCAAGCCGAGCGACCATCAGCCCACAACCGCCGCCGCCTGACCAGCCCGGCCGTCACCAAAATTTGGCGATAACTCAACGGGATGCCATATACCCCATCAAAGCGCACCTTGCGCCGGTAGGCAATCATCCCATAGATGGGGCTGGGAAGATGCAACGCTGGCGCTGGCCGTGCCCCATTGCCGTGACGTGCGGTACATGCACCAAATTTTCTTCAAGGCAATGACTATTGAAAATATCGCCGCACGGGCATTTCAAATAGATGCTGCATGGCTTGCCGCGTTCCCATTCGTTCGGTGGGAGTTTCTTGCCGGCATCCCACAGCGCATATTTTCGCTCGGTCGAATCTCTCTGATCACGTGTGTGTACCGAAAACCTTATCCGCCTTGATAAGGTGACGGAATCACCTAAGCTGGCGGAATGATCGGGCTGCTGTGTTTCGTCCTAACCGTCCTGGCCTCGCCATTCAAGTCGAAGAGCCGGCTTGACGCGGAGAATGCGGCGCTCCGACATCAGCTGATCGTCTTGCGCCGCAAGGTGAGGGGCCGGGCCCAACTTACGAACAACGATCGCTGGTTCTTCGTTCAGCTTTATCGTTGGTTCCCGTCGATCCTTCAGGTTCTCACAATCATTCGGCCCGACACCCTCGTGCGTTGGCATCAGGCCGGCTTTCGCCGTTATTGGCGTTGGCAGTCGCGCACTCGGGGAGGGCGACCGCAGATCGAGACCGAGCTGCGCGTGCTGATCCGGCGGATGAGCGTCGAGAACCCGCTTTGGGGAGCGCCACGCATCCACGGGGAACTGCTCAAGTTCGGGTTTGAATTGGCGCATTCGAGCGTCGCCAAATACATGGTCAAACGACGGGCGCCGCCCAGCCAGGGGTGGCGAACCTTCTTGCGGAATCACGCGCCGGACATTGGGGCCATGGACTTGTTCGTTGTCCCGACCATCGGCTTCAACCTGCTCTATGCCTTGGTCATCATGCGGCTAGACCGCAGAGACCTTGTCTGGATCAACGTTACAACAATCCGACCGCGGATTGGATTGCGCACCAGATAACAGAGGCCTTTCCATGGGATCAGGCGCCGCGATACCTCATTCGCGACCGGGATCGGATCTACGGCGTCATCGTCACCGCCGATTGCGCGCCATGGGCATCCGGGACAAGCTCAGCTTCACCCTGGCAGAATGGCTTTGCCGAACGGCTGATCGGGTCGATCCGACGCGAGTGTGCGGACCACATTATTGTCTTTGGCGAGGCACACCTGCACCGGATTCTGCGATCGTATGCTTGCTACTACAACGGTATCAGAACTCACCGGTCATTGGACAAGGATGCGCCGATCTCTCACCCGGTTCAGCGGACCGGTGTCATCAATTTCACGCGCCATCCTTGGCGGACTCCATCACCACTACGCCCGAGTTTAGGTTTTCGGTACAGACAGGCGTGGCCCATCGACATGATACTTTGTGCGAGTCGCAGAATCTTGCCAACAACGAGCCAACCAACTTTGCTCGCGGTTGACATCTCTAGGAGAAAGTTGCCTCGTTTCCCACAATTAGAACCTCTCCTGACGGTCTCCCATTATCGATTATTAGCGGCGATGGCCCAACGGAAATCCCATCTGTCCTGCTTTCTTTCGAAGCGCGGCGACAGACCGTTTAGTTAATTTTGAAATCCTAGCGACCGGGGTCTTCGCTTTTGAGTGAGCGCGCAATTCCCTCTCTTCAGTCTTGGTGTATGGACGAACAGTCCGCTTCTTTGCTTTCTTAGCCACAAGACGCTCCTGATTTTGTGAGGCCGTCTTCCTAGCACAATATTCCGAATCAGCAAGCGCGAGACGTACCTGCTTGGCGAGCCTGCAAGTTGTTCCAAAGACGCGAAGGATGCGTCGAAGGAGAGACGATTCCAGATATCGCAGGTTTGCCGGAGCTAAAAACGTAGCTGGAAAATCACGGGACGAAATCCGGGCGCTGATTGCGAAATGTGTTATAAGGAGTCACTGAGCGGCGTTGACAGCGCTCAAACTGGCAGTGAGAAAAATCACCGGTCGTTATGATTCCGAAATCGTCCATCACGGTAAGACGCGAGGATGGAGATGTTGAAAAAACTTGAAGTGAATGATGCCACGCTGGCGAACATCTTTCTTGAGACCAAGACTCTTCAAGAGTTCTTGGCTAATCCTGTTTTCACCGATGACTATGGTTTCTATGATCTGGCGTCGGATGTGATCGATGAGGTCTACGGAAAACCTGAAAAAAGTGATTTTGCCAATATCAGCGCCGTGTGTGTGTTTTGCACCCCGAAGCAGAATGTGCTGTGGAAGCTGCTTGTAGATCGAGGGATCATTGCGAAGACACAGAACAATCGCAAATCTGTTCGGACGAGCAGTTACAAAGAGTGGTCAACGCAACACCCCTGATCAATGTCCTGACGACACCCAAGCATGACGACGGTGATTTGGAGAATCATTGATCTTACGATTACTCACTTTATGACCCCTGAATCGGATCGCGGGAACCCCCACGGACCTGTGATGCGCCCTCGTGCGTCTGCGTGGGAATTTCATCTCGGTCAACCGACTTGACAGCCACCCAAAATGAAATGGGCAAAAATTTCACAAAATAGAAAATCGCCATTTTGGCGAATATGGCGGAAGCGGGGGATGATCCGGAAATGGTCGACCGACCTCAAACTGGCGCTCTTGACCCGGATCGCACATGCACCTCACTCGACCGGTGCGACTTTCAGGCTATCTTGCCTGTACCTTTGTTCTCAGTCTGAGGATGCCCCACGTCGAGCTTTGGTATAGTTTCCGAGCTATTATTAGACCACAACTGTGAGTTGTTCGCTAGCAAAGAGGAGGTGGAGAATGAAATCCATGTGTTCTCTTGGACCTGCGGTCTTCGTCTTGTCGTTCGTTATCCTCAACGGGCCGTCGGTCGCAGGGCCTCTGGACGTTGAGGTTCTCACTTCGCATTCCTCCATTGAAAGTAAATGCCGTGGGCGTTCCCCGGAAACGCGGAGCGAAGGACACGCCATACAGGAAGCCTGCTTCGCGATTTCCAACCTCACAAATTTAAACGCGTCATTTCCCCATGCGCAGCTGCGGACAGCGTAGCATTTGTCGTCATCGTCACCATTTTTTTTCGTCGGATTCGTTCAGCCCTCAGCGCTGGCGACATGCCTGCAAGAACGTCGTCGATCGCCGCGCCGGTCAAGGTCCGTTCGAGTATCAGCGCATCGGCGATGGCCTCGATTTGAAGTTTTCTCGCTGCCACGATTCTTGCGGAATCTTTTCTTGCGAAGTCCAGCAGCGCCGCAGCTGCCTTAAGATCGCTGGCGATAAGCTTTGCGAATGCCGCCGCTTGGGCAGATCAGTGGTCGCGACCATCGGGGTTACATCTGGGAAAAACAACCGCTCAGCGCTTTCGTGATCGTGCGGCGGTCGCGCTCCAGAATTTCCGCAGCTCCGTTGATTGAAAATAATCGCGTAGTCATTGACCCTTTCTCCTATTTCAGATGTTGGATTGTGGAGATGGTACGCTCTAGAAAAAACTCGAGCCTAATCACGCCCAGCGCGCGGGCGAACCCGGATCGGCGCTCCGTCAGTCCTAGAACCTTTTGCGTATTGGAATGTTTTTCACGCAAGACTTTCACCCTCATCGCTTCTTCATTCCCGCGCGCCTGTCTTCTGCTCTGATCCGAGGATCAGAAGGTTGCATGGGCACCGATGAAGGGGATGCAATGTCGGTGTTAGCGTGCACGCAACCAACATACATGCATGCGTGATGGCGAGCGCACGACTTAGGATGCAGACAACCATCAGGCCATCGCTTCGTTCGTGTTCGATCATCTGTCATTGGCGTCATAAACCATTGCTGGCATGCTTTGGCCGCCGATGTCTGACCCCCAGCCATGGGTTGGGGATCTATCGTATCGGTTCGCGTCAGATCAGAACGGCAGATCACGTTACAGATTCGATTTTCTCGATCGCCATTTGCAGCAAGCGAATGGCCCATGGGTTGCCACCGTCACCAGCTGCCAGCAGCCGCGCCGCTTCAATCGAAAGAACGAATGCGCGGTTGGTCGTGATGCACAGTGGCCAGCAGCAAATAGGCTTCAGCAAAGCGCATCGGCTTGCTGCTTTCGATTTGCTCGCGCGTCCAGTGCGGCAATAACTCAGCAAAGCAATCGATCAGCAGCTGATCAGGTCTGGCCTTCGTGATGGTACTCATGCGTCGCCGCCTCCTTGTTGCGCTCAGCGCTTCGGGCCGGGCCGAGGCTCACGTCCTCTCAAGTGTTGCGCCAGCGCCGTGCAAAAAAGATCGGGTTAAAAATTAACCCGATCCCCGCCGTGGCGCTTGTCGGTTGATGGGTGTTCCGAGGTGTCCGAGGCCAGCCACGGGCAGCGGGTGGGAACCCCCCGAGGTGGAAAACCCGTAGGCAAAGCCCCGAACCTGTCGCATGTTCTCGGGCCGCTTCAGGCGGCCGAGAACTGCGATTGGGGATGCCCGCCAAATCGAGTTGCCGCAGTTTATTCGGGTCCCACCCCTTTAGGGGTGGGGAAAAAGATCGAACTGCGGGAACTGCGGTAAACCACCACACACATAAATTGCTAACACCCCATCACCACAATCGAAAACTGTTACCATATCCATGATTGCTAAAACTGTATTGCACGACTTTAAATGGTATATTCTCATCGTCCATCGTCCATCGTCCATCGTATCACCTAATCCGGCTTCAACTTTGTCGAAAAACTCTTGTAGCAAGGCGCATCTAGAACGGCTCTCGACGGATCGGGCCTCCACTTTCGCAACACCATGCGGCGGTCCGACGATCTATCCTCAGCAAAACCGGCAGCGTGACGCTGGACTTGTGAAACCACTCAGCTGAATTGAGAGCATAGTTCTGTTTGGGATCAGCGATCTTGCAGTACCGCATGAAGTCTTCACTGCGCTGAAGTTGCGGCTTGGCCGCGATCGCGCCACCCACGATCTGGCCGTCGTTCATGCCATCAGGGCGGCTGTTGGCGATGACATGGAGCTGATGGCCGATTTCAACCAGGGCTTACACCTCGGAGAAGCGCTGCAACGATGCCACATGATTGATGATCTGGGCCTTGCCTGGATTGAGGAGCCGATCGTTTACGACAATCTCGACGGTTATGCGCAGTTGACCGCCGAGCTAAAGACCCCGATCCAAATCGGTGAGAATTTTTATGGCCCCCGCGATCTCCAACCGCATTGCAAAGAAAAGCGTGCGAACTTGTCATGCCGGATTTCATGCGCATTGGCGGTGTGACCGGCTGGCTAAGGGCAGCGGTTATAGCGGGAGCGGCGGGCATACCGATGTCCACACATCTTTACCCGGAGGTGGCCGCTCACGTAATGCGCGTCACCGAGACCGCGCATTGGCTGGAATGGCAGGACTGGGCCGATCCTGTTTTACAGAAGCCCTATGAAATTCGTGACGGATTGCTTCACATTCCCGATGTGCCTGGCGTTGGCCTCGAATGGAATGAGGAAGCGGTCGCAGCCAGCCAACCCAATTTGTAGGCTCATCGTCTCGTAGCAAGGTAACAAGATAAGGCCGTCTGGGCGTTCTTGTTCAGTGTATCCGGTTTGCTCCAGCGAACACGATGCGAGGACGATTGCTAAATATAACCAAAGATATTTGAAATTTTAGTCCGCGGCTATCGAGTGCTGGGCATGCTTTGATTTTTGCGTGTGCCGGCGGATCTAGGCCAAGAACGTTGAACTCGCCAAGCTATCCAAGTTGGGCGAGCTTCTGCGTTGGGTAATCGGAGATGGCTGTCACTCTACCGGTATGACCGTCCACGTAGACGAAGGTCCGTCCCTCAATACGGTATTGCCCTTTCCACCCGATCGCGAATGTGGTGTCGGTGTCCTCGATGTCGATCGGTTCGGGATCTCCATCGCGGGCCAGCCGCGCGGCCAAGTGATCGAGGGTATCGAGCAGCCACGCATCTCCGGTTTCGGTCGAGAAAAAAACCAGCTGGCCAACGGTGACGATGCGCTCGTCGTGCTCGGCAGCCCGACGTTGAATGTAGTGGACCTCATCGGCAAGGCGAAAACTCTTGCCGTCCACCATACGTTTGCCCGGTCCCCGTTTGATCTTCTTTCGACCTGTCCCGCGTGTCGTGGTGCCGGCCATGGAACTCTTCACCCAGTTATTCGGCCACTTGCTGGCGTTCGTTTATCACTGCTTCGACCGCATCGTCATTCACGGCTACCTGACGCGGCTCTCCCGGCCCGAGCACGTGGTCTACTTCCTTCACGAGGTCATTGGCGCCCCGGTGATCACCAAGGAGATTTTAAGCGAGCGCACCAACCGCTACCAGAATTGGGTGGAGGCCTTCGCCCGCAATCGTCGCATCCCCATTGAATGGGCCGAGAAGGGCATTCGCAAGGAGGATTTTGTGCGCCGCTGGCAACGCCGAATGGTGCGAAACAACGCCTACGGCGTTTATTTTATCTTCAAGAGCCTGGAGGTCGGGCCGACGTTCCGGATCACCGTGCCGAAATATCCCACCAAAGACCCCAATTACCGCATTGTCGCCAACCAACGCAGCCGCTTCACCCATTACTATTTCTACATTCACGATGAAGTGCTCGGTCCCTTCGTCATGTGCATGGGTTCGTTCTTCCCCTTCAAGGCAACATACTACCTCAACGGCCACAGCTTCATTGAACACCAGCTCAGTCATGCCGAGATCAGCTTCCGCAAAGATGACAACGCCTTTCTGGCGGTTGGCGACGTGGCAGCCCTGCAGGCCGCCGCCGACAAGCTCAGCCCCAAAATCATCCGCGACCGGCTCGACTACTGGACCTTCGTCCTCGGCCCGAAGTTCTCCGCCAAGGAGCGCAAGCAGGTCAAGTTATCGCGCACCTATGCGATCAGTCAGGTCGAGTACTGCTTCAATTTTGTGTTCAAGCGCAACTTTCCAATCCACAAGCTGTTCGAGCGAAGCTGTGAGCTTGGCTTGTGGCGATTGACCGCCCACAGGATCGCCGAGGTCTTCGGCACCCGCCTGCAGCGCAACCATCGGGGTAAACTCTCAACCGTCATCGATCAGATCGAGCACGGTCATCACGTCTTCCGCGCCTACTTCCGCAATGCCGTTCTCAGGCAATATGAGAAGTTCTCGATGTTCTTGCGCAACGAACTCTGTTCCAACAACCTCTACGACTTCGGTCTCAAGAAGGGGCTGGATCATCTCGATGAGGTCCGCCAGAGGTTTAAGACCATCATCAGCCAGTTCGCCGGTTTCCAGGCCCAGTGGCTCAACGTCCACACCGACTTTCCGCTGCTGCAGCGGATGGCGCTACCCGTGACGGTCGGCTCAGTCCGCCACCCCGGCATCAAAATCCACGACACCCGCATCATCCGCCTCCTTGAGGTCCTGTTGCACGCCGGCACTCATGTCGGCGGTTGGACGGCACGCGAAATCCACGAGGCCGTCCTCAGCACCTTCCACCTCTCCGCCGATGCTTACGGCCTCAACCAGCTTCGCTACGATCTGCGCAAACTCAAGGGGCACGGACTCCTCGAGCGTGACGGCACGCGCTACGCCTACCTTCTTACCCCCAAGGGGGTTCAGGTCGCATTGCTCTTCCTGTTCTTCCATAAGCGCTTGTGCGGACCGCTCGCCAACAGTCGCTTCCACCACCGGCCAAACCCCCAACATCGGCCAGACAGCCGGCTCGAAGCCGCCTACCACCGCGCTGACAAAGCCATCGAAAAAGTCGTCGATCTCCTGGCCGCGGCCTGACCTCGCTGCCCATCACTCAGCAGCAAAGACCGCCGCCCCCAAGCGCAAGGCGCCGCATCAGACCTTCATTTCTGCCCGAAAACTTTACAGGATTCTGATCTTCTCAAACCTCCTGTCGACCTCAACCTTGACATCCCACCCAACAACATTGTTGGACTCATCTTCTCAAGCTCTGGGAGAACAAGAATCTAGAGGCTCGGCAGGCGCATGGACCATCTCCCGGGCTTATCTGCTTTGCTTAACCGTCCATTTACCATAGCTGTTCACGCAGTGCCCGTGATCATCTTCAAAAGCGTTGAACTACATGACACAGCGGAGCGAAAATGTCCTGAGCTTTAGTCGGCCGTCGGCACCAGACTGCGGCGCGAACAGCTCTCAATCTCGTGCACCAAGCGGCCGAAATCTTCAGCAGCATAGAAAGTCACGCGCGAGAGACCGAAGCCCGCGCCCAGTCGTTGTGCGAGAGCGCCGTTGAAAGACTAAAGGGTGCCGAACGCGCTCGACTTGAAATTATCAATGAGGCCGATTGCAAGCTGCAAGAGGCGGCCATAGCCTTAAAGGACGCCCAATCGCGTATCGTAGCCGCTGAAGACAAACTGACGGCGGTGGAGTTCCGTGCGCAAGCTGCGGAGCTGGAAGCGCGTGAAGCCAAGCAAGCTCTCGCACTTGTTGAGGAAGCCATCCGCAGGCGTCTCCTTTGCGCAAGCCCAGAAGCTGCTAGCCAGCTGAGCGCAGTAGCCTGACCTTTCAGAACATCTGCACGCTGTAATTCATGCAGCAGTAGTTGATCCGGCACCGAGCTGATCCCTGTAGAGGTTAGCACCTCTGTCTTTGAAAGACGCTCCTGCAAAATGGCAGTCGTTGCAGCCACATTATCGCGTCGAGGGATCAGGCTTCGGGCAAGAACTGAATAAGCCGGGTCGCTGTCGTCCGGACACCTCGTGCGCTCCTTTTCAGTTACGATGTCGCAATCAAACATCAGTTGGCAGCGGCTTAGACTTTCAATCAGTGTCCTGATTTGCGCCGCTGCTATTGATGCTGCCTCGACTTCGGTTCCAAAACAACGCTGACGCTTCACTTTGTTCCTCCGCCTGTTTTGATTTAACACAAGCTGAACCGAAGGTCCGAGCTTTGCCTCCGAAGCAGCAAGGGTGATGCCAATGAGGCAAGCCAAAGCCGCCGAAGGCGACGTACCCACCAAAAGTAGTGGCGAACATCGTGGCGGGCCCGTCCACCTGCTGCCATTGTCCTAGAATGGGTCTGGAACGCGCATATGCTGAAAGCTCCAGTGATAACTCGTCAATCATGCGAACTGTAGAGAACTTGCTAACCAACGCTGTTAAGTGGTTCGTCGGTCGCATCTGCGATCTTGCTGGGAGAGAGGCTCAGCCACTCCAAGCACCCGATGAGTCCCTCGCTTACAGGAATAAGCATGGCGCAGAGAGAGCCGGTGATGCGACAACCAGGCAAGCCGCGCAAAAAGGCTAAGCCATTGAAAGCGCCGGAGCGGTCGGGGTTCTTTCCCGTCGTCACTTCAAATGTTCTAAACATGATTTGCGTGACGACCGTTGTTGCTACGGTGCTCGCTGTTCTTCTCGGCGTAGCCAAATGGACGTGACGATCAAAAACCGCCGAATTGCGCTGTCAAAAGATAGCGCCTGAAGTCAAAATGCGCAGTGTTCCAGACGGCCGGTGAGCCAAACCAACTCGATGTTGCGCTGGCTAGGCGAATGAGCCAGCTGCCTGTCGCGATGGAGCGGAAAATGACTCCGATGCAATGGACGGCAGGATGTTCAGTGATAGTCGCTGCCACCGTTTGCAGTTTGGTTTCTTCCGAAATTGTAAACAGCAATATCGCTGCTGGCACCCATACCCGAGATCGAGTTGTTTCCGGTCAGAACCAGAATGCAAATGTGGGGAAGGGTATCTGTTTCACATTGGGCGGCAAGGAGTTCGAATGGAACTTTCCGAATGTGCCGTTCGGTGCACTGGCTGTTCTAACTAGCCTCATCTGCCGACGTCCAGTCGCTGTATCCAGCATTTTGCGACACGCCCTGTAGGTACAAAGACGCTACTTGATCACGGCAGGAGAAGCGGCGTACTCGGATCGCCAGGAGACTCAGAAGGTCACCAGGGGTGCTCTAGGTTGGGTGGCCGTCTAGCATGATTGCCCTGTTGACCATATGCTACCTCCGGGAGCGGCCGGCCGGGGGCGATGGTGGAAGAAATAATCACATTGTATCTTGGCCTCAAAGAGGGCCAGAGGGCCGACTTTGAGGTCGTAGGACTATCTGCGGCGGCATTCGCCGAGGCCGTCAAAGAGATCGCGTTCATTCTTGAACCTCCGCCTCGAATTCGACAGCCGCACTGATGGAAGTCTCAACTCAAGGCCATTATAAAGTCGCTCACGACGCCGGAGAGTCGACGCAAAGCGCTCGTTGCCACGTCACCACCATCGGACTGACGCTCGTCAACGACGTGAGGGGCTACGGTGTCGGAAAATTTTTGGGTCACTTTCTGGCACCGGAGCAACGCAAGGAATTGAGCGACGAGGACATAGCCCGGGTCGCGCGAGCGGTGATCGACATCAACGAGGGGAAGATCGCCAAGGCCCCGGTCCAAGCGATGTACAAGCAGCTTGAGCGGGACACCAACATCGAGAGCGTGGGGGCAACGACTAGGCCGGATGACAAACCCGTTCAGCCGATCCCGCGTTCTGCCTTCCTAGAAAAGGCGGGCATTGCTCCGCTGACGGAAATCTCAACCAAAACCCGCACGATCCAATCAACCGAACGGCTGACGCTGATCAGCCCTGTTCTGTTACCAAACGATAGGGTGTGGCGGTTTCGCTCGCCCATCGGGGAGTTCGGTTATTTCTTGAAGGACGAAAAGTTTCTAAACGCCGCTCTCAATGGTACCCTGCGCTTGGGTTTGAAGAAAGGAATCCAGATCACCGCACAGATAGAGACGAAGGAAGAATTTGAGGGCGGCGTCTGGGTGCAGAAGCGGCGCGAGATCATCAAGGTCGTCCGCGTTCACAGGCAACCAGAAGCAGAAGACCTATTTGCCCAACCTAGCCAGGGCAAGAAGGGCAAGAGCAAGCCCCGCAATCCCAAGAGCCCACAGCGCCTCTCTGCCAAAGTAATCACGGGTCAGATCGAGCACCGCGTAGGTGATCGCGCAAACGACCACCACTTCCACCGCGACGATGATCTTGTGCGTGCTCAATGTGGCCCCGCTGATTGCTTCCCCCGAAGATATCGGGATCGCGACGGATTAGCCACTAGCAGGAAAGTCTACCGGTCTTGGACCTCCTAGAGTAATGGACAAGCCGGCGTTTTTACCTAAGATTTCGCAGCGCGTTTCATCGCGGCTTTACGTCGCGACGCCCGAGATGATTTCGGCCGGCGTGGAGGTTTTGTATCGATGGGAGAAGGTGGTTTCCAAAGCAACCCTGGTGCAACAACTATGGGAGGCAATGGCACATCTTTGCCCATCTCTCTCTTGTGTGTACCGAAAACCTCATCCGAGTTGATGACGTGATGGAATCGCCTAAGCTGGCGGAATGATCGGGCTGCTTTGTTTCGTTCTGGCCGTTCTGGCCTGGCCATTCAAGTCGAAGTTGCGGCTTGAAGCCGAGAACGCGGTGCTTCGACATCAGTTGATTGTCTTGAAGCGTAGGCTGCATGGTCGCGTCCGGCTCACGAACCATGATCCTTGTTCTTTATTCAGCTGTATCGCTGGTTTCCATCAATCCTGAAGGTTCTCACAATCATCCGGCCCGACACCCTCGTGCGGTGGCACAGAGCCGGATTTCGCTGCTACTGGCGTTGGAAGTCGCGCCCACGGGGAGGGCGACCGCAGATCGACACGGAGCTGCGGATATTGATCCGCCGGATGAGCGTTGAAAATCCGCTTTGGGGCGCGCCACGCATTCACGGCGAACTGCTCAAGCTCGGATTTGAGGTCGCGCAGTCGAGCGTCGCCAAGTACATGGTCAAACGGCGGATGCCGCCCAGCCAGGGATGGCGAGCCTTCTTGCGCAACCACGCGCCGGACATTGCCGCTATGGACCTGTTCGTTGTTCCGACTATTGGTTTCAACCTGCTCTATGTCATCGTCCGGCTCGGCCGCAGGGATCGCGTCTGGATCAACGCCACAGCAAATCCGACGGCCGAATGGGTTGCACGTCAAATAACGGAGGCTTTTCCTTGGGATGAGGCTCCGCACTACCTCATCCGCGATCGGGATCAGATCTATGGCAGCGTCGTCGCCCGCCGATTGCGCTCCATGGGCATCCGGGACAAGCCTACCGCACCAGCCTCGCCTTGGCAGAATGGCATTGTCGAACGGCTGATCGGATCGATCCGCCGCGAGTGCCTAGATCATATCGTCGTTCTTGGTGAGGCGCATCTACGCGGGATCCTGCGATCTTACGCACGCTATTATAACGACATCAGAACGCATCGGTCATTGGACAAAGACGCGCCGGCTGTTCGCCCGGTTCAGCGGGCCGGAAGTATAAAGGCGTGCCCCATCCTCGGCGGACTCCATCACCATTACGTCAGGGTTTAGGTTTTCGCTACACACAGGCCTCGCCGTACCGCGTCTATTCACGTGAGCCGAGGTTGACACATTGGCGATGCCTCGAGAAAAAGCATTGAGGGTGTCGGCGCAAGACCGTCTCGTTCGTCCTTCGGTGAGGCCCATACAGACGCAAGGTGGCGAGCCGGTCGGAACAATGTCGCCCAAGGAGGTTCTGATGCCGTTGAAGGAATCATCGCTGCCGGAAGTGAGAACCCTGATGACCGGTCTCAGGTTCGGCGAGTCGCCACGTTGGCGCGACGGCCGTTTCTGGATCTCAGACTGGATCGCGCATTAGATTATTGCCGTCAATCTCGAGGGGGCCGGCGCCGATTTCGTCCCCGGGACCATCGCCCTGGTTACCGCGGAAGGTTCTGTCCGGCAGGTGGCCGACGGCGTTGCCTTTCCCAACGGTATGGCGGTGACACCCGACAATTCGATCCTGATCCTGGCCGAGTCGTACGGCAGAAAGCTCACGGCCTTCGACATCGAGGCCG
>WNFO01004999.1_pt1 | contig 20249 bp, 12 predicted proteins | sample 5400251 | NCBI WGS metagenome assembly WNFO01 (sample SAMN13153354, study PRJNA577476) | soil metagenome | isolation source: 100 cm saprolite under Madrone tree | place: USA:California | collected 2016-06-14
GGAATCGGCTTGGTCCTCGTTGTGATAGGGATATTCAGTGTAATGGCCTATGCCGTCTCTCTGAGAACTAACGAGATTGGCGTTCGCGTTGCCCTGGGAGCGCAACAGTCCAATATTCAGCGCCTCGTGCTACTCAACGGCTTCCGTCTAGTTGCGTCGGGGATTCTGGCTGGCCTCCTGGCAAGCTATGTACTCACACGCTTTCTGGTCAGCCAAATTCCGGGTGTTTCAGCCACTGACCCATGGACATTTTCTGCCGTCGTGGCAGTTGTCCTATTGGTAGGCCTCACAGCGTGTTTCTTGCCTGCGCGTCTCGCAACCAAGGTGGATCCCATGGTCGCGTTGCGCTACCAGTAGCGCTTCCCACGGACAAAACGTTTTCCCCCGATTCGGCCATTCATAAATTGCTTGATTGACGTTTCGCACTGCAATCCGCTACGTTGTTCCTCTGAACGATTCACGCCGTTGCGAGGTATCGCCTTGTTTCTGCATCTTCTACTGCTCGCGTTTCCTGAATGGAAGCCGCACTTCACCTTGCTGGATGGGGCGCGGGTGAACGAAATGATGGCGCTGCGCTGGCTTCATCTCATCTTCGGGATCATCTGGATCGGGCTGCTCTATTTTTTCAATCTGGTGCTGACGCCGGCGATGAAGAAGTACGATCCCGCGCTGCGAATCAAGATGTATCCCGAGCTAATGTCCGGTGCGATGGGCTGGTTCCGCTCGTCTGCACTGGTGACGGTCATCGTCGGTCTGCGGTATTTCACGATTCATCTGTCCGCCGACGCGAGACTTGCGGGCGATCTTTCGCTGATTGGCAAGTGGTTTGGCTGGTGGCTGCTGGTGTGGCTCGTCGCGTACATATTTATTTATGCGCTGCAGCTTCCGGCAAAAGGAATTCGCGATAGCCTCTGGGTGCGCGTGATTGGAGTTTCGATTGTGGTGATCGCTGCCTCATGGCTAGTGCTCGCCCTGAATGGCGGGCCCACCGTTTCCAACGCTCACCTGGCTATCAGCGTTGGTGGAGGCCTGGGCTTGGTAATGCTGCTGAATACTTGGGGAGTGGTCTGGCGCATTCAGAAGCGTCTGATTGTTTGGACGCGCGCCGCTGCCAATCAGGGCACGCCCATGCCGGCCGAAACGGAACGCCTTATGCGCTGGAACTATCTCACCGCGCGGAGTCTTTCCCGATGCTCTTCTTCATGGGCGCTGCCAGCCATTATCCATTCCTCAGCACCATTGCGCGATAATAGGCGCGGGTTGCCGCCATGTCCGACGAGAAGAACTACAGCGTACTGACGACTGAGAACGGCGTGCCGATCAAAGCTTGGACCAAGGGCGTCCAACTCGAGGATCAGGCGCGCAAGCAACTCCTCAACGTGGCTCAGCTTCCTTTCATCTTCAAGTGGGTTGCCGCCATGCCAGACGTACACTGGGGCGTTGGCGCGACGGTCGGCAGCGTGATCCCCACGAAGGGCGCGATCATCCCGGCTGCTGTGGGCGTGGACATCGGCTGTGGGATGATGGCCGTGCAGACGGACCTCAACGCGCGCGATCTTCCGGACAACCTCAAGGGCATTCGCAGCGCGATCGAACAAGCCGTGCCGCACGGGCGCACGAATCACGGTGGCCGCGGCGACGTGGGCGCTTGGCGCGAAATTCCCTCACGCAACAACGAAGTCTGGCAAACCCTGAAGCCGCGTTACGATGCCATTCTTGAAAAGCATCCCAAACTCGACCGGGGCAACCACTCCAATCACCTCGGGACGCTGGGCACCGGCAACCACTTCATCGAAGTCTGTCTCGACGAAGCCGAAAACGTCTGGTTCATGCTGCACAGCGGCTCGCGTGGAGTCGGCAACCGCATGGGCAGCTACTTCATCGAAGTGGCCCGTAAGGACATGCAGAAGTTTTTTATCAACTTGCCGGACAAGGACTTGGCGTATTTCTCGGAAGGTACCGAGCACTTCGATGATTACGTCGAAGCCGTCGAATGGGCGCAAGACTTTGCCCGCTTCAACCGTGACTTGATGATGGAGCAGGTTGTCAATGCAGCCCGCAATTCTGGCGAAGTTCGCCCGTTCATCGCCGAGCTGAAGGCCATCAACTGCCATCATAACTATGTGGCTCGCGAGCGGCACTACGGCCAGAACATTTTGGTGACGCGCAAGGGCGCGGTGCGCGCGCGCGAAGGCGATACGGGTATCATTCCCGGCAGCATGGGAGCGCGTTCCTATATCGTCCGCGGCAAGGGCAACCTGGAAAGCTTCATGAGCTGCAGTCACGGCGCTGGACGTGCCATGTCCCGCACGGAAGCCAAGCGTCGCTTCAGCGTGGAAGACCACAAGCGAATGACGGCGGGCGTGGAGTGCCGCAAAGACGCCGACGTCATTGACGAAACGCCCGCTGCCTACAAGCCGATTGAAGCCGTAATGGCGGCGCAGAGCGATCTCGTCGAAATCGTTCACACGCTTCGTCAGGTCGTTTGCGTGAAGGGGTGACTGGGCATCGAAATGAAAAAGGGAGGCGGGCCAGGTCGTCCCGCCTCCCTTCTATCCCCTCTCGGGGAATCCGGCCAGTCTGACGGAGGGCGACTAGCCGGTCGTGTGTTGGCCTGCCTATATAATCCCCAATGCCCGAAAAAAGTTCCTATGAATCCTAAAAAATTGACTAAAATCTCGGTGCAAATGCGCGCCCGCCGTCCGGCGCAAAAGCCAAATGCCACCTCCCTCACACCTAACTCCCGATAACATATTGCGTTTTCTGCAAGTTAGTAGCGCTCCCGCATCCGCTAGCGACATCGCCCAGGGCCTGCACCTGAAAAAGTCGGACAATCGCCCCCTCTTCAAAATGCTCTCCAAGCTTAAAAAGCGCCGCGCCATTGAGGAACTGCCAGGCGGCCGCTACCGCCTGCCTAGCCGCAAATCCGATCGGGACGTGCCCAGCCAAAAACCTTCCGGCGAAGCCTCGCGCCGTCCCCAACCCACGCCACTCTCGGGTCGCGATGAAGTCAAAGGCCGTCTCGTCCTTCACCACGACGGCTACGGCTTCGTCGTCCCCGATTCCCCCATGCCGCAGCTCGACGGCGATGTCTTCATTCCTCGCGACGGCATCCAGGACGCCATGCACGGCGATCACGTTCTCGCAAAAATCCAGCGTCTGGCCGGCGTCGCGGGCGCGCAGCGTGCAGAAGGCCGCATCGTTCGCATCCTCGACCGCGCGCATCCGACGGTTGTCGGTCTCTTTCGCTACGGCGCTCAACACAATATCGTCCTGCCTTATGACACTCGCATCCAGCACGAAATTGAAATCCCCCGCGGTCACGAACTCACTCCGGGCCTCTGGAAAAAACTTGGCTTCAGCGGCGCCGATGAAACCAGCATCCGCCTAAGGCGCATCCCACGCCTGGATGAACTCGACGGTGCCGTCGTCAACGTCGAGTTGCTCCGCTTCCCGCGCGGCGGCGCATCTCCCACCGGTCGCGTCATCGAAATTCTCGGCCGCCCCGGCGATCTCGGCGTCGACACCGAAATCATCATTCGCAAGCACCATCTCCCGCACGTCTTCTCTGCCGAGGTCCTGGACGAAGCCGAGCGAGGCGCGAAGCCGGTAAGCGAAATGCAGCGTGGGGGCCGCGAAGATTTCCGCCACTTGCCGATCGTCACAATCGATGGAGAGACCGCGCGCGATTTCGACGACGCCGTTTACGTCGAGCATCGCGCCGACGGCGGATGGCACCTGCAAGTGCACATCGCCGATGTCGCGCATTACGTTCGAACCGCCACGCCTCTCGACGGTGAAGCGCGTCTCCGCGGCACCTCCGTTTACTTCCCCGACCGCGCCGTCCCCATGCTCCCCGAAGCCCTTTCGAACGGCATGTGCTCGCTCAAGCCCCGCGAAGATCGCCTGGTCATGAGCGCGCTCATGGAATTCGACGCCGCCTGCCACATGAAATCCTCGCGCATGACTTCCGGCCTCATTCGCTCCGCCGAACGCATGACCTACACGAACGTCAACAAAGTTCTCGAAGGCGATACGGAAATGTCCAAGCGTTACGCCTCGCTTGCTCCCCGCTTCCGCGACATGAAGGAGCTCGCCCTTCTCCTCAACGCCCGCCGAAACGAACACGGCTCCATCGACTTCGATCTCCCCGAGCCAGTCATCGAATTTGACGAAGAGCAGCGCATGACCAACATCACGCGCAGCGAGCGCAACATCGCTCATCGCCTCATTGAAGAGTTCATGCTCGCCGCCAATCGCGCCGTCGCCGCGTATCTACTTCGCCGCGGCATCGAGTCGCTCCATCGCGTTCACGAAAAGCCGGACGCGCGCAAAGTCCTCGAATTCGAAGAGCTGGCTCGCGCCTTTGGCTACTCACTTGGCGTTGAAGACTTGCACCAGCGCGAAGTCGCCGTTCGCCATGGCCGTGTTCCTGCACCCGCAAAAGCCGGCCGCCCGAACTCCTACGGACACGGCCGTGAGCGCGGCATGAAAGTGGCCCTCCCGGGCAGCGACTTGCGCATCACCCCGCAGCATTATCAGCGACTCATCAAAAAGGTTGTCGGCAAGCCCGAAGAACGCATCGTCTCCTACCTCATGCTACGTTCCCTCAAGCAGGCTCGCTACGCCGCCGAGCCTCTCGGCCATTTCGCTCTTGGCTTCGACGAGTACACCCATTTCACTTCGCCCATTCGCCGCTATCCCGACCTTATCATTCACCGCATCCTGAAATGGGCTCTCAAGCATCCCAACGACGCTCCGCCATCTTCGCAGATGCACTCCGCCGCGCCGCGAGGCGCTGAAGCGGCGCTCTATTCGCACAGGAACCTCGAAGAAATCGCCGCGGAAACCTCCGAAGCCGAGCGCCGCGCCAATGGCGCCGAGCGCGAACTCATGGACTGGAAGACCGCTCAGTTCATGGAAGAACATCTCGGCGAGGAATACGACGGCCTGATCATTTCCGTCCAAAAATTCGGGTGCTTCGTCGAACTCTTCGAAGTCTTCGTCGAAGGCCTTCTTCCCATTAGCGCGCTCGAGGAATTTGCTGGCGCCCGCTGCGTCCTTCGCGAACGCGATCACGCCATCGTCGCCCTGCAAAGTGGTGGCAGCCGTGGAGCCGGCAGCGGGCGCGGAGCCCGCGGCTCTCGCCGTTCACTCCCCGCCTCTTCGTCCGTCCGCACCGCTGGCTCATCAGGTGCCCGCTTGGTTAGCGGTCACTCCGCAATCGCTTCGAGTCCCGGTCGCGGCGCACAGCCCCGACAGCTCGAATGGCACCTCGGCGATAAGGTCCGCGTCCGCGCCGAGCGCATCGACCCCATGCGCAAACGCGTCGAATTTGCCTTAATCCCATGGGCTGCCCCTTAGCCTTTTCTCTTCCGACGGCGATACAACTTTAGTACATCCCTGCTAGCTGGCCTTTCGGGAGCTGTTCTTTCGTACCTTTGACAGGAGCGCGTCGACGCTGTAGTTTCGCTGTAAGTTCTCACCTGCTAACGGATGCTGGGCGTGGAGATTAGCATTCGCTAGGGTTAGAGGGATGTGTGCAAGCCTCCCCTGGCGCGCTTGGTCATCGACCTAATTCATTCTGAGAGACCCCGCCTCAGACTCAGGAGGAGAGGAATGCCAACACGAAGGCGAGTATGCAAACCAATTGCTCTTGTCGCCGCCCTGTTCTTGCTGGGCGTCCCGGCGGCTCTGCGTGCGGACGACGACGATTCGCACGGTGTGTTGAGGGTGACCTCATACCCTTCAGGGGCGAATGTCTCTGTTGATGGCAATGACGTGCGCAATGTCACTCCGGTCAATATCAGCATGCCTGTAGGCACGCACACCGTGGTGGTTTCGGTTTCGGTTCCGAATTCGCGATGGAACCCGGAAACTCGTAGCAAGTTAATCGTGCCTGGGAACAACTATCTCGACGTGACGTTGCTGCCAATCCAGACCACAGGCTCAATCGGTGCTCAAGGACCCAAAGGCGATCCAGGGCCACAAGGCCCCCCTGGTCTAGTCGGCCCGGCAGGTCCCGCTGGACCCCCAGGCCCTGCTGGCCCACAAGGTGCTATTGGTCCCATCGGACCCGCAGGCCCAACCGGAGCTACCGGTGCCATAGGTCCCATCGGACCCGCAGGCCCTCCAGGCCCACAAGGTGCTACGGGGCCACTCGGACCCGCAGGCCCAACCGGAGCAACTGGTGCCATAGGTCCCATCGGACCCGCAGGCCCAACCGGAGCTACTGGTGCCATAGGTCCTATCGGACCCGCTGGTGCAGTCGGCCCGGCAGGTCCCGCTGGCCCGACTGGTTCGCAAGGCCCAACCGGTCCTACAGGTTCGACCGGCCCCGCCGGCGCGAACGGCATCAGCCACTCTTACATAGCGCGGAGTGCGGTTGCCTCGATGCTGACTTTCCAGGGAACCAATGTCGTTTCTTTGACCGTCCCGGCCGGCACGTACGTCATCTGGGGCAAGACCTGGCTGCAGAACCTCGACACTCTCCCTGGGCAGGCGTCGTGCACCATCAGTACCGGCTCTGACGCAACTAGAGTGAATCTTATCGGCACTGGCGCGCTTGGAGGCGACAGAATGTCGGTTCCCGTCCAAGATTCCGCCACATTTATGCAGACCACTACGATCGTTTTCAGTTGCAAGCATGACGATCTCAACAACCGCGGCATATCGGCAAACGACGGCGTCTTGACTGCCGTGGCCGTGGACAGTCTCAACTAACCCGCCGCATCCCGCGCAGGGCACGATACCAGTCGTGCGTCTCGCGATCTGTGCCTCCATACCGCTCCTTGCGGGGTGCAGCATGCTGCACCCCAGTGACGTAAGCTCGAACTGCGCCATAGAATCCCCCTTCCTCTCGCGTTGGCAAACGCATGTCGTGGCCGACCTTCAGATCCGTTCCTCTCTCTTCGACTCTCGTAGCGCCGGAGCGGAATCCCGCCCGGGCCGGTACTACCCACGGCCTACTCTCTTCATGTACGCTAAATACATGCTCGACGAGAAAGAGTTTCAGCGAAAAGCCGACGCCGCCTTCGACGACCTCAAGCGCCGCATGCTCACCGCGGGCGATGAACATGGTTTCGACGTCGAAGGCGAAGCCGGAAAGCTCGAAGTTATCTTCGATGAACCTCAGGAGGCCAAATTCGTGATTTCCCCCAACACACCCGTGCGCGAAATCTGGGTTTCCGCGCTCTCCACCAGTTTCAAGCTCGGCTGGAACGAATCGCGCAGCGCTTTCGTGCACGAAAAAACCGGCGAAGATCTCCGCGCGGTCATGAGCCGGGTTATCTCCCAGCAGCTCGGCTCACAGGTGACCCTATGATGGGATTCTCCAATTTCATTGCCGCTAACGAAGGAAAAGGAGGACGAAAGATAACGCGGAGACGCGGAGAGGCGCAGAGGAACGCGGAGTGGAATTGCTCCACATCTTTCGTTCTCGCTGCTTTTGCGCTCTGCCTCGCGCTCTCGCCCGCTGCGCCATCGCAAGTTCCGTCCGGCCGCGAAGTCGTCAAGCCGGAAATCTACGCCTCGCTTGATCCCGTCGCCCGCGGCAGTTCGTTCCAAATCGCCGTGGTGATGAAAATTCGGCCGGGCTTCCATGTCAACGCCCGCGAAAAATCGGAAGACTATCTCATCGCCACCGACCTCAAGGCCGCGCTCCCCGCGGGCTTCAGCAGCGGCGAAGTTTCCTATCCCAAGGGCAAACTTGAAAAATTCTCGTTTTCCAAGATTCCGTTGAACGTCTACCAGGACACCGTGATTCTTCGCATGCCTGTCACGGCGCTCGCAAGCGCGCCCTTAGGCGAGCAGCACATTCCGCTGAAGCTCCGCTACCAGGCTTGCAGCACCGAACTTTGCCTTCCCCCGGTCACGCTCACTCTTGACGCGACGCTGAACGTCGGCGCCTCGGCCTCCGCCGCCAAGCCCGCCCACTCAGAAATTTTTGGAAAGCAATAAACTGCCAGACTCATCTGCGGAACAGATCCTCCTTGGTGCTAGCGCGCAGCATGCTGCGCCCCTACTCGGCGAGACTGTGCCGAACGGAGCGGTTTTGCTGAGCTAGGTGAGGCATAGAACTCTAATGAGAAATGCAGGCTAGGATTTGTTGAAACTGGCCACCGCATCGCGCAAGCGGCGGACCACCCGCTTCTGCCCGAGTACGACCATGGTGTCGAAGAGAGGCGGTGCCACCGCCTGTCCGACGATCGCCACACGCGCCGCATTGATCAGCAGTCCCGCTTTGACGCCGCCGGCTTCGGCGACGGCACGCGAGGCGTGGTCGCAAGCGTCGTGATTCCACTCCGGGAGCGCTTCGAGCGCATCCACGAGTTTCGAGAGGAGTTCCGGCACTTTCGGATCCTTCCAGAATTTTTCCTTGGCTGCCGGGTCGCGCGTGAATTCATCGCTGAAAAATGCGCGCGACCAGGAAGAAAAATCCGGCAGCAAACGGATTCGCGGCCGCAGCAGATCGACAGTCCTTGAAAACCACGCGTGATCGCGTCCATCGGGGCCCGGAGCCGCTCCAGCGGCCCACTCCGGCTTCCACAAGCCGCTGCGCTTCAATTCGTTTTCCACCTCGGGGAGCAACTCGTCGATGGGAAGTTTCTGCAAATATTGCGTGTTGAACCATTCGAGTTTCGGCCGGTCGAACACGGCGTTGGTGCGGCTCACGCCCTCGAGCGAAAATTTCTCGATCAATTCTTTTGTGCGTAGAAACTCTTCGTCTCCACCGGGTGACCAGCCCAGCAGCGCGAGGAAATTGCGGAACGCCTCGGGAAGAAAACCTTCGGCGCGGTACATGTTTACGTCAGTTGCCCCGTGACGTTTCGAAAGCCGGGATTTGTCCGCGCCCAGAATCAGCGGCACATGCGCGAAAATAGGGGGTCCCGCCCGCAGGGCGCGGTACAACAGCACTTGTTTCGGCGTATTCGAAATGTGATCTGCGCCGCGAATCACGTGGGTGATGCGCATGTCGATGTCGTCGACGACCACGCCCAGCTGATACATGGACTGGCCAAATTCTTCATCGCCTTTCCCGGAGCGCAACAGAACGAAATCCTCGATCTCGTCGTTCGAAAACTCGCGTTCGCCAAATACCGCGTCGACAAATTTCGTCGTTTCCCCAACGGGAACTTTGAAGCGCACCGCAGGCTTCACTCCCGGCGTCGACGGTTTGCCATCGCGGCAGGAACAACGCGTGACGCGGCGTGGCCCGCCGCCCTTCGGCTCTTCGTCCTGCGCCGGTTCGGCGTGATCGCCGCCGGCATATTTTTCCGCCGGGCAATAGCACAAAAATGCAGCTCCGTTCTCCAAACACTTTTTCGCTGCGGCGAGATACAACTCCGTTCTCTGCGATTGGTAAAACGGCCCCTCGTCCCAATTGACGCCTAACCACTGCAGGCCATCCAGAATTCCCTGCACCAGTTCAGGCTTGTTGCGTTCCGCGTCGGTGTCCTCGACGCGAAGAATCATTGTGCCGCCTTGGCGCCGCGCGAACAGCCAGTTAAACAGCGCGGTCCGCGCCCCTCCCACGTGCAAATAACCGGTGGGTGAGGGCGCAAAACGCACCCTTACGCCGGAAGTCTTGCGATTCGAATCACTCATTGTCAGTGCGTCTTTCCACTTGAATTGAAACTCTCAGTGTAGCCAAACGCTCGAATCGCGTCCAATTGAGGCGATTTTCTAACAGTGCTTGGTGCTTAGTTGTTAGGGTATTTACCCGAGAGGATAGGGCCAATTCAGCCAGATAGGACATACCAGAACCACCAGCGACCGCCGATTCGAGCGTATTCCAAGAGTAACTTCTGAGATAGACTGTGGGGCTGCGAGAGAGCGGGATGGCCGGGATTCGAATGACACAACCATTTCGCCGGACTTGAATTCCAAGTGACCAGTTTGGGTGTAGTACGTCTAAGGTTCCCAGAGTAGTCGAGGCGATGGTCCAAACATCTCTAGCCGGCGGCCCAGCCAAAAGACTGATTCTTCGTGCGTCCGCGTTGGCGCTCCTGGTCGTGACGGGGGTCTTATTCGCTCGATTCCGAACTGGGCGAGCGGCCACTGGCGTCGAGGAATCCATCGTCAGAGTGGAAAGAAAAAACTTCACGCAGTCTCTGCGGCTCAATGGGACCACGCAGGCCTATCGTTCCTTTGAAGTGCTCGCGCCGAAGCTCGAAGGAGCGCAGGTCGGCTCCATGGTGATCACCAACCTGGCCCCAGCGGGCACCCGCGTGCAAAAGGGCGACATCCTCGTCGAATTCGATCCACAAGCGCAGACGAAAGATTATCTGGACAAGAAAAGCACGTACGAAAACCTGGTCGGGCAGGTAGCCCAGAAGCAAGCGGAGGAAAACATCGCGCGCGCCAAAGACGACACGGCGATGAAACAGGCAGAAGACGAACTCAAGCGCGCGCAGCTGGAACTACAGAAGAATGAAATCGTTTCGCGCATCGATGCGGAGAAGAACCAGGAAGCCCTCGATGAAGCGCAAGCCGCGCTCAAGCAGCTCACGGAAACGTACCAGTTGAAGCGCGCCGCCGCCGCCGCGGCCATCCGCATACAGGAAATTCAGCGCGACCGCGCGCTGGAAGCGATGCGCTACGCGCAAGGAAACGCCGCCAAGATGGTGGTTCATTCTCCCATGCAGGGAGTCGTCGTCTACAACACCATCTGGCTGGGCGGGCGCATGGGAACCGTGCAACAGGGCGACCAGGTTCGGCCCGGTGTGCCGTTTCTGCAGGTGGTGGACCCATCTCAAATGGAGGTCCGCGTGGCGTTGAATCAGGTGGATCTCCTGAAAGTGCGTGTGGGCCAGCAGGCGCAGATGCGCCTGGATGCTTATCCGGGCATGACACTTCCGGCGACTCTGGAAGAACTCTCGCCGCTCGGGCATCCGGGGCAATTCGCGCAAGCGGTGCGTTCCTTTACGGCGCGTTTTTCCGTTCAGGGAACGGACCCGAGGCTTTTGCCCGACCTTTCCGCAGCACTCGATCTCGATCTCGGCTCGCGAAAAAACGTTCTTGTTGTTCCCTTGCAAAGTATCGGCAGCGAATCCAATCATCCCTACGTTTGGCTGAAAACGACAGGTGGATTCGAGAAGCACAGTGTGCAAACGGGCCCACGAAATGACCTCGAGGCCATTGTAAATTCCGGGCTTTCCGAGGGAGACATTATCCGGCGTGCCGCAAGCGACGCCCAACCGGGGTCGGACCGGCAATGACTAAGAAATGGAAACCGGGAAAGAGGACGCTGGCGATCACAGCAGCGGTGGTTCTCGGCCTTCTTGTTTTTGGGGCCTTTCGTCTAGCCAGTCCAGCGGCGAAGCTCGCCACTGCGGAAGTGAAACGAAAGGAATTTGTTGACTACCTGGAAGTCAAGGGCGAGGTAAAGGCTCTCCGATCTGTTGTCATTGCTGCTCCGTACGGCGCGGGCGATCTACAAATTATGAATCTTGTGACCAATGGAACGAAGGTCAAAAAGGGAGATGTTCTAGTCGAGTTCGACAATACGACGGTGAAGCAAAAACTCGCGCAAGATCAGTCCGCGCTCAAATCAGCGGAAGCGGAAATTCAGCAGTCGCGCGCCGCGGCGCGCTTGAAGGAGGAGCAGGACCTCACCGACGTGATGGCGGCCAAGTTTGCCGCGCAGAAGGCGGGCCTGGACGCCAGCAAGCAAGAGATTGTTTCCGTGATTGAAGGCGAGGAAGCCAAACTGAAGGTCGCGGATGCCGAGCAAAAAGTCAAGGAAACCGAGGCGAAACTAGACGCGGACCGCGCTGCCGCACGCGCGGACCTGGCCAGCAAGAAACAGAAACAGGACCAAGCCGCATTTCAAGTGCAGCAGGACGAGCGCAGCCTGGCTTCGCTTACGTTGCGGGCGCCGCTCGATGGGGTTGTGGCGCTGCAAAATCACTGGCAGCCACAAGGCGGCTCGACTCCTTTCAAGCCGGGAGACCGCGCCTGGCCGGGCGCCGGAATCGCGGAGCTTCCCGACCCGTCCACGCTCAAGATTTCCGCACGTATTGAAGAAGCAGAGAGAGGACAGTTGAAATTAGGGCAAACCGGCGCCGTGCGCGTCGAGGCAGTACCCGACGGGAATTTTCAAGGGCGCATCGAGACGATTAGCCCGACGGCCAGCCTGGACTTCAACGCCGGATGGCCCGTTCCCAGGAACTTCACGGTTGAAGTGTCATTGGCGAACAGCGACGCGCGGCTGGCCCCAGGAATGGGGGCGGTTGTCCGAGTGGCAGTAGACCGAGTGGCCGACGGCATCGTGATTCCCAGTGCCGCCCTTTTCCGGAAGGCAGGCAGAACTGTCGCGTATGTACGCCGCGGCTCGAAGTTTGAAGAGACCGCCGTAGAAGTATTACGCCGGAGCGGAGATGAGGCATTGGTCGCCAAAGGATTGCAACCGGGACAGCAACTGGCGCTGAAAGATCCAACGCTAACGGAATAGAGAATCTTTGTATGAATTGGCGCGCAAAACCAAGAGCATTTCTTCTAGCCCTGGCGCTGGGGGGGAGCTGCTTCGCGTGCCGCCAAACCACCACCGGGGCCTTGAAAACTTCCCAGTCGCGGACGGTCATTGCTCCGCCCATCGCCGGAGGCACGTTGCAGATCATCACGCTGGCGCACTCCGGGGCGCATGTTCGCACTGGCGAGCTGGTGCTCGAATTTGACCCCAGCCAGCAGGAATACAATCTCGGGCAGAGCCGCAGCGACTTGCTGCAGGCCGAACAGGAAATCGTCAAAGCCAAGGCGGACGCCGCCGTGCAGACGGCGGAGGACCAGACCGCGCTGCTGAAAGCAAAGTACGCCGTGCGCCGCGCGGAACTCGAAGTCAGCAAAAACGAACTCGTGAGCCCCATCGACGCGCAGAAGAACCTGCTCGCTCTCGATGAAGCCAAGCGCGCGCAGGCGCAGCTTCAGCAAGACGTCCAATCCCACAGCGCTTCCAACCAGGCCGCACTGGCTATCAGCGAAGAGAAACGGCACAAGGCCCGCCTCTCCATGGAACAAGCGGAGCAAAACATCAAGAACATGCACATCACGTCTCCTATTGACGGCCTTGTGGTGATCCATGGAAACCGGGAATCCACGGGCGGGTTTTTCATGGATGGGATGACGCTGCCGGACTATCACGTTGGCGATCAGGTAAATCCGGGAAGTTCGATCGCGGAAGTCATCGACATCTCGCACCTGGAAGTGGAGGCACAGATTGGAGAAACCGACCGCGTCAACCTGAAGCCGGGGCAATCCGTGGAAATCAAGATCGATGCGCTGCCGGGCGAAACGTTTTCGGGAAAAGTGCAAACCGTTGGCGGAGCGACGAGCCGCGAATTCTGGGACGATAACACGCAGCACAAGTTCGATGTGGCTGTGGAGCTTGACCATACGGACGCGCGCTTGCGTCCCGGCTTCGCTGTTCGTCTAAGCATCCTCGGCGACAATCTTTCGCACGCGGTCTCGATTCCGGGAGGAGCAATCTTCGATCACGACGGCAAAAAAGTGGTGTATTGCAAACGCAACCGCGGATTTGAAATGCAGGAAGTCCAAATCCGCGCGGTCAGCGAGGGCCGCGCGATCCTTAGCGGCCTGCCGGCTGGAACGGTCGTCGCGCTGGTCAATCCGGAAAAAAAGCTCGAGGGCAACGGCAAGAGCGGTGGAAGCTCAAATCCCAGTATGAGTCCGGGTTCCAAGTGAAACCCGGCGCATAACCATGAAGCCTAGCTCCATCGCCGAGCCAAGATCTCTACAACAGTGGCTGCCTGATCTCGTCTTCGGGTTTGAGAACCTGACCAGCCATAAGCTGCGGTCCCTCCTGACGATGCTGGGAATGATTTTTGGCGTGGCTGCCGTCGTGGCCATGCTCTCCATCGGGGCTGGAGCGCAACAGAAAGTCATGGCCTTCATCGAGCAGCTTGGAGTTCGCAACCTCATCGTGGAAGCAAAGGAATCCCACAATTGGCAGGAATTGCAGAAAGTGCGGAAAAACTCGCCGGGGCTGACGCTCAGCGACTATCAGATCATTCGAAAGAATGTTTCTGATATCAGGGACGGAACGCCGCGCAAACGGTTTACCCCGGGAAAGCTTCTCCCCAAGCCGCAACAGGACACTCCAATCGTTTACGGCGTGGAGCCAAGCTATCTGGAAATCAGCCATCTCCGCGTCACGGAAGGACGTTTTTTCGATGGCTCGGAAAATGAGGCGGCGGCGCCAGTGTGCGTTCTCGGCGCCGCGGCGAAAGACAGTCTCTTCGGCGCGGCCGCGGCGATTGGCGAATATATCAAACTCAACGAACAATGGTGCCACGTGATCGGAATTGTCGCGCCACAGCTCGCGCCGCAGACGGAAGTCTCCGGAGTGCGCACCGAGGACATGAACAATCTCGTTTACGCGCCCCTGAATGCGGTGATGTATCGCCTCGAAGATTCGCAGAGTTTTTTGAAGGATGAGATCGACGGGCTCTACCTGCATCTTGCCACGCCGGAGACGAGCACCACCGACGCCGAAGTGGTTCGCGGCATCCTGAACTCCTCGCATCACAACGCGGGGGACTTCAACGTGATCGTCCCCGCTGAGTTGCTGGCGCAGCAAAAACGCACCGAGCAGCTTTTCAACACCGTTATGGTGGCCATCGCTTCCATTTCACTTCTCGTCGGCGGGATCGGGATCATGAACATCATGCTGGCGGCCATTCTCGAGCGCACGCGTGAAATCGGTGTGCGCCGCGCGGTCGGCGCCAGGCGCTGGGACATCATCCGGCAATTTGTCATCGAAGCTGTATTGATCTCTTTCGCCGGCGGGCTTCTGGGCGTCGTCCTCGGTTTCGCCATGTCTCAACTCATCGCGTGGCTCGCCGGATGGTCCACCATTGTGACGATCAGCTCCATTCTTTTGGCGTTCGTGGTCCCGTGGAAGCGATTCGCTACGAGTAGGCTGGCCGGTTCGACAAACAGTCTCGTGGGGGTGATGGATGAACGTGCTCCGTTCCTTGTTTGCGATCTTTTTGATGCTGACGCTCAGCGGTTCGGCGCGAGCGCAAAGCGCTTCGCCGCTGGAGAGGCTGCTGGGCGTGGGCGGCCGCCAGAAACCTGCCACGTCGCTGCTTGTACCGCAGGGGCTGCAAGACCACGTGGCGGGTGGCAAACTCGTTCTCACCCTTGATGACAGCATTCGCCTCGCGCTTTCGAATAACACGGACATTCGGCTCGACCATTCGCAGATCGACTTCGCGCAAAACAATCTTGGCCGCGCGTATTCGCCCTTCGATCCGTCGGCGACTTCCAGCTTTGCAGATATCCGGGCGAAAACCCTGACAACATCAAAGCTTCAGGGCGCTTTGATTCTGAACGATTTAACGCAAAGCACACAATTGGGCTACAAGCAAACCTTCTTGACTGGCACGAGTTTTCAGACGGCCTTTAACGCCACCAAATTTTCTAGCAACAGTTCCTTTAACATCGTGAATCCGTCTCTCTCGACGAATCTTCAGTTCACTATTACCCAACCTCTTCTCCGCAACTTCGGCCTCTTCCCCAATCGTGCTCCAATTCTCATCGCCCAGCGCAACTTGAAGCAGTCACGGTCCAACTTCACAACCCAAGTAAACAACATCATTCTCGGAATCATCGGGGACTACTGGAGTGTCGTTCTGGCCCGGGAGAATCTCTCCGTACAGCAGAAGTCCTTAGACGAGGCCCAAAAAAGTTACGACCACGACAAAAAGGCCCTTAGTCTGGGAGCTCTCCCTCCACTGGACATTTACCGCTCCGAGTCTCAAGTCGCCTCTCGCCGGGTTGGTTTAATCCAAGCGGAGTATTCCCTCAAACAAGCCGCCGATCAATTTCGCCGCGACATCGGTGCCGACCTCGATCCTACCGTTCGCGCGCTCGACCTGGAACTGACCGACCAGCCGGCGCCTCTGGGGGAATTGCCGGCCACGGATATCGCCGTTGCTCTCTCTCGCGCTCTCGCCAACCGCCCTGAGTTCGAGACCGTTCGCCAGCAACTCGCCAGTGATGAGCTCAACGTTCGTTTGGCTCACAATAATTTAAAGCCGGATCTCGAACTCTCTGGGTTCTATTCCGGAAATGGCCTGAATAATTCAACGGCAGGGCTTGACATAGGATTGAGCGGCAGTCTGAGCCAAACCTTCCATTTTACCTACCCGACCTACGGAGCCTCACTCTCGCTGAACCTGCCAGTGAGGAGGCACTTTGCGCAAGCGAATCTAGCTGATGCTTTGGTCGGCCGCCGCCAGGATCAATACCAGGAACGCCGCACGACACAGAGCATCACGTTGGAAGTCACGAATGCCGTGCACTCTCTGGAAGAAGCCAAACTCACCATGGAGGCCTCTAAAATCGCCGTGGACCTTGCCCGGGAAACCCTGCATGCCGATGAACGAAAATACGAGTTGGGCGCCGAACCGGTCTTCTTCGTTCTCGATGCCCAGACTCAACTGGCTCAGGCGGAACTAAATCTCATTCAGGCGCAGGTAAATTTCCAGATTGCCGTAGCGCAGGTGGACCATGCGACGGGTGATTTGCTGGAGCGCCATCACGTGCAAGTCGCCGAGCCGGCAAAATAATTGTCTCCCTCCCCGGTCCAGGAACGCCGATCAATCCAACCGATCCGGCAGGAATATAGCCACAGCGAATCGGAAGGGTGATCAGCGTCCGATTCACTATCATTGGATGGGGCGAAAAACCAGCCAGGGCGGTATCTCCCTTTGTATTGAACTGGTTACTTCGGGGATGCTGTCTTTTTGGCTACCAGTACGCGTGTACACTTGCTTCCAGAAAATTTCGTAATCCATAATCACAAGTACTTTGTTTTGTGTCCGGGCGCGGCCTATCTGCGTCGCCGCACGACTGTCCCCTAGTCCGGGCGGAGGGTTGCGCGTACACTGCGTAGCACTAGGGACCCTTGTGCCTTCGTGACTTGTAGAATGCCATCCGCGATGTGCGCGGAGAATTGAATGTGTTCCTGATGCACCAGAGTTTTATATCGCTGGCGCTGCTGATTGCCACTACCTTGGTGGCCGGCTTCTTCGCGTACATTTACAGCATCAAGCGTCAGACGTATCTGCTGCTATGGACCGCGGCGTGGGCGGTTTTCGCGCTTCATTATATAGGGCCGACAGTCGCGCCAGACACGGCAGCAAGCCCGGTGCAAAGCGCGTTGAATCATTGGTTGTTCGCATTCTCCGGAGTGCTGTTTTTTCTAGGCGCTCAACTTTACTCCCAGCGGAAGGCATGGAAAATTCCTGCGGTGATTGCAAGTGTGGTCTTCGGACTTTGGGCCGCGGGCAACGCCAACAATGAGATTTCTGCTTCCGCTGTCATTCCCGCTTCCTTGCTGTATATCGGTGTGGCCGTGGTGTTCTGGCTGGAGAGCCGGCGTCAGGAAACGCTGGCCGACCGGCTGCTGGGGGTTTCCTTCGCTTCTTGGGGAGTTCTGTGGATCGCTCTCCATCTCCTGAATGCCACGCCGGAAATTCAGGGCGCAGGCATGAATGTGGTTGCCACAGCTCCGTGTGCATTCGTTGCCATGTTCATGGTCATGGCGCTTTATGAAGAAGAAAAACGCCGCATCGAACGCAATATGCTGGCGCTCTCCAATCTCAATTTGGCGACTTCCAGTTTTGTGGGCGGAGAGATTCAGCGCATGCTGTCGCAGGCTCTCGACCGCGTCCTGGGTGTTGTGCGGCTCCCTGCCGGAGCGCTGTTTCTTCACCACGGTGATCCGCAAGGCCCGACTTCCGTCGTTGCCGTGGGCCTGAGTGATGAGTTCTGCCGCGCGGCGCAGGATGAAGCCTTGGACGACTATCTCGTCAGCCTCGTGGCGCGCCTTGGGGGTCTGCTGGGATTTCGCGATCTTCGTGACGATTCGCTCTCGGCGCTCGAAAAAGAAAAGTCCATCCGCCGGTTCCGTGAACTGGCGTTGGCGCAGGGATTGCGCAGCGTGGTGGCCATTAGCCTTCAGGCCAAAGAGCAAGCCTTTGGCGTGCTGCTTCTCGGGACACCGGACAGCCGCCGCTTCACGCCGGCGGAGTTGCGGCTGCTTCTCGCCCTGGGGCATCAGATCGGAATGGCAGTCGAAAACAGCTATCTAATTCAGCAGACTTCGCGACGATCCGAAGAACTTCACGTGTTGAACGAAATCGGCCGAGCGCTCAGCTCCACGCTGAACAAAGAGGATCTGACGAGAAAAGTTTGGGAAGAGCTGCGGCGTCTCTTCGACGTCGAAAACTTCTACATCGCGGAGCTGGATCCTCTGCGCGACGAAATTCAATTTGACCTTGAGATTGTCGATGGCGCGCGGCTGCCGAAGCGCGCGCGTCCTGCCGGGAACCACCTCACCGAATTCATCATTCGCACGCGGCAGCCGGTGCTTATCCGCGACAATTACGTGCGGGAGACGAAAAAACTCGGCGTTGAGCCTCTCCGCACTAAAGGCTGTTTCTGCGGCGTCCCGCTGGTGGCCTACGATCACGCTATCGGAGCCATGGCCGTCTACTCCGACCACGAGCGTGTGTTCGATGAAGGGCACCTGGAGCTGCTGCGCGTCCTTGCCAGCGAAGCGAGTATCGCGATTGAGAACGCTCGCCTGTTCAGCGAAGAGCGCACCAAGGCGCGGCACCTCTCGCTGCTCAACACCATTTCGCGGAACGCCATCGCCACGCTCAATCCGGACGAGATGCTCGCCAAGATCACCGAGCAACTCGAAGCCGGCCTGACCTACGATCACATCGGAATCGGCGTGCTGGACTACGCGACACGGGAAGTGGTGATCCAAGCCGAGGCCGGCAAACGCCGCGGGACGCTGGGTCAGCGCATCTCCCTTGGCGCGGGCCTAATCGGCCAGGTGGCCCGCAATGGCCACATGGCGGCATACCGCGCTTCCTCTCCTGCCGATGCCGCCTTGCAGCCACTCTTGCCGGAATCCGTGGCGGCCGTCGCCTTGCCGGTCTTTTACGCCGAACAGCTCCACGGCATCCTGTACATCGAGTCGTCCGTTCCGGTGGACTTCTCCGAGGAAGAGATTCTTCTGCTGCGCACGCTGGCCGACCTCATCGCCGGCGCGCTGCACAACGCGCTTTCTTTCCAAAAGGCGCAGGAACAGGCCATCACCGACGGACTCACTGGTGTGAAGACACATCGTTTTTTCATGGAAGCATTGTCCGCGGAATGGAAGCGCTCCACGCGAGCTGGCCGCAGCTTTGCGCTGGTGCTCATGGACCTCGACCGCTTCAAATTCGTGAACGATTTCTACGGGCACCTCGAAGGCGACCTCGTTCTGCAGCGCGTCGGGCAGATCCTGGAGACCAATTGCCGGCGCTCCGACGTGGTGGCTCGCTACGGCGGGGACGAGTTTGTCATTCTAATGCCGGAAACCAATATGGAACATGCGCGGCAACTGGCCAGCAAGCTCCGTGGGTGGGTATCCGCCGATGGGCTGTTGCGCGAGAAAAACATAAGCGCCAGCTTCGGCATCGCCTGCTATCCGCTCCACGGCTCGTCACCGCAAGAGCTAATCCAAGTTGCCGACGCCTCGATGTATCTTTCGAAACATCAGGGCGGCAACGCTGTCTCAACCGCCGATCACTTCGATCCCAACGAAGCAAAGAAATGGAAACGTGACGTCCTCGAAGCGTATCTGGGCGTGACGCTCAAGCGGCTTTTCTCAACGGGCCCCGAGGCCTTTGAAGAGATCTACCAGCGCTTGCGACAATTCACCGAATCGCTAGCGGCAACCGAACCAAATAACGGCCAGTCAACTACGGCCTCGGCCCAGGGTACGCAGGCACTCCCGCACGCGGTGCTAGACACCGTCACCTCGCTGGCCCTGGCGATCGACGCCAAGGATCACTACACCCAAGGCCACTCGCAGAAAGTCTCTGCCTATGCGGCGCTGGTCGCAGGAGCCATGGGGATGAAAGACGAAGAAATGGAAGAGATTCGTCTGGGTGCCGTGCTTCACGACATCGGCAAGGTCGGTATCCCGGAAAGCATCTTGAGCAAGAACGGCCCGCTCAATCCCGAAGAGTGGGAGACCATGAAGGCACACGTGAAGTTCGGCGCGAAGATCCTCGACCCGCTGACGCCGCTCGCGCGTATCCGCGAAATGGTTCTTCACCACCACGAATTCTTCGACGGCTCGGGCTATCCAGACGCATTAACCGGGGAGAACATTCCCTTGGGCGCGCGCATCATTGCGATCGCCGACGCCTACGACACCATCA